>OGKD01000760.1_pt1 | contig 20441 bp, 18 predicted proteins | sample 1572371 | NCBI WGS metagenome assembly OGKD01 (sample SAMEA2582096, study PRJEB24529) | metagenome | biome: Human gut stool | place: China | collected 2011 | reverse complement strand
GCTTACGCCGTAGTCCGAGCCGTCGCCCAGCAGCCGCCGGAATCCCGGGAGGTCGGCCGGCGTCGAGATCACGAGTATCTCGCGGATGCCGGCCAGCATCAACGCCGAAATCGGATAATAAATCATGGGCTTGTCATAAATGGGCAGCAGTTGCTTGCTCACACCTTTCGTGATGGGATACAGGCGCGTGCCCGAGCCTCCGGCTAATACGATACCTTTCATTTTCTTGCGTCGTTGACGTCGCCCGCGGGCCTTTTCTCCGGGTCTTCGGGCGGATAATTTCGATCGAAGGTACGGTTTTTTTGCGAAAATCCGATCTCCGTGCCTGTTTTTTTGCAAAGTATCGCTATCTTTACCGGGACTAATTCAAACCATAGACAGTATGATTCTCGACGATAAACTTCTGGACGAAGTGACCGCTCGGGCGAAGACGAGCGAACGCCTGCGGATGAATTTCAACCTTCACGACTCGCTCGACGCCAAGGCCCAGCGTCTGCTCAACGCCCTGGAGCCGGGCACGGTGCTGCCCGTGCACCGCCATCCCCACACGGATGAAACCTATGTCATCCTGCGCGGCCGCTTCGACGTGATTTTCTGCGATGAGCACGGCCGCCAGACGCAGCGTTTCGCGCTCGACCCGCTGAAAGGCGTCTACGGCATCCACGTCCCCAAAGGGCAGTGGCACACGCTGGAGGTTCTCGAAAGCGGCACGGTGCTGTTCGAGGTCAAGGACGGTCCCTATGCGCCGTTGGCGCCGGAGGACATGGTGCGATGACGCGGGCCGCCGAACGACTGTTCGCCCTCGTGCGGGCGACGCTGCGCAACCGTATGGACGACGCATCGCTGTTCGAGGGGACCGACGCGGCGCAGTGGCGTGAAATCTACGACCTCTCCTCGGTGCAGGGCGTGCTGGCCCAGGCGTGGGACGGGATGCAGCTCCTGCCCGAAGCGATGCGGCCGCCCAGGGCGCTGCGCCTGCAATGGGCCGTCAACGTCGAACGGATCGAAAAGGTCTACCGCCGGCAGGAGCGGGCCATCGCCCGCCTCGCGGCGTTCTACCGCGAGCATGCGATCCCGATGATGCTGCTCAAGGGCTACGGCTTGAGCCTTTTCTATCCCGTTCCGGAACACCGTCCCTGCGGGGACATCGACATCTGGCTTTTCGGGCGTCAGCCCGAGGCCGACAAGCTGGTCGCCCGGGAGTGGGGCGTTCCGGTCGACGTGCACAAGGAGCACCACACGACGTTCGACGTCGACGGCATCATGGTCGAGAACCATTACGACTTTGTCAATAAGGAGACGCACGCCTCCAACGCGCGTCTCGAACGGCTGTTCAAGCAGTATGCCGCGCAGCCCGGCGAGTCGGTCGCCGTTGCGGGCGTAGCCGTCTACCTGCCTTCGGAGCAGCTCAACGCCCTGTTCCTGCTGCGCCATGCCGCCGTGCATTTCGCGGCGATCAACATCGGCCTGCGGCATGTTCTGGACTGGTGCGTCTTCGTCGCGCACTGCCACGACCGGATCGACTGGCCGGCTCTGTACGCCGTGGCCCGGGAGACCCGGATGGTCGGGTTCCTGAACTGCCTCAACGCCCTCTGCGTCGACTGCCTGGGGCTGGAGGCCCCGTCGCTCCCGGATTTCGAACGCGACGCCGAACTCGAAAAGCGGGTGCTGGACGAAATCCTCTCCCCGGCGTTCTCCGGCGAGCAGCCCGAAGGGTTGCTGCGCGTGGTCCGGTTCAAGATCCGCCGCTGGTGGGCGAACCGCTGGAAACACCGGCTGGTCTTCGACGAGGGTCTTGCCGGCGCCTTCGTGCATTCGGCCTGGGCGCACCTGAAACGTCCCCGATCCATCGCACACTGACGGGAGCCGGCTTATGCCGGCTCTTCCGTTTTACCGCATAACCCGATCGCATGATGAAGAAAAAGAGCCACCCGGAATTCGTGCGTGCCCTGAAGGCGCGGAATCTCAAAATCACGGTCGTCGGAACATACGAAAACTGCCTCTCCCGGGTTGCCGTAAGATGCGACGTATGCGGTTGGGAGTGGGCGCCGGTCGGGGGCAGCCTGTTGCGCGGCCACGGCTGTCCCAAGTGCGCGGGAACCATGCGGAAATCCCACGCGGAGTTCGTGGAGGAGCTAAAATCCCGAAGGGATGACGTGATCATCGTCGGCCCGTATGTGAAAGCGCTCGAAAAGACCCGGTTCCGGTTCCTGAAATGCGGACACGAATGGGACGTGACCCCTGCGCATATACTTAACGGCCGGGGATGTCCGTTGTGCGCGCATTCCCGCCGGGGAGCGTCCCAGCGGCTGACGATGGAGCGTTTTTTGAAACGCCTCCATAAAATCGACCGGAATCTCGTCGTCCGGGAGGGCGGGAAATATGTAAACTATACGACGCCGATCCCTCTCCGCTGCAACGCCTGCAAATACGAGTACGAAGTAAAGCCGAGCGATGTTCTGCACGGCGGCGGCTGTCCGAACTGCCACAGGGCATGCACCTCCTTTCCGGAACAGTTTATCCGCCACGCCTTTGTCCGCATGCTCGGCGAATCGGAAGTCCTGTCGCGGGACAAGACTGCGGCAGGAGTCGAATTGGACGTCTGCATTCCCGCCTTGAGGGCGGCCGTGGAACCCGGTTCGTGGTACTGGCACCGGAATCTGGTGGAGAGGGATCGGGAAAAGCGTCTGCTGTGCGAAAGGAAAGGCATCCGGCTGATAACCGTATATGACCATTATGATGAAACGGCCGTTCCTTTCGACGATTGCCTGGTGACTCCCTGCGACCTTGCCTCCCGCCGGAATATGGACAAGCTGGTTGCGGTGACGAAAACCCTTTTCGGGGCGTTCGGGCTGGATTCGAACCTCGCCGCGGGCGAATGGGAGACGATCCGGAGGAGGGCCGAACTGGATTCGCGGCGGATGACCACCGAAGAATTCCGGGCGGAGCTGGCCGGGATCAATGATAAAATCGAGGTTATCGGCGAATACACGAGGGCCTCTGATAAAATCAGGGTGCGGTGCAAGGTCTGCAATCACGAGTGGTCCGTTGCGCCCACGACCCTGCGCCGGGGTTCGGGATGCGCCAGCTGTGCCGGCAGGTTGAAACTCTCGCATGAACGGTTCGTCGAAAGATTGAACCTGTTGCATCCGGAGATCGTCCCTCTGACCGAGTATGTCAACAGCCAGACCCGCATGACATTCGAGTGCAGGGCCTGCGGCCATGTATGGTCGGCGCAGGCGTATGGCCTCATCACGAAATCCCGCTCTTCCGGCTGCCGGAAATGCTCCGTTAGGGCGATGCTGCGACGACGAAGCCGGAAGGTAAGGTGCATCACCACCGGTGAGGTGTTCGACACGCTTCGGGAAGCCGCCGCCAAATACGGCGTCAGCCGCTCGGCGATCAGCCAGTGTTGCAGCGAGCCTCCGAAACTCAAACGTGCCGGCGGCCGGGAGTGGGAATACGTCGACCTGCTTTCCGGAGAGCGTTGACCTGACGCGGCCGATGCGCGGGAACCGGCCGGATAAAACCGGTCTCTCCTTCCCGAAAACGAAAAAAGGAAGGCCTCGACCTTCCTTTCTCTGGTGATCCCGCTGGGGCTCGAACCCAGGACCCCAACATTAAAAGTGTTGTGCTCTACCAGCTGAGCTAGCGAATCATCCTGTGCGTTACTTCTGTAATGCGGGTGCAAAGGTAGGAGTATTTTTTTAATATGCAATAGGCATGGCTATTTTTTTGCGCTTAAATCTGAATTTATTTTCTCTCGCTTAGGTTGATGAGCAAGGTTTCCGGGATCTAACTCATTATCTTCGTGCAAGATAAAGCGTTTATAGTAGGATAAGCACAATGTTGTCAATGGGAGGGCTATTATTAAGCCTATAAAGCCTAGGATCGTTCCCCAGATGGATAATGAGAGTAAGATGATGGCGGGATTCAGTCCCATAGCCTTACCCATTATGCGAGGGGTAAGATATAAATCCTGTATACATTGTACGATACCCAAGACTAAAATAGCCATACCAAAGATCAACCAGAAGTTCTCGCCAGTCTCGGCCGAACGCAATAAGCTCAATAGAATCATCGGGATAATACCGATCGCCTGCATATAGGGAATTAAGTTCAGCACGCCGATAAACAGACCCAACGTGACCGCCAACGGGAAATTAATGATCTTAAAGCCGATCGCGAGGAGAACCCCTACAGAAAGAGCTATCAACGATTGTCCGCGGAAATAACGGTTCATGCTGTATTCCACATCCTCAGCCAAACCTTGCAGGAACGGACGGTAACGCTCCGGTATCAAATCGATCCAACCATTCGCGATCTTCTCATAATCCAAAAGGATGAAAATAAAGTAAAGCAAGATCACGAACACGATCGTGATACTGAAAAGGATTGAGAAAGTGTTCGATAAGATAGACCATAACTGGGGCGCAATCTGCTTCACCGCTTTCAACAAATTCTCCTTACTCAATAACTCCATGATCTGGGCGAAGTTCACATTACTTTCCAGATATTCCATCCATGAATGCGGGATCAAAGGGACATGACCTTCACCGGGATCATGTGTGCGGATCAGTTCTAGCGTTTTATCCGCCTCAGCCGCAATGGAAGGAATGACCATGACTACCAGCAACGTTATCAATAGCCCTAAAGTCACCAATACCGCCATAATCGATAAGATGCGGCTCTTAAAACATAATTTATATTGGAAGAACTTTACGAACGGTTGCATCATATAAGCCAGTAACCAAGCGATCAGGAAAGGTAACAAAGCGTTTCGTAATAAGGCTATCAAATAAATAATTCCTGAGATGACCAGTATACCGAACACTATGCGTATTACACGGTCAAACGTAAAAGGCTTGTCAAACAGTGGATTCATATTATTTTCATATCTTTGCTTGCGACAAAGATAGAATAAAGTAGAATATATAAACATCATGATACGTAAAATATCCTTTTTCTTCCTCATTTCTTGCTTATACCTTTCAGTGGGGGCACAGACTCCACAACCTATCAAGCAATTCCTGCGCAAGCCTTATATGGAAGGAGCTTCATTTTCCTTGATCGTGAAAGAGGTTAACAGTGGCGAGACGGTATTCGCTTACGATACAATCCGGCAGCTGACCCCAGCCTCGGTCATGAAAACGGTTACGACCGCTACCGCATTGGAGATATTGGGCGAGGATTATCGCTTTCCCACGACATTAGAATACGACGGCTCCATCGAGAACGGCTTGTTAAAAGGCAATTTATATATCAAGGGAAGCGGAGATCCCAGCCTTGGCTCAGCGCATTTTGCCCCGGATCATAAGCGGTTTCTACAGGAATGGATCTCCGCCTTGAAAAAGGAGGGTATCCATAAAATACAAGGAGCCGTAATCGCTGATGAAAGTATATTCGACACGGAAGGCACTTCCCTTAAATGGGTTGGCGAAGATATGGGTAGTTATTATGGTGCCGGAAGCTATGGGATTTGCGTATTCGACAATCTTTATAAATTAGGGTTGCAAACCGGAGCTCCCGGAACCCGCCCGAAGTTGAAAGGAACCGAACCGGAATTATCCGGCATCCATTTCCATAATTACTTAACGGCCCAGCAAGTATCTTCGGATAGTTCTTTTATCGTAGGGGCACCATTCGCCACGGATCGTTATTTATATGGCATTGTCCCCGCTAACCGGGAATGGTATCCACTCAAAGGGGATATCCCGGACCCGGCTCTTTTCCTAGCGGATTATCTCACTAGGCAATTGGAACATGAAGGGATCACGGTCGGCGAATCACCGTCTTGTTTCCGTATCTTGCGGGAAGCCGGTAGGTGGCAACCCGGGAAACGGACCGAGATTGTTACCACTTACCCCCCTACGCTTCGGGAAATCGTGGAAGTGACCAACCATGTCAGCCATAATTTATTCGCCGATGCCTTGATCAAGACGATCGGCCTACGCTATACGCCCCGTAAGGGAGAGGTTATATCTTCTTTTAACCGAGGAATCCAGGTGCTTCGGGACTATTGGCAAGGGAAAGGACTCGACCTCTCGTGCGTCTGGATGTACGATGGTAGCGGTCTTGCGGTTTCCAACAAGTTATCAACAGCTTTTGTGGCTGATTTATTGATTTATATGAAAGCCTATTCACAACAACACACAGCCTTCTACGAATCATTGCCCGTAGTGGGGGTAGAAGGCTCGGTGAGGAACTTCTTAAAAGGCTCATCCCTCCAAGGAAAAGCCCATCTTAAAAGCGGAAGCATGAGCCGGGTAAAAGGATACGCGGGATATATAAACAAAGGCGATAAGCAATACGCCATCGCCCTATTCGTAAACAACTATTCCTGCGACGGACGTCCTATGACCGTAGCGATAGAGAAATTATTGCTCCAGTTGTTCAACTAACCGGCAGTTATTTCGGCAGGATCGATCTACGCTCTATCATCTCTAGGAAATGCTGTTTATAATTGTCGGAGATCGGGATATACTCCTTTCCAAAGACAATCCGGTTCCGCTCGATCACCTTGATCTTCTCCGGCTGGACGATAAAAGAGCGATGAACACGCACAAAGCGATCCGAAGGTAACATATCCTCCAAACTCTTCATGCTCATCAACGAAAGGACCGGACGGGGCTCATCCTCCACGAATATCTTCACGTAATCCTTTAATCCTTCAATATATAATATCTTGCGCAGCTCTATTTGCAACAGCTTATACTCACTCTTGACGAAAATACTCTCCATCCCGCCCTTCTCCGCGATTGGCGCGGATCCTTCCTTCTCTTCCGAAGACACCGGCTTACGGAGCAGCTCATACCATCGCAACGCCTTATTCGCCGAGGCAAGGAAGTCCGGATAACTAATTGGCTTCAACAAATAATCCAGCGCGTTTACCCGGTAACTATCCACGGCATATTGATCGAAAGCCGTCGTAAAAATGACACGGGTATCGGCGTTCAAGATACGGGAGAACTCCAATCCGCTCAACTCCGGCATCTGGATATCCAGAAAAAGCAGATCCACCGGCCGATCTCGTAAGTCGGAAAGAGCGTCCAAGGCACTATTATAAGTCCCCTGCAAATCCAGAAACGGAGTTTTCAAGACGTAGCTTTCCAGCAAGCTAACCGCTAAAGGTTCATCGTCAATAATAGCGCAAGTCAATCTCATATCTCAGTCTCGTTTATAGTAATTGATAGATAAGAAGAATAGTTATCCCCCTCCCGACCGCATTGGAACGAGAAATGCCCCGGATAGAGCAGCCCCAAGCGTTTCTCCAGATTCACCAGCCCGATACCGGAACCACTTTTATCTTGATCCGGGCTTTTCGGGAAATAGCTATTCACAATAGTACAAACTACCTCCGCCCCCTCCTGATGGATATCCAAATGGATGAAAGACGGCTTATTATTGCTCACCCCATGCTTAAACGCATTCTCAACCAAGGAGATAAACAACAGGGGGGCGATCAAGGTTCCCGGGGAGGAAGCGACGATATTCGTTTTCAGCTCCACATGTTTGGGCAGGCGTATACGCATCAGCTCCACATAATTACGAAGGAAGTCGAAATCCTTCTCCAATGGGACAAAAGGCTGGCTACTCTCATACAAGACATAGCGAAGCAAGCGGCTCAAATCGTGCACCGCCTCCTGTGCCTTCTCCGGGCTGAACGCTATCAAGCTATAGATATTATTCAACGTATTAAACAGGAAATGCGGGTTAAGCTGGCTCTTCAGGTTCTGCAATTCCGCCTCGGCACGCTCCTTCTCCAGTTCCCGCTGGATAGCCGCCACCCGGTACCATCCGTCCGTCATCTTGATCGCCACGCTAAGGCCGGCTACCAAGGAGTAGATAACGGCGTTGACGAGAAAGAACCCCACCGTCTCGTTCAACGGGCGGGGCGGACGAGCCGGATGATGCATCTCCGGCGGATAGAAATAGCGCATGCAGAGATGCACGAACAGCATCATACCCCCGATAAGCAATAGGTTGATCAGCAGGAAACGCCCTGTCCGGCGGTTAAACAAATACCGCCTCACCAGCCACCCGTAATTCAAGTAGAAGACGAGCATGAAGGAAAGCGGCACGATGATGCTCTGGAAATAGCCCTCGAACGTGACTTGCGACTCCCTCCCCGTGAAGAAAAAGGGGGAGCAGAACAGGATACCCCATCCCGCGATGTGTATCAACTTTCCCAAACCTTTGATAGGGGGAGATTGTGGTGTGTCATTCATCTTATTATCCTCTTTAGTGCTACGCAAATATAGTCATTCCTACCGTTATATGAGCCATGTAGCCTTATCTAGTGAGCATTCGTCTACTCATAGCGTATGGCCTCGATCGGGTCGAGCTGCGCCGCCTTCTTGGCCGGGTACCATCCGAAGAACACGCCCGTCACCGTACATACCACGAAAGAGAGCAGTACGCTCCACGGCTGGATATAGATCGGGAAATGCGCCACGACGTTCACGACCAAGGCGGCCCCCACGCCGAAAAGCACGCCGATCAATCCTCCGGTCACGCTGATAAGGATAGACTCGATCAAGAACTGAGCCAAGATATCCATGCCTTTCGCACCGATACTCATACGGAGGCCGATCTCCCGCGTACGCTCCGTCACGCTCACGTACATGATATTCATGATACCGATACCACCAACGAGAAGAGAGATACCAGCCACCGCAGCCAGCAACGTCGTCATTATATCCGTCGTACTTGTCAACATCGTGCTCAACTCCTGCATACTCCGGATCGTGAAATCATCATCATCGGTTTCCCGCAGCCTATGGTTACGCCTCAGTATCTCCGATATCTCGTCTATGGCTTGATCGGTGTACTCCTCCTTGAGCGCCGAGCAGGTTATGCCTTGCAAATGGGTAATGGCCAAGATCTTTTTTTGAATAGTTGTGTATGGAGCTAAGATCAGGTCGTCTTGGTCCATTCCCATGCTGTTGTATCCTTTGCTTTTCAGTACGCCCGCGACCCGGAACGGTAGCTTTTGGAAACGGATCACCCGCCCGACGGGATTCTCTCCGCCGGGGAAAAGGTTATCTACCACCGTCTTCCCGATCACGCATACCTTGGCGGCGGTCTGCACGTCCTGATCGCTGAACATATCGCCATCCTCCACCTCGTATCGGCGTATCTCCATATAATCCGGGCTGATACCGTAGACGGTAGTCGGGGCGTTATTGGCGCCATAGATGGCCTGCCCACTACTGTTCACGGAGGGCGAGGTGGCGGAGACGTAGCGAGTCTCGTTCACGATATCCTCGTAGTCCTGTAGCTTCAGCGTCTCCATGGCAGAGGCGTCTTGGCGTACGCCGCCACGCATGTCGGCTCCCGGCTGGATCATGATCATGTTCGAGCCCATCTCGCTGATCTGCGCCTGTATACTCCGCTTCGAGCCTTGACCGATGGCCAGCATCGTGATCACGGAAGCCACGCCGATGATGATACCCAGCATCGTGAGGAATCCCCGCAGCTTGTTGTTGGCCAAGGCCCGGAGGGCTATCTTTAGTAAATTCGTCGTATTCATTCTAAATAATATGCTATTACCACATTAATTCATTATTCTAATCATCATTCTTGGGCAGGCGGGCCAAAGCCTCGGCCGCGCTCAAGATATTCGTATTCACCGTATCGGCGGTTACATGACCGTCGCGCAGCGTGATATTCCGGCTGCTATATTGGGCGATCTCCGGGTTGTGGGTGACAAAAATAATCGTACGTCCCTCGGCGTGCAGACGCTGGAAGAGCACTAAGATCTCGAAAGAGGTACGGGTATCCAAGTTGCCGGTAGCCTCATCCGCAAGGATCACCGCCGGATCGTTCACCAAGGCACGGGCGATCGCCACACGCTGCATCTGGCCACCGGACATCTGGTTGCTTTTATGCATCAGACGATCTCCCAAACCTACGGCAATTAAAGCATTGACCGCCTTCTCTCTACGTTGGGCCGCTTTATAAGTAGGATTGTACATGAGAGGAAGCTCTACGTTCTCTACCGCTGTCGTCTTCGGCAACAGATTGTAATTTTGAAAAACGAATCCGATCTTGCGATTCCGGAGGGTCGCTCGCTGCCGCTTGTTCATGGTGCGCACGGATACTCCGTCTAAGTAATACTCCCCGCTCGTAGGAGTATCAAGGCAACCCAGCGTGTTCAGCAACGTACTCTTTCCGGAGCCGGAGGTTCCCATGATCGTAACGAACTCCCCCTCGTGAATCGTGAACGACACGCCTCGCAGGGCATGGACGGTCTCGTCGCCTACGTGGAAGTCTCGTTTTATATTGTCTAATCTGATAATTTCTTTCATGACGCAAACTATCTCTTATTTTTGTTGCTTCCCGGAGGGCCCGGCATGAAAGGGCTACGCTCCGCTCCTGCACCTACTTCCGGCATGTTGGCGGCGCTCGCTAAATCTACGGCTACCTCATCGCCCTCGCTCAAGCCCTCGGTTACTTCGGTCACGCTGTTGTTGCTGGTTCCGACCGTAATCTGCCTCGGGCTCAAGGTATTTCCTTGGCGGGACCAAACCAAGCGTTTTCCGGGTTGTACCTCCGCATTCGGATCTGTCACGGTCATACCCAACGATTCCATGATGGCGGGCTCGGGGATAAAACGAAGTGCCTTGTTCGGCAAGGTCAGGATATTCGCACGTTCCAACGTATAAATTGTGACATTTGCCGTCAAGCGAGGTTTCAGTTTCAAGTCCGGATTATCTGCCGTAATCACTACCTCGTAGGTAACGACCGTAGAAGAAGAAGTACTGGAAGAAGCGCTGGAAGTGCTTTCGCTGTCCCCTAAACGAATCTGGCGAACCACGCCCTCGAATTGATCGTTCGGATAGGCATCCACCGTAAAACTAACCCGTTGGCCTTCCTCCACATTACCTATATCCGCCTCATCCACATCCGCTATTACCTGCATCTTCGTCAAGTCGGCGGCAATGGTAAACAGCGTCGGGGTCTCGAAGCCGGCGGCAACGGTCTGCCCTTCCTCAACGGCCCGGTTGATAACCACTCCGTCTATAGGGCTCGTGATCGTGGCATATTCCAGATTACGGTTTACTTTTACCATGGAGGCCTGACTCTGGTCGTAAGCGGCCTTCGCCTTCTCATAATTATAGGTAGCCGTCTCATAATCCGTATCGCTAATCAATTGTTTCTCGTGAAGCACCTTGCTACGTGCGTAGTTCTTCTGTTGATACTCGAACTCCGTCTTGCTGCTCGCCAATTGCGCCTCGGCGGAACGAAGTTCGGCTTGGAGGTTGATCTTATCCATCTCGGCGATCAGTTGGCCGGCTTTCACCACGTCGTTATAATCAGCGTACAACTTATCGATGATACCGGAGACCTGCGTACCTACCTCAACCTCGGTAACGGGCTCTACCGTACCGGTGGCCGTAACCGTATTCGTGATCGTGCTGCGCCCTACTTTAGCGGTCTCCAGCTTGATCCCGCCTTTCGAGGATTTGCCCGTGAAAAGGAACACGCCCCCCGCTATAAGGATAACGGCAACACCGCCCATGATTAGTTTCTTCTTGTCCATATTCTGATTCGTTTTATTTCTGTTTTACGTTGTATTCTTGTTCAAAAGGCCCCCGCGACCTCCGTCGCAGGGTAACCTTGAAAAAAGAGAGTGGAGTAAATATATCCATTAGTGGGTTAATAATTCTCCGCAACCGACTTCTTCTGATAAACATTCAGCAACTGAACGCTCATCAAGGCCATGTATTTCGCTTGTAGCTGCTCTTGCTGGGCGGTCAGATAATTGTTCTTCTCCGTCAATAGCTCAAGCGTATTTTTCATACCGAGGCTGAATTGCTCATCGATCAAGTTATAGCTTTCTTTCACGTAACTCAAGCGTTCGGTAGCCGAGGTATATTGGGTCTGCGACGAGGTAGCGTCCAGATAGATCCCCTCCACGGTTTGCAGCAATTGCTTTTGGGCATTCAGCAACTCCAACTGGCTGGTGGTAATCGCATATTTCGCCTTGTTATAGGCCGTCTTATACTGGCGGTTACTGAAGATAGGGATGCTGATCGTCAATCCGACACTCTCGTTGAAACTATTCCAGACCTGGCTACCGAAAGCGTAATCCGTTCCGGAAAGATGGCCGGTACCCAGCCCGGCGTTCATGGAGAGCGAAGGAAGGAAAGCACCTTTCGCCTTTTTCTTCTCCAGCTCGGCGATGTCCACGGCCAGCTCACTGCTCTTTATTTGCGGCATCACGGCCAGAGAGGTATTGTAAATCGTTTGCTTGCTCGGAAGCGGGGTTAAGATATCTTTCTCCGTAAGCTCTGGCATCACCAATTCGATCTCTTCGGTTATATCCAGTTCTAGTAATTGCTTCAATTGCAACTTATAATTGTCTAGATTCGTCTGGGCTACGACCAATTGATATTTATCGGTGCTTAACTGGCTTTCCAACTGAGCCAAATCCACTTTCGAGATCGAACCGGCACGTAGCAACTCCACCGCACGATCCCGTTGCGCCGTAGATACCTCGACCGTATTTTGGTTGATACGAACGGACTCCATCGCATATAGTACCTGCATATAGGTCTGTATCAAGGAGATTTGGATATCATCCTCGTTTTGCTCGATACCCAGCTCATCGACGGTATTTTGTATTTCCTGTTGCTTGATCGCCTGTACACGTTGCCCTCCATCAAAAAGCGTCCATTTAGCGTTCAGCGCATAATTACCGCTATAGCTATTATTCGTAGCGGCGTCGCTCGAAGGATAATTCACGAATCCTTGGGTAACCGAAGCCGAAAGGGAAGGGAAAAGCTGTGCTTTCGCCTGCTTCGTATCCTCTATACCGGAAAGATGCGACACCTTGCTTTTCTTTACTTGGATATTATGCTCCAAAGCGTAATCCAAGCAAGCGCGCAAAGTCCATCGGGTAGGTTGCTCTTGTGCCTTACTCCCCACACAGAGGAAGAACAGACATGCGAATAATAAAGCGTATTGTTTCATATTGCCTTCGTTTTCTATCTTTTTACGAAAGCAAAACTATATTACCTTAAAAACATGGGCAACCAGACTAGAAAAAGGGGCTGTTTTCACCGATTAAACGGGCAATTCCATCGACATCGGGATTACCAATATAAAATAATACCCGCGATACCCGCCAAGATGATCATCAAGATAGGATGTACCTTGAATTTCCATGTTAGGATGAAAGCGGCGCCAAAGATCAAGAAGCTTTTATAATCGATGAAGTTCTCTTTATTCATTAATAGCAAGGCGGCGGCGGCGATCAAACCGACCGTAGCCGGGCGCAATCCAAGGAAAGCCGCCTCTACATATTTATTATTCCGGAACTTAGCGAAGAAATAAGAGATCAAGAGAACCAATATGAAAGAGGGCAGACATACCGCGAATGTCGTCAGGCAAGACCCTAGGATACTCATCGTCTCCGAATACCCCGCATTATGCACCGCCGTATACCCTATATAGGTGGCGCTATTGATACCGATCGGCCCGGGTGTCATTTGAGAGATAGCGACAATATCGGTAAACTCCTGCAAGGAAATCCAACCATAGCGGTCCACCACGTCGGCTTGTATCAAGGATAACATCGCATACCCGCCACCAAAGCCCAATATACCGATCTTCAGATATACATATAATAATTGCAACCAAATCATATCAGCCCTTCTTATTTAAACCATACACCAAACCTCCGGCTATAGCCGCCAAGATAATCCAAGCGGGAGACACCCCACCCATCCAGATCAGCAATGCCGCCCCGACAGGTATGATCATTTGCACGTAACTCAACTTGATAGAGCGTGCGGTTGTCAGACAAGGCACGGCGATCAAGGCGACCACCGCCGGACGCAATCCCATAAACGCCTTCTCCACCCATACATTATCCTTTACCTGCGTAAAGAATAACGCGATCAAGAGCATGATTACAAAAGAAGGGAGAATCGTACCCAAGGCACAAACAAAACCGCCCCATGTCTTCTTCAGTTTATAACCCACGAAGATCGCTATATTCACGGCGAAAATACCCGGCAACGATTGGGCCACGGAGAAAACGTCGATAAAGTCCTCTTTCGTCATCCACCCCCGGTCCACCACATCCCGCTGGATAAGCGGCAACATGGCGTATCCACCTCCGATGGTAAACATACCGATTTTCACGAATGTCAGAAAAAGCGTCCAATACATACCCTTATCTGTTTACGTTGGCTAACGTCCTAAAAGCCTATTGTAAGTTTCTTTATTATTAATAATCTGAAGCGCTTTCTGGTAACTTGGATTATCATCATTGATAATCTGGAAGTACTGCGCCATATCATAGAGATCCCGTGCGATAAGCGCCTTGATCTGAAGCATGATCAACGGCTTCGAACGATTATATTGCTCTTCCTCAAACTCAATCTTCTCATCGCCGGCCATCTTAAGAAGCTCCTCCATGATATCCTCTCCGACCACGAAACCTTGCTTATACTGCTGGAATTTCGGATATTTAGCCATCATCTGGTTCCGATTACGATCCAGATAATTCATGGACACCCGATTGACTAAACCGGAAGCTACCAGTTTCCGGTGATAATCCGTATAGCGAGTCGTATCTACCGGGATGAACACGTCCGGCATAATACCTCCACCTCCATATACGGTACGCTCGGTAACCAAGGTGTTATACTTCATTGAATCCGGGAAATGAATGCTATCGGCACTCATCAACTCCCCCCGGTTATAACGATCGATCAGATCATGGTGGTACTCCTCCATCTTCCCGTTCTCGTAAGGCTTTTGTATACAACGTCCGGTGGGTGTATAGTAACGGGAAACCGTCAAACGAATCATGGAACCATCCGGCAGGGGAATCGGTTTCTGTACCAAACCTTTACCAAAGGTACGGCGACCTACGATCACTCCACGGTCCCAATCTTGAATAGCGCCAGAGACGATCTCGCTGGCCGAAGCCGAGGACTCGTCCACCAGAACGACCAAACGTCCCTCTTGGAATTGTCCACGAGCGGTAGAGTTCGCCTCCTCACGAGGTTGCTTACTCCCTTTCGTATAAACGATCAACCGGTTTTTATCCAAGAACTCATCCGCTAACTCTATGGCGATATTCAAATATCCCCCACCATTTCCCTGCAAATCCAGAATCAAGTTCTTCATGCCCTGTTTCCGGAGCTTCTCCAACGCCTCCCTGAATTCATCGGCGGAAGAAGCGGCGAAACGGTTCAACTTAATATAACCGGTATTCTTATCCGCCATATAAGCGGCATCCAGACTATACACGGGAATCTTACCGCGAACGATCTTGAAATCCATCAATTCCGGCGACTTGCCTCGCTTTACTTTCACACGCACCTCGGTACCTTTCGGTCCGCGTAGTTTCTTCATGATATCGGTAGTCTTCATCTTCACGCCGGCGATCAAGGTATCGTCTACTTGGATAATACGGTCGCCCGCCATCAACCCCACCTTCTCAGAGGGACCTCCGGGGATTACCTGAATCACGTAAAGCGTATCCGTCAACATATTGAACTGTATGCCGATACCATCGAAATTGCCTTGTAAAGGCTCGGTCATCTCTTTCGTCTCCTCCGGGTCCATATAATTGGAATGAGGGTCTAGCTTATCCAACATGCCGACTATAGCGTCTTCCACCAACTTCGTCTCGCTAGTAGAGTCGACATATAGATTAGAGATGGCGAATAAAGCCAATTGGAGCTTCCGGGCATCCATATTCGCTTTTTGCGCTGTCGCTCCGGTAAACACACCTAGGACGATCAGCAGGGATAAGACGATTCTTTTCATCAGATATATTCGTTTCATAATTTTCAATACAATCTCGTCTCTTTAGGGACGAATTGGGAAATGTCTTTGCCGTAGCGTAACAACTCACGGACAATGCTTGAGCTAATATGCGTATGCTCCGGTTCCGTAAACAAGATAAAAGTCTCGATACCCGTCAACTTACGATTCACGTCCGCAATCGTCTTCTCGTATTCGAAATCATTGACCGTACGGATTCCTCTTAAGATAAAGCCGGCTCCGACCTCTTTAGCGAAATCCACCGTCAATTGATTATATGACATGACTTTCACCCTTGGATTATCCTTGTATAGATTCCAGATCGCTTCCATCCGCTTCTCCAAGGAGAAATAGGTAAGCTTCTTATCGTTGATACCGATCGAGATCACGATCTCGTCCACCAGTTCCAACCCACGCCTTACCAAGGATTGATGCCCGATCGTAAAAGGATCGAAGGTACCGGGAAAAAGTGCGATACGTTTATTTTCAATTGATGACATCTTCTTCAACCACTAAGTTATCGATAATAAAGTTCTGTCGCTCCATGGTATTCTTCCCCATATAGAACTCGAGCATATCTTTCACGAGGTCCTCTTTCTTCATTGTCACCGGATCAAGGCGTATATCCTTGCCGATAAAATGCTTGAACTCATCGGGAGAGATCTCTCCCAGACCTTTGAATCGGGTGATCTCCGGATTCTTCCCGGCAGCGGCTATGGCAGCCAAGCGTTCCTCCTCTGAATAACAATACCACGTCTTCTGCCGGTTACGTACCCGGAATAATGGGGTTTGCAAGATATAAACATGATTACGCTTAATCAAATCGGGGAAGAATTGCAAGAAGAAGGTAATCAACAATAAACGGATATGCATCCCGTCCACGTCGGCATCTGTCGCGATAATCACCTTATTATACCGCAAACCTTCCAAGCCATCCTCAATATTCAAGGCCGCTTGAAGCAAGTTAAACTCCTCGTTCTCGTAAACGATCTTCTTTGTCAAGCCATAACTATTCAAAGGCTTACCCCTCAAACTAAATACAGCTTGGTAATTCGGGTTACGGCTCTTCGTGATAGAACCGCTAGCCGAGTCACCCTCCGTGATAAAGATACTGCTTTCCTCTAGCAAATCCCCTTTCGAATCGGTCAGGTGAATCCGGCAATCCCTTAGTTTCTTATTATGTAAATTCGCTTTCTTCGCACGCTCGCGGGCCAGCTTCGTAACACCGGCGATCGCCTTGCGCTCTTTCTCGGACTCCAAGATCTTCTTCAGTAAAAGCTCCGAAGTCTCCATATTCTTATGCAAATAGTTATCCAGGTCATTCTTGATGAAATCACCGATAAACTTCGCTACCGTAGGGCCGTCCGGTCCTATATCTTTCGAGCCGAGCTTGGTCTTTGTCTGGCTCTCGAATACAGGCTCCTCCACTTTTATGCTGATAGCGGCCACGATACCCGCACGAATATCCGAATACTCGAAATTCTTATTGTAATATTCCTTGATGACACGGCCTACAGACTCCTTGAAAGCGGAAAGGTGCGTACCGCCTTGGGTGGTATGCTGGCCGTTCACGAACGAATAATATTCCTCTCCATATTGGTTGCTATGCGTGATAACCACCTCTATATCCTCCCCTTTCAGGTGGATGATCGGGTAAAGAGGCTCGGTGGTCATATTCTCGTTCAACAAATCCACCAGACCGTTGCGGGAATAGAAACGCTTGCCGTTGTAAATAATGGAAAGTCCCGAGTTCAAGAAGACATAGTTCTTTAATAGCCCCTCGATAAACTCGTCCTTATAATGATAATCCTTAAAGATCTCCCGGTCCGGGACAAAGAATACCTGCGTACCGTTCGCCTCCCCGGTCGGTTGGATATCCGATTCCTCCGTGACGATCGCCTTACTATATTCCACCCGCTTACACTCTCCGTCACGGTAGCTGGTTATCAAGAAATAACTACTCAAGGCATTCACCGCCTTGATACCCACACCATTCAAACCCACGGATTTCTTAAACGCCTTGCTATCGTATTTAGCGCCGGTATTCATCTTGCTAGACACATCCACGACCTTACCCAGAGGGACACCACGGCCATAATCCCGCACGGCTACCGTACCTTCCTCGATAGTCACCTCGATACTTTTGCCGTACCCCATCATGTACTCGTCGATAGAGTTATCCAGCACCTCCTTCAACAACACATAGATACCATCATCGGCATAGCTACCGTCCCCCAGTTTTCCGATATACATACCGGGACGCCGGCGGATATGCTCCATCCAGTCCAGTGTCTTGATGTCATCATCGTTATATTCCGTAGGTTGTTGTATCGTTGAATTCAGCTCATCCATATCTCTTATAACTTTTTAATATACGCTCTTCTTGATTTATGATGCTCTCGCTTGAAATAATCCCATTGCGCTTGTACGGCGCTATTCGTTTCCAGCTCCGGGTTACTCTCGGCGTAAACGGCACCGATACGCTTATAGACCGGAATCAAGTCATTAAATAATAAAGCGTTCACGCCTTTACTTTGATATTCCGGCAAGACTCCTGTCAAATACAGGTCGATTACTTTCGGTTTGCTCTTCAACGCTTTCAGCAAATGAATCCACCCGAAGGGTAACATATGCCCACGAGCCTTTTGCAAGGCTCTCGAAAGGTTGGGCAGGGAGATGCCAAAGCCAACCACCGCATTATCCTCTTCCCTTACGATCAGCGTTACCAAATCATAACGCAGCATAGGGATATACATATTGATATAATAATCGATCTGCTTCTCGGTCAATTGCGCGAAACCATACAAGGGAGCGAAAGCCGCATTCAATGTATGGAATACCGGACGGGCGTAAGGCATAATCTCCTTAGCGTTCTTGAACTTCAGCACCTTCAATCCGTATTTCTTCTTCACGATCTCGCCGATACGCAAATGCTTCTCGGGAACGCCATCCGGTATATAGATCTTAAATTCATGCCAATCTTGATCCTTTCCGTATCCGATACGCTCCACTTGCTTGGGGTAATAGGGATAATTATAAATTGTAGCCATCGTACCGATCTGATCGAAACCCTCGATCAACATACCCTCGTGATCCATATCGGTAAAGCCCATCGGACCGTGGATCTCCTCCATGCCTTGTTCGCGGGCCCATTTCTCGACAGCGCCAAAAAGGGCATCAACCACCTCGTCATCATCAATAAAATCTACGAAACCAAAGCGGGCACGTTTCTGTCCCCAAGCCTCGTTACTCGGGCGATTCACCATACCGGCGATACGGCCTACCACCTTCCCGTCCTTATAGGCAAGGAAGTAAATAGCGTCGCACACCTCGAACGCCGGATTTTTCTTCTTATCCAGCGTCATCATCTCTTCCTCTATTAAACCCGGTACGTGATAGGGATTACCCTTGTATAATTCGATATTGAACTTGACAAACTTCTTAAGCTCCTTCTTACTGGTAACTTCTCTTATCTCTACGCTCATCGGTAATTTTATTTAAGCGGCAAAGTTACATAAATAATCTTTTATCATGGCATTATAAAACAAATTTATACCTTTGTAAACTCAGATTCATAGCATACCATGAAAAAAATAGTTATTAAATTAATATTGGCATTTATCATGTTTGAAGGAACCTCTTGTATAAACGATCCTATTATAATCAGCCCCGATCTGGCGTTCCGGGCGGAAGCTACTACAGGGGAGGGATCGATTTGGCATCCCGATCGCAATACACTTTTCTGGGTAGATATTGAAGGAAAGACGTTATATGAGTATATACCGGACTTGCAAAACTGCCGTTCATGGCAGTTCGACCGCATGGTCTCTACCGTCGTACCGGAAACGGACAGTACGGTAGTCGTCGCTTTACAAAACGAGATCATACGTGTAAACCTAACGGATGGGAACACGACATCTATCGCCCCAATCCCGGACAATAACGGGAAGATTCGTTGCAACGATGGGAAATGCGACCCGTCCGGACGCTTATGGATCGGCACCATGGGATTTGGCGCACCTAAAGGGGCTGCCAGCCTTTATTGCGTATGGGCAGACGGAACCGTCGAAACAAAGTTGACAAAAGTCACGATCTCCAATGGGATCGTATGGTCCGCCAATAAGAAATACATGTATTACAACGACACACCTACCCGTAAGATCATACGTTTCCGGTATGACGATAGCTCCGGTGACATATTGTACGATGGCGTAGCCGTAAATATACCCGAGGGCACCGGCTCCCCGGATGGAATGACGATAGATTGCAACGACAACCTTTGGGTGGCTCAATGGGGAGGTGGCGGTGTTTATTGTTACAATCCCTATACCGGCGATCTGTTGACAAAAATTGTCGTGCCGGCCCCCCACGTAGCGTCATGCGCTTTTGGAGGGGATAAGCTCGACACGCTTTATATAACGACCGCCCGTGCCGGATTGAGTGAGGAACAGCTTGAGGAATATCCACTAAGCGGTAGCGTATTCTGTTGCAAGCCCGGAGCGAAAGGGGTGCCGGCGAATTGTTTCCATTAAGAATCTGCGAGCTTAATAAATCTAATTAACACAATTGTCAACCAAATATCAATTTAAATTGTTTCCTTTGTAGACATGGCGTGCAGAAGACGAGGCGTACCCCGTCTTCACAAAAACAAA
>OGKD01000751.1_pt1 | contig 20662 bp, 21 predicted proteins | sample 1572371 | NCBI WGS metagenome assembly OGKD01 (sample SAMEA2582096, study PRJEB24529) | metagenome | biome: Human gut stool | place: China | collected 2011 | reverse complement strand
AGATAGGTAGCGCCAACATGGAGAGAAGCCACTCAAGAGAGTGGCTTCTTTTTTTATATTCATAGCTGCGGGAGTGCAATTCACTGTTCGAAATCCGCGACAATACGTTACAATACCCCTATCAAGAGAGATAGGGGTATTTTTATTATGGAATACTATATGACCGACGAGAGAATTGCTGAGTATTTGAAAGCCCTCGAAAGCGAAGAGCGCGCCGCGGCGACGATCGAGAAGTACCGCCGCGCGCTGCTAAGCTTTGCCGCATTTTTGAGCGGCGCAGCGGTCACGCGGGAGATGATTCGGCTCTGGAAGGACGACCTGCGCGCGAGAAACTACGTGCCGTCGACGATCAACACTTATTTAGCGGCGCTGAACGGCTTTTTCCGTTTCTGCGGCTGGGCGGATTGCTGCGCACGGTTCTTAAAAATCCAGCGCCGCCTGTTTCGCGACAGCAGGCAGGAGCTAACGCGAGGGGAATATGAGAGGTTGGTCGCTGCGGCGGAGGCCACGGGCGACCGCGCCCTCGCGCTCCTGATGGAGACCATCTGCTCCACCAGCATCCGCGTCAGCGAGGTGCAGTAGATCACGGTTGAGGCCGCGAAGAACGGCAAAACAGAAATTGCGCTCAAAGGCAAAATCCGCACGATCCTATCGCGCCTATCAGGGCAAGTAAATCCAACTGAAAAAAGCGGCGGTTCATCAGAACCGCTGCTTTTTTGCGCCGCATTGACAAGCGCTCCCGCCCTCGGTATACTATGACCAAAAGCAAGACGGCAGTTAAAAATGCAGACGAGTTTGAGAGATTAAACTCGAAAAGGGGAGAGCAAATGAAGTATCTTGGAAAGCCTGCGGGCATGTGGGCGCTGTTTGCCGGATCGTTTGAAAAGCACCTGACGGTCGAATTCGATCTGACCGCAGAGCAGGCGAAGGACGTTGCGGCGCGTGCCAAAAAGAAATATCGCGAGATCATTGCGAAGCTGCCGGAATTTGACAAGCGCGACCGCTTCGAAATGAACATCGTCAACTGCGCGATGCTCGCCGCGTTTATCCTGTGCATGCCGCAGCGGCCGAACATCAAAACGCTGACGGACTACTACGCCGCGGCGATGATGACGCCTACGATGAAGGCTTTCTGCCGCGCGAGCGGAAAGAAAAAGTTCACGCCCAAGGACATCGAGGGCATGAAGGCGACGGCGAAGCTGCGCGCGGGCGACCGCAACCCCTATTCGTGGAACATGGACTTTTTCGAGTACGAGGACGGCAGCGGCTACGAGGCGCGCTTCACGACCTGCGGCATCTGCACGCTGATGCAGGTGTTGGGGCTCTACGATCTGACGCCCGCGCTGTGCCATCTCGACTACACGATGAGCGACACGGGCGGCGCGTCGGATTTCGTGCGCGAGTACACGCTCGCCTCCGGCGGCCCCTACTGCGACTGCGGGTATCACAAAAAGCAGTGAAAAAACAAAAAGGATGCGTCTTTCGATGCATCCTTTTTCCTTTATGTAGGGGACTCAATCTTCGTTGTAGGCATCCGAGGCCTTGATGCGCTGGTACATGTCCTGCATCTGGCGGTCGATCTCAGCGATCTTGCCCGCGCATTCGAACATCTCCTCGTTGATGCCCTCGGGCAGCTTCGTTTTGTCGACCTTGTAGCGGATATCGTGCTCAAGGCTTGCCCAGAAGTCCATGGCGATCGTGCGCAGCTGGATCTCCGCCACGACGTATTCCGTCCGGTCGGAGAGGTAGACGGGCACCTTGATGTCCATGTGCAGCGAGCGGTAGCCGTTGTAGTTCGGCGTCTGGATGTAGTCCTGCTTTTTGACGATCTCCACATCCGTCTGCCGCGCCAGCATCTCGCCCACGCGGTAGACATCGTCGATGTAGCTGCAAACGACGCGCACGCCCGCGATGTCGTTGATGTTTTTTCGCGCGGACTCGATCGAGAGCGGCAGGCCGCGCTTGATGAGCTTGGCGACGATGCTCGATTGCGATTTGACGCGCCCGTCGATGTGATGAATGGGATTGCGTGCATAAAGAACATTGAATTCACTGTTGAGAATATTGAATTTCAACGTGAGCTGCCGAACCGCCGCGTCATAGAGATTCTGCATGACAAGAAAGTCATGCGGATCTTCGCAGAGTGCGGCGCCGTTCCCCGTTCGATTCATTCTGAGCCTTCCTTTCCATCGGAAGCGTCAACGCCCGCCCGATGAGCTTTTGTTCCTTTCAGTATAGCAGACGATCACCGCCGCGCCAAGGGGAGAAATGTTGATTTTCCGCAAAAGTCTGCGCGAAAAAAGCAGCGGGCGGGAGAAACTACCAAGCGACGGGCAAAAGAACTTGCAATGCAGCGCAAGCCATTCTATAATTAACCTGAAAGGATATGCACAGCGTTCGGCACTTCCGCTCCGGTGGCAGAGCGAACGCGCGGAAGGTGCAGAAAAGAACAATGGATAAAAAAGGAAAACAGCAATTTCTTCTGGTCGCGTTCGGCGTGGCGCTCTATGCCGCGCTGATGAATCTCAACGAAGTCGCGGCGTTTCTCACGAGGCTCGCTACCCTCTTCACGCCGGTGATCATAGGGTTATTGATGGCGTTTGTCCTCAGTGTGCCGATGCAGGGCATCGCAGGACGTTTGACGCGCCTGATGCCAAAGGCAAAGGAAAAACACATTGACCTTCTCAGCCTGCTGCTGACGCTTTTGTGCGTGGTCATCGTCGTGGTACTGCTATGCGTTCTGGCGCTGCCGCAGCTTGCCGCGTCGCTCAAGAGCATCGGCACACTGGTCAGGGAGAACTGGCCGGACTGGGCGCGCCTTCTCTCGGATCACGGCGTGGATACAAGCGAGCTCACCGATCGCATCGCCGCGCTCGATTGGAAAACGGTGCTGGAAAAGGCGCTCACCGGCGCCGGCGCGCTGATCGACTCGGTGGTGGATCTTGCCGGTACCACAGTCTCGGCGGTGGCCAACGTCACCTTTGCCATCGTCATCATGTTTTATGTGCTGCTCGACCGGCGCAGCCTTGCTAAACAGAGCCGCAGACTCCTCTACGCCAACCTGAGCGAGCGAAAGGCCGATCAGGTCTGCCGCATCGCGCGCCTGACGCATACCACCTACGCCCGTTTCCTGTCCGGGCAGTGCGTGGAGGTCGTGATCCTCGGCACGATGATCTTTCTCGCGTTCTCCCTGTGCGGCATTCCCTACGCGGGGCTGACCGCCGCGCTGACGGCGGCCTTCGCCTTTGTTCCCTACATCGGCGCGCTGGCCTCCTGCGCAATCGGCGTACTGCTGACGCTGCTTGCTCAGCCGGAGAAGGCGCTGCTGTGCCTGATCGTCTATCAGGCGGTGCAGTTCACGGAAAATCAGTTCATTTACCCGCATGTGGTTGGCAGCAGCGTGGGGCTTGCGCCGCTGTGGACGCTCCTTGCGGCATTGCTTGGCGGCAAGCTCTTCGGCCTTGTCGGTATTGTGTTTTTTATTCCCCTCACGGCGGTAGTACTCCAGCTCGTACATGAGCACACCGCACAGCAGCTTTCGGAAAAGAAACTCGACCGCGAGGATCTGATCGAATAACAAAAAAGGACGACAGCTAAAAATAGCTGTCGTCCTTTTTTGTGCGGTCACGACTGCGCCATGCGCTCAAGGAGCTGGAAGGCCTCTTCGAGCTTGGGGTCGATATGGTCGGTCTGCAAAGCCTCGCGCACGCAGCCTTCGATGTGCGCGCGCATGATCTGCTGGTTGGCGCTTTTGAGGAGCGACTGCGTGGCGAGAAGCTGGTTGGAGATGTCCACGCAGTAGCGGTCGTCGTCGATCATCTGCAAAATGCCGTCGAGCTGGCCGCGGGCAATTTTCAGCTTGCGGCGGACGGAATCACGATCGGCTCTCATGGCCTTAGCGGATGGAGACGGCCTGATAGCCCGCCTCATCCACGGCGGCCTTGAGCGCCGCGTCGGTTACGCTGCCGTCCACGCTGACGGTGGCGGACTTGCTCTCGAGATCGACCTTTGCCTCCTTCACGCCGGGGACGGCGGAAAGCGCCTGCTGAACGTGATTCACGCAATGCATGCAGGCCATGCCCTCAATGCTGATGACTTTTTCCATGTTTGTTTCTCCTTTTTCATTACTTGCCATAATTTCCTTGCTTGCTATCTCCACTCCGCGATCCGACGGAGAAGAAACCGTTTTCGGTGCTGCCGCCGTGTGCTTGGCCTTGAACCAGCGCAGGCGCAGCGCATTGCTCACCACAAACACCGAGCTGAAGCTCATCGCGAGCGCGCCGAGCATCGGGTTCATCTTGAGCTGGAAGGCGGGGTAGAACACGCCCGCCGCGATGGGAATGCCGATGGCGTTGTAGAAGAACGCCCAGAAGAGGTTTTCCTTGATGTTGCGGATGACCGCGCGGCTCAACTGCACGGCGGTCGAGACGTCGAGAAGGTCACTGCGCATCAGCACAATATCCGCCGACTCGATGGCGACGTCCGTACCGGCGCCGATGGCGATGCCGACGTCTGCGCGCGCAAGGGCGGGCGCATCGTTGATGCCGTCGCCGACCATGGCGACCTTCTTGCCGCCCTCCTGTAAGCGGCGGATCTCGCGTTCCTTATCCTGCGGCAGCACCTCGGCCACGACGCGGTCCACGCCGACCTGACGGCGGATGGCCTCGGCGGTCTTGGCGTTGTCGCCCGTGAGCATGACGACTTCAATGCCCATGCTCGAGAGCTCGGCGATGGCCTGCGCGCTCGTGGGCTTGACGACATCGGCTACGGCGATGAGGCCGATGAGCCTGCCGTCCAGCGCAAAGTAGAGCGGCGTCTTGCCGTCCTCAGCCAGCGCTTCGCCTTGTGCGAGCAGCTCACTGTTTTCGATGCGGTTTGCTTCCATCATGCGGCGGTTGCCGGCAAGGCAGAGCTGGCCCTCGACCTCGCCGCGGATGCCCTGACCGGGGATCTGCTCAAATTTGTCGACGGACAGGAACGTGAGCGATTCCTTCTCCGCCTCGGCCACGATGGCCTCAGAAAGCGGATGCTCGGAGAGCTTTTCGAGCGACGCGGCGACGGAGAGAAGTTTGTCCCTGCCGATGCCGCCGTCGACGACGTCGGTGACGACGGGCTTGCCCTGCGTGATGGTGCCGGTCTTGTCGAGCACGACGGTGTTGACGCTGTGCGTCGTCTCAAGCGCTTCGGCAGACTTGATGAGGATGCCGTTCACCGCGCCGCGGCCCGTGCCGACCATGATGGCCGTCGGCGTGGCGAGGCCCAGCGCGCAGGGGCAGCTGATGACGAGAACGGAAATACCGATGGACAGCGCAAATTCCACGCTGTGGCCCGTCAGCAGCCATGCTGCCGTTGCGATGACGGCGATCGTGATGACGACGGGGACGAACACGCCGCTGACCTTATCGGCGAGCTTGGCGATGGGCGCTTTGGAGCTCGTGGCCTCGTCCACAAGGCGTACGATCTGGGAAAGGGCGGTATCGTCGCCGACTTTGGTCGCGCGCATCTTGAAATAGCCGGATTTGTTGATGGTCGCGCCGATGACGCTGTCTCCCGCCTGCTTTTCGACGGGGATGCTCTCGCCCGTCAGCGCGGATTCGTCGACCGAGGACGTTCCCTCGAGCACGACGCCGTCGACGGGGACGCTCTCGCCCGCCTTGACGATCAGCACGTCGCCGAGTTGGACCTCCTCGACGGGGATGACGCTCTCGACGCCGTCGCGCTCGACCGTCGCGGTCTTGGGCGCAAGGTCCATGAGCTTTGTGATGGCATCAGAGGTCTTGCCCTTGGCGCGGGCCTCCATCGTCTTGCCCATGGTGATGAGCGTCAGGATCGTGCCTGCGGACTCGAAGTACAGCTCCATCATATAGGTGTGCACCGTGTCCATGTCCATTCTTCCAAAGCCGATGCCGATCTTATAGATGGCGTAGATGCCGTACACGATGGCGGCGCTGGAGCCCAGTGCGATCAGCGAATCCATGTTCGGCGAGCGCTGCCACAGCGTCTTGAAGCCGACGATATAGTACTGGCGGTTGATATAGACGATGGGCAGCAGCAGCAAAAACTGCGTGAATGCGAACGTCATCGCATTTTCCATGCCGAGGAAGCACGCGGGCAGCGGCCAGCCCATCATGTGGCCCATCGAGAGATAGAACAGCGGGATGGTGAAGATGAGCGAGAGGGCGAGACGCTTTTTCATGTCGCTGTACGCCTTCTGTGCGGCGCTGGCGCCGCCGGTCTCGGCAGTCTGCGCGGCGGGGGCGCTGCCGGGCTTTGCATGCAGAGACGCACCGTAGCCCGCCTTTTCGACCGCGGCGATGATCTGCGCGGACGAAAGCTGGGATTCGTCGTATTCGACGACCATGCTGTTTTTCAGCAGGTTGACCGCGACCTGCTGCGCGCCGGGCTGCTTGGCGACGGCCTTTTCCACGCGGCTGGAGCAGGCGGCGCAGCTCATGCCGGTCACGTCATAGGTTTCCTTTTTCAATTCGATTCCTCCTTCGGGGCAAATACAATACCCGCGTGGGGTATTTTTCATTTACCAACAGTATAGGTCGGAAATTGGTGGATTGTCAAGACCTCTTTTCGAGAAATTTCCGTTTGGGCGAAAGTTGCGGCGTTTCGGTCGGGAAAACTTACCGCCGCCGCGCCGCTGGACAGCTTGCATCCCTTATGATAAACTGACGGCATGAGTTTTATGATAAGCAGGTGAAAAATGAAGCAAAAACATATCTTGAAATGGCTTGGCATCGCACTGGGCGTGTACCTTTTATATGGGGTGCTGACAGCCATTCTCGTCCCGCTGCCGCAAAAAGAGGCGACAGGGGAGCTGTGGAGCCAGTATGAAGCCCGATTGAGCGAGGACGCATCGCAGGAGCGCGTGAGGAGCATCGAGGATACGGACAGTGCGCTGCTCTGGCGCTTGCAGCTCATCGAGAGTGCGGAAAGGGAGGTCATCTTCTCGACCTTTGACCTGCGTGCGGACGGCAGCGGACAGGATTTGATGGCCGCGCTCTATGGCGCGGCGCAGCGCGGCGTGCGGGTGCGCGTCATCGTCGACGGGCTGAACGGTTTTCTGCATCTGCAAAACAGCGGCGTTCTCCGCGCCCTCGCGGCGGAGGAGAATGTGGAGGTGCGCTTTTATGATCCCATCGACCTGCTGCGCCCGTGGAAGCTCAACTACCGTCTGCACGACAAGTATCTGATCGCCGACGGGAGCAAATACATCCTCGGCGGAAGAAATTCGAACGATTTGTTCCTCGGCTCATATCAGGAGAACCAGAACATCGACCGCGACGTGCTCGTCGTGTCGGACGGGGGAGAGGGCAGCTCGGTCTCCCAGCTTTTGACGTATTTTGAAAGCGTCTGGTCGCAGCCGGAGAATCAGACCATCACAGGCAAGACGTCCTCGCAGACCGACGCGCTGCAGGAGCGCTACGCGGCGCTATGCGCGGTGCATGGAAAAGAACTTGCCGCCGTCGACTGGGAGGTGGAGACCGCGGCGGTCACGCATGTGAGCCTTCTCAGCGGCTCGCCGCGCGCGGAGGCGAAAGCGCCTGAGCTGTGGGACGCGCTTGTCCGCCTGATGGCGCAGGGCGATGACGTCCTGCTGCAAACGCCGTACATCATCTGCAACGACAAAATGTATAACGATTTGGAAGCACTTGCCGAGACGCGGCAGCTGCGCGTGCTGACGAATGCCGTTGAAAACGGCGCGAACCCGAGCGGCTGCTCGGACTACTTACGCGAAAAGCAAAATATTTTATCGCGCGGCGTCGACGTGTACGAGGTCGTCTGCGGCCAGTCGCTGCACACAAAGACGATTTTAATCGGAAACGATTTGAGCGTCGTCGGTTCATTCAACGCCGACATGCGCAGCGCATATCTCGACACGGAGCTGATGCTCGTTATCGAGAGCGAGGAGGTCAATGCCGCGCTGCGAGAAGAGAGCGGAAAATACATGGGCCAGAGCCGCCTCGCCCTGCACGACGGCGGCACGGAACACGGCGCGCGGTTTGAAGAAATGACGCTGCCTTGGGCAAAGCGCGCGCTGTATACGATTCTGAGCGTTGTCCAGCGCCCGATCCGCCACCTGCTGTAACGAAAAGTGCGGCATAGCGGAAAATGAGGGAAAGGAATACAGATTTTGCCCGTATTTCCGTTTTTTCACCTTGCAAAAGACGTTCGGGTTTGCTATGATAAAAAATACGTATGGATACGTTCCGCTTTTTGTGGAGACAGAGGATAAGAAAGGAAGATCGTTATGATTTACACGACCGAAGTGCAGCATATGTGCCCCGTTGCGAAGGGCGCATATCACGGTCCGGCCCCGATCCCCGAAGAGGGCAAGTGGGTCCAGGCCAAGCAGATCGCCGATATTTCCGGCTTCACCCACGGCATCGGCTGGTGCGCGCCCCAGCAGGGCGCCTGCAAGCTGACGCTCAACGTCAAGGAGGGCGTCATTCAGGAGGCTCTGATCGAGACCATCGGCTGCTCGGGCATGACCCATTCTGCTGCCATGGCTTCCGAGATCCTGATCGGCAAGACCATTCTCGAAGCGCTGAACACCGACCTTGTTTGCGACGCCATCAACACCGCCATGCGCGAGCTGTTCCTGCAGATCGTCTACGGCCGCACCCAGTCCGCCTTCTCTGAGGACGGCCTTGCTGTCGGCGCGTCCCTTGAGGACCTCGGCAAGGGCCTTCGCTCCCAGGTCGGCACGATGTTCGCCACCGCCGAAAAGGGCCCCCGTTACCTCGAGATGGCCGAGGGCTACTGCTCCCGCGTCGCGCTCAACAAGGAAAACGAGATCGTTGGCTACGAGTTCATCAACCTCGGCAAGATGATGGACTTCATCAAAAAGGGTATCGATGCGAACGAAGCGCTCGAAAAGGCCAAGGGTCACTATGGTCAGTGGGACAACGCTGCCAAGTACATCGACCCGCGTCAGGAATAAGGAAGGGAGGACGAAACAATGGCTTTATTTGAAAACTACGAGAGAAGAATCGACAAGATCAACGGCGTCCTCGCTCAGTACGGTATCTCCTCCGTCGAAGAGTGCCGCGAGATCTGCAAGGCCAAGGGCTTTGACCCGTATGAGATCGTCAAGGGCATCCAGCCCATCTGCTTTGAAAACGCCTGCTGGGCGTACACCGTCGGCGCGGCCATCGCCATCAAGTCCGGCGTGAAGTCCGCGGCCGAAGCCGCCAAGATGATCGGCGTCGGCCTGCAGTCCTTCTGCATCGACGGCTCCGTCGCCGAGGACCGCAAGGTCGGTCTGGGCCACGGCAACCTCGGTGCGATGCTGCTGTCCGACGAGTCGAAGTGCTTTGCCTTCCTCGCCGGTCACGAGTCCTTCGCCGCCGCTGAGGGCGCGATCGGCATCGTCCGCAACGCCAACAAGGCCCGCAAGGAGCCCCTGCGCGTCATTCTGAACGGTCTCGGCAAGGACGCCGCTCAGATCATCTCCCGCATCAACGGCTTCACCTATGTTCAGACCCAGTTCGACTACTTCACCGGCAAGCTGAACATCGTGCGCGAGATCCGCTACAGCGAGACCGAGCGCGCCGACGTTCGCTGCTACGGCGCTGACGACGTCCGCGAGGGCGTTGCCATCATGCATTCCGAGGGCGTGGACGTCTCCATCACCGGTAACTCCACCAACCCGACCCGCTTCCAGCACCCCGTCGCCGGCACCTACAAGAAAGAGTGCATTGAGCAGGGCAAGAAGTATTTCTCCGTCGCCTCCGGCGGCGGCACGGGCCGTACCCTGCACCCGGACAACATGGCCGCCGGCCCTGCCTCCTACGGCATGACCGATACCATGGGCCGCATGCATTCCGACGCACAGTTCGCCGGCTCCTCCTCCGTGCCCGCGCACGTGGAAATGATGGGCTTCCTCGGCATGGGCAACAACCCCATGGTCGGCGCGACCGTCGCCGTGGCCGTCGCCGTCGCGGAGAGCCTCAAGTAAGAGGGGAAACCGCAGGGTTTGTCCTTCCAAGGTTCCAAAACCTGATTTTTCATCAAACATAGGCAGGAAGCACATCTTCCGCACGAAAATGCGGAAGATGTGCTTCCTGTTTTTGCGTTTTTGGAGGGAAAAACCGTGAAGAAAATCAGGATGTGCTTCCCGAATGAGAAGACGTTCAGGGAAGGGTTCGAAGAGTATATTTTGGACTGTAAGGCCCGCAATCTGCGGGATGGAACAATCAACCATTATCAGGAATCCATCAAGCAGATTTACAAGCGAATCACACCAGATACGCTGATCTCTTCGATGTGTCAGCAAACCATGGCAAACTTCTATATTTCACTGAGGGATGACCCTAGGCTGCTATGAGCAGGTCATGGGCGAACCGGGCAAGTGCCTTGTTATTGGCGGCGGGACATATGCGCACTTTCTGAAAAATGGCGTGGCGTTTGGCGCTTCCCGATTAGGTGTAGATTATCACATACACGGTGCAAATGAGTACCTTGTGGCAGATGAGATCGTGCGAAGCGCGGAACTGTTTGCGCTGACCATCGTTGCACTTTGCGGCGAACACGCTGAGCCGATGTAAAATGCGGTTATGTAAATAACACCAGTCGGTATGATCCGATGGGTGTTATTATTTGTGCTGTGTTTTTTGACAGACGAATCGGATTCTTGCAAAAATGCCCAAAGATGTCAATAGCATCCGTTCGCCTGCGCAAGAATTTTATGGCGTGCGGACAGAAAAGACTTTTTCGTGCTGCGAGACGGCGACAGACAGCAGATTTCATGGCGATAATGACGAATTTCTGTCATTGGAGTGTTTTTCGTAGAAATACATCTGTCCGCTCCTTGCAATTTCCTGCACATAAAGATATAATAAAGGCCGTTAGTGAAAGCGCCTTTGCGGCCTGAGCAGAGAGAAGAGGATCGTAAGAGCGTTAGATTTTGAAAAGAAAGAAGATGCCCCTATGAATCCCTTTGTGAAGACCCTCAAAAAAATTGCCGCCGCGTATAACGGCGTCAGCCTGATTTTGCGCATCGCGATCGGCCTTGTCGTCGGCGTGATCCTGGCGCTGGTCTGTCCCGGCGCGACGTGGTTACAGGAGCTTGGCAACCTGTTTGTCGGCGCGCTCAAGGGCATTGCTCCCGTGCTGGTGTTCGTCATCGTGGCGAGCGCGCTGGCGCAGGGCACGTCCAAGCTCGACCGCCGCTTCGGTACGGTCGTGTGGCTCTATATGCTCACGACGTTCCTCGCCGCCATTTTAAGCGTTGTGACGAGCACGATCTTCCCGCAGACGCTGGTGTTTCCCGAGGCGGCCGAGGCGGAGGTCATCCCGCAGGGCCTCGGCGAGGTCATGCACACGCTGCTGGCTAATATCGTCTCGAACCCCATTTCCGCCATTATGAACGGCAATTACATCGGTATTCTGATGTGGGCCTGCCTCTTCGGCGTTGCGATGAAGAAGCTTGGTGCGGACTCCACAAAGGTCTTCCTGAGCAATGTGTCCGACGCGGTCTCGACCATCGTGCGCTGGATTATCAACCTTGCGCCGTTTGGCATCATGGGCCTTGTGTTCACCAATGTTGTGAGCAACGGTCTTGCGATCTTCACGCAGTACGGCAAGCTCCTGCTTCTGCTGGTGGGCACGATGCTCTTCATGGCGCTTGTCATCAACCCCATCATCATTTTCATCTATCTGCGCTGCAATCCCTATCCGCTGGTGTTCCGCTGCCTGCGTGAAAGCGGCCTGACGGCGTTCTTCACCCGCTCCTCCGCGGCGAATATCCCCGTGAACATGGCGATGTGCGAAAAGCTCGGCTTGGACAAGGACTTCTACTCCGTCTCTATCCCCCTCGGCGCGACGATCAACATGGACGGCGCGGCCATCACCATCACCATCATGACGCTGGCCGCGGCCAATACGCTGGGTATGCAGGTCTCGCTGCCTGCGGCGATTTTGCTCTCGATCATGTCGGCCCTCGGCGCGTGCGGCGCTTCCGGCGTGGCGGGCGGCTCGCTGCTGCTCATCCCGATGGCGTGCTCGCTGTTCGGCATCTCGAACGACATCGCGATGCAGGTCGTCGGCGTCGGCTTCATCATCGGCGTCATTCAGGACTCTGTCGAGACCGCGCTCAACTCTGCGGGCGACGTCGAGTTCGCCGCGACGGCCGAGTATCACCAGTGGCTCAAGCAGGGCAAGCCCCTGCCGGAATTCCTCGGCGGCAAGAAGAAGTAAAGCGTCAGAATGTGAAAACAAATAAAAGTGCGCCGGCTCAACGAGCCGGCGCACTTTTTGCGCGGTGGTGCCGAACGATGGTCGGGAGGGACAACTTCGCGTTTACTTTGACCAATTTTGTATATTTATGACAGGTATCGAAAGCTGCCGCAAAGGAGACAAGCGCATGAAGCAAGCAGAACATCCGCCCGTGACCGCAGGGGCGAACAGCGCGGCAGAATACAGCCTTGCAATCATCGACCAGCTCGCGCGCATCGACCGCACGTGCAGCAAAGAGGAGATGGACGAATTGGTCTACCGCCTGCTTGCCTTTGTCGGCGGGCACCTCGGCAGCGCGCGGGAGAACCTGCGCATGCTGACGCTGCTGGAAGAAAAGCAGAAGTCGCTCGAGCAGAATTTGCAGGCCGTGAAGCTTGAGCAGCAGATGCTCAAGGCGCTCTGCAAGGACAGCACGTCCGTTTATCGTGTGGACCTGATGAACGACCGGGCCGAGATCGTCAAGATCGAGGAGAACTCCAACTCCGCGGGCGACCTGCTCCCGCATGGGCAGGAGCTGTTTTCCTATGCCGAGGCGGTCGAGCATTTCTATCACAAGTGCGTCCTTAAGGAGAGCGCACCGGACTTCCTGCAATTTTTGGACGCAGAAAATCTGATGCGCGAGCTCAGGACCAAGGACCGCATCAGCCGCCGCTACCAGAGTGTGCCGGACGCCATCGGGAACATCTATTTCGAGGTGCGCGTCAATAGGGTGCAGCAGACGGAAACGAGCTTTCAAATCCTGCTGGACTTCCGCAGCGTGGATGAGATCGTGAAGGAGGAGCGTGAGCATCAGCACGCGCTGGAAACGGCGCTCACGGAGAGCCGGATGAGCTACGAGGTCATCTCGGCCATCAGCAAGATCTATTATACGATCTACCGTATCGATCTGCGCACGGGTTATTATGAAGAGGTTGCAAGCGAGCGGCAGATGCACCGTCTGACCGGACACAGCGGCAGAGCGAGCGTCCACATGAGTGAAATGAGCAAGCAGAGCATCGTTGCCGGAGTATCTGCCCTATGTTGAACCGTTTTTTGACCTTTCGACGCTCGCGGAGAGACTGTGGCACGAGGACTCCGTGATGCTCGAATACCCCGTGAGGGACGGCAACTGGCATCTTGCGCGCTTCATCGTGCAGACGCGCGGGAAAAATGGCGAGGCGGAGCAGGTGCTGTTCGCGATGCGCCTTTACAGCGAAGAAAAGCGCCGCGAAAAGGATCTGATGAACGCGGCAGATGCGGCGCGCCGCGCGAACGAGGCAAAGTCCGAGTTCCTCTCGCGCATGTCGCACGATATCCGCACGCCGATGAACGTCATCATGGGCTTTACGAACATCGCCCTACAGCACGCGGACGATTCGGATAAGATGAAAGAGTGCCTGGAAAAGATCCGTGTCAGCGGCAGCAACTTGCAGGAGCTCATCGACGATGTGCCGGACATCTCGCGCATCGAGAGCGGGGAGTTCAAAATCGTCTCGCAGCCGGTGAAGCTGCCGGAGCTGTTTGACTTCTACTGCCAGGCCATCGCGGGCATGGCGGAGGCGAAAAACATCCGCTTTTCGGGGAAGCTGCACGACATTTCCCACAATGTGCTGCTCTCCGACCAGATCCGCCTCGGGCAGATTTATATGAACCTGCTCTCAAACGCCGTCAAGTATACGCCGGAAAACGGCGATGTGAAGTTCGAGGTCTATGAGGAAAGGCTTGCCGAGAGCGGCAAGGTCCGCCTTGTCTCGGTCGTGAGCGACACGGGCATCGGCATGACGCCGGAGTTCATGGAGCAGATGTATTCGGCCTTTTCCCGCGCGGTCGACACGCGCGTCAACAAGGTGCGCGGCAGCGGCCTCGGCCTTGCCATTGTGAAAAAGATCGTCGACCTGATGGACGGTGCGATCGAGGCTGAGAGCAAGGTCGGCAAGGGCACGACATTCCGCGTGACGCTCGACCTGCCCGCCGCGGCGGACGACGCCGAGACCGAAGAGCACACCGAGACGGCGAAGCACATCCCCATCATCGCCCTCACAGCCAACGCCTACCATGAGAACATTCAAAAATGCCTCGCCGCGGGCATGAACGCCCACCTCTCCAAGCCCATCAACATCGACCGCGTGGTGCGCACGATACATGGACGAAAGCGTATCTGCGGATGAGCTGCTGACCATTGCCCGGCGCAACCGCAGCATTGTTTCCCTCTACCGCACGGAGCAGGACGAGGACGGCGAAGAAACCGGCGAGGATGTGACACGCGACGATAGCTGGAACTATGTCGAAATCCTCTGGAACGGAATACAGGCAAAGGCGGTCACGGCAGCATTTGAGCAGCTTTGCTACAAAGAGCAATGGTATCTGGAAAAGCGGAACGCCATCTGCGTGACCTGCGGGCGCGTCAGCCCCTTGTCCACGCAGTCCACCTTTGAAGATTTAGCGGTGGATTTTGAAGGAACGACAGCCAGCGGTGCGGAGCGGTTTTACCGGCGCACATTAGACAAGCTGCGGCTGAAGCTGCTGGAAAGCGGTGTGATCCATACCGTGACGCTGAAACAAACCGATATGCGAAAAAAGAACAAAAGAATAGCCGCCGCTGTCTACCTGTATCAGGCGGACAACGACGGCGAGTGGGGTGAGCTGCGGTTTGACTTTGAGAACGGCACAGCGGAGATCGTCAGGCTGGCGGATTGGGACACGGTGAAAAGCAATATCTTTGCAAAGACGGCGATCCGGTTTGTTCAGAGATTGCCGGAGGCGAGATTACTGAAATCCGTGGTCGTGCCGTTTGAGATGGGCGTTCCGGAAAGACCACTCCCTCTGACGAAGGCGGCAAAAGAATCGAATGGCAATTCCTCACACACGATCTCTTTGCGGCAGACGGAGTGCCGGAAAACGGGTGAAACGATCACCGCTGCTGTCTACGAATATCTGGTGGACAACGACGGTGAGTGGGGCGAGCTGCGGCTTGACTTTGAGAACGGCACAGCCGAGATCGTAAAACTGGCAGATTGGGACACGGTGAAGTCAAATATCTTTGCAAAAACGGCGCTCCGGTTTGTTCAGAGATTGCCAGAGGCGAGATTACTGAAATCTGTGGTCGTGCCGTTTTGGAAAGGCAGGGCATAATTACCCGCAGAGCATGACCTTTGCGCAGAACAGACCGTCCTGATAGGTAACCGTACTCACCCCGCCGGATTTTTCTGCGATGTGACGGACGGACTGAAGTCCGACGCCGTCTCCTTTTCGCTTGGAGGACTGGAATACGCCACCTTTTTCGCGGATGACTCCGTCATAGGTGTTTTCAACCTGAATCAGTGCCAGGCTGCCACTGTGCAGATAGGCAGTCAGCTTGATTTTACGACGGGCAGGCGCAGTGCGCAGGCTGGCTTCCAAGGCATTTTCCAGCAGATTCGAGAGAACCAGACATAGATTGATTTCGTCTACAGGAAGACATTCCGGCAGATCAATCTGCACGGAATACGGGATATTCTCCCGTTTGGCAAGCGCGCAGTAATACCCGACCACGCTGTCTGCCGCCCGGTTTTCGCAGAAATGCATTTCAAGACTTGGAATTCTGGAAACCGCACCGGAGAGATAGGCTTTGATCTTTTCAAGATCCCCTTCTTCTGCAAGGGCAGCGAGCTGACATAGTTGGTGGCGCAGATCGTGCCGCGCCTGCCGGGCTTCCTCAATGGCAGCTTTCAGGCTTTCGTAGCGCTGCTGCTGCATGGAAAGCAGCTGGTTCTCCTGCTGCAATCTCACATTCCGGTTGATGCTGATCGCCATCAGAAGGAAGATTGCGTTGAAGAAAAGCATCAAAAACAAAAGTGCGATGCTGATCACAAAATACCCCTGCAAAACACGCCCGGTATAGAGCGTGTCCGCATACTTGGGGATCATAAACAGATTCAGCGCAATGAACACCAGCGGCAGCACCCAGAACACATACCAGGTCTGCGCAAAATTATCATCCTCGACCATCCTCCGCACGCTGTGCGTCGCAGGATAATAGGCGATGGCAGCAAACAGCCAGCAGAGCGCATGATAGCAAATCGCAGATCGCAGGCAGAACCACGGCGCAGCCTGCGCCTGCGGCAAACCGGTCAGCATAGCGGCGTTGATCGCTCTTGAAAGGCTGTTGATACAGGCAAATACCGCACAGACGGACAACGCAACCGTTCCGGATTTCCAAAGCGAGATCCGGAGTGTTTTTATGTAGATCACGGCTGCGAGCAAGGTCAGCCCCGCAAGCACCGGCGCAGTCGGCATGCGGCGCGCATAGCACACCACGCCTCCGGCGGCGCAAAGCAGCGCAAGCAACGGGGCAAGCCACAAAACAAGCTTTGACAGCGGCTGCTTTAAGCTGGATTTTACCGGGAAGTAGGCAAGCAGCATGCCGGGAATCACCACGCCGAGCTCCAGAATTGGACGCAGCAGCTCCATTATGCCATCCGCCCCCTTTGAAGCAAGAACTCCATAAGCGCCTGCCGGGCGCTTTTCAGAAGGTCCTGACTGACAAACACGCGGCTTCCGTCCACCATGCGGAAGGCGGCGCTTTCCAGATCCTTCGCGTGTTCCAGATTCACAATCACGCCGCGCCCGCACACAAAAAAGCGTGTGTCATCCTTTAGCGGGGCGATGAACGTCTTGAAGGGTTGGCGTGTGGCAAGCGTCTTTTGAACCGTCGTATGGACGTAGATCAAGTGGGCGAAGTGTTCTGCGTAGACGATGTCCTGATAGCGCAGATGGATCTCGCTTCCCTCCACCTTTAGCTCCATATATTTATCCGGCTGCGGTACGCGGGCAAGCAGCTCGTCCGTCAGCACGTCGATGTCCGCTTCGGTAAAGGGCTTGACCAGATAGTGCAGCGCCCGTACCTGAAAGCCCTCCAGCGCATGGTCGGTCGAGGTCGTGGTAAAAACCAGCAGGCAGTCCGTGTTGGTTTCCCGCAGCTTCTTTGCCGCCTCCATGCCCGTCATGCCATCCATATAAATATCCAGAAATGCGGCAGTAAAGGGCGCTTTCCTTGCCGCTTCCAGAAATGTCTCGCCGCTTTCGTATTCCAGAATATCCGCCTGAACATTTCTCCGGTGAAGCTGCCGCTCCAGCCGGTCTTTCAGCAGTGCACGTTCCGCAGCAAGATCATCCACAATCGCAATTCTCATGCAGGGTTCTCTCCTTGTGCTTGAATTCCAAGATAATTATATCACAGCGTGTCGAGGATGACAAAGAACCGCTGCCGGAATTCGTGCCAGAATCGCCCCTTTCGTGCCACGGCGCTTGAAAAAGCCGAATGACCTTTTTATACTGAGCGCAAGCAAGATGCCTAATCGGATGAAGGAAGGAGGGAGATCTGTGTATCGTATCGCCGTGCTGGCAGAACAGGAAGCAGAGCGGCAGCGCTACGCCGAGCAAATTACCCGGTTTTGTGAAGCGAAGGGGCTGTTTCCGCAGGTCATGCAATATGACGACCAGGAACGCTTTTTTGAAACGGCGCAGAAAGAGGCTCCAACCAATGCCGTCATTGCACTTTCCGGAGTGGCAGGACTGAATGCAGCGGAGCATCTTCGCTCCTTATGCCCCGCGTGCCGGATGATCTGGTGCAGCGACTTGGATTTCTCCCTTCACGCCTTCCGGCTGCGGGCAGACTATTTCCTGCTGGAGCCGGTTTCCGAGGAAGCATTCCGGCGAGGACTGAATGCCTGGATCGAATAAACGGGCATCGAACCAAACCAAGACAACAAGCACAAAAATGGAGGAAATCAATGAAAAAGAAAAAGTTACAATGTTCTGTACCAACCCTTCTGCTGGCCGGTGTGTTGTGCCTGACATTGGCGGCCTGCGGTGCGAAGCAGTCTTCCGACATGCCTGCATCGGATACAGAGTCCGCGGCAAGCGCTGCCCTGCCGGTAAAGGCCATGAATGCCAAGCGTGTCGATGAAAACCCCTATATGGCAAAGAGCGACGCCAACATTCACCACGACGGCTACAATACCGACTCTACGGATGAAGTCCTGCCGCTTGGCATCTATCCGGAGATCAATGTTTCCTATGAAAAAACCAACGCGAACGCTTCGCCTGCCATTTACTTTGACAGCTACGGCCACGCAGTCGTTCCGCTGCTCGGCGGCATCGCCATCCGCGATCTGAATGCCGAAGAGACGAAGACTCTTGGCTATTTCTCCCCGAAGCAGCATGACGGCGGTGGTTACGTCATCCAGAGCTCCTATACGTTCCTGGACTCGGAAAACCGCATCGTCTGCCCCACCAGCAACAACCATGTGCTGATGCTGCGCGCAACGGACGAAAACGGCAATGTGCTGCCGGAGTTTGAAAAGGTACTGGACATTGACATCAAGGCGGCAGCCGAAGCTGCGCTCGGCAAGGAGCTGACGCAGAATCTTCTTTCCGTGGTCTTTGACTACGACGGCAACCTCTGGTTTGCAACCGGCGGCTTCCGCATCTATCCCGAGCGTGAGCAGCAGGGCGTGCTCGGCTACATCGCCCACTCGGCGATCGAGGCGATCCTGAACGGAGAGCAGGCCGACCTTTCGAAGGCCGTCTTCGTCTACGGGCTGGCGCTCGGCGAGGGCGCGGAGAACGGCATTGCCGCCTCCAAGGACGGCGCAGTCATCCTGACAAACCAGAACTGCTATCTGCTGCGTGCCAATAACGGTGTCGAGGCTGTCTGGTGCACGCCGTATGAGAGCGCAGGCGCAAAGGTGAGCGGCGAGGGTGACAAGACCACCGGCGGCGGTCTTGCCTGGGGCGGCGGCTGCTCCCCGTCGCTGACGCCGGATCTTGTGATGTTCACCGACAACGCGGATCCCGTCAAGCTGCTGGCGCTCGATATGAAGACCGGTGAGATCGTTGCAAGCATGCCGGTGCTGGATGATCTGCCCGAGGGCTATCAGGTGGCGGTTGACAACTCTGCCATCGTCTATGATGACAGCGAGGGCACCGTCAGCACGATTGTCTGCAACTGGTTCGGCGCAGGCAGCGCAGGCCTTGCCGATCCCAACAGTGACTCTTCCATCCAGAGTTACGCCAACATCTATGACATGAACTGGCTGACAAAGGGCAACTGCATGATCGCGCCCGGCGTCGAGCGCGTGGACACCGTGAAAACCGATTCCGGCTATGAGATGAAGAGCATCTGGTCTCGAAATGACCTGAGCGATACATCGATTCTCAAGCTCTCCACCGCGACGGGCTATATCTATGGCTATGTGCAGGATCTGGAAAGCGGCATGTGGCAGTACATCATTCTGGACTTTGCCACCGGCGAGACGGTATTCACCATGGACGTCTCCAACAAATATGGCTACAATAACATGGCTATCGGTATGTATGCCGGAAACAGCGGCAACGCGCTCTACTGCCCGACGGGCTATCTGGAGCTGCTGTGCTTGCAGGACCGCTTTGTGTATCTTCCCGAAATGCCCTACCGCAAGGTCGATCTCGATAAGGCCGCGCGGAACGTACTGACACAGGAACAGTTTGAGCAGGACGGCGGTGACGGCACGGTCGCGAGCTGGCGCAATACTGTGACGGTCGAAAATGTTCATCCCAACACGACGGTCTCGTTCCGGATGAACAACCTTTCCGGGGACACCGCCGGGCTGAAGCTCTATGCCTACGGTGCAGACGGAAAGCTGGCGGAGGTCAGCAAAGAGCTGTGGACGATCACGGATGAAACCGGGACTGGCGTGGATACCCTGGCCGACGGCACGCTGTATGAGCTGCGTGTGAGCGTCGCAGACGGCGGTGCGTTCGACCTGAGCGAGGCGGAAAAGGAGATCAAAATTTCCGTTGTACTTGCAAAGTAAATCTCAAGGGAGGCTGTCAAAAAACTACAAAATCGCCCCCGTTTCTGATTTGATATGCTCCCTTTGTGAGAGACAGTGAAATAAAAACACTGTCAATCACGAAGGGAGCATTGTTCATGTCAAGAAGGAAAACCAGCAGATCAGAGCAACTGTCGGCGGCGAAAGCCTCTGCATGACCTGTGGACGCGTCAGCCCTTTGTCCACGCAGTCTACCTTTGAGGACTTGGCGGTGGATTTCGAGGGTACAACCGCCAGTGGCGCGGAGCGATTCTACCGGCGGACGCTTGACAAGCTGCGCCTGAAGCTGCTGGAAAGCAGGCTTGTCCATACCGTGACGCTGAAGCAGACCGAATGCCGCAAAAGGAACAAAAAATAGCCGCCGCTGTCTACCTATATCAGGTAGACAACGGCGGCGAATGGGGAGAGATCAGATTTGACTTTGCAACCGGCACAGCGGAGATCGTCCGGCTGGCGGAGTGGGACACGATAAAGCCCAATGTCTTTGCAAGGACGGCAATTCGGCACATACAGAGCTTACCGGAGGCAAAGCTGCCAAGTGAGGCTGTTGTGATGTTTGATCAAGCATTGTGATCCTAAAA
>OGKD01000750.1_pt1 | contig 20710 bp, 17 predicted proteins | sample 1572371 | NCBI WGS metagenome assembly OGKD01 (sample SAMEA2582096, study PRJEB24529) | metagenome | biome: Human gut stool | place: China | collected 2011 | reverse complement strand
TTGTCTGTAGCTTCATAACGTACCGCTCGCCCCGCCACTTTTGCCAGCGGTACGCCGGTGGCTTTGGAGACGAACGGTACGGTACGCGCCGCACGCGGGTTGACCTCAATCAGATAAACTTCGTTATCTTTCACCGCGAACTGGACGTTCATCAGGCCGCGAACCTGCAGCTCGAAGGCCAGCTTCTGCACCTGCTCGCGCATCACATCCTGAATCTCTTTGCTCAGGGTGTAGGCCGGCAGGGAACAGGCGGAGTCGCCGGAGTGAACGCCTGCCTGCTCGATATGCTCCATGATGCCGCCAATCAGCACCATTTCGCCATCGCAGATGGCATCGACATCCACTTCAATCGCATCGTCGAGGAAGCGATCCAGCAGCACCGGCGCGTCGTTGGAGACGCTGACCGCGGTCTGGAAGTAGCGGCGCAGATCCTGCTCGTCATAGACGATCTCCATCGCCCGGCCGCCGAGCACATAAGACGGACGCACCACCAGCGGGTAGCCAATCTCTTTCGCTTTCTCTACCGCCTGCTCAATGGCGGTGACGGTGGCGTTCGCCGGCTGCTTCAGCTTCAGACGGTCAACCGCGTGCTGGAAGCGCTCACGGTCTTCCGCCCGGTCGATAGCGTCCGGACTGGTACCGATAACCGGCACGCCGGCAGCTTCCAGGGCACGAGCCAGCTTCAGCGGGGTCTGGCCGCCGTACTGGACGATAACGCCTTTTGGCTTCTCGATGCGCACGATTTCCAGCACGTCTTCCAGGGTCACCGGCTCAAAATACAGACGGTCGGAGGTGTCGTAGTCGGTAGAGACGGTTTCCGGGTTACAGTTGACCATGATGGTCTCGTAACCGTCCTCGCGCAGCGCCAGCGAGGCGTGTACGCAGCAGTAGTCGAATTCGATACCCTGACCGATACGGTTCGGGCCGCCGCCGAGGACCATGATTTTATCGCGGTCAACGGACGGGTTGGACTCACACTCTTCTTCATAAGTGGAGTACATGTAGGCGGTATCGGTAGCAAATTCCGCAGCGCAGGTGTCCACGCGCTTGTAGACCGGGTGCAGGTCATACTGGTCGCGCAGCTTGCGGATTTCCGCTTCCCGCACGCCCGCCAGCTTCGCCAGACGCGCATCGGCAAAGCCTTTACGCTTCAGGGTGCGCAGGAAGTCAGCGTCGAGGCCGTTGATGCCCACTTCCGCCACTTTCTCTTCCAGACGGACCAGCTCTTCAATCTGTACCAGGAACCAGCGGTCGATGTTGGTCAGGTTGAAGACGCCGTCAACCGAGAGGCCCGCGCGGAACGCGTCAGCGATATACCAGATACGCTCAGCGCCGGCATCTTTCAGCTCGCGGCGGATTTTGGTCAGCGCTTCCGGGTCGTCGAGGCTCACTTTCGGGTCGAAGCCGGTAGCGCCCACTTCCAGACCGCGCAGCGCTTTCTGCAAGGATTCCTGCTGGGTACGGCCAATCGCCATCACTTCGCCGACAGACTTCATCTGGGTGGTCAGACGGTCGTTGGCGCCGGCGAATTTTTCGAAGTTAAAGCGTGGGATTTTAGTGACCACGTAGTCAATGGACGGTTCAAAGGAAGCCGGGGTGCGGCCGCCGGTGATGTCGTTCATCAGCTCGTCAAGGGTATAACCTACCGCCAGCTTGGCTGCCACTTTAGCAATCGGGAAGCCGGTGGCCTTAGAGGCCAGCGCCGAGGAGCGGGAGACGCGCGGGTTCATTTCGATAACGATCAGGCGACCGTTTTTCGGGTTGACCGCGAACTGCACGTTAGAGCCGCCGGTTTCGACGCCGATTTCACGCAGCACCGCCATCGAGGCGTTACGCATGATCTGGTACTCTTTGTCGGTCAGGGTCTGCGCCGGGGCAACGGTGATGGAGTCACCGGTGTGGATCCCCATGGCGTCGAAGTTTTCGATGGAGCAGACGATGATGCAGTTATCGTTCTTATCGCGCACCACTTCCATCTCGTACTCTTTCCAGCCGATCAGCGATTCATCGATCAGCAGTTCGTTGGTCGGAGAGAGATCCAGGCCGCGTTCGCAGATTTCTTCGAACTCTTCGCGGTTATAGGCGATACCGCCGCCGGTGCCGCCCATGGTGAAGGACGGACGGATGATGCACGGGAAACCAACGTCTGCGGCAACCGCCAGCGCCTCTTCCATCGTGTGGGCGATACCAGAGCGCGCGGTGTCGAGGCCGATTTTTTTCATTGCGATATCGAAACGGCGACGGTCTTCGGCTTTATCAATCGCATCGGCGGTGGCGCCAATCATGGTCACGCCGAATTCAGCCAGTACCCCCTGACGCTCCAGCTCGAGCGCGCAGTTCAGCGCCGTCTGGCCGCCCATGGTCGGCAGCACCGCATCCGGGCGCTCTTTTTCGATGATTTTACGCACCACTTCCCAGTGAATCGGCTCGATGTAGGTGGCATCGGCCATTTCCGGGTCGGTCATGATGGTCGCCGGGTTAGAGTTCACCAGGATAACGCGGTAGCCCTCTTCGCGCAGCGCTTTACACGCCTGGGCGCCGGAGTAGTCAAACTCACACGCCTGACCGATAACAATCGGGCCCGCGCCCAGAATCAGGATACTTTTTATGTCTGTACGTTTTGGCATTGCTCTTTTACTCCTGATTATTTCGCGGACTGACGGTATTGCTCAATTAACTCGATAAAGTGGTCGAACAGCGGCGCGGCATCGTGCGGCCCCGGGCTCGCTTCAGGGTGCCCCTGGAAGCTGAACGCCGGTTTGTCGGTACGATGGATCCCCTGCAGGGTGCCGTCGAACAGCGACTTATGGGTCACGCGCAGGTTGGCCGGCAGCGTCGCCTCATCTACGGCGAAACCATGGTTCTGGGCAGTGATCATCACCACGTTGTTATCAATATCTTTCACCGGGTGGTTGCCGCCGTGGTGGCCGAACTTCATCTTAATGGTCTTGGCACCGCTCGCCAGCGCCAGTAGCTGATGGCCAAGGCAGATGCCGAATACCGGAATATCGGTCTCAAGGAATTTTTCAATCGCCTCGATAGCGTAATCGCACGGCGCCGGGTCGCCAGGGCCGTTGGAGAGGAAGATACCGTCCGGATTGAGCGCCAGCACGTCCGCGGCGGAGGTCTTCGCCGGCACCACCGTCAGGCGGCAGCCGCGGTCAACCAGCATGCGCAGGATGTTGCGTTTCGCGCCGAAGTCATATGCCACAACGTGGAACGGCAGCTCGCTTTCCGCTTTCGCTTCCGGCAGGTCGCCCGCCAGGGTCCAGCTGCCTTGCGTCCAGCTATAGGTTTCTGCGGTGGTCACTTCCTTCGCCAAGTCCATGCCGTTCAGGCCCGGGAACGCTTTCGCTTTTTCCAGCGCCAGCTGGGCATCCGGGCTGTCGCCCGCGATGATGCAGCCGTTTTGCGCCCCTTTCTCACGCAGCAGACGCGTCAGCTTGCGGGTATCGATATCGGCAATCGCCACGATGTTATGGCGCTTCAGATAAGAAGAGAGGTCTTCAGTACTGCGGAAGTTGCTGGCAATCAGCGGCAGGTCGCGAATAACCAGACCCTGCGCATGTACCTGAGAAGATTCTTCATCGGCGGCGTTGGTGCCGACATTACCAATATGAGGATAAGTAAGAGTGACGATTTGGCGGGAATAGGAAGGATCAGTGAGGATTTCTTGATAACCGGTCATTGAAGTATTGAAAACGACTTCCCCAACCGCCGTGCCGGTTGCCCCGATGGCCCGACCGTGAAACTGGGTTCCGTCTTCCAGAACCAATAGCGCTGACTTAATCAAAACATCCTCCAGAGAATATCCACTCACTTTATTTGCATATTAATTCATAAACACGATCTGAATCAATGCAAATCTGTTGCCCGCAGATTTTTGGCAAACGGCGGCATTCTGGAGAGATGTCGGATAAAAGTCAACTTAAAGCGGAGATTTTTAATGTCATTTTACGCCACTGGTGCGTAACACGTGATTTTTACGCCAAAAAGATCAACAAACCTGGCTGAGAAAACGCTTGCGGATGTGGAAGAGTGTAAAACAGAGGGATGATCGACAAAAAAGTGGACCAGATGGTCAAAATTTACATTTCATTCACTAAAAAACACGCTAATACTGTATTTTTTACGCATTACACTTAAAACATACGCCATAATTCGCAAAAATAAAAAAGGGCAACAAAATATTGCCCTCTGCATCAATAACTTATTGATAGCAATAACCACATCACGATGGGTAATAATCGTTATAAACTATTCAGATCCAGCACATCACGCATATCAAACAGGCCATTTTTCTTGCCTTTCAGCCATAATGCTGAACGAACGGCGCCATTTGCAAAGGTCATGCGGCTGGACGCTTTATGGGTGATTTCAATACGCTCACCGATGTCAGCAAACATTGCCGTATGCTCCCCGACGATATCCCCCGCGCGAACGGTCGCGAAGCCGATGGTGCCCGGGACGCGTTCGCCAGTGTAGCCTTCACGACTGTAGACCGCGCAGTCCTTGAGATCTTTGTTCAATGCCCCGGCGATCGCTTCGCCCATCGCCAGCGCGGTGCCTGACGGCGCATCCACTTTATGCCGGTGGTGCGCTTCGATAATTTCGATGTCGGTATAGTCGCCCATCACCTTCGCCGCCTTCTCCAGCAGCTTCAACAGGACATTGACGCCAACGCTAAAGTTAGCGGCGAAGACAATGGCAATGTCCTGCGCGGCATCGCGAATCGCCTGTTTGCCAGCGTCGTCAAAACCGGTGGTGCCGATGACCATCCCTTTGCCGTGCTCGCGGCAAAACGCCAGATGGTTCAGCGTGCCTTCCGGGCGGGTAAAATCGATCAACACGTCGAAATCATCTTTTACCGCCGCCAGGCTGCTCTGCACCGCGACGCCCGCTTTGCCGGCGCCCGCCAGCTCGCCGGCGTCGCTGCCCACCAGGCTTGACCCTTCGCGCTCCAGCGCCGCGCCCAGCGCCACGCCTTCCATCTGCAATGCAGCCTGAATTAACTGGCGTCCCATCCGGCCGCCCGCGCCGGCGATGGCCACGCGGATTTGTGCATCATGCATAGCTATTCTCTTTTGTTAACATTACGTAAATTGTTTTCAGAGTAACCAGCCCGTCAGCGGGCCGCTACTCAAAAACGCCGATAATTAGAAATTTATGACAAACGGCGGACGATATCAGTAAAAACTATACGATTGTGCCGCGATTCCGTGTTTACCGGATGACAACCGGGAAGGCTAATGATGGCGCCCTCGCCCGTACAGTGCGGGCGAAGGCGGTATTGCAGTGGGTTACAGCGGGAAAAGCGCGCCGGCGGGAAACGCGGATAAAAACCAGGTCACCGCCAACAGATCGGCGCTGCCGCCAGGGCTGAGATGGCGGGCAATCAGCTCATCGTCAAACTGTCGCAGCGCCTCCAGCCCGCCGTCCGCCAGCACGCCGCCCTGCCACAGCAGTCGCTGCGCCTCCTGCTGGACAAAGTTCAGCCCGGCAAGCCCGCCGCGCGAGACCAGGTTGGTGTCATCATTCCACGCCATCAGATGCAGCAGGGTTTGCAGTAGCGCCAGATTACTGTCGCCGGTCTCTTCCATCATGCGGGTAAAGACTGGCATGGCCTGGGTACGCACCGTCAGGAAACCGCTCTCCGCCTCGCCGCGGGCCCCGGAGAGACCATAGCGTAGAAAATGAGCCTCGCCTTTACTGAGCCGTTCCCCGCCAGCAGAAGACAACTCCTGCATAACCATGCCGCGACAGAAGCGCGCCACCTGGTCGCAAAGCCGGTGCTGCTCTATCGGCTCACCTTTCGACACCAGCCTGCCCGCCGCCGCGCTGAGCAGGCCAAAAGCGAAGATCGCCCCGCGATGGGTATTCACCCCGCCGGTGGCCTCCAGCATATCGTTCTCACAGGCCATCCCTACCGGGCGCAGCATCATCAATACCTGCTCCGGCGCGACCGCCGCAGTATCGTGGCCCATGATGAAAAATTTCTCCATCCACGGAGCCACCACCGCGGTGCTGGCCTCAAACGAGGCCAGATCCATATCCCAGTGCGCGCCAGCGTTACGAATATCCACCAACCCGGGCTTTGGGGTCAGGCGAACTTCGGTCAACAGCGCGCGCTCTACCGCGCTGACCACCTCTTCGGCACTCAGTGGCTTCACGCGCCGCACACGCGCAGGATTAATTAACACGTCGCTCATGGCCTTTCCCCTCTGCGTTTAGTCGCTGTTTTTCACCTGACGAATCACATCGATGACCGAACCGTCGCGATAGCGCACCACCGCCACCACCCGATCGGTGAATTCGATCGGCTGCGGCTTGCCAGTCAACAGCTCAGCACGCTGCTGCAGTTCCTCAATGGTCATCAGCGGAATGCCTGCGCTGCGCAAATTGTCGATCAGGTCCTGACGTGCCGGGTTGACCGCAATGCCGTGGTCAGTGACCAGCACATCCACGCTGGCCCCCGGCGTGACGCGGGTCAGCACCTTTTCCACGACGCAGGGAATACGGCCGCGAACTAACGGCGCGGTAATAATGGTCAAATCCGCACCGGCGGCGGTATCGCTATGGCCACCGGACGCCCCGCGCAGCACACCGTTAGAACCGGTCATCACGTTAACGTTAAAGTCGATATCAATTTCCAGCGCGCTGAGCATCACCACGTTTAAGCGCTCGCAGGAGGCGCCTTTGGAGCCCGGGCTGGCATACTGATTGGTGGAGATCTCGACATGGTTCGGGTTCTGCGCCAGCGAACGCGCCGCGTCACCATCGAAGGACTGGGTATCGAGCAGCGTTTTGATCAACCCTTTTTCGTGCAAATCGACCATCGTCCCGGTGATACCGCCGAGGCCGAAGCTGGCGGTAATGCCGTTACGGCGCATTTTATCTTCAAGGAAGCGAGTTACTGCCAGCGAGGCGCCGCCGGTACCGGTCTGCAGCGAGAAACCCTCTTTAAAGTAACCGGAGTGCTCAACGACTTTCGCCGCCTGGCGGGCGATCAGCAGCTCGCGCGGGTTGCTGGTCAGACGGATGGCACCCGCGGTAATTTTTTGCGGATCGCCGACTTCATCTACCTGGACTATCAGATCCACCTGATCCTGGGCAATACTGGCCGGATAGTTAGGATAATCCACCCACTCTTCGGTGAGCAGCACCACGCATTTAGCGTGCTCGGCATCGACGCGCGCGTAGCCCAGAGAACCGCAGCGTGATTTACCGCTAAAGCCGTTGGCGTTGCCAAACTCATCGCAGCAAGGAACGCCGAGAAACGCGACATCAATCGACAGCTCGCCGCTTTGAATCAGCTGTACGCGACCGCCGTGGGAGTGGATCTGCACCGGGTTTTCCATTAAACCGGCGGAGATCTCCTCGCCCAACTTGCCGCGCAGGCCGGAGGTGTAGATCTGGCGGATCACGCCATTTTTAATATGCTCGATCAGCGGCCAGTGGGCGTCGATCAGCGAACTGGACGCCAGGGTGAGATCGCGAAAACCCATTTCCGCCAGCTTCGCCACTACCATATTGACGACTTTGTCACCGCCGCGAAACGCGTGGTGAAACGAGATGGTCATGCCGTTTTGCAGGCCGGAGCGACGGATTGCCGTTTCCAGCGAATCGCAGATTTTGCGCTGGCGCTTTTCGCTCTCACTCGCCAGCCAGGGACTTTTCGCCGTTACGCCGGCATAAGGTGTCAGTCCATTCGGCATCACGTACTGCTGATTAAGCATTGCTACTGTCTCTTTCATCTTATTCCCCTTAATCACGAATACCGGAAGCCGAGAGCGCCACCACTTTGCGAGCATGGTCGATAATCGGTCCATCGATCATCTTGCCGTTCAGCGATACCACACCCAGACCTCGCGTTTCGGCTTCTTCCGCCGCGGCAATCACTTCCAGCGCGTGATCGACCTCTTTGCGCGTCGGGGCATAGACCTGATGCAGGAGTTCAATTTGTCGTGGGTTAACCAACGATTTGCCGTTAAAGCCGAGGTTTTTGGCCAGATTCGCTTCCGCCAGGAAGCCCTCTTCATTATTGATATCCGACCACACCACGTCATAGGCGGCGATGCCGGCAACGCGGGCGGCATGCAGTACAGCGCAGCGGGCGTAGAACAGTTCAGTACCGTCGCCGCGGGAGGTGCCCATATCCATCACGTAATCGAAGGCCGCCAGCGCGATCGCCGCCAGACGCGGGCTGGCGCGGGCGATTTCCACCGCGTTCACCACGCCCAGCGCCGACTCGATCGCCGCCATTAACTTGGTGCTGCCCACTTCCCGGCCGCACTCGCGTTCAATCCGCTCAACATGCGCTTCCAGCTCATGGATATCTTCTTTGCTGTCGGTTTTCGGCAGACGCACCATATCCACGCCCGCACGAACCACGGCTTCCAGATCGGCCAGACCAAACGGGGTATTTAGCGGGTTAATACGCACCACGGTTTCGATATCCTGATACAGTGGATGCTGCAGCGCCTGATACACCAGCAGACGAGCGGTATCTTTCTCGCGCAGCGAAACGGCATCTTCCAGGTCGAACATCACAGCATCAGCGCCGTAGACGAATGACGTGCTTAACATGGCGGCATTGGCGCCAGGGATGAACAACATACTGCGACGTGGTTTCATAGCTGGCTCCATTGTAATTGGGTCTGTTGCGCCGCGCGCAGCGCCGCGGCCTGTACGCGAGCTCGCAAAACACATTCCAGCGCGCCTTTATCATCGACCACCACGTTGGCCTGTTTCACGCCAAGCTGAGCCAGCGTTTCTCTCACTACCTGCTCAATCGCAGCGCCAAACTGTTGTTTCACAATGCTGTCGATTTCCAGCTGAATGCCCGGCTGCGCCGCGGGTCCAATCCTGACCATCACATCGCTGGACTCCAGCGTGCCGGCCAGGGCGTCAATCTTCATTTCCATAGGGGAAAATCCTTAGTTAGGGCGTATAAATCAGGCGGTTTGATGTTCGCTTTCCGCCAGTTGCATCAGAAAAGAGAGGGTTCCCGGCGGTACCAGCGCCGCGACCGCCTGCCAGTTGCGCTGTCGATAGAGTTCGCGCACTCGGGAGGCCGACACGGGTCCACCATTTTTTTCGATTCGCGCAAGCTCAACTACTTCAATGGGCGGCGCGTCGCCTGGCGCTTCCAGTAGTGACTTCATGCGCTGGTTGTAATTACGGGTCAGGGGACACAGCGGCTCGGTGCCGACAAAGCGATGGGTAATCTGCAGCGCCGGGGCCAGGCGCTCGCGGAAGAGCTGCAGGTCAATCTGGCTGTGGCAGTCATCAACCACCCCCTGCTCTTTCAGGAAATAGCCGGGGAACGTCGCCCGCGAGATCAGATACGCCGAACCGGGATGCAGCGTCACCTTATCGATGCCGGTAATCCCCTGTACAATGAGCTTGAAGCGATCGTGATAGGAAAAGCAGGACGCATCTTCTTTGACCACAAACAGATGCAGCCAGTCGCACTGGCTGGCCGCCTGTTCTACCAACCAGCGGTGGCCGAGGGTGAATGGATTAGCATTCATCACGATAGCGCCGATTTTTCTTCCCGGCTGACGGTACATCGCCAGCTGTCGACAGTAACGAGTCAGCCGTTCGCGGCTATTTTCCATTAGCACGGCGCGGTCGCCCGCCTGGGCTATCGGCCAGAAGCCGGCGCCGGAAAATAACGCGGCATTGCAAGGTTTAGTGAACAAAAACAGTTCGCTGCGCCCCAGCTCATAGGCCAGCGTCAGGAGCTCGGTCAGTAATTTAAGGCTCAGCCCCTCCCCCTGCAGCGAGGGATCGATGGCGATGCATTTCAGCACATTGCCGGCGATAGCACCGCAGCCGACCAGCCGCTGCTGATACTCGGCGATAATCGCCATTTCGCAGTCGGCCTCTAACGACAGTTGATGCTGGCGGAGAAACCGATCGATCGCCTCTCGCCGCGGTTTATCTTTTAATAGCTGAACGCGTTTTAATATCAGTGTCATTTTTTAGCGCTTCGTCATTTCAAAACGAACTGTATTTCGCCAGCGTTCGGCTATGGATTCTTGTATTTAAGTCACAGTTTTTCTCGTGGCTTAATTGGCTTTATGGTTTTTATGTTGTTAATTAATTCAGAATCATAAAAACAATTAAATTAATAAAAAACACGAGTATTCAGTGAAGATAATCACACCTTACCCCTGGATCTATTTATTACTATGCGCCGGTCTTACTACTCCATCAATAAACAGGATAACGTTTATGACTAACATGAGTCAGGCTCCGGCGACGGAGAAAAAGGGCGTTAGCGATCTGCTGGGATTTAAAATCTTCGGCATGCCGCTCCCCCTTTACGCATTTGCGTTAATTACACTATTACTTTCACATTTTTATAACGCTTTACCCACCGATATCGTCGGCGGCTTTGCCATCATGTTTATTATCGGCGCTATATTCGGGGAAATTGGCAAGCGCCTGCCAATATTCAACAAATATATCGGTGGCGCTCCGGTGATGATTTTCCTGGTGGCGGCTTATTTCGTCTACGCCGGTATTTTTACGCAGAAAGAAATCGATGCTATCAGCAACGTTATGGATAAGAGTAACTTCCTTAACTTATTCATCGCGGTATTAATTACCGGAGCAATTCTGTCGGTAAACCGCCGCCTGCTGCTGAAATCACTGCTCGGCTATATTCCAACTATCCTGATGGGCATTGTCGGCGCGTCTATTTTTGGCATCGCTATCGGCCTGGTGTTCGGTATTCCAGTGGATCGCATCATGATGCTGTACGTCCTGCCGATCATGGGCGGCGGCAACGGCGCGGGCGCGGTCCCCCTGTCGGAGATTTACCACTCCGTCACCGGTCGTTCTCGCGAAGAGTATTACTCAACCGCTATCGCTATTCTGACCATCGCTAACATCTTCGCCATCGTCTTTGCCGCCGTCCTCGATATCATCGGCAAAAAACACACCTGGCTGAGCGGCGAAGGGGAACTGGTGCGTAAAGCCTCGTTCAAAGTGGAAGAAGATGAGAAAGCGGGACAAATCACCCATCGCGAAACCGCCGTCGGTCTGGTGCTGTCCACTACCTGCTTCCTGCTGGCCTACGTCGTGGCGAAGAAAATTCTGCCCAGCATTGGCGGTGTGGCTATTCACTATTTCGCGTGGATGGTGCTGATCGTCGCCGCGCTGAACGCCTCCGGGCTGTGCTCACCGGAAATCAAAGCCGGTGCTAAACGCTTGTCTGATTTCTTCTCCAAACAGCTGCTGTGGGTGCTGATGGTCGGGGTCGGCGTCTGCTACACCGACCTACAGGAAATTATCAACGCCATCACCTTCGCTAACGTTGTTATCGCCGCCATTATCGTTATCGGTGCGGTGCTCGGCGCGGCGATCGGTGGCTGGCTGATGGGCTTCTTCCCAATAGAATCGGCCATCACTGCAGGCCTGTGTATGGCCAACCGCGGCGGCTCCGGCGACCTGGAAGTTCTCTCTGCCTGTAACCGTATGAACCTTATCTCTTATGCGCAAATCTCCTCCCGTTTGGGCGGCGGTATTGTGCTGGTCATCGCCAGCATCGTGTTCGGCATGATGATTTAACCCATACGCACGATGGCACGTTGAACTGACAGGTGAAGAACGAATCAGGGTCCCATGCCGGGAGCGGCAGAGGGAAATCCACCCTGCTCCTTAGCCGGAAACGCCAGAAACCTTGTCAGACAGCGCGTCATCGTGCCCCTAATTGAGATGTATAAATGACTGACAATGCCGTCCTGTTAGGCGAAGGCTTCACCCTGATGTGTCTCGGCATGGGCTTTGTGCTGGTGTTCCTGCTGCTGCTCATTTTCGCCATCCGGGGAATGTCCCTCGCCGTCAACCGCCTGTTTCCTGAGCCGCCTGCCGCCCCCAAACCGGCGCCGGCCGCCGTCGCGCCCGCCGACGATTTCGCCCGCCTGAAGCCGGCGATTGTCGCCGCCATTCACCACCATCGCCGTCTTCACCCTTAATTCACGGAGGAATTCATGACCGTTGCCATTACCGATGTCGTCCTGCGCGACGCCCACCAGTCCCTGTTCGCCACCCGTCTGCGTCTCGACGATATGCTGCCCGTTGCCGCTCAGCTGGACGACGTCGGCTACCGCTCGCTGGAGTGCTGGGGCGGCGCCACCTTTGACGCCTGCATCCGCTTCCTCGGCGAGGACCCGTGGGTCCGCCTGCGCGAGCTGAAAAAGGCGATGCCCAAGACCCCGCTGCAGATGCTGCTCCGCGGCCAGAACCTGCTCGGCTACCGCCACTACGCCGACGACGTGGTGGAGCGCTTCGTCGAGCGCGCCGTCAAAAACGGCATGGACGTCTTCCGCGTCTTCGATGCCATGAACGACCCGCGCAACATGCAGGCCGCCCTGCAGGCGGTCCGCCGCCACGGCGCCCACGCCCAGGGTACGCTTTCGTACACCACCAGCCCGGCCCACACCCTGCAGACCTGGCTCGACCTCACCGAACAGCTGCTGGAGACCGGCGTTGACTCCGTCGCCATCAAGGACATGTCCGGCATTCTGACGCCGCATGCCGCCTTTGAGCTGGTCAGCGAAATCAAGAAGCGCTATGACGTCACCCTGCACCTGCACTGCCATGCCACCACCGGGATGGCGGAGATGGCGCTGCTGAAGGCCATTGAAGCCGGGGTCGACGGCGTGGATACGGCGATTTCGTCCATGAGCGCCACCTACGGCCACCCGGCCACCGAGGCGCTGGTGGCCACCCTCGCCGGCACGCCGTACGACACCGGGCTGGATATCCACAAGCTGGAGAGCATCGCCGCGTACTTCCGCGAGGTGCGCAAAAAATACCACGCCTTCGAAGGCCAGCTGAAGGGCACCGACAGCCGTATCCTCGTCGCCCAGGTGCCGGGCGGGATGCTCACCAATCTCGAAGGCCAGCTGAAGCAGCAGAGCGCCGCCCACCGTCTGGATGAAGTGCTGGCGGAAATCCCCCGCGTGCGCGAGGACCTCGGCTTCATCCCGCTGGTGACCCCGACCTCGCAGATTGTCGGCACCCAGGCGGTGCTCAACGTCCTGACCGGCGAGCGCTACAAAACCATCGCGAAGGAGACCGCCGGTATCCTGAAGGGCGAGTACGGCCGCACCCCGGCCCCGGTGAACGCCGCCCTGCAGGCGCGGGTGCTCGACGGCGCCGACCCGGTGACCTGCCGCCCGGCCGACCTGCTGAAGCCGGAGCTGGCGCAGCTGGAAGCCGACGTCAGACGCCAGGCGCAGGAGAAGGGCATCACGCTTGCCGAAAACGCCATCGACGACGTGCTCACCGTGGCGCTGTTCCCGCAGCCAGGCCTGAAGTTCCTCGAAAACCGCCACAACCCGGCAGCCTTTGAGCCGGTACCGCAGGCGGAAGCCGCGCAGCCAGTGGCAAAAGCAGAAAAACCTGCCGCCTCCGGCGTCTACACCGTGGAGGTGGAAGGCAAAGCCTTTGTGGTCAAAGTCAGCGACGGCGGTGACGTCAGCCAGCTGACGGCGGCTGCTCCTGCTCCTGCTCCTGCTCCTGCTCCTCCTCCTGCCTCTGCACCCGCCGCTGCCGCCCCGGCCGGCGCCGGCACCCCGGTGACCGCCCCGCTGGCGGGCACTATCTGGAAGGTGCTGGCCAGCGAAGGCCAGACGGTGGCCGCAGGCGAGGTGCTGCTGATTCTGGAAGCCATGAAGATGGAAACCGAAATCCGCGCCGCGCAGGCCGGGACCGTGCGCGGTATCGCGGTGAAAGCCGGCGACGCGGTGGCGGTCGGCGACACCCTGATGACCCTGGCGTAAGGAAAAGGAACGGAAATGGAAAGTCTGAACGCCCTGATTCAGGGCATGGGGCTGATGCACCTCGGCGCCGGCCAGGCCATCATGCTGCTGGTCAGCCTGCTGCTGCTCTGGCTGGCGATTGCGAAGAAGTTCGAGCCGTTACTGCTGCTGCCGATTGGCTTCGGCGGCCTGCTCTCCAATATTCCGGAGGCCGGGCTGGCGCTCACCGCCCTGGAGAGCCTGCTGGCCCACCACGACCCGGCGCAGCTGGCGGTGATTGCCGCGAAGCTCCACTGCGCGCCGGACGTCCACGCCATTAAGGCGGCGCTGGCCCTGGCCCTGCCGTCGGTGCAGGGGCAGATGGAGAGCCTCGCGGTGGACATGGGCTACTCCGCCGGGGTGCTGGCCATCTTCTATAAGGTGGCGATTGGCTCGGGCATCGCGCCGCTGGTCATCTTTATGGGCGTCGGAGCGATGACCGATTTCGGCCCGCTGCTGGCTAACCCGCGCACCCTGCTGCTGGGGGCGGCGGCGCAGTTCGGGATCTTCGCCACCGTGCTCGGGGCGCTGACGCTGAACTACTTCGGCATCATCAGCTTCACCCTGCCGCAGGCGGCGGCCATCGGCATCATCGGCGGCGCCGACGGCCCGACGGCGATTTACCTGTCGGGCAAGCTGGCGCCGGTGCTGCTGGGGGCCATCGCGGTGGCGGCGTACTCCTATATGGCGCTGGTGCCGCTGATCCAGCCGCCGATCATGAAGGCGCTGACCACGGATAAGGAGCGGAAGATCCGCATGGTGCAGCTGCGCACGGTGAGTAAGCGGGAGAAGATCCTCTTCCCGGCGGTGCTGTTGCTGCTGGTGGCGCTCCTGCTGCCGGACGCCGCGCCGCTGCTGGGGATGTTCTGCTTCGGCAACCTGATGCGCGAGAGCGGCGTGGTGGAGCGGCTGAGCGATACGGTGCAGAACGCGCTGATCAACATCGTCACCATCTTCCTCGGGCTGTCGGTGGGGGCCAAGCTGGTGGCGGACAAGTTCCTGCAGCCGCAGACGCTGGGGATCCTGGTGCTGGGGGTGATCGCCTTCTGCGTGGGGACCGCCGCCGGGGTGCTGATGGCGAAGCTGATGAACGTGTTCAGCCGGCACAAAATCAACCCGCTGATCGGCTCGGCGGGGGTGTCGGCGGTGCCGATGGCGGCGCGGGTGTCGAACAAGGTGGGTCTGGAAGCGGACGGGCAGAACTTCCTGCTGATGCACGCGATGGGCCCGAACGTGGCGGGGGTGATCGGCTCGGCGATCGCCGCCGGGGTGATGCTCAAGTACGTGCTGGCGATGTAGGCCGACATCCTTCCCGGAGGTGTGGCTGTCGCCCCACCTCCGGGCTGATTTGATACCCACTCTTGGCATGACGGGGCCGGGCACATGTCTGAAATTTTCTGTTCTGTGCTCCACCTGTCGGCGCCGGGGGCGCAAAACGGGGAGAATAACAATTTAATGTCTATCTACCCAATGTATACCCGAAAAATCACCCACTGGTTTGCCAGGCGATCGTTTCAGAATCGCATCTTCCTGCTGATCTTATTCACCTCGACGATCGTCATGCTGGCGATGTCATGGTATCTGACAGACATTACCGAGGAGCGTCTGCATTATCAGGTCGGGCAACGGGCGCTGATTCAGGCGATGCAGATTTCGGCGATGCCGGAGCTGGTGGAGGCAGTGCAGAAACGCGATCTCGCCAGAATCAAAGCCCTTATCGACCCCATGCGTTCGTTCTCCGACGCCACCTACATCACCGTCGGTGATGCCAGCGGCCAGCGCCTCTATCACGTCAATCCTGATGAAATCGGCAAATCGATGGAAGGCGGCGATAGCGATGAGGCGTTGATAAACGCTAAAAGCTACGTGTCAGTGCGCAAAGGCTCGCTGGGATCGTCGCTGCGCGGTAAATCGCCGATTCAGGACGCAACCGGCAAGGTGATCGGCATTGTGTCGGTAGGCTATACCATTGAGCAACTGGAAAACTGGCTCAGCCTGCAGATAAGTTCGCTGCTGATCCCGATGGCCATCATGTTACTGCTTCTGCTCTTTTGCGCCCGCCGCTTCTCACTGCATATCAAAAAACAGATGCTCAATATGGAACCCCAGCAGCTGTCACAGCTGTTGATCCAGCAAAGCGTGCTGTTTGAATCGGTGTTCGAAGGGCTTATCGCCATCGACTCCGATTATAAAATCACTGCGATTAATCAGACTGCGCGTCGCCTGCTCAATTTGAGTCAGCCGGAACCGACGCTTATCGGCAAACGGATCAGCAGCGTTATCTCGCAGGAGGTCTTCTTCTACGATGCGCCACAGACCAATAAAAAAGACGAGATCGTTACCTTCAATCAGATCAAAGTGATCGCCAGCCGGATGGCGGTGATCTTAAACAATGAGCCACAGGGCTGGGTGATCAGCTTTCGCAGCAAAGACGATATCAACACCCTTAGCCTGCAGCTTAGCCAGGTACAACAATATGCCGATAACCTGCGCGCCGTACAGCATGAGCATCGCAATCTGATCTCCACTATCGCCGGTCTGCTGTTTCTTAAACGCTATAACCAAGCGCTGGAACTTATCCAACAGCAGTCGGAAAGTCACCAGAAGGTGATCGATTTTATTGCACGCAATTTCCAGGACAACCACCTGGCCGGGCTGTTGATCGGCAAATATTACCGGGCCAAAGAGCTTGGACTTGAGCTGATTTTCGATCCGGCCTGCTTCGTTGATAGATTACCTACCGCCCTTTCGCACAACGAATGGATCTCGATCGTGGGGAATCTACTTGATAACGCCTACAATGCCAGCCTGCGTCAACCGCAGGGTTCAAAACAGATCGAATGCCTGATCAACAGTGATGGCCAGGAGGTGATCATTGAGATCGCCGACCAGGGATGCGGCATTGACGAGGCGCTGCGCGATCGGATCTTCGAGCGCGGCGTCACCAGCAGCGCCAGCAAAGATCATGGTATCGGACTCTGGCTAGTACGCAGCTACGTGGAACAAGCAGGCGGCAGTATCGTCGTCGAAAATAATATTCCTTTTGGCACCATTTTTACGCTTTATATCCCCCTGACCCGAGATGAACATCATGGATAGCATCACTACTCTTATTGTTGAAGACGAACCTATGCTGGCGGAGATCCTGGTGGATAACATTAAACAGTTTCCCCAGTTCGACGTCATTGGTATTGCGGATAAGCTTGAGAGCGCCAGGAAACAGCTCAGACTGTATCAACCGCAGCTGATCCTGCTGGATAATTTTTTACCCGACGGCAAAGGTATCGATCTGATCCGCCATGCAGTCAGTACACATTACAAGGGACGGATTATCTTTATTACCGCGGATAATCACATGGAAACCATCAGCGAAGCGCTGCGTCTTGGGGTGTTTGATTACCTGATTAAGCCGGTGCACTATCAGCGCCTGCAGCACACGCTGGAGCGCTTTGCCCGCTATCGAAGCTCGCTGCGCTCCAGTGAACAGGCCAGCCAGCTCCATGTCGACGCGCTGTTTAATATTCAGGCCCGGGAACAAACGGAACCCGCCAGCGCACCACTGCGCGGGATCGATGAAAGCACCTTTCAGCGCGTGCTCCAGCTGTTTGCCGACCCGACGGTGGTGCATACCGCCGACTCGCTGGCCCGTATCCTCGGCAGCAGCAAAACCACCGCTCGCCGTTATCTGGAACAAGGAGTGAAGAACGACTTTCTGGAAGCGGAAATCAGCTACGGCAAGGTTGGCCGACCTGAGCGTATCTATCACGGCAAGCAGACCTATCCTGAGCAGAGATAAAACGCTTACGCCAGGGTGTAGCTGACCACCAGCTGCCCCTTCTTCATCTTAATCTGACTAATGACAATGTCGCCCAGCTCCGCCAGACGGGCGACGTGGGTGCCTCCGCAGGGATAGGCTGGCAGCTCGCCGAATCCCACCTTGCGCATGCCATCAGCGAACGTCACCTGACGCGGTAAGTCCTGCGCCTGCCATGCCTTCACTAGCGCCAGTAGCGCACTGGCGTCCGGCAGCGCGGCGCTATTCCTGCTGGCAAAGGTTATCCGCCCTTCGCCGGGCCAGTGGTGCGCTTTCACCGGTTGCCAGCCAAGCTGTTCGCCCGCCAGGCCAAGCAGGTGGCCGGCAGAATGCAGACGAGCATGCAGCTGTCTCGCGGAGGCATCAATTTTCATCTCCACTTCACCGAGGGGAAGGGGTTGCGACAGAATATGCAGCACCCTTTCGCCGCGCACAACCACCGTCTCAACCACCTGCCCGGCAATCCATCCACGGTCCGCCGGTTGACCGCCCCCTTGCGGGTGAAACAGCGTCCGATCCAGTTCGATGGCGTAACGGCCATCCGCTTCTGCAGTGCAGGCAATGATCTGGGCGCGCCCGTCGGTAGCATCGCTGGTGTAATAAACCCGTTCAGTCATAGTGATTCTCCTCTCTGTCCGCCCAGTATATTATTAATGCCGACAGCGATAATCCCACCACCCGCCAATGCACTCTTGCTCCGGGAGCACAAATGAATCTGAACCTCCTGCCCGACCTCGCTCTTTTCGTTCAGATAGTCGACCAGGGCAGCTTCTCCGCCGTCGCCCGCCAGAACGGCATTACCCCTTCAGCCGTTAGCCGCAGCGTTTCACGGCTGGAGCGAGAGATGGGCTGCAAACTGCTGCAGCGTACCACCCGCAAGCTGCGTCTTAGCGATGCCGGGGAAACGATATATCAGCATGCCCAGCAGATGCTGGAAGCGGCGCGACAGGCAATGGATTCCGCAGGCAGTCGCCAAACGGTCGCCCAGGGAAAGCTGACGCTAAGCGTCCCGAAAGCCGTCGGCCGCTTTGTGATCCACCCGCTGATGATGGCGTTTTTCCACCGCTACCCGCAGGTGGACGTCTGCCTGCGGCTGGAAGATCGCCCTCTCGATTTTATCGATGACGGTATTGATCTGGCGCTACGCATCACCGATACCCCCTCCCCCGGCCTGCATGGCAAACCGCTGATGCCAATCAGGCACGTTATCTGCGCCACTGAGGCCTATTTACAGCAGCACGGTACGCCGTACACGCCGCAGGATCTGCGCGCGCATAGCTGCATTAGCCTTGGCGAAACGCCCGCCGATGCGCGCTGGAAGTTCCGTCGGGAAGGCAAAACAGAAACGGTGCAAACCTACGGGCGGTACGCCGCCAACCATACCGCCGTACGCCTCGACGCGGTCAGACAGCATTTAGGGATCGGCAGCCTGCCTCTGTTCACCGCCCGTGAGGCGCTGGCGAACGGCGACATCGTGCAGGTGTTGCCCGAGTGGGAATTCATCAGCAGCTACTCAGGCGACCTGTGGCTACTGTGGGCGGGAGATAAGCATATGCCCGCCAGGATGCGGGCGATGATCGATTATCTCAGCGAGACGGTGCCGGCGCTGAACGCTGGCAGCACAGAGCCAGCGAAATAATTGCAAACCACGGAATGATAACTCCCAACACAAACCAGATCCCGGAGCGGCCGATATCATGCATCCGCCGGCAGCCTACAGCCAGCAGGGGGATCGCCATCAACAGCAGCCACAGCGCCGCAAAGGGTATGACAACAAAACTGAGGATCCCGTAGTGAGGGTCAACAAGGGTGGCCAGACTCCAGGCGGCCACTGGCGCGGCGGCGATCAGCACATTGATAAGGAAAAACGTCCAGAACTGCTGCCGGCTGGCGCGTCCGCTAAAATTAAAGGGCTCTTTCCAGCCGCTCAAATACGCCTGTCCATAGGTCATTGCTTCTCTCCTTGAAAATCGAGTGATATATCACGGCGCCAGGGCAATCACCTCCGCCGCCCAGCGCTGAAACCCTTCGACGTCGATATCCAGCGCCACCTGGGCGTTCGCCGGCTGGCCCAGTCGTCCTTCGATATCCACCACCGTGGTGCCGGCGGTCCAGGTCCCCTGCGTCTCCACCACCACAAAGCACGGCTGGAGAGTGAACAGTTCCGGGCGGGCCAGCCACGCAATAGCGCACAAGTCGTGCATGCGCAGACCGCTGCTCATGCTGCCGCTGCGATAGTGACTAAACAGCGCATGGAGCATTTTACCGGTCTGGTTCAGCGTCGGCAGCGTCGCCAGATAATCCGCCGCCAGCAGCGCCCGGTTGGTGACGTCCAGCCCGCACATCACAATCTCCAGCCCGCTGTGGAACACTTTCGCGGCGGCCTCCGGGTCGATAGCGATATTGAATTCCGCATTCGGCGTGAAGTTGCCGCGGCCCGCCGAGCCGCCCATGATCACCAGCCGGCGAATATTAAACACGCATTCCGGGTACTGGGTCAGCAGCAGCGCTATATTGGTCAGCGGGCCAATCGCCACCAAGGTGATCGGCTCGGCAGCATGCATAAGCGCATCACGGATAGCCTGGAAGGCCGGCTTCGCCAGCGGTTGACGTTGATGCTCAACAAAGTCATACCCCTCCATGCCGGATTCGCCATGCACCGAGGCGGCGTCGCGCAACGGACGCACCAGCGGCATCGACGCGCCCTGCGCCAGCGGTACATCGGCATTCCAGAAATGCAGCAATTGCAGCGCGTTACGGGTCGTCTTCTCCACCGAGACATTGCCCGCTACGGTGGTCATCAACTGCAGATCCAGCTCAGGCGCGAACAGCGCCGCGGCAATGGCGGCGGCATCGTCGATGCCCGGATCGGTATCAAGAATGATTGGTAAGCGCATGGTTTCTCCCTAAAAAAATGCCAGACGTTAAGTCTGGCATCTTCTCATACTGCTGGAGGAAAGAACTTACTCTACTTCACGGACATCCACACGCAGCTCTTTCGGCACTTCAAAGACGATATTCTCTTCCCGGCCTTCCAGCGGCACGGCTTCGCCGCCGCCCAGCTCCTGCAGACGGGCAA
>OGKD01000743.1_pt1 | contig 20822 bp, 25 predicted proteins | sample 1572371 | NCBI WGS metagenome assembly OGKD01 (sample SAMEA2582096, study PRJEB24529) | metagenome | biome: Human gut stool | place: China | collected 2011 | reverse complement strand
TGCCAAAGCCTCCCTCATTGAGAAAGACTTCCCCCGGCCGGGGGAAGATGTCGTGCAAGCGACAAAAAGGGGAATCTGGCGAACGGAGTGAGACTGAGAGGGCAAGGTCGCTGACGAAAAAACCAACGACCTATGCATCACAGTTGCATTTTGGCCGGAAATCAGTATAATAAGGAAACAACCTGCTATTTTAAAGATACAATCTCTTGCATACAGCGCTGCCGCCGTGGGAAAGTGCGCGGCAGCCGGGAGGTGTTTGCACTATGAGTGAAAAAGTTACCATCAAGGTGGAGCGCAAAACGCTGCATCTGCCCACCATCGCCCTGCGCGGGCTGGTGGTGTTCCCCAACAATCTCGTCCACTTTGAGGTGGGCCGCGAAAAGAGCATTGCCGCCGTGGAGTGGGCAATGGCAAATAATTCCAACGTGTTTCTGGTGGCACAGAAGTCCATGGACACCACCGAGCCGCAGCAGGCAGACCTGTTCAGCTACGGCGTGGTGGCCGAGGTCAAGCAGGTGCTGCGCGTCTCCGGGGACCTTGTAAAGGTCCTGGTGGAGGGCAAGTACCGCGCAAAGCTCAGTGCACTGGATGCCAGCGGCGATTTTCTGCTTTCGGCGGTGCGCCCGGCCCCGGTGCGCGCAGGCAAGGCCGACGATGCCGTGGAGACCGAAGCGCTGCTGCGCGCCCTCAAGGCCGGGTTTGACGAGTACCTTGGCATGAACCCGCGCCTTGGCAAGGACGTGGTGTTTGCCATCGTTTCCAGCGACGACCCCGCCTTCCTCAGCGAGTACATGCCCGCAAACCTGCTGTTCCGCTACGAGGACAAGCAGGCTGTGATGGACGAGGGCACCCTGAACGGACGGCTGAAAAAGCTCATCGAAATGCTGCGCCGTGAGTGTCAGGTGATGAAAATTGAAAAGGAGATCGCGGAAAAGGTCAACGAGTCCATGGACAAGAACCAGCGCGATTACTACCTGCACGAACAGCTGCACATCATCAGCGACGAGCTGGGCGAGGGCGACGACACCCACGCCGAGGCCGACGAGTACCGCCGCAGGATCACCGAGCTGCACCTTGCCGAGGACAGCGAGAAGAAGCTGCTCAAGGAAGTGGACCGCCTTGCCAAGATGCAAGGCTCCAATCAGGAGGCAACGGTCATCCGCACCTATCTGGACACCTGCCTTGACCTGCCGTGGAACACCTTTACGGTGGACGACCTTGATATCAGCCGCGCACAGCAGATTTTGGACCGCGACCACTACGGCCTGAAAAAGGTGAAGGACCGCATTCTGGAAACGCTGGCCGTGCGCAAGCTGGCACCGGACGTGAAGGCACAGATCATCTGCCTTGTAGGCCCTCCGGGCGTGGGCAAGACCAGTATTGCACGCTCCATCGCCGAAAGTCTGGGCCGCAAGTATGTGCGCATCAGCCTTGGCGGCGTGCGGGATGAAGCCGAGATCCGCGGCCACCGCCGCACCTACATCGGCGCGATGCCCGGCAAGATCATCAACGCCATGATCTCTGCCAAGAGCTCGAACCCCCTGATGCTTCTGGACGAGATCGACAAGCTGGCAGGCGACTTCCGGGGCGACCCGGCGGCCGCTCTGCTGGAAGCCCTCGACCCCGAGCAGAACAGCACCTTCAACGACCATTTCATCGATATGCCGTTTGATTTGAGCCATGTGCTCTTCATCACCACGGCCAACGACCTCAGCGCCATCCCCGGCCCGCTGCGCGACCGCATGGACGTCATCGAGCTGCCCAGCTACACCCGGGTGGAAAAGTACAACATCGCCCGGAAGCATCTGGTCCCCAAGCAGCTGGATGCCTGCGGCCTGACCGGCAAGGTCACTTTCTCCCAGAGCGCCCTCTACGGCATCATCGACGGCTACACCCGCGAGGCCGGCGTCCGCAATCTGGAGCGCACCATCACCAGCGTCCTGCGCAAGTGCGCCCGGAAAATTGCTTCCGGCGAGGCGGAGAATGTCTCCGTCACCGGCACCAGCCTCGAAAAGCTGCTGGGACCCCGCATGGTCAAGCCCGAGTTCCTCAACCGCACCAACGCCATCGGCATCGCCAACGGTCTGGCATGGACCAGCATCGGCGGCGAGACCCTGCCCATCGAGGTGCAGGTCATCGACAACGGCAGCGGCAAGATCACTGTCACCGGTTCTCTGGGCGACGTGATGAAGGAGAGCGCCCAGCTGGCCATCACCTATGCCCGCGTCCATGCCGCAGAGTACGGCATCGACTCCGAGCGCCTCAAGAAGTGCGACCTGCACATCCACGCCCCGGAGGGTGCAGTCCCCAAAGACGGCCCCTCTGCCGGCGTCACCCTGACCACGGCCCTCATCTCCTGCCTGTCCGGCATCCCGGTGCGGGGCGATGTGGCCATGACCGGCGAGATCACCCTCCACGGCAATGTGCTGCCCATCGGTGGCCTCCGCGAGAAGAGCATGGCCGCTTACCGCGAGGGGATGAAGACGGTCCTCATCCCGAAGGACAACGTGTCCGATCTGTACGAGGTGGACGACGAGGTCAAGAAGAACATCGAGTTCCTGCCCATGTCCAACCTGTCGCAGGTCCTCGCCGCAGCCCTCCTCAAGCCCAAGACGGTGTCTGCGGGCCACCCCCGCACCAGGAAGGTAAAGCCCGCTGAGGCTGCGGCCCTGCCGCAGACCGCTGAAAAGCCGCAGCCGGGTACGGTCTGCTGAGACGAAAGGAGCGAAGCTATGAACTATAACAAAGCGGATTTCATTGCAAGCTACGGCATTTCCAGCCAGCTGCCCGAGAGTGACCGCCCGGAGCTGAGCTTCTCCGGCCGCTCCAACGTGGGCAAATCCAGCCTCATCAATAAGCTCTGCAACCGCAAGAATCTCGCCCGCGTGTCCAGCACGCCGGGCAAGACGGCTACCATCAACTTCTACGCGGTGGATGACTGCTACTTCGTGGACCTGCCCGGCTACGGCTATGCCAAGGTGAGCAACGCCGACCGTGAGCGCTGGGACGACCTCATCAACAGCTACTTCGAGGCTCAGCGCCACCACACCCTGCTGGTCCAGCTCATCGACTGCCGTCACGCCCCCAGCGCCGACGACATCCAGATGCTGCATTATCTCCACTACCACAACATTCCCTTCGTCGTGGCCCTGACCAAGGCCGACAAGCTCAAGAAGAGCCAGCTGGCCCAGACGCAGGAGGAGTTCGAAAAGCTCTGCCTGCCCTACGGCTGCCAGAAGGTGGTGCTGACCAGCGGCGAGAGCGGCTACGGCATCCCGGAGCTGCAGGCTGTGCTGAACGCAGCCGTCGCCGCCGAGTACGAGGCAAACGCAGAGGACGCGGAGTAACGCAATGGCTTACAACGAATTTGCTTATTTTTACGATGAGTTCAACGGCGAGGCCGACTACGAGGCCCTGTATGCCCACATCAAAAAAGAGCTGGAAGCCCACGGCATCCATGACGGCATCCTCGCCGACCTGGGCTGCGGGACAGGAGAGCTGACCCTGATGCTCACTCAGGCGGGCTACGATATGATCGGCATCGACCAGTCGGAGGAGATGCTCTGCGTCGTCCGGGACAAGGCTGAGCAGCTTGGCCTTTCCGGCGGCCTGCTTCTTTTGCGGCAGGACCTGCTCAAGCTCGACCTCTACGGCACCATCCGGGGTGCGGTGTCCACCTTCGACACCTTCAACCACATCCCGGACCTGGACAAAGCCATCGCCAACGCCGGCTTCTTTATGGAAAAGGGCGGTGTGCTCCTGTTCGATATGAACACGCCCTATAAGCACCGGAACGTGCTGGGCGAAAACGTCTTTACGTTTGAAGAAGAGGACGCCTCCTGCGTCTGGCGCAACCATTACAGCGCCGCCGACCGCCGGGTGGAGATCAGCGTGGACATCGACTACCGCGAGACGGGGGAGCACTTCCACGAGCAGTTCTACGAGTACACCTACGACCTCGACACCATCCGCGCCGCTCTGGAAAAGCATGGTTTTGCGCTGGAAAGCGTCTGCGACGGCGAGAGCTTTGGCCCTCTGACCGACGAGAGCGAGCGCTATTTCTTCTGCGCAGTCAAACAGTATACCCAACTGGAGGAACAATAATATGTCGAATCTTATCCGCGGCATTTCTGAAAACGGCGGTGTCGTGTTCTGTGGCGTGGACTCCACTGAGATCGTCCGCACGGCAGAAAAGCTGCATACCACCAGCGCCACTTGCAGCGCAGCCCTTGGCCGTCTGCTCACCGGTGTCTCCCTGATGGGTGCGATGCTCAAGGATGATGGCGATTCCATCACTCTGCGCGTGTCCGGCGGCGGCCCGGCTGGTGTCGTCATCGCCTGCACCGACGCACACGGCAACGTCAAAGGCTGCATCGACCACCCGCTGGTCGAGCTTCCCGCAAAGGAGAACGGACATCTGGACGTGGGCGGCGCAGTCGGCAAAGACGGCGTTCTGACCGTCATCCGGGACAACAAGCTCCAGAAGGAGCCGACGGTGGGTCAGGTACCGCTGGTGTCCGGCGAGATCGCTGAGGACATCACCAGCTACTACGCCTACAGCGAGCAGATCCCCACGGTCTGTGCGCTGGGCGTTCTGGTGGACAAGGATCTGTCCATCGCCTGCGCCGGCGGCTATCTGCTGCAGCTCCTGCCCGGCGCGACCGATGCCGAGATCACCCGTCTGGAGCAGAACATCGCTGCCATGCCTTCCGTCACCGAGCTGCTCCGGGCAGGGAAGACCCCGCAGGATATGATGGAGCTGGCAATGGCGGGCTTCGACCCGCAGGTCCTCGATACCCGCGAGGTGAAGTATCAGTGCGACTGCAGCGAGGAGCGCACGAAGGATATGCTCCTCAGCCTTGGCCGCAAAGAGCTGGTAAAGCTCCGGGACGAAGACCCGAAGTGTGAGGTGGTCTGCCACTTCTGCCACACGAAGTATGAGTTCGACCTGAACGAGCTTCTGGCCGAGACGACTCCGGAAGAAAAGTAACAAAAATCCATAATCATAAATCGCCGCATGGCCGGAGCAGATGTGCTCGGGGCTGTGCGGCGTTTTCATTTGCAGATGTCGGCGGTGATGGTGTAGACGACCCGGTAGTGGAGGGTGTTTTCTTCGACGGAGACGTCCTCTTTGCGGGCCAGAAGCTCAAAATCAGGCCAATTTTGCTGTAAAGCTTGTTTACTTTGCAGCCTTGCAAGGGCCAGAGCCTGCTCTTCGGTCCGCTCCAAATCAGTGGAGACTTTGTAATAATATGTCGTTTCTTCGATAAAAACAGGGACGGGAAGCCCGAAGAGTTCTGGCTGGCAGTGTCGGACGACGGCTGCGGCCTCTGCCTCGCCTGGAGCAGGATGCAGTGAGGGCAGAGCGATCGCATGGCCGTCCCAGAACAGCGTCCGATGCACGGCCTGCTGCCCTGTGAGCTGTTCGATGGGCAGCAGGAGGGCAGTATCCTGCTCGTTTTCCCACTCGAACTGCGCCCGGACGCTGCCCGCCGCAGGCTGAAAGATGAGCGTTCCGTCCCGTTCGGCGCGGGCTGTCCCGATGAGGCCCTGACCGGCTTCTATGGCCTGGCCGGGGACGACGAGCATCGTCCCGCTGACGAGGTTGGTGCGAACGACCGTGCCGGACACCCTGGCCCGGAGGCCGTGGAGCGTCCCGGCAGCGATGTCCGGCACCGGTTTCGCCGCAGCCGCTTCCGCCACCAGCTTTCCCTTCATAAAGTTGAGGCTGGCCCAGGAAAACTCACCGCTCTGGAGCAGGGCGTATTCTCCGGCGGTGAGCTTTTCCTGTGTGACGGCATTTCCCGGGAAAAGCCCTGCCTCCCACAGGACGACGGCGGCCCGCGCCTGCTGGCCGGGCGTCAGGCCCACCGGTTCGACGAACCAGACAAAGCCCTGCAGCCAGAGCAGCAGAGGGAGAAAGACAAGGCATCCGGCCCAGAGTCCCCGCCGCCGGAGAAGGGGACGGATGCAAAAGAAAAGACCCCGTCGTTTTTGGATGCGCAGCCGCACCCGCCGTCTGCGGGCCAGAGCGGCCAGTTTCCGATAATGCCATGCGGCGCACCGGGCCGAGAACCCGCCGGGCCGGGGAACGATGTCGGAGAGGTGCAGCCCGCCTGCGGCCGCAGCAGTCAGCAGACCTTCGACATCGCCGTTCTGCGCCGCAAAGGTGACGCCTGCCCAGAGCTGAGTCCATTCCATGGTAGAAAGCTCCTATTCCTTTGAAAAATCGGTCCGCAAGATCTGCCCCCGCAGGGTGAGCCTCCGGGCGGAGAGTGTTTCTATCTTCAAATCGTTGCCGTAGACCGTCAGAGTGCCGCGCCCCAGTTCGAGACAGAGCTTGCCTTCTTCGTAGGAGCGGATGCGCCGGAACTGCTCGATCTCCATCCTTCTGCCGCTCAGGTAGACCGAAGCCCGTCCGTAGAAGTCCCCGGGCGGCTGACGGAACATCCGCCGGAACCAGCCGCGCAGGGAATGTGTTTGCTTTCGTTTTCTTCCCACGCTGCTCCCTCCCGCCATGCAAACCGCTGCCAATTACCACATATATATGGAAATGGAGGGTGCGCGTATGATTCAGAAAGAGAAAATCCGGGGCGTGGGGTATTTTTTGATGGCGCTGGCCACGGGTCTGCTGCCGTTTGCCGCGCCGGATGCCTGCGCACAGGCCCTGCGGGAGGGGCTGGCGCTCTGCGGCGGCCCGCTGCTGCTTTCGCTGTTCCCGTTCCTCATCGTGTCCACGCTGCTCATCCAATGCCCGGCGGCGGATGTGCTGGGGCTGCCCTTCTGCCCAGTTGCAAGGCTCATCGGGGTCCGCGCTCCGGCGGCTGGGCGGGTGCTGCTCATCGGCTCTCTGGGCGGCTTTGCCCCCGCAGCAAGTGCCGTCGCCGGGGCCGTCCGCTCCGGGCAGCTCACCGCGCGGGAGGCCGATGCGCTCCTTCCGGCCTGTGTCTGTTCCGGCCCGTCCTTTGTGATACTGGCTGTCGGGCAGTCCATGCTGGGCAGTGCAGAGCTGGGTGTCCTGCTGTTCCTTGCACAGGTGGCGGCGGGCTATCTGTCCGCCGCGCTTCTGGCGCGGCTGGGAGGGACGCTTGGGTCAATGGCGCACCCCGCTGTCCCGACCGCTTCGCAGCCTCTCCGGCTGGACGGCATCATCGCGCAGGCGTCCCAGACCTACCTCAAGCTCTGCGGTTTCGTCCTGTTTTTCCGGATGCTGGCCGCAGGAGCGGGGGAAGCACTGCCCTCCGGTGCAGGCGTTTTATGCGCGATGCTTTTAGAGGTCTGCTCTGGTTGTGACCTGGCTGCGAAAAGCGGCCGGTTCGCCAGTATGCTGTGCTGCGCGGCGCTGAGCGTGCAGGGGCTTTCTGTTCTGATGCAGGTGCGGACCATCTGCCCGCCCGAGATGACCCTCCGCCCGCTCTACCGCGCCCGGCTGCTCCATCTGCCGCTTTCGCTGTTGGTATTTTATCTTCTCCTTCCTCAGCGAGCGCAGGAGACGTTCAGCACCCTGTGCGGCCGCGTGACCATGATGCGCCGCCTCCCGCCCGACTGTGCGCTGATGGTGTTTCTCGGCTGCTGCTTTGTGGTCTGTGAGCTGAGCCGCGTCCTTGCAAAGGAGCCGAATCAAACACAGAGGGACAAAGTTGCGAATCAATCTTGACAGCTCCCGGCTTTTATGGTAAAATATCACACGTTGCAGAGATCGCAATGTGCTACTGTGGCTCAGCCGGTAGAGCAGCTCACTCGTAATGAGCAGGTCGTCCGTTCGAATCGGATCAGTAGCTCCAAAAATCCTACAAATCAACGTCAAAATTTGACTGATTTGTAGGATTTTTTCTTATTTAAGCTGACGCGTGCGAAGAAAACCGCAACAAAAACCGCAATATGAGGTGCTCAAAATCGAGAATTAAGGGTTTGGGGCAAAATTTTCAATGAATTAAGTAATAGATAATTGTCGTGAAATCGGTTTGAGAAAAAGGACAGAACGGTGGATGTATGAACTTTCCAGAAGAACAGCTGGGTCGCGTTGGACAAAAATTCTCAGATATAGGGCGAAAAATCGAACATATCAAGACACTTGACTTGGTCAGCTGCGTTGCAGAGGTTGAACAGCTCTGCGGTGAGATTCAAGCCGCAACGGAAGAAATGAGGCATATACTGGCGCTGATGAAGTTCTAACAAACAAAAAACTCCCCCTCTGCACATAGAGTGCAAAGGGGGAGAAACTCCGACTTATGAGCCGATAAGCCAATCACTTTCAGGCTTAGCGATGAGACGAGCGTTGTTGTAAGCCATATCCAGCGTCAAACAGGTGTGCCCTGTGTAAACACCATTACGCGCACCAACTGCGAGCGATAAGTCAACCTTTTTAGGATCGCCCAAGCTAATAGGAAGCAAGAACTGAATGCGTCCGTGATAATACTGAGGCACAGCCGCCTTATAGTTTTCTTTTACGCGAATTTTTGCGTAATCCAATGCGGCCCGGAACAACATGGGGAGATTGCTCATATCTCTATACTGTTCTGGAATACGCTTGCGATTCCTTTCGTCTTCTAAAATGTGGTCGATATTGATACGCATTTCGAGACGGGTGTCAAACATCAAATCCGAAATGCTGTCAAAATAGCTTGCCCGTTCCGGCAATGGGGATATCTGACTAAGCTCTACTGCGGATTCCTTATAAAATCCTCGGAGCTTCCATTTCGCCCGACGTTCAGTGTCGTTTCTGTCAAACAGAACAAAGATTGGTTCAAAGTTCGGTGTGAATAGACCTGTATTGAAGCACATCTCCGTGTCCGTTTCGTATATGTAATTGCGCTCGGGGTTAGCTTTTTGCTGCGCCCGGAGACGATTGAACGTATGGTAGACGTAATTTTCTAAGATGATGTTTTTCCGCGTACCGGGTGTTTCAGCGTAGCTCCAACGTTCCGGACGCGCCATATCGGCCAATTCCTGAACGGAGCTGCTGAAATTTCCAAGATACGCATATTTTCTGAGAGTGGGGACTGAATAATTAGTCATAAAAGGCTCCTTCCTATAAGGAATACGCCATTTTTATTTCCTGAAAGCTTGACATTTAATGAAACCTCTAGTATAATGTCAACAGGAAACGTTGTAGGCCGCTATTCCGCTAATGTTTTAATGCTTACAGTAAATAGGCTAATGCCAGATACAGAGAGACACCGCAACGTGCAAATTGGAACGGTGTCTTTCTCTTTTTAGAGGCTTCAACAAGAATTATACCATATCTTCTTGTTTTTTACAACCCCCAACAAAAAATCCCCCTGCACCAGCCCTTTACGGGTCATGGTACAGGGGGATTATCATTTTACGCTGACTTTGCGCTGACTCAGCCCAGATTCAGCGTATTCTGGGCAGCGGCCTGCTTGGCGGCGACGTGATTGGCGTCGATCTGGGCCTCAATACGGTTTTTGAGGTACTGGGTCGTATTGCCGAAGTTGCTATTGATGTAGTCCTGCGCGTCGCTGCTCATGCTTTTCAGCGCGGCGGACACGGCCTTCATAAGTGCTTCCTTCTGTTCGGCCTCCTTGAAGGTCCCGGCGGTCTTCAAATCGTTGACGTAGGTCTGGTTCATTGCGGCCACGGCATCGGACACCGCACTTCCAATTTCCCGGACGAGGCGCTGCACCTTGATGTCGTTGGTCTTTGCCGCGATGAACTCGATGAACACAGCAATGCCTTTCTGGATGCAGGCGGTCACGATGGGGACGCAGACCAGCAGGGCGACGTACAGCAGGCTTCTCGTAAACTCATTCATATTCGGTTACTCCTTTCATTCAGTGAACCTGATTCTTCAGGCTGTTCATCCGCTTATCACCTTCGATGGCGGCGGCGGTAAAGCTGTTGTTCTTCCACCATGCGGCCAGTGCTGCACCGACGGTGAAGCTGGTGGAGATCATCTGTTCGAGCTGGGCATTGTCGATGGGCAGCACGGGCTTGCCCGCTGCACTGAGCAGCTGATTTGTCAGGGCGAGGCCCAGCGCTGCGGTACGGGTCAGAGTACCGGCGGAGATCTTCTTTTTCATTTCAATCCTTGCCTTTCTCGGGCGTCTCGGCCCGCTGCTTGAGGATGTCGATGGCCTTGGTGATGGTTGCGGGAATGGGCAGACCCATCAGGCCGGCATTCTCGACGATGGAGATGGCCTCGTTGGCCGAAAAGCCGATGATCGCCGCGTCGCGGACGAAGCTGCCGCCGATGACGGCATCAAGCTGGCAGGCCACCAGCACGATGAGCAGCGTCTCGCCCTTGCGGATGAGGCCCTTCCAGCCCGCCTTGCTTTCCAGTGCGCCGGTCTTGGTCTTGGGGCTGGCGTGGAATACGCCTGCCACCACCAGACCGGTGATGTAGTCGATGGCCATAAAGATGACCAGCGTCTGCAGGGCAGTGTCCCAGCCACCGAACAGCGAGGCAATGACACCGCCGATGATGCCGATCGCGGTGCAAATGGTATCCTTCATTTTCTTCACTCCTTTACATGGTCCACCGGCTCTTATTCGTCCGGGTGTCGATATGCACCCAGCCGGTCTTGCGGGTGGGGTGCTTTGCGTCCTTCGGGTAGCGCCCGATGCCGCCGCGCCCGGGAAGCAGGGTCTCCGCATAGGCGGCGACTGTCGCTACCGGCACACCTTCGACGTAGAAGTCCGCTGCCCGGCCCAGCAGGTGCTGGCTACTCTTGCTGCCGCCCACGGCGGCGTTGTGTTCGGCGGTGCGGTAGCCGCTGGTGATATGTACCGGTTTGCTGAAGTGCTCCCGGATGCACTGCAGCAGCACCACCAGCTCGTCGTCGATAAGGACGACGTCGCTGCCCTTGCAGGCGAACTCGCGGACACGGAAGCTGGGCGAGAGCTGCCGGGTGGAGTCCCGGGACATGGAATATTCTTTGATAGCGATAGAGAACACGACCTTTCTTTTTTCTATCCGTTGACATTGTATTGCAAATGTGCTACATTGTATTCAGAAGGAGCGTGATACTATGGCACAGACCACTGTAAGCATCCGCATGGATAACGATCTGAAAAACAGTTTCGACCACATCTGCAACGAGCTGGGGATGTCTATGTCCACCGCCGTGACCATGCTGGCTAAAAAGATGACCCGGGAGCAGCGCCTGCCTTTCGAACTTTCGGTAGACCCGTTCTATTCGGAGCAGAATCAGGCCCGCCTGCGTAAGTCCATCGCGGAGATGGAGGCTACCGGCGGCACCATCCACGAGGTCAAGTTCGATGATTAAGGCGTGGACAGAAGAAGCGTGGGAAGATTTTGAATACTGGACCACCCAGGACCGCAGGATGCTCAAGCGGATCCTACAGCTTCTGAAGGACATCGACCGCAACGGCTATGAGGGCATCGGCAAGCCCGAGCGCCTCAGCGGCGATCTGGCCAGCTATTGGAGCCGCCGCATCGACGATGCAAACCGGATCGTCTACCGCATTGATGGCAGCGTGGTCAAGATCGTCCAGTGCGGCTCCCACTACAGGGACAAATAATCACTCCCGCAGCCCCCACCCGGGGGCTGCTTTTTTGTTGCGGCAGTCTCATCCGGTTCGGATCGCTCAACAGAGGCCGGGGCAGGTTCCGCTCCCTTCCTGCCCATGAGCTGCTTCAGATATTCCAGTAAGGTCATTTTGATTTTCCTTTCGCATTGCACCTTGGAATTATACAAATTCAATGGAATCGATATAATGTGTCTGTTCTGATAAGTATCCATATTGTGGACTGTACGTCGATGCATAACCATACTTCATAGTTATTTGTACTCGCACGGTCGGACCATCCGCGCTTTGCACGGTCAGGATTGCTTGTCCCGTCTTGTTGGGACTTACTCTATACTCCGTATTATTTATTTTGGTTCCGGTGCAATTACCCGACAGGCTCCACTTGAGAGTTTTATCTGTGGCATTCTCCGGAGTGATGGTTGCCGTAAATTTTGTAGGTTTCTGCCATACGTATTTCTCACCGTTATGTTTCTCTCCGTCAAAGCCTCCAATTCTCCACGTCAATTTGATCCCCGTCACAGGGATATAGCTCTGGTACGCCAGCCTTGCCTTGCCGTCCACGCCTGCATATACTTTTTTGACCTTGTGGGCTTTCCCGTCTACTCCGATATAGATCTTCTTGGCCAGGCGGGCCTTGCCGTCCACGCCGATATAAAAAGCTTTTGCCATATCTCACTCCTCATACACGACCAGAATCTTACCGGTGTCCAGCTCGCTGCCCTCGCCGGGGTCGGTGGTCGTGGTCGTGATAGGGCGGTCTTTGATGCTTGTAGTTCCCAACGCCATCCTCAAGCCCCCCTTTCGGCAGCGGCGGTCTCGGTGTCCGTGCTCTGGTCGGTGAGGCCCCACTCCTCCCGCAGGGCCTTGAGGGCGGCGTCCCTGTCCTCGGTCTCTCCGGCCAGAAGGGCGAGGATGGCGGCTTTGGCAGTATCGGTCAGGCCGGTGCCGGGGTCGCCCTTTGCGCCCTGCGGCCCCTGCTCGCCCTTGGGCAGAGTCAGGCAGAGCTTGCCGCCCCGGATGCCGGCGGCGGGTGTGTCGCCGGTGGTCACGCTGCCAATGCCCTCCACGGCGGCGGCACAGGCGGCGGCGATGCCGTCCTCCATCCGGTTGAGCACCTCCGGCAGGCTGACCTTCATGCCGGTGACAAAATGCTGTTTCACATACTTCATGGTGTACCTCCGTTACAAAGTCGTGTCTTCGAGGACGGTGTCGCCCAGGGTGTCCTCTCCGGTGTCAGCGGTCGATGCCGAGGGTCCCAGCAGCTCCACCTGCATCTGGATGCCGCCCTCGGGGACGTTCTCGGCCCAAAACGTGATGCTGCCGTCCTTGGTCTCGCAGACGCCTGCAAGCCCCGCCGCCACCGCCACGGTGAAGGTCTCCGGGGTGGGTACGGCGGAGGGGACGTTTGAATCTCTCGCCGCCCGCAGCTCTGCCGTCTGCTTGTAGGCGTAGCCGGGTACGTCGGTGCATTCGGCCCAGCCGTCCGCCGTCAGGGTCACGGGCCAGATGCCCAGATAGCCGCCGGTGTAGCTGGCCAGCAGCTTGTCGCAAAGCTTGGCGGTCTCTTTGGCCTTGGCCAATGCCTGCTGGCCCAGCTCGTCCATGGGGATGCCGGTGACGCCGTCCCGCATGAGGCCGCAGAGGGCTTCGTCGGTGCGGGTGTCGGTGAGGTCGGCGGTGGAGACGGAGGTCTGGCCCGCCGGGCGGGAGACCTCGGCGAGGCAGAGGTCATAGACCATCTCGGTGCGGGAGAGGTCCGGGCCTGCCGGCTCGGAGGACGGCGCGCCCTGCAGCACCTGCAGAGAGGTGCTGCGGCTGGTAGCGTCGTACCGGAGCACGACGCGGTCGATGCGGGGCAGAGCGCTGTCCGCGAGGGGCAGCGTGAGGGTCTGGGCCTCCCGCATAGTGACGCTGAGGCCCACCCACCGGCTGACGTGCATCCACGCCTGCCCCGCGCTGACGGTGAGGTCGGTGTTGCCATCGGCGGCAGCAGCCACCGCGAAATCAATGTCGGTGCTGTAAACGCCGCTGGTGCGCCCGGCAAAGTAGGCCGCAGCATCCTCGGCGTCATAGGTGATGCCGCCCAGCGGGTAGGTAATAATTCTGGGGGAGCTCAAGCTATCGCCTCCTAAATCTTGTGCCAGACGGGCGTACCCAGCCGCGCGGTGCGGGTGGTGCCGTCGGTCTGACTCTGAATGATGATGTCGGCCACCCGGACGGTGGCCTTGTAGCCGAGATCCGGCAGAGAGCAGAAACAGACGTCGCCCGGCTCGAGGCCGTCGGCGTCCAGCGTCATCTCGATGCTGCCGGTGCGGAGCTGTTCGAGGAGCTTCGACGCGCCCCGATCAGCCAGCTTCTTGAGGTAGCTGTCGCTTTTAACGGTCTCGCCGTCCTCGGGCTGGATGTCCCGGGCGTCCACGATCATCTCCCGACGCTCTGCCCCTTCGGCTTCGGTGTCGCCCACCCAGACCATGGCCCGGTCTTTGCCCTCGCCAGCGCCTAACACAAGCGCCACGTTGGCATAGCTGCCGTCGCCGAAGGCCCAACTGGCCTCTTGTAAACTGCCCCACTTGGTCGAAAAGCGGTTGTTGGGGTCGGCAGTAGGCCGCCAGACCTCGAACACGAGTTTTTTCGCACTGTTTTTACCTATGAGGATGACCCGGAAGCCCAGGTCGCAGGCAGAACCCACCGTTTTGAAATAGTCAAACAGGGTCGCGCCACTGGTCTGCTGTTCAAAAGTGGTGTCGAAGCCCTTCGGCTCGGCTACCTCCAGCTTGGGCCACGGAGCCGCTGCCTTGGCGAGGGCCAGCATGGCGGCCTCGGCGGCCTCGTTCTTGACGGCCGATGCGGAGACCCGCTTGGTGTAGATCCACGTGGCCGGGTAGCCGGTGACGACCAGATTCGCGTCCTCATTCTCGTTGGAGCGGTGGCAGATGCGCATGGGGATTTTGACCGCTGCGTCGGTGCGCACGACCCACCGGCCCTCCCGGAGCAGGGCCAGGTTCTCGGGCGTGGGCCGCACCTCAAGGCTGAAACTCCCCTCGGTGTTGTACGGTTCGTCCCAGTAGACCGACACCCACACGTCGATATTGCCCAGCCTGGCAAGGGTGGTCTCGTCAAGAATGTCGAATGTCATTTCATCGCCTCCGGCAGGATGCCCGCCGACATAGGGTAAAAGCTGATGCTGGCCTGCAGGCCCTCCTTGCCGCTGGCGGCGTCGGCGGTGAGGACGTTATCTCCGGGGTGCAGCTCCATGAGGTCGCTGTCCTCGTCCAGCAGGGCGAAGGCGTTGGTCTCCACGCCGCCGGAGATGAGCTTGACGGCCAGCCGGTCGGTGGTGGTGCGGTAGATCTCCAGCACGTCCCCCTTGTTCAGGGTGGTGTCAAAGCCGATGTGCTCCCCAGTGGTGCTGTTGCGGATGGCTGGGTTGACCACGATACCCGAGGAGCGGAGCTTCGCGGTGAAAGGCACCGGCAGCGCACCGGGGTTTCTGACATTGAGGAAGTAGCTCTGCCGCCACTCGCTGTACTGGTGGCTGTCGTAGCAGAGCGGGAAGCGGAACTGCGGCACGAAGCCGCCCATGACGGCGTTCTGGCTCTCGAGGCTGTACCAGTAGGGCTTCGGGCGGTAGAGCATGAAGTCCAGCCGGGGGTAAGGATGGAGCTGGACGGTGTAGGGGGTCTTTTGCAGCACGAAGCGGGAGAAATAAGCATCCCCGAAATACATCGTGCCTGAGGTGAAGAAGGGCAGCAGCTGCAAAAAGCGGTCAGCCTGCGCCTCCCCGTCCGGCCCCCAGAAGTCCGCGATGACCTCGTGGGCCACGCCTTCGACGCTCTGCCCCTCTACCGTCACACCCTGCTGGTTGACGCCCTGCGCCGTCTTGAGGGTGACGTCCACGCCCGAGAGGTTGTCGATCTGATAGGGGATGCCGTAGTCCCACCCGAGGTCGAGGGATGCCCCGGCGTCGGTGACGAGGCGGAGATGGTCTTTGCGCATGGCAGATGTCCTTTCAGCGTTTTTGAGCCAGGCCCCGGTCGGCCTCCCAGCGGGCCTCCCGCTGGAGGTCGGCGGCAGTCTGGGCCTTGGAGTAGATGTGCTGGGTGATGTGGACGTCCCCCTCGCGGTAGCTTCTGGCCGCAGCGGCGACCTGTGCCGTGCCGGATGCTGCCACCCGGCTACTCACGGCCATGTTGTCGCTGAGGACAAGGGCGTTTGCGCTCTTGACCAGCTTGGCGAGGGACTTGTTGATCTCGGTGAGCTTTGCGGTGTTGGCGTCGATGGTGTCCGTCAGCTTGTTCGACCCGTCGGTGATGCTGGGGGTGTCGAGGTCGAGGCCGGAGCTTCCGCCCCCGCCCCCGCCGCTGCCGCCAGAGCCGCCGGAACTGCTGTGGCTCCCGCCCAGCTTGGACACGATGGCCGCGATGGCGACGCCCAGAGCGACGGCGGCAGCGGCCACCACGAGGCCCGCCGGGATGCCGAAGAGGGTGGAGGTGAGGGCCGCGCTGATGGCGGCCAGCATCCCTTCGACGGCTGCGCCGATGGTGCCGATCATGCCGGCGAAGCCCGCATAGATGGCCGGGAACATACTCAGCAGACCGCCGGAGAGGCCGGCGCTGATGGCCTTGGCCGCAGCGGCCAGCGGGACCTTGAGTGCGCCGAACACGCTTTTCAGGGTGCCGCCCATCTTGACGGCCATAGAGGAGATGTCGCCGAATTTGCCGGTGATCCCCTCAAAGAGGCTCTGCCCGATGCTCCACGCCGTCTGCGCCAGACTGCCCGCCGCGTCCCCGAGGACGCCGTTCAGGCCGTCCACCAGCGAGAGGGCGTAATCCCATATCTGCTGCTTCTCCCCGTCGGTGAGGCCCGAGTAGAGGGCGGATGCCGCCCACTTGCCGATGCCCACCCAGTCGCCGGATTTGACGGCGCTCCACAGGGTATCGACGGTGCCCAGCACGCCCTCGCTGGCCCGGTCCTTTATCTCGCTCCACAGGCCGTCGAGGGTGTCGGCGGCGCTGTCCTTGATGGTCTCGGCCACCTGTTCGGTGCCGTCGGCGGCAATAGTCTTGACGGTCTCCACCGTGCGGAGCGCCCCGTCGATGACCTTGTCCTGCGTCTGGGTGATGACCCGCTGCTGCTCGGTGGTGCCGTCCGCGAGGGTCTTGGTCACGGTCTGGGTGGTGGTCTTGATGCCGTCCACAATAGCCGTGCTGCTGGCGGTCACGGTGCTCACCACGTCCCGCACGGTCTCCATGGTCTGGCTGACCGTCCGCTTGCCGTCTGCCGCGATGGTCTCCACGGTCTTGATGTCCTTGAGGACGCCGTCTACCATCTGGCGGCTGGTGGAGGTGATGACCTGCTTCTGCTGGGTCGTGCCGTTGGAGAGGGTTTCCGTGACGGTCTCGGTGGTCTTTGTCACGCCGTCCTTCAGCTCGGTGGTGGTGTCAGAGATGGACTTGACGATCTCCGCCGACGCCTGCTTTGTGCTGCTGGCGGCTTTCTGGGCGGCGCTTGCGGCGGCAGAAGCGGCAGACGCCGCGTCAGAGGTACCGGAAGAGCTGCCTGCCCGGTCAGCCTGAGCCTGCGCTACACGGCTATCGTGCAACTGCTGGCGGCGCTGGCGGTCTGCATCCGTGGTGGTGTTGGTCTTGGCGGGCGTTTTGCTGGCCTTGTAGTCGTCGTAGCCGTCGAAGCCTGTATACCCGTCTTTACCAAGGAAGCTGTTCAGCTTGTAGCTCAGCTTATCCAGCCAGCCGATGGCCGCACCGATGGTGCTTTGGGCGATGTTGGCGACGGCCTGAAATGCCCCATTCACGATGTTGCGGAAGGTCTCGCTGGTGTGGTAGGCTGTCACAAGCCCCGCAGCCAGAGCGGCCAGAGCGGCCACCACAAGCCCGATGGGATTGGCCGAAAGCACGGCATTGAGTGCCGCTTGAGCAACAGCCAACCCCTTAGCTCCGGATCCGGCGGCCTTATCTGCTGCCGCCTTCGCGGTGGTGGCGGCGGTGCACAGAGCCGTGATGGCCGTAGTCGCTGCCACGGTCGCCTTATAGCTCAGGACTGCCGCCGTGACGGCCACGACTGCCGCCGTCAGGACGCCGATGGTCTCCTTGAGCGCGGCCATCTTGCTGTCGTCCTCGGTGATGGAGACGACCAGCTCGTTTGCCTTGACGATGATGTCCCCGAGAGCCGAGAAAAGCCCGCTGGTCAGCTCACCGGTCAGGGCGGCTACGTTGTCCTTCAGGGTAGACAGCCTGCCGTTGAAGGTCTGGCTGGCCTCCAGCATACCGTTGTAGAACTGCCCGCCCTCACTGGTGGCAGCAGCCACGGCGGCTTCCAGCTCATTGAAGCTGACCTTGCCGTCCGAGATGCGCTTGTAGAGGGCGCTCATGCTCTCGCCGGTGGCGTCGCAGATCTGATTGAGCGGGTTAAAGCCCGCGTCGATCATCATGTTGACGTTTTCCAGCGTGACCTTCTGGGCGCTGGACATCTTGCCGTAGGCCCGCACGAGGGTCTGGAGCTTGTCCGCGTTGCCCAGCGAAATATCGCCCAGACGTTTCAGTACGCCGGTGGTGTCGTCCGCCGCGACGCCGAACTGCAGGAGGGTCTGGGTCCCCTCGGTCAGGTCGGACAGGGAGAAGGGCGTGCTTGCGGCCATCCGGCGTATCTCTTCCAGCTTCTCGGCGGCAAGCTGTTCGTCACCCAGCATGACCTTGAAGTTGGTCAGATAGCTTTCCATGCTGCGGTTGTAGTCCAGACCGCTCTTGACCACGCTTTGCAGGCTGGATGCAGCTTTCTTGGCAAAGTCCGCGATGAGCTGGCCTGCGGCCACTGTCCACTTGCTCGTGGCTTTCTCAGCCGGGTCACTGTTGAGCTTTACTTCGCCGGTGATGGAAAAATCTGCGGCCAATGTGTCCACCTCTCTTTACGAAAAAGAGCGCAGGCACAGTGGCACAGGCTTAGAGTTTTATTTCGATTTCTTTGCGGCAGGCCGGGTTCTTGCATTTGACCCAGATGCCCCGGGCGCTGGCTTCCGGGATGGCCCAGACCGGCAGAGGCCGACCGCACAGGGGGCAGAGCACCGGGGCGCGGTCAGCGCCGGAAGCGGGCCGCAAAGGCTTCGTTGCGGTCTTGCAGGGTGACAATGCGACCGCCTCCTTTCCGCAGGGCAGCGGGCAGGGCGAAGCGTTCCTTCAGCTCGGCACGCCGCTCCCGCTCTTCGCCCTGAAACTGCGTGAGGTCAGCCGTCCGGAACCCGATGATCTTCGCCAGCTGGGTCTCCTCGGGCAGGTTGGACATGAGGGCCTTGAACCGCCACCAGTGGAGCCTTGCCCGGGTGAGGTCGATGCCGTAAGCCTGCTGGAACGCGGCCACGATGGCGGGACCGTCGGTGACGTAGTCCAGCGCCAGCTCCTCGGTGCGGCTGCTGCCGGGGCGGTCGCCCGCCTCCTGCGGGCCTGCGGTGTAGAACTCCACCAGCGCCTTAAAAGCATCCACCTCTTCCTCCGGCGGGACGGGTACACGGTAGAACTGGCGCATGGTCTGCCGGGCAAGCTCCGGCATCTGACTTTCGTCCGGTAGGCGAATAAACTGCCCATTGAACCGGACCATGGGCCGAAAGTCCGGGTCGATGGGCTTGCCCGCCCACTGGGTGGGGAGCGGCTCCAGCAGGATGTCAGCCATTTTCCAACGCCGCCAGCTCATCCAGCAGCGCCCTGCGGCGTGCGGCCTTGTCTACCCGCTCCACCATCTGGGCGGCGGCAGGCTGGCCCGGATAGCTCACAGGCGGCTTGTGCTTGTCCTTCTTGCGCTTCTCAGCCCGGCGCTGGGCGCGGTTCTGGGGGACGGCCGCCGGGCGGGAATAACGAGCCTTCTCAGCAGCGGCTGCCTGCGTGATCTCGTCGAGGACGTCGTACAGACGGCTGACATCGTTTTCGTTCAGCCCCAGACGGGCGGATGCCCCTGCGCCCAAGATCTTGTCGAGGCCGCGCATGGAAACGCGGGCCTGTGCGCGGAGACGGTCGCCCAGGCGGACATTCTCCCGTTCGCACCGGGCTGTCTCGGCCTCGCCCTCCCGGGTCATCTCGTCCAGTGCGTCCTCCAGACGGTCGAGGTCGTTGGCGTTCAGAAGCGAAAAATCAAATTCCTGTCCATGGATCAGCATTTATCGGTGCTCCTTTCTCTCAGCCCGCGACGGCGGTGTTATAGTCGAACTCAGCCGGGGTGCCGATGCCCTTGAAATCGGCGGCAAAGGTGGCATTCGCGCCGGCGCTGCCGCCCACATCGCTGGTCAGGATGAGCGCGCCCTCGCCCTTTTCGCCCTTGCCGGTGAGAAGGGAGAAGTAGAGGTAGGGCACCACGACGCTCTGGCCGGAGCCGAACGCGATCCTGTGGGAGAGCAGAAAGTCCTGAAAAGCATCGCCCACGTAGCGGTCGCCCTGAATGGAGAGGGTACGCTGGACACTGCCTTTGGTGGTGACAGGGCCGGTGCGGATGTAGGTGTTGTCCGTGGTGGAGGCGTTCAGTGCGCCGCTGTGCTCCCTCACATGGTCAGCGCAGACCACCCAGTTTTTTACGTCGGTCTGGCTGGCCTCGGTCTGGACAGCCAGCAGGAAGTCGTCGGTGGTCTCGACGCCGGTATAGTCGGCGCTGGGAGTGAGGCCCGACAGCTTGACGGCTTCGGTAACAGTCATAGGAAAAACTCCTTTCGTTTCAGCCCTTGGGCTGGTAATATTCGAGCCGCAGCTGCATCTGCATCTTACAGCTGCCCGACTCGGCGACGACGATGTAGCCGCTGGACGTCACCGAAACGCGCAACGGCTCTTTGCGGCCGCCCAGCCGGGGCAGATGATGCCGGTCGTTCTGGGCCAGCACCCACTCGGTCAGCTGCTCAAAAAAGCCGCTGTTTGCGATCTGGACGCTCTGGGCCTCGCTGTAGTCGCGGCGGCTGACGAAGATGTAGCTCTTGGCGAGGTTGCGGCCGGAAAAGAAAACAGCCGTCACCGGGTCGGTGGGGCTGTCCTCGATGGAAAACTCGGCCACAGGCTCCGGCGAGAGGCCGGAAATGCGGAAGGCCGCGCCGTTTTCGCTCTGCTCCTCGGCGATGAGGGGGCAGGTCTTGAGCCACTCCCGCATGGCCGTGATGGTGGCTTTCTCGCTCATAAGTGTCCCATCCCTCCCCAGAAAGTCGTGACGGCCTTGGCCCCGAAGAGGGCCAGATGTTCGCCCACATCAGCAATAGCCCGCTGGCCCCAGTAGGAGCCGCGCAGGCCGTTTTCGCCGTGCAGCCCCTTGCCCTGTTCATGCAGATA
>OGKD01000714.1_pt1 | contig 21538 bp, 20 predicted proteins | sample 1572371 | NCBI WGS metagenome assembly OGKD01 (sample SAMEA2582096, study PRJEB24529) | metagenome | biome: Human gut stool | place: China | collected 2011 | reverse complement strand
CTATGATGGCAAATATCCCAGGACTTGTCTACCTCGCACCGACGACGAAGGAAGAGTACCTTGCCATGCTAGACTGGAGCATCGCCCAGACAGAGCATCCGGTTGCAATCCGCGTACCGGGCGGCGCATTTGTCTCAGACGGAAAGGCTGTCACAAAGGACTTCTCGAAGCTGAACAAGTACGAGATCACAAAGCAGGGCAGCAAGGTTGCAATCATCGGTCTTGGTTCATTCTACGGACTTGGTGTAGAAGCAGCCGAAGCACTGAAAGAATCAACTGGCATCGAAGCAACCATCATCAATCCATATTATATTACCGGTCTTGATGAGGCTATGCTCGAAGACCTGAAGGCAAACCACGATGTGGTTATCACACTCGAAGATGGCATCTTGGACGGTGGTTTCGGTGAGAAGATCACCCGGTTCTACGGTGCTTCAGACATGAAGGTATTGAACTTCGGTATCAAGAAGGAATTCCTCGACCGCTACGATGTAAATGACGTATTAAAGGACAATCATCTGACTGCGGAACAGATCGTGGATGATGTGAAGAAGTGTCTGTAATGTAAATAACGATACACACGGAAAGAGATAATTATTTCTATTGGAATAATTATCTCTTTTTTATTTCATTGCACCAGCAAGAAAAATGTCTTATAATTAAATTATTATTGATTCTGAAGCAGAAAAGCAAGCAAGAAAAACACATATAAATGGAGAACAACATGACAGATATCGTCAGAAAACATATCATATTTCATGGAAGCGTACAGGGTGTCGGCTTCCGGTATTATTCCGAACACAAAGCAAACCAGTTGCGCCTTACCGGCTGGGTGAAGAACCTCTATAACGGAGATGTCGAGATGGAAGTGCAGGGATTGGAAGCAGCCATCGATGAGCTGGTCGCATTCCTCGCCGGACGTCGATTTGTCCAGATTACAGGGATGGATGTCAGGAAGCTGGATGTGGTGGAAGAGGAACGAAAGTTTGGGATTGATTAATCCGTGAATTTATTGTGAAGACTAGATATTTCTGTTGTTTCATGTAAATTTTTGTAGTAAAATTGTCTTATATCGGTGGGGATTATTATTGGGGAGAATTCATAATAATCTAAATTTTCTTAAATAAAATCCAAAAAAGTGATTACAAGTCCGTTTTTTTGTACATGTGATAGTGTATTATACTTACAAATGGTTCTAAGATTTTTAAACACAAAGGAGCAATCATGATAGATAAGCTTTTAATAGGAAAAGTAGATAACAATCTTAACTGGCTACCTCTCTACGTTCACCTGAATGATACCTCTGGTATCATGCGATGCTTATTAGAGGACTGGATTTCCGACGCAACAATTGAAAGCTGCGACATGCGTTATGAAGATTTTTATACCATCGCCCTATTTGTTGCTTATACCCATGACATTGGAAAAGCGACATCACATTTTCAAGGTATTATAAGTAATAAAGCCGCGCTGTTATATGATAATCTTTCAGAAACCGGATTAAGCATACATGAAAATGTTATTCATCGAGGTAAAACACCTCACGCCTATGCTGGTCAATGGATACTTCAGAGCCACACCATAGGGATATGCCTGCCTCAGGAAATAGCAAATGTAATAGGTGCACACCATGGGATTCCCTATCCAAATCAATCATTAAATCGTATTGATGATTTGGTTAAATTGTATCCTGCTAATTTTTATGGTGAAGAGAATAATGAGACACAATATTCTATGTGGCAATCCATTTGGCACACTATTGTTGACGAAGCACTTAACGTGTCAGGATTAGAGTCCATTACCACTATACCAACATTAACTGCAAATGCCCAAATACTTCTATCTGGTCTGTTAATTGTTGCAGATTGGATTGCTAGTAATACAAGTTTGTTTCCTTTGATTGGTATCATGGATAATCCCTATGATATAGATTGCAACGCAAGAATTGTTACTGCATGGAATAAACTTCATTTTCCAGAATCCTGGCATTCAGAAATATATAGTATGAATGATCAAATATTTCAGGAACGTTTTGACTTTGAACCAAATGAAGTGCAGAAAGCAGTTATTCGCGCAGTCAATTCCACAAATGCCCCTGGCATATTCATTCTAGAAGCGCAAATGGGAATTGGTAAGACAGAAGCAGCCTTGAGTATGGCAGAAGTTATTGCATCAAAATGCAATAGTACTGGTATATTCATGGGGTTGCCAACACAGGCAACCTGTAACGGTTTATACGATCGATTATACCAATGGGCTTCCTCTGTATCAGAAAATACGCTTAATGCTATCAAATTGGCTCACAGTGGTGCTAATTATAACAAGGATTATCAACAACAGGTAATACAGGGGAAATCTGTTATTGACTCTGATGATGATAGTAGTGGAATATATGTCCATCCTTGGTTTCAGGGGAACAAAAAATCACTATTAGCTGATTTTGTTATTGGAACTGTTGATCAATTTTTGATGTCTTCCCTTCGCCGCAGGCATTTTATGCTCAGGCACTTAGGATTATCTGGAAAAGTAGTAATTATCGACGAATGTCACGCATATGACGCATACATGAATCAATATTTAGATCAATCTATTGAATGGATGGCAGGCTATGGTGTACCTGTAATACTTTTATCTGCAACATTGCCGTTAAATCGTAGAAATGATTTAATAAATCGTTATCTAAAAGGGCTTAAAAGACGAGAAAAAGGACTTAATAAGATATGTGATAATGGTATTGATTGGAAATCGAATATATCTTATCCCTTACTTACCTGGACTGACGGAATGAGTATTCATCAAACTAATATTGATCAACCAATAAAAAATCGGAAAGTAAAACTACATCCATTACATAATTCCGATCAAGTAATTGATATACTAGATGACAAATTATCCGAAGGGGGATGTGCCTGTGTCATATTAAACACAATAAAAAGTGCCCAAATGTATTATCAATTGATAAAAGAAGCATTTCCAGATGCCCAAGTACTTTTGTATCACTCTCAATTCACAATGGAACATCGATTGGAAAAAGAAAAGATTCTACTAGAAAGAACGGGTAAAAACTCAAGCGATACTGACAGAAATCGTTTTATACTCATCGGAACTCAGGTGCTTGAACAATCCTTAGATTATGATGCTGATATTTTAATCACGCAATTATGTCCTATGGATTTATTATTACAGCGAATTGGTCGATTGCATCGACACAATAGGGATAATATAAAACATCATTATTCCCGGCCAAAAAAACTACAAGAAGCTCATTGCTATGTCCTATTAGATTCTACGGATGCAACGCCTGATATACCATATGATAGTGGAAGCAAAAGAGTATATGGAGATTATCTATTGATGCGCACATTTAATATATTGCCAGACGAAATCTCTATACCACAAGATATACCTCAGTTAGTACAAAGAGTATATAATACCGATGATGATTGCGGACTTACAAATAATTCACATTATTCTGATGCAATCACTGAATTTAATACGAAAATAAGTAAGAAACAATCTAACGCAAAATGTTTTCTCTTGAAATATCCAAGAAAGGAAAACATCCGGGGTATGTTAGAAAATGAGAATCCAGATTCTAATCGAAATGGAGATATGTCAGTTAGAGATATAGAATCATCAATTGAAATTATTATTATGAAACAATATAACGAGAATGAATTTGGCTTTGTTTACTCTGACAACCGTTCAAATGATAAAAGATTTCATCGTCACAATTTATCAGATGAAGACGGTATTGAAATTGCCAGACAAAGGCTATATTTACCTCAATTATTTTCAAATCCATGGATGTTACACCAAACCATTAAGGAATTAGAAGATTTGCAAAACAAGTTACCCGATTGGCAACATAATCCATGGTTGCAAGGAGAATTAATCGTTTTGCTTGACCACAATAATACAGCTAATTTGTGCGGACATCGTTTATATTATGATTTTGAATTAGGGCTCACTGTCGAAAAGGAGGAAACACATGGATAAAGAATTTTGCTTATTAGACGAATCTTGGATTAAGGTTCTAAATGATGAGAATGAGATTATAGAAGTCTCTTTGATTGACGTTTTTACAAACGCTCATAAATACAAACGTTTAGCCGGCGAGACAGCTACACAGGATGTAGCGATCTTACGGTTGTTACTTGCAATCACAATAACTGTTTTTTACAGATACGATGCTGATGGCATAGAAGATGATGTGTTAAATTATAGCAATTCAGAAGACGAAATATTAAACCGTTGGTCTGATTACTGGGAAAAAGGATCGTTTGAATCCGATGCATTTTGTAATTACTTAGAGAAATATCGGGAACGGTTTTATCTTTTTCATCCTGTAACACCTTTCTGGCAGGTTGCTGATTTAAAAATGGGAACTGATTATAGCATTATCAATTTATTCGGAAACATAAAAGAGAGTAATAATAAAGCTTCTAAGCATCACTTTCATATGATTGATGGGAAATATATAGAAAATATATCTTATTCTGAAGCAACCAGATGGCTCATTTATACAAATGCGTACTCTGTAAACGTAAAAACAAAGATTAAAAACGAGAGTATACCCGCTGGAGTTGGGCGTCTTGGACAATTAGGATTTATTTCTGTTGATGACATTTCTCTGTTTAGCACTATTTTATTAAATTTATGCGCATTAAATAATCAAGGAGATGCCTGGTCAAGACCATTACCAATATGGGAACAAGATGTTCGGAAAATAGCTGGTATAGAAATCAGCCCTCCAGATAACTTGGCACAACTATATACGCTCCAATCACGAAGATTATTATTAAAACACGATAAAAACCAGATTACAGGTTTTAAATCAATTGGCGGTGATTATTATAGCACAACCAATGACTATATAGAACCAATGACATTGTTAAAGTGGGATAATCAGGAAAATAATAATTTTAAGCCGAAAAAACACAAAAAGGAAATTGCTGCCTGGAGAGAATTTCCTAGTCTATTTGTTGATAATGATTTAAAACCCGGATTAATTTGCTGGTTAGAATGTTTGGTAAATAACTCTCTGTTAGATAACGAAACTCTTATAACCTTTCAAATGACCGGATTGGAATATGGTGATGGCATGAGTTATACAAATGGTGAAGTAATTAATGAATCAGTGTCGTTATCAAAAGATCTTTTAAATGAAATAGGGAAACTATGGATATCTTTAATAACAGATCAGATTAACAAATGTGAAAGCGTAGATAAAATTTGTTTTTATAAATTTGCCCAAACATTGGCATCTGATATATATAAAGGTGACAAATCTGGAGTAATTCAAATAAAAAACGAATTATCAGAATCATATTATTATAAAATTGATTCCGCCTTCCGTGAATGGCTAATCAGTATTGATCCAAATAGCAGTAACCGAGACAACAAACTATATGAATGGCAGACAACATCAGCTATAATTGCAGACAACATTGTTAAGAAATACATATCCGGACTCAGTCCACAATACACTCTCTTATCTACCCAGGCATATAAATCATTCAAACTAGCATTAAATAAATTATATCCTAAAAAACAGGAAAAAGGAGGTGAATAAAAAATGAGTAAACGAAAAGAGATAGGCGAATACATGGTCAAAAAAATCAATTATTGGAAGGAAAATGTAGAACCATCTACTGTAAATGCAGAACTAGCCAGATTGCGCAAAGGAGTTGGACATATGCCTGGAGATTTACCCGAATTATATGGCATTTTGTTAAAAACTATGCCTCACAGTTTTTGGTCTTCAAACGGTTATATAACAGAAGCCGAATGGAGCTGTTATATCGGACTTACTATGTTTGCATGGCACCAACAAGGAAATGACATTAAAACACATTGTGTACACACACCTAGTCATATAAGTTTGGGACATGCGTTACGCCAACTGGTTCATGATTCCAGCGCCGAGGAAAGGATGAGGAACAAACTTCAAATGTTGATTACATCCAATGATATGAACGAATTTTCATATCACCTAAAAAATATCATTACTTTTATACGTAACGAAGGTATTCGGATCAATTATGCTGACTTAGCTGAAGATATTTATGCCTTTCAGTTTGATGAATCAAGAAACCGTGTATGCCTGAAATTAGGACAGGATTTTTATAGCGAAAATAAGGAGGATAAAAACAATGAATAAAAATTTATATTTAGATGTACATGTTTTACAGACCGTACCACCAAGTTGTGTAAACAGAGATGATACCGGCAGTCCCAAAACTGCTGTATATGGCGGCGTAAATCGTGCGAGAGTTTCTTCCCAATCATGGAAGAGAGCGATGCGATTAGAGTTCAATCATTTATTTGAATCAGAACAAATTGGCTTTCGCACTAAAAATATTAAAATGCTGTTAGTCGATCGATTGAAAGAACTTGATACAACCAAAGATTTATCTACTTTGGAAAAAATTGCAGAAGTTGCATTGACAGAGGCTAAAATTAAAAGCAGCGGCGGGGAAAAAGATGGATTATTTTTCATTAGTTCCAAGCAAATTGATGCATTAGCTAAACTTGCTTTAGAATATTCGTCTGATGATTCATCCAAAAAAGAGAAAGATAAAAAGTACAAAGACAAATGGAGAGACGCACTAACCAATAATCCAAGTGTAGATATTTTATTATTTGGACGAATGGCAGCCAGTGATCCTGAATTAAATTTTGATGCCGCTGCACAAGTAGCACATTGTATCTCCACCCATGCAGTAAGTAACGAATTTGACTATTTTACTGCCGTAGATGACTGCAATACCGATGATAATGCCGGAGCTGGACACTTAGGAACCGTTGAATTTAACTCTTCTACACTTTATCGTTATTCCACTGTCAATATTTCTGAATTGATGGAAAATGGCTTAAATATTGACGAAGTAAGCGATGTTATCAATGGATACTTACAAGCTTTTATTAAGGCAATGCCGACAGGAAAGCAAAATACATTTGCAAACCGAACATTACCTTGTTTTACATATGTGACACTCAGAGAAGATCAACCTGTTAACATGGCTGGAGCATTTGAAAAGCCTGTTCCAAAAAGCAGCAATGGATATGAAGCAAAATCTATCGAGGCGTTTATTGAATATACAAAAAAAGTTTATGATAATTATGTAAATTTCCCTACGAAGAGCTGGGTTGTATGTTTAGACGATGTATCTATAGATGCAGACCGCGTAAAGATGAATAATCTGCCTGAATTAGTAATTGATGAACTCAAAAAATTAAATTAAAAAGGAGCGTGATTATTTGTATACACTATTATTACGCTTAAGTGGTCCGTTACAATCATGGGGGGCGGATTCGTTATATGATAATAGAAATACAGATTATTATCCAACTAAAAGTGGTGTTATCGGATTAATCGCTGCAGCATTAGGTCTAAAAAGAGAAGATTCGCTTGAAAAATTAAATACGCTCAAATTCGGGGTACGTATTGATTGTCAAGGAGAATATATGAAAGACTTTCAAATTACAGATATGGGAGAAAAGCTAAATAAAAATCTTTCCTCTCGAGCATATCTGAGTGATGCAACTTTCTTAGCAGGATTAGCTTCTGATGACTATGATTTGTTGGATACTATAAAAAGAGCTGTACATAATCCAAAATACTGTATTTTTTTGGGGAGAAAGGCATGTCCTCCAACGCTACCATTAGATATGGGAATATCAGACTCCGATCTATATACTGCTTTATATTCTTACCCTTGGTTAATACCTGAATGGCGTCAAAAAGCCCTTTTCGGTTTGAGTGATAAAATTGAATTGCGTATTATTATGGAATCTGATAATGGTGCATTAAAAAAAGATGTTCCTATTTCTTTTAATTCCAATTATAGGCAATATGGATACCGAAATATTAAGGATATGCCTGGGAAGATTATATATAGAACAACAGAAACAACACATGATCCAATGAAAGAACTGGGGTGATTATCTCTATGTACTTATCTAGAATTGAGTTAGATACTAGTAAAAAACAAACACAGCTTGCACTCGTATGCCGAAATAAATTTCATGGTGCAATTGAAGATTCATTTAACCATGCAAAAGATGATTGTTTACGAACACTTTGGCGATTAGATAAATTCAACGGAAAGACATACTTATTATTACTTAGTCCACAAAAACCAGATTTATCCAATTTTATGAAGCAATTCGGAAACAGTTTCTCTACATACGAAACAAAAGATTATGATGTGCTATTGAATAAAATCAATAATGACACCACTTGGCAATTTCGTTTAGTTGCAAACCCAACGAAATGTATAAAAACTGAAAGCGGAAGAGGCAAACGAATTGCACATAAAACACCTGAGCATCAGATGAAATGGCTTATAGAACAAGCCGAAAAACATGGATTTGAAATTTCAAATGATAACTTACAGGTTATGGAATCCACTTGGTTATCATTCAGCAAACGAAACGAACGAATGATTCGTGCATTAGCGGTAACCTATGAAGGAATTCTAAAAATCAATGATGTAGAAAAATTCAGATCTACCCTTATCGAAGGATTAGGACGTGAAAAAGCATATGGCATGGGGCTGCTTACAATTATGAGGATTTAATCTATGACAGGAATAGATAAGCCTGAATTACAGGCATTAGCAACGATCAAAGATCGTATTACATTCGTATATGTAGAGCACTGCAAAATCAGTCGGGATAATGGAGCTATTACTGTTCATGATGAACTTGGAACCACATCGATTCCAGCCGCCATGATTAGTACTTTACTGTTAGGTCCTGGTACAGATATTTCTCATAGAGCTGTTGAATTGATTGGCGATGCTGGCGTATCGATTATCTGGGTTGGCGAACACGGCGTCAGATTCTATGCTAGCGGACGAGCCCTAACGAATCATTCTACCTTACTTTTACAACAAGCCAAATATGTGAGTAACGAAAAACTACATATACAGGTAGCCAGAAAAATGTATCAATTACGCTTTCCCGATGAAGATGTATCCAAACTAACAATGCAACAACTCCGTGGAAGAGAGGGTAGTAGGGTACGTCGTATTTATAAACAACAATCTCAAAAATGGAAGGTTGAATGGAAGGGACGAAACTATGATCCTGAAGCATACGAAACAGGAGATATTGTAAACAAATCTCTCTCTGCTGGGAATTCCTGTTTGTACGGTATTGCTCACGCAGTTATTTGCGCCTTAGGTTGTTGTCCGGGATTAGGATTCGTTCATGTTGGGCACGAACTTTCTTTTGTATACGACATCGCTGATTTATACAAAGCAGAAGTTACAATACCTATTGCCTTTGAAATTGCCGCAGATAATGATATAGAAGATATCGGTAGTGAAACAAGACGTAAAGTAAGAGATGTATTAAAAAATGGCCAAATATTAGACCGTATGGTGCATGATATAAAATGGTTATTATCCGATAACTTTATCGAGGAAGATTATAAAAGCACCTTATATTTGTGGGATAATATTAATGGTAACAAGGAACACGGAATATTATATTAAAGGATTATAATCATGGTCGTATTATCTGTGACAAATTGTCCCCAGCAATTACGGGGCGATCTGACAAAATGGTTTATAGAAATTGATATTGGTGTATATGTTGGCAAAATAAGCGCTCGTGTTCGTGAAAAAATATGGCTTCGCGTGTGTGATAATATCAAAACTGGAAAAGCAATCATGGTTTATTCTACCAATTCTGAACAGGGATTTGCCATTTTAACTCACAACACGGAATGGACTCCTGTTGATTGTGAAGGAATATGGCTTATGCAAAAAAATAATCCTATTGTTGCCCCTCAAAAGATATTACCAAAAGGATTTAGCAAAGCAGCAAAATATGCACATACGAAACCCTATAAAAAAGCATCCTCAAAACAATATGTAATTATTGACTTGGAAACAACAGGATTAAACCATGAAACCGATAGAATTATTGAAATTGGTATGCTTAAGATAGAAGAAAATCGTATAATTGATCAATATCAATCTTTCATATACCAATATATCAATATTCCACCAGAAATTGTAGCCATGACAGGGATAACATCTAAAATGATTTCTGAAAATAGTATTAGCGAACTTGAAGCATTAAAAAAGCTAAAAACATTTATTGGAAATTGTACTGTTGTTGGTTATAATATTGATTTTGACATTAACTTTATCAATCACATGTGTGAGAGACTCTCTTTTGATACTTTTATATTCAGATGTAAAGATATGCTAAAATCAATAAGACGAAAACTGCACCTTGACAATTACAAATTAGAAACAGTTGCTAAAGCTTGCAACATTGAAATTTCAAACTTGCATCGAGCACTTGCAGATTGTGAATTAATTTACAGGATCAATAATAAACTAAATATTTTTTGAAATAATGTGTCTATAAATACTCATTATTTCATGATTTTTTTAGTATATTCCCCGCATACGCGGGGTTGAACCTGGTATTTAACTGATTCTGTTTCTCCTGTGCTAATATTCCCCGCATACGCGGGGTTGAACCTAAAACAGGAAATCCGATTGTAAAAACTAAGTAATATTCCCCGCATACGCGGGGTTGAACCTGAGCGGAGGTGCTTTTCTTTATGGCATCTAAAATATTCCCCGCATACGCGGGGTTGAACCTCAGCAGAACCGGGACATGGAGTTGCGAAGATCATATTCCCCGCATACGCGGGGTTGAACCTAGTCTGCATGTGGTCGGAACATATCAGGTGCTATATTCCCCGCATACGCGGGGTTGAACCTTATAGCGGGGCTTTTTGTTTGGTTGGTTCATGATATTCCCCGCATACGCGGGGTTGAACCTGTGACAGCAACATTATACAAAGATGGAGCACCATATTCCCCGCATACGCGGGGTTGAACCTTATACAAATTAGGAAAGGTGGTTAATATGAAAATATTCCCCGCATACGCGGGGTTGAACCTAAACTTGTTGAAACGCATGGATACCGCGTCAAATATTCCCCGCATACGCGGGGTTGAACCTATTACAAGTATAGAATTTGTAAATTCTTATGAATATTCCCCGCATACGCGGGGTTGAACCTAAACTCGCATTCAGCACCGTTATACTCATAATATATTCCCCGCATACGCGGGGTTGAACCTGATAGATTGATGGATAAATAATTTAAGAACCTATATTCCCCGCATACGCGGGGTTGAACCTAATATATCTCGACACAAGATTCAGACAAAGTAATATTCCCCGCATACGCGGGGTTGAACCTGTGAATATTTCTGCTGATAGATAACTTTTCCAATATTCCCCGCATACGCGGGGTTGAACCTGACACGTATAACTACCCACTCAAGGCGACGCAATATTCCCCGCATACGCGGGGTTGAACCTAGAGTTTTACCAACTCCTATTTTATTAATAATATATTCCCCGCATACGCGGGGTTGAACCTATTGCGGAAGTTACAAAATCCGCGGTGGCTCAATATTCCCCGCATACGCGGGGTTGAACCTATCCAATCAATCACCCCTACATATTTTTAATAATATTCCCCGCATACGCGGGGTTGAACCTGTTCAAGGAAATGAAAGTGTAATATCGACTCCATATTCCCCGCATACGCGGGGTTGAACCCGAAACTAACGATACACAAGTTCAGTTGTTCGTATATTCCCCGCATACGCGGGGTTGAACCTGTTGGAGATAATACAGACACTTTGGATCTTGTATATTCCCCGCATACGCGGGGTTGAACCTGAAATAATCTCACTGCGTTTCCTATCTTCTTCATATTCCCCGCATACGCGGGGTTGAACCTGATACCGAATGCTGTTAAGATGTTGGAGGTTAATATTCCCCGCATACGCGGGGTTGAACCCTCCATCCTGAATAGCATATGTTCCCTTTTCGAATATTCCCCGCATACGCGGGGTTGAACCTAAAAACTTCCCTTTCAGACTTCCAACGGCTATATATTCCCCGCATACGCGGGGTTGAACCTATGAGGTCAACTACAAAGGAACCAGATTGAAGATATTCCCCGCATACGCGGGGTTGAACCTATCGCATTTACGACGGGTAAGGATATTATGCTATATTCCCCGCATACGCGGGGTTGAACCTAAATCGGACAACATCGCAATCAATCCATCCCCATATTCCCCGCACGGGCGGGGTTGAACCTCTGATCTTGTCATTCATGGAAGCTATTTTGGAATATTCCCCGCACGGGCGGGGTTGAACCTATGCTGAAATGGGATATCGAGAACCGGGACAAATATTCCCCGCACGGGCGGGGTTGAACCTGAAATCAGTGTTTCATCGTTTGGGTTTACAACATATTCCCCGCACGGGCGGGGTTGAACCTGTTGGAACCACGAGAGTTATATGGATGTCAGGATATTCCCCGCACGGGCGGGGTTGAACCTGTATCAATCAGCCCATCGATATAATCCTCTACATATTCCCCGCACGGGCGGGGTTGAACCTACGAAGCGACACTGGAAGAGCTTCAGGATGACAATATTCCCCGCACGGGCGGGGTTGAACCTAGTCCCACTTGTAGATACACTAGAACTACCGAATATTCCCCACACGGGCGGGGTTGAACCTAATCTCCAGCTTCTCCGATCATGCGCAATCAGAAAACATATCTAGTTACGGAAGGGGGATTTGAACCCTCGACACTATATATTTAACCAAGTTGGAATTATATAATACAACAAAGGAGCCCACCCATGAAACTTTTCCACAAAAAATCATCCAAAACCTACAACCCAGCTACGAAAACACCTGTCATCAAATGCAGCATCTGCACAGGAGAGCAGGTGGCTGGATTTCAGGATAATGCCACCAAAGCATTTGAGGACATTATGCTGATTCAAGATGCATCAGATCTTGCGCATTTCCGGGAAATGTATGATATAATCGGTGACATCAAGAAGATTTATTAGCCCGATATTATACCGGGATTTATAGGAAAGGATCTAGTCATATGTCATACATAACTACTTACACCGGAAAACATTTTGATCCGGTCAATCCGGATGCATCCCTTCTATGCATCGAAGATATCGCACATGCATTGTCGCTTTTGTGCCGCGGAAATGGGCACGTACAGACCTTCTTCTCGGTCGGGCAGCATTGCATTGCCTGCGCGAAGGAAGCGCAGGCACGCGGGCTGTCAGCACGCCTGGTTCTTGCGTGTCTGCTACATGATGCAAGTGAATGTTATATGTCCGATGTTCCACGTCCGTTTAAGCAGACGTTGCCGGAATATAACCGGCTGGAAGATCAATTGCTTGATATGATTTATACGCATTTTCTTGGAAGTACATTAGATAATGCTGAACAGGAAATTCTGAAGGATATCGATAATGCAATGCTATGGTACGACCTTACATATCTGTTACACGAGAAACAGCCTTTACCGAAACCACAGGTTTATGATGAACCAGATTATACAGTCCGATCATTTACAGACGTAGAAGAGGAGTATTTACAGATCTATCGAACTTTTATCCAGAAACTTCATTAATATGTTATAAACACACCAAACTTCTGAAAAATAGCAAGAGCCGCCTATCATAATTAGATAAGCGGCCCTGATTATTCTTTACCACTTTTTCTTCCGGTTAATATCGTAAATGCCCCAGTTACACTCAGAGGCAGCCGGAGAGGACGGATCCTTCCAGAGTTCATCGAACGCTTCAAAGACGAAGCCAACGATTTCTTCGGATTTCAGATAGTCCGCAACTTCCTCCAGATAGCGCTTCTGATTTGCAACAGACGCATAATCGGCGTGATCATCATGCGCCGTCCTTGTTGCCCAGCCAAGCTCTGTAAAGCAGATCTGCTTATCCGGATAGATTGCGCATGCAGACTCGAAGCTTTCCTTCGTTTTGGCAAATGCATCCTCGATTGCCACATCCAGATGATATGGGTAGGTATGAATACCGATGATGTCAACCGCATTGGCGATTGCATCCAAATTCTTCCAATCAATGTCAACCTCACAGAAAGCAACCGGCTGCTTTACCGCTGCATGGAGCTTCTTTGTATGTTCCACAAGACGTTCCTCGGATACCAGATGTCCTACAAATGGGAAGCGGTTTTCGTTTCCGACAGAGACAGCCACGATTTCATCTGTATATTCATTTGCAAGTGCGATCAATCGATCGAGCTGCGCATCATTGCTTGCTGCATGTGCTGCCAGTTCTGCATCACTGAATGTCTGTGGACCTGTGATACATTCTGTAGAATTGATTTCCGCCAATGAATCAATGCCGATCATACACTGAAGCGGAAGCTTCTCCTCACGAATTACCTGCAGAGCAGTAATAGCATGCGCATTTGGCTCATACATACGGATATAACCATAGCCGTCCGCTACAAGCAGATGCAGATCTTCGGAGATCTGTTTTTTCGATGGCATTTCTCCGGTCGGACATTGACCTTCCCGGTAACCGGAATAACAGATTGCTTTTTTGTACGGTAATTTCTTCTCAAATGTTTTTCCCATGTTTGATTCTCCTTTGTTTGATTGTATATAGTTTCTTTGTTGTCCTGATTAAACACAAGTATCTTAACATACATTTTCCCGGAAAGAATATCATAGTTTTGTGGTTATTTGCAAATAAATGGAACTGTTTTTTACATTTGAAATAAATGGCACATTCCCACGATAAATAATAAATATACAGGTGGAATAGCAGAAGTCCCTCCATATGTTTGCTCATAAATTTATTCGCAAAACCCAGGTTTTACGAAATTATCTATTGATTTATTACCAGAGTAGTGGTATCCTAGAAATATAGAGAAATCAACGCTTTACAGGCATTGGGAGGTTTTTATCGTATGGCTGATATTACTTATCATGAACAGGAAGAACAACACAATCTGGATTTGATTCGGAATGTGTGCAATGATCTTCCAGACTACGTCAAGCGGTTCGTCCGTGGTGTCCAACAGACAACGTCGCCGCGAACCAGATTGGGCTATGTACGTGACATCAAAATATTTTTCGAATATATATGTGAGGTCTATACCGAACATCCTTGTGATACGCCAAAGGATGTCTCTCTTGACGTCCTGTCGTCCATAGATACATTTTTCATCGAGGACTATCTGGATTACCTCCAAAAATACGAAAAAAACGGCCGTATCTACACAAACGGTAAATCTGCGCTCAAGCGCAAGCTCTGCGCCCTGAGTGTCCTCTTTAATTACCTGTATAAGCACGATATGCTACAGGAAAATATATTTGATAAGGTGGATCGTCCCAAACTGCCGGAAAAGGCAATTACACGTATGGATGCGGATGAAACGGCGAATTTCCTTGATACAGTTGAATATGGAACCAATCTGACTGACCGCCAGCTCAAATTTCACGAGAAATCCAAGATACGTGACTTGGCAATCATGACGCTCATGTTATCCACCGGTATTCGTATCTCCGAATGTGTTGGTCTTGATCTGAATGATGTGGATTTTAAGAATACATGCATCCGCGTAACCCGTAAAGGTGGCAAAGAAGCAATCGTCTATTTCAGCGACGAGGCGGTTGAACCTTTACAGGAATATATAGAAGAACGCAAGAAACTCACGCCTGCCAAGGGCTCGGAAAATGCACTGTTCCTCTCCTCCCACCACAGCCGGATCAGCGTTCGGACAATCCAAAACATGGTTAAGAAGTATTCCAAGATTGCAGTTCCTCTGAAGCATATTACACCACACAAGCTTCGTAGCACCTATGGTACCGCATTATATCAGGAAACCTCCGATATTTATCTGGTTGCCGATGTCTTAGGCCATTCTGACGTAAATACAACCAGAAAGCACTACGCGGACATGGATGATTACCGCAAGCGCCGCGCCAGAAATACCGTACAGCTCCGGGAACATAATACAGTCCCAGACACCAAATCTAAAAAATAGCCATATTGATAATACCATCAACTTTTACTCAGCTGATGGTATTTTTCATTCATTTTATTTATTCAGATACTTACCTATCGTATGAATCACTTTATTCATTTCCAATGGCTTTGCCAGATGATCGTTCATTCCGGCATTCTTCACTGCCTGTACATCCTCTACAAATGCATTGGCAGTCATGGCTATGATTGGAATTGTCTTCGCGTCCTCACGTGCAAGTGCACGAATCTTCTGGGTTGCCTCGATACCATTCATCACCGGCATCATCACATCCATGAGAATCACATCATAGGTTCCCACAGGTGTATTCTGAAACTCACGAACTGCTGCATCGCCATTCGTAACCGTTGTTACCTGTGCACCAGAATCGGTAAGCAGGTATTTTGCAATATCCAGATTCAGTTCATTATCTTCTACAAGCAGGATCTTGACATTATCCAGAGATACCTGCTCCTCATTTTCATTCTCATTGTTTACGACCTCAGATTCCGGGGCAATCTCAAATGGAATGGTAACTGTAAATGTCGTACCGACACCAACTTCACTCCGTACCTCAATCTTTCCGTGCATGCGATCGATCAGGCTCTTTACGATCGGCATACCAAGACCGGTTCCCTGATACAAGCTCATCTCGTTGTAATGCTCCTGTGAGAAAGGCTCAAACAGATGACGCATATACTTCTCGGACATACCGATTCCGGTATCCGTGACTGTACAGCGGTATACTGCCCGATCCGCTTCCATCTCTACAAATTCCGCGTTGCAATGCACACTGCCACCCAGAACATTGTATTTCACTGCGTTATCCAAAATATTCAGGAATATCTGACGCACATGCAATGGACTGCCATATACATATGGATGGATCATGCTGTCCTTACAGTCACCATACACCAGCGTGATGCCGGCTTCTGCAGCTTTCATCGCTGTAATCGTAAGGATCTCATCTGCCAGTTCTGTAATATCAAATGCCTCGTGTGCAAGCTCGATCCGGCTCGAATCAATCTTACTAAGCTCCAATATATCATTGATCAACGACAACAGATGGTTCGCTGCAACCTTTTCCTTCGCACGGTTTTGGCGCAACAGCTCCACATCGTCCGGATGACGCTCACCAATCTCCAGCAACCCGATAATACCATTTAATGGAGTCCGGATATCGTGGGACATGCGCGACAGGAAGGTCGTCTTCGCTGCATTCGCACGTTTTGCCTCCTGCAGAGCAATCTCAGCCGCCTGCATATTCTCTGTGACATCCTGATGATACCCCCACAGACGGGTTCCTGCCGTATAATTCTCATCCAGAGAACCGCCACATCGTGTGTAGATACGTCCCTTCTTCGGATGAATCCATGCATAGGTATTCTCTGATTTGCCCTGTTCGATCATCTCCTTGACACTTGCCTGCACGGAATCAATGGCAGAATCCACGATTCGCTTGTACCAGCGTTCGTAACATTCCTCCGGTGTCATATCCTCGTAAAATCCAGTGATCTCTCTTGCCACGTCATCGAAATACATTCTCGGCTCTTTGCCCTCATCCATTTCGATCGCCCAGAGTCCAATTTTCGCATTGGTCAAGATTTCGGACAGATCCTTCTGGAAATCCATATCGTTGTGTTTCCGCGTTTTATCATTCAGCGCCATGTTTGTCGTTCCTCTTATCGTGATTATTTACATTATTTTACAAAAAAATATCCTTTACCATCATATCTGATAAAGGATATTTTTTCAACATATTTCAAGCCTTTCCTACTTTATCCTATCTATGTAATCAATGATGAAATCGACAGTATCGTCTTCACTCATCAGACTACTATTGATAAATATATCATAGCTTTCCAGTGCACCCCATTTTTTTGAAGTGTAATAGTTATAATACGATGCACGCGCCTTATCTTCCTTTACAATCTGCGCCTTTGCTTTATCCGGAGTCAGATTAAAACGCTCGGAAACATTCTTAATACGTTCCTCCAATGGCGCATGTATAAAGATACGAACCAGATTCGTATTGTGACGCAATGCGTAGTCTGCACAACGACCTACAAATACTGACGGTCCTTTATCTGCAAGTTTCTTAATCGTATCATATGTTGCCTGAAATGCCTGTTGGTTCAGATTTGTCTGATAGCCTGCACTTGTAAATCCATAGCTATATGGATCAGAAACAAGTGAATACAGGAAACTTCTCGTTGGTTTCTCATCCAGCGATTTCAGGAATTCCTCGCTCAACCCGCTTTCCTTAGCCGTCTCATTGATCAATTCCTTATCATAGAAGTTCGCGGAAATCTTTTCAGCAAGCTTTCTACCAATGTTACGACCATTACTGCCAAACTGTCTACCAATCGTGATAATTGTCTTTGCCATAGATAAGCCCCCTTTACACGCCTTGTACAAGTCACTTTTGACTTACTCTGATTATACATTTTTTTGTGCAAATTGTCAAAATATTTTATAAATTTTCGTACTTTTTAGCTATATTGTTGAACTTTTCAATGTTAGAATTCACACGATTCTCCATCGTTTTATATGTATAGTTCACACGCAGCTGCATCATGATATCGTTATAGTCATTCTGTGCCAGCACCGGCTCCATCCGGATATACAGATCATCCGGGTGGAATTTCGTCTTCAATGCACGAAGTGCATCCTTCTCGCCAAGCATCTGCCGGAACTCCTTCGCACGTCCGGTAAAATTCAATGTACCATCGATCAGATCCCCCAAATCATGGCTTGGATAGATTGTGATAAATTGTGCATCCGGCCATTTCTCCGTATTCAGAACCTTTCCTGCACGCATACCGATCACGATAAACTGACGGATTCCAAGATCATACAGCGGCTGAATCGGCTCATTGTCTAACAATCCCCCATCCCGGTACTTCTTCCCGTCGATCTCCACTGCCTCATACATAACAGGAAGTGCCGTAGACGCAAGCAGGATCTTCCGGATCGTATCTGCGTCATAGTCTTCGAGTCTGCGGTATTCTACCTGTTCCGGCTGCTGTGTCTCATTTAAGCGGCTGATTGATACATAGATATCACGGAAATCCGCTTTGATCTTCTCCATATCAATATATTTCTCGAACATCGCAAGCATTTCATTCCGTGAGAAATACATACGCTTTTCAGCAAGCATGTTCAAGTCGATATCAAAGACCGTATCCATATCGATCTCATTCCACGCCTGATACATCCGCTCCATATCGTTCATCGAATATAACATTGCATTGACTGCACCGATTGATGCACCCGATATCGCCGTCACATCCTCGAGCAATCCCTGTTCCTGTAACACCTTCAATACACCAACCTGATATGCACCCTTGCCGCCGCCACCGGCAAGCACCAGTCCAATTCCTTTTCCTTCACCCATATACACGTCCTCCATTTTCTACCTTTTCCAACCCATTTTCCAATCTATATCAATATTAGTTTACATAATACAATTATTGTTAACTATTATATAATACAACCTCTGGTTTGATGTCCGTTTCCTCGGTCATAATCGAATCTACGATCTGAATCGCATACCCGACCGCTGCAGTATGACAATCCGGATGTGCCGCCAGATACCGGTCATAATACCCGCCGCCATAGCCGATCCGGTCACAGCTTCTCGTGAAGACTGCCCCCGGCATCACGATCAGACAGGTGCCACCGGTCTTTTCCGGTTCTAACTGTACCATGCTGTCCGGTTCTAATATATGATATGCACCCTCGACAAGCGCAGTCTGTTCATTATATGTGTAAAAATCCATGGTATTCCCGTTGACACGCGGCAGATAGATTTGCTTTCCATCTGCTCGGAATTCCGGGATATATTGAAATAAATCGACTTCTTTTTGAATCGGCACATAGAGACACAGTACCGATGCTTCTTTATACACCGCAAGCGCGCGCAGCTTCTCATAGATTTCCTGCGCAGCCTGCTTCTGATATGCTTCAGAAAGATTCCTGCGCTTTGCAAGAATCTCCTTCCGAAGTGCTTTCTTTGATTCTGAAATTGTCATGTAAACCATTCCTTTATCTACTTTAAGCGGATCTGGATATACTCACTCCGCTTATTCTTCGGTATATCCTTCACATGTGTGATACTTCCATCAGCTTCCTTGATATCAATATTATCAAGCTGTACTTTCAGGTTGCGCTTCACACTTGCGATATATGCCTTACGGAGAGCTGCCTGCTCTGCAAGCTCTGCTTCTGTCAGTCCCTCCACGGTCTTACTTTTTCTTGCCAATTCGTTAATTCTCTGGATATCTGCTTCGTTCATGCGATATTCTCCATTTCTATTCTTATTTCTGGTATCCTTTATGCACGATGAAATCAACCGTATCAAAATCGTCATTCTCATGTGCTAAGAACAGGGTACCCACTGATTTTCCTTCCATCAGATCATAGATCTGTGTCAGATTCTCGGCGTCCATGATTGCCATATCCGCTCCGGAATCTGTTGCGATCCGCGCAGCCGCAATCTTCGTGGACATGCCGCCCGTACCATAGTTTGTCACGGCATCCTTCGCCATATTCTTCATCGTATCATTGATCGTCTCTACCAGTGTCAGCTTCTTTGCTTCCGGATTCTTATGTGGATCATCCGTATAGAATCCATCAATATCCGTAAGCAGGATCAGAAGGTCTGCCTTGATCAGATGCGCCACGATCGCGGACATTGTATCATTGTCACCAAACTCGATTTCCTCTGTTGCCACGGTATCGTTCTCATTGACAACCGGAATGACACCCTGCTGTAACAGCTCATTTAATGTATTCTCGGCGTTTCTGCGGCGCTCCGGATCTGTGATCGCGTCAAAGGTCAGAAGAACCTGTGCAGCCATATGGTTGTACTCCATGAAAAGCTTCTGATAAATCATCATAAGCTGTCCCTGTCCGATCGCAGCACACGCCTGCTTCAGGGATACCGTCTTCGGCTTATGGCGCAGTCCCAGCATCTCAAATCCAACACCGATTGCACCGGACGATACTAATATTACGTCCTTCCCCTGATTCTTCAGGTCGCAGATAATGCGCACCAGTGTCTCTAACTTCCGGTAATCCGCCCCGCCGGTTTCTTCATGTATGATAGAAGACGAACCGATCTTTAATACGATTCGCTGTTTATCCTTCAATGCTTCTCTGATTCGTTTCTCGTCCACGTCTTTTTCCCTCTTTATACTATGTTATTGATATATGCAGCAACCGCCTCTGCCACCTTGATTCCATCCACAGCCGCGGATGTGATACCACCTGCATACCCTGCGCCCTCTCCACAAGGAAACAGACCTGCATAGTCACTTCGATAGGTCTCATCACGCACGATGCGCACCGGTGACGATGTCCGGGATTCTATACCGGATAACACGGCATCCCCGGATGAAAAGCCTTTTAATTTGCGGTCATAGTCCAAAATCCCTTCAATTATAGCATCATTTATATAGGCTGGCAAACACTTATTGAGGTTTGCAAACTGATAGCCTCCTCGGATATTCGGCTTCACACTTCCAAATTCAGTTGTGACACGATTCGCCTTATAATCCGCAAATAGCTGCACCGGAATCTTACCATTTCCAGCTTCGTAGGCGAGGTGCTCATATTTCTTCTGGAATTCCACACCGGCAAGCACGCC
>OGKD01000713.1_pt1 | contig 21543 bp, 22 predicted proteins | sample 1572371 | NCBI WGS metagenome assembly OGKD01 (sample SAMEA2582096, study PRJEB24529) | metagenome | biome: Human gut stool | place: China | collected 2011 | reverse complement strand
ACTATATTTCAATAATTTCAAAGAACTATTTATCCACTTTTACGGGACAGTAATGGAATGGGATATAGCTATGAGCGGTAAAAAGAAGGATTTCTATAATCAATTGTGCGAAAAACACAACGATGTATCTTATAATCGTCGGGTTCGGGTTTATTTTTATGATCAGGGACTCAACCCGCGGTGTTTCCGGGATTTCGTCAATCTGGAGGTGTGGAGTTCCGCCGACTGGGATGCCGAACATCCTGCGGGGACGTCGCTCAACGATCTGGCGCGCTTTTCCAGCAACACGCCCTGGCCCTATATTCAGAGCGGCTATACGCAAAAATACCATGAACAACTGAACGGTGAATATTATCCTGTCGATAAATTGATTTCGGAGCTTACGCCGGATGATATGACGCTTTTGCCCAGAGGGGGTTTTTATTTTCGGTTTGTCACCCGGCCGGCGCAGCCCGGAAAGCATACGCTTTTCGTGCGCCTGACAGCCGATGACGGAAAGGTGTTCGAGGCGAGTTGCGACGTGGAGTTTCAATAAGCGTGTCGTTGCTGTCGGGGACTGATTTCAGCGTGGGTTTTCATGTCCGCTATTTTGCGGCGCGGCGGTAAAATTTTCCGAAATCGGCGGAACTTTGTCCGAAGGGCGTGCAAAAAAGTATTAACTTTGCGGTCATGGAATCCAAAGAATCGCCGATATTACAAGGTCTGAACCCCGCCCAGCGGGATGCCGTGGTCAATTACGACTCACCGTCGCTCATCATCGCGGGCGCGGGGTCGGGCAAGACCCGCGTGCTGACCTCGCGCATCGCATACATGATCGAGCAGGGCATTAAGCCCTGGAACATTCTGGCTCTGACCTTTACGAACAAGGCCGCCGAGTCGATGCGCGAACGCATCGCGCAGATGCTGCCCGACAACCGCAGCCGCTATATCCGCATGGGTACGTTCCACTCGGTCTTTTCGCGCATCCTGCGGGAGAACGCCGAAAAGATCGGGTTCACCGATTCGTTCACCATCTACGAACCCAGCGACTGCAAGAACCTGCTGAAGACCATCGTCCGGGAACTGAACCTTCCCGACGAGAAGTACAAGCCCAACGTGCTCTCTTCGCGTATCTCCTATGCCAAGAACTGCCTCGTCACGCCGGGCGCCTATCTGGCCAATTCGACCTGCGCGGCCGAGGACCGGCAGGCCCAGATCCCCGAATTCGGCAACATCTACAACATCTACTGCCAGCGTTGCAAGCGCAACGGCGCGATGGACTTCGATGATCTGCTTTTGCAGACCAACATCCTGTTGAGGGATTGTCCCGACGTGCTGGCCCGCTATCAGGAGCAGTTCCAATACATTCTGGTCGACGAGTATCAGGACACCAACTATGCGCAGTATACGATCATCCGCCGGCTGTCGCAGACCCATTCGAAGGTCTGCGTCGTGGGCGACGACGCGCAGTCGATCTATTCGTTCCGCGGGGCCAAGATCGAGAACATCCTCTCGTTCAAGAAGGATTATCCCTCGGCGATGGTCTTCAAGCTGGAGCAGAACTACCGTTCGACGCAGACGATCGTCGATGCGGCCAACTCGGTGATCGTCCGCAACTCGAAGCGCATGGAGAAGCATTGTTTCTCGGAGGGCGACGTGGGCGACAAAATCCGCATCCTGAAGGCATACACCGACCGCGAGGAGGCCGAAATGGTCGTTACGGACCTGCGCGACAAGGTCCGCGCGGCGGGCGACGAGTGGTCGGAGGCTGTGATTCTCTACCGCACCAACAACCAGTCGGCCGTGCTGGAGGACAACCTCCGCCGCCGGGGCATTCCCTACCGCATCTACAAGGGTTCGTCGTTCTACGACCACAAGGAGATCCGCGACATGATGGCCTATATCCGGCTGGTGATCAATCCCCGCGACGACGAGGCCTTCAAGCGCATCGTCAACTATCCGGCCCGCGGCATCGGCGACACGACCGTGCAGCGTATCGCGGCATTGGCCGCCGAGCGGGGCGTCTCGATGTGGGAGGCGGTCGACGCGCTGGTCGCCGAACCCGTCACGGACCCCGTGCAGCGCACCATCGCCCGCAAGGTGGCGGATTTCGTGGCGATGATCCGCGCGCTGTCGCTGGCGCGCAACGACAAGGGGCTGTACGATTTCGGACTAGAGATCGCCTCGCGGTCGGGCATCATCGCTGCCTACCGCACGGAGAACACCCCCGAGGCCGCTTCGGCGCTGGACAACATCGAGGAGCTGCTGAACTCGATGCAGGAGTTCAAGGAGCGGGTCGACGCCGAAATCCGGGGCGGCGAGCGTCCCGAAGAGGAGGAGGCCACCATCGAGGAGTGGTTGCAGAACATGATGCTGATGACCGACATGGATCAGGACGACCCCGACAGCAAGAACAAGGTGACGCTGATGACGGTCCATTCGGCCAAGGGGCTTGAATATAAGTATGTGTATATCGTGGGTCTGGAAGAAAACCTCTTCCCTTCGCAGCGGGCCGTCGAGTCGCCCGACGGCATCGAGGAGGAGCGGCGCCTGTTCTACGTGGCCCTGACCCGCGCCAAGGTTTCGGCGACGATCTCCTACGCCGAAATGCGTTTCCAGTGGGGAGAGTCGAAGTTTACGCGTCCGAGCTGTTTCCTGCGCGAGATCGACCCCCGGTACATCGAGTCGGACGCCGATTTCGCGGAGACGCGTCCGCAGCGTCGGCCCGGCGACGACGGACCCGCGGCCATCGACGAACTGCGCCGCCGCTTCGACTACCGCTTCCAGCAGAAACAGCAGGGGGGCGGACGTTTCGGAGGCGGCGGAAACGGCGGTTCGGGCGGTTACGGAAGCCGCAGCGGTTCCGGCGGAGGTTTCGGCCGTGCGGCCGACGGCGAGGCGGGCTGCGGAGTCCCGGCGTCCGGCGGCGGCTCCCGATCCGGCGCTGGTGCAGACGCCCCGGCCTTCGACCGACGGCATGCGCCGTGTCGGCGTGCGTCAGGCGATGGACGGCGGCCTTTCCTCCGGAAGTGCGGCGGCGGTGAGCGGCGAATACGTCGTGGGACAGCGCGTCGAGCACCCGAAATTCGGCGTGGGCATCGTGCAGCGCATCGAGACGCTGTCCACGGACCACAAACTCGTGGTGGCTTTCGACAATGCGGGCGAAAAGACCCTGCTGGCCAAATTTGCGAAACTGACCAAACTCTGATCGCGATGGAGACGCCGCTCGTATCGGTCTGCATGACCACCTACAACCACGAACCCTATATCGCCGAGGCCATCGAAAGCGTGCTGGCGCAGCAGACCTCGTTCGGAGTCGAACTGGTCGTGGGGGAGGATTGCAGCACGGACCGCACGGCGGCGATCTGCCGCGAATATGCGGCGAAATACCCGGACCGCATCCGGCTGGTGACCTCGCCGGAGAATGTCGGCTGGCGGGCCAACTACCGGCGGACGTTCGAGGCGTGCCGCGGGAAATACGTGGCCTACCTCGACGGCGACGACTGGTGGTGCGATCTCCGGAAATTGCAGATGCAGGCCGACCTGATGGAGTCGGACCCCGGGTGCGGCATGTGCTATACGCGCGCCTCGAACTACTGGCAGGCCTCGGACCGCACGGAACCCGACCCCCCGGACCATTAAACCGATTTCGGACGTCTGCTGTGCAGCCTGACCATCGCCAACTGCGCGACGCTGGCCCGCCGGGAGTTGATCGCACGGTATTACGATGAGGTTCATCCCGCGGAGCATCCCGAGTGGAAGACCGACGACGCCCCGATGTGGCTCTGGTTCTCGGTGCGCAGCCGCATCAGCTATCTGCCCGACATCACGGCCGTCCACCGGCGCCTGCCCGACAGCGTGAGCCACAGCACGGCCTACCGGAAACGGATCGCCTTCTGCGATTCGCTGATGGACATAAGCCTCTGGTTCGACGCCCGCTACGGTGCGGGCCGCAACCGCTTCCGCATTCTCCGGCGGCGCAGTTCGGTGGCTTTGTGGGTCCTTTCGTGGGAAGGTCCGGTCGGGGAATACGTGACGCGCTGGCGGCGCGACGTTGCGGCCTGCCCGCGCCTCGCGCTCTGTCCCGAAGGGCCGGGGCTGCTGGTGAAAAAGATTCTTTTCCGACGTAAAAAACAGCATTTATGACGACCAAACAACGTTATGACGGCGTAATCGCCTGGTTTTCGGAGCATATGCCCGTGGCCGAAAGCGAACTGCACTACTCGGACCCTTATCAGCTGCTGGTGGCGGTGATCCTCTCGGCGCAGTGCACCGACAAACGGGTCAACATGACCACCCCGGCGCTGTTCGAAGCCTTTCCCACGCCGCACCACATGGCCCGCGCCACGGCCGAGGAGATTTATCCCTACATTCGGAGCATCTCCTACCCGAACAACAAGGCCAGAAACCTCGCGGGAATGGCCCGGATGCTCTGCGAGGAGTTCGGCGGCGAAGTCCCGAGCGACCTGGAGCAGATGCAGCGTCTGCCCGGTGTGGGCCGCAAGACGGCCAACGTGCTGGGGGCTGTGCTGTGGCAGAAGGAGGTGATGCCGGTCGACACGCACGTTTTCCGCGTCTCGGAGCGCATCGGGCTGACAACCCGTTCGAAAACCCCGTTGCAGACGGAGCTGACCCTCGAAAAGAACATTCCCGGCCATCTGCTGCCTCTGGCCCACCACTGGCTGATCCTCCACGGGCGTTACGTCTGCGTGGCCCGTGCCCCCAAATGCGACGAATGCGGCATTGCGACCTGGTGCCGCAAATACGCCTCCGATCACCGCCAACCTAAAACCTTGAAGATATGATGAAACTCGCTTTCCGCCTTTTGCTGATTCTGCTGCCTCTGGGCGGCATGGCCCAAACGCCGCAGGATTCCCTGCGGGTGCTGTGGGTCGGCAACAGTTTCTCCTATTGCAACGATTTGCCCGGCATGGTGCAGAAGATCGCCTCGACCCAAAAGGTAAAACTCTCCTGCACGCGCTTTCTCAAGGGCGGCGAACGCTTCTCGGGACACCTGAAAAACAAGAAGCTGTTGCAGGCCATTGCCGACGGCGGCTGGGATTACGTCGTCCTGCAGGAGCAGAGCACGGCTCCCGCGATGCCGACCGGACAGGTGGCCCGCGAGGTCTATCCCGCGGCCCGGACGCTCGACAGTCTGGTGCATGCCGCGTCGCCCGACGCCCGGGTGATCTTCTACATGACCTGGGGGCACAAGTACGGCAACCGCAAGCCCGTGGCCGAATACCCGCTTTCGAACGGATACGAGGGGATGCAGGAGCGGCTGAAGACCAGCTACCTCGAAATGGCCTACGACAACGGCGCATGGTGCGCTCCGGTGGGCATGGCGTGGCGCGCGGTGCGCAGCGAGCGTCCCGACTGCATCCTCTACCGGCCCGACTGCTACCATCCCGCGGTTCCGGGCAGCTATCTGGCTGCCAACGTCATTTTCACGACGATCCTCCAGCGTCCCTACCAGACGGCCTTTACCGCGGAGCTTCCGGCCGAGCAGGCCGAATATCTCCAGCGTACGGCCCAGCGAACCGTGCTCGACAACCTCGTGCTGCTGAATATCCGGTAGGCCGGTTGGTTTATCGCCTGTTTTTTTCTATCTTTGTCGGGTCCACCAATGCGGACCAACCCGAATGAAGTTATCGAAAGAACATATCGAACGTCTGCGGGAGATGCTCGCCCGACCCGGGCAGCGCATCGTCGTCGTCTCCCACACCAACCCCGACGGCGACGCCGTCGGATCGTCGCTCGCATGGGCCGAGGTCCTGCGTACGATGGGACATGCGGTGACCTGCGTCGTGCCCAATAAATATCCCTATTTCCTCGACTGGATGCCCGGGATCGACGAGGTGGTGATCTTCAAGACCGACACCGAAGGGCGCGCACGGCGCGCCATCGCGGAGGCCGACATGATTTTCTGCCTCGATTTCAACGCCGTTTCGCGGCTCGAAATCCTCAGCGACACCATCGAGGCCAACACCACGGCCCGCCGCGTGCTGATCGACCATCACCTCTCGCCCGACGAGGGCTTCGACCTGATGTTCTCGCACCCCGATTCGTCGAGCACGTGTTTTCTGGTGTACAGCATCGTCGAGGCGATGTGCGGCGCCGGGGCTATCACACGCCGCATGGCCGAGTCGCTCTACGTGGGCATGATGACCGACACGGGCAATTTCGCCTTCTCGTTCCTCACCCCGGAGCTGTTCCGCGCCGTGGCCGTGCTGGTCGAGAAGGGCATCTCGATCCCCGACATTCACAACAGCGTCTACAACGCCTATACCGAGGGCCGCGCGCGGCTGTTCGGCTATGCCATCAACCGCAAGATGGAGGTGATCCAGGACGGGACGGTGGCCTACATGTCCTTGCTGGAGAACGAGATGCGCCGCTTTCAGTTTCAGCAGGGCGACAGCGAGGGATTCGTCAACTACGCCCTCACGATCAAAAAGGTCAAGATGTCGGCCATGTTTCTCGCCCACCGCAAATTCATCCGCGTGTCGCTGCGCTCGCGGGGCGACGTCGACGTCAACCTCTTCGCCCGGAAGTATTTCAGCGGCGGCGGCCACAAGAACGCCGCGGGGGGCAAGTCGTTCGTCTCGATGCAGGAGACCATCGACCACTACGTCCGTTCGGTCAGGGAGTTCGCCGACGAAGGGCATCTGGGCTGACGCCTTATGGACGATTTCCGCCTCAAGGTCTTTATCGCCGCGGCCCGGACGTTGAGTTTCACCCGGGCCGCCGAACAACTCTACATTTCGCAGCCCGCCGTCAGCAAGCATGTCGGCGAGCTGGAATCCCGTTATAAGGTGCAGCTTTTCACCCGCCGCGGCAGCCATCTGGAGCTGACCGATGCGGGGCGTACGATGCTGGAGGCGGCCGGGCGGCTTCTCGACGACTACCGCCGCCTCGAATACGAGATGAGCCTCTGCGCCGACCAGACCGGGGGCGAACTCCGCCTCGGGGCCAGCACGACCATCGCGCAGTACCTCCTTCCGCCGATTCTGGCGCACTTCACGGCGCGCTTTCCCGGGGTGCGGGTCTCGATGTCGTCGGGCAACAGCGCCGAGGTCGAGCAGGCGTTGGGCGAACATGCCGTGGATCTGGGGCTGGTCGAGAGCCTCAGCCGCCGGCAGGGGCTGCACTACACGCTTTTCAGGCCCGACGAACTGGTGCTGGTGGCCCGTCCGGGCGGGAAATACGCCCGCCGGGAGACGGTGACGCCCGAGGAGCTGCCGCGCATCCCGCTGGTGTTGCGCGAAAGCGGCTCGGGGACGCTCGAAGTGATCGCCGCGGCCCTTGCGGCCAGAGGCATCCGTCTCTCGCAGTTCGATGTGACGATGCGCCTCGGGTCGACCGAGGGGATCAAGGCCTTCGTCCGCAACAGCGACGCCATGGCCATCGTATCGGTGATTTCGGTGGTGGATGAACTGCGCAGCGGCGCGCTGCGGATCGTCGACATCGAGGGGCTGACGCTCTCCCGCGATTTCGTTTTCGTGCATGCCGAAGCCGAACCTGCGCGTCTGGCGCGGCGGTTCATCGACTTCGCCCGGGCGGATTTCTGATTGCCGGCCCCCGGTTTCCTTATCCCTGCGTCATAACTTCAGGTTATCCCGGATAACCAAATCTTGTTTCGTATCCCGATAAAAGATGCGACCTTTGCCGTCGCAATGAAGCAAAAGTTATCGGTCGTCATTAAAATTGCAAGGATATGTTGGAAAAAGGTAACAGGGCGAACACCCTGCACGGAATTCTCCTGATCGCGCTGTTTTCGTTCGCGGCATTTTACATCGCCGAAATCCCCGTTGTCAGACGGCTCTCGTTCAGCCCCCTGATCGTCGGCATCGTGCTGGGCATGCTCTACGCCAACAGCCTGCGCAACCGGCTGCCCGAAACCTGGGTCCCGGGCATCCGGTTCTGCACGAAGCAGGTGCTGCGCTGGGGCATCGTCCTCTACGGGTTCCGCCTGACGCTGGCCCAGGTGGCGGCCGTGGGCGTGCCGGCCGTCGTCGTGGACCTGATCGTCGTGACGGTCACCATTCTGGGGGGCGTTCTGCTGGGCCGCCTGCTGAAGATCGACCGCGACACGGCGCTGATGACTTCGACGGGCAGCGCCATCTGCGGCGCGGCGGCCGTGCTGGGGGCCGAGCCGGTGGTGAAGTGCGAGGGGTACAAAACCGCCATCGCCGTCTCCACGGTCGTCATTTTCGGAACTCTCTCGATGTTTCTCTATCCGGTCATGTACCGCACGGGCATGCTCAACGGGATGACCGACACGGAAGTGGCCGTCTACACGGGCAGCACGCTGCACGAGGTGGCCCACGTGGCCGGGGCGGGCAACGCGATGGACCCCACCGATGCGCTGGGGATCGCCGGAACGGCCACCATCACCAAGATGATCCGCGTCATGCTGCTCGCGCCCGTGCTCGTGATCATGGGCTTCGTGCTGGCGGGCCGCCGGAAGGAATCCGGGGGCGAAACGGGAAAACGCAGGATCGCCGTGCCGTGGTTCGCCTTCGGGTTCATCGGGATCATCGGTCTCAATTCGCTGCTGCAAAGCCTTTGCGGGGTGGAGACGGTCCGGGAAATTCCGCTCAACGGGACCATCGAGTACGTCGATACCTTCATGCTGACGATGGCCATGACGGCGCTGGGGACCGAAACGAGCCTCGACAAATTCAGGCAGGCGGGGGCCAGGCCTTTCGTGCTGGCCGGCCTGCTCTACGTCTGGCTGGTGGCGGGCGGTTACTTCGTCACGAAATACGTGGTCGGCATGTTGTAGCGGCCGCTTTACAGTCTCGGCAGCTCCGGATTCTCGTGCTCGGAGTAGCGGAGCACCCGTTCCCGAATGAAGTCCGCGAAACCGCGGGCCTCTTCGTATGTAAGGGCCTCGGGATAGCTCATCAGCACCAGCCGGTGGGGATGGAACGGCCGCCGGAACGAGGGGTGGATATACGCGTAGGGATTGGCGACGAAACCCAGCCGCTGGTAGAAATGCTGGCGGCGGACCGAGATTTCATCCTCCGGCGGGTCGATCTCCAGAATGACGCGCCGCCCTTGGCAAAAGGCCGCGAGGGCTTTTGAACCCATGTTCTGTCCCCGCAGGCGGGGCGAGACGGCCAGGTGCTCGACGTAGCGGTAATCCCCGGCGTTCCAGTGGAAGAGGATGCCGATGAACTCGTCGCCGCGCCAGATGCCGTCGGCCTCGAAATGCGGGTCGCCGAAAGCGCGGTCGTAACCCGTGCCGTCCCAGCGTTCGCAGTCGGGGAAGGAGGCTTCGTAAAGCGCCCATGCTTCGGCCCAGCCCTTGTCCGAGCGTGATTTGAACGGTATGAATCGCAGTTGCTGTGTCATGGTTTCCAATTTTCGGCAAGATACGGCAAATTTCGCATAAAACCCAATTTTCACGACTGCCCGAACGAGCCGCAGCCGCTTCTGCGGCGCCCTGCCCGTTTGCCGGGAGCGGAAAAATCCCCGGAGCTTCGGCCCGGGGATTTCCGGTTTCCGGGGGGGCGGAAAGGGACGCTCCGAAAAAAAAATCGCACGGCGGGGGTCGGTATCCGGAAAAGGCGTGTCTACCGGGTGAAGACAAAGAGAAAAAATCTGTTTTGTGTAAATGATATGCAGAAAGAGATAGACAGACTGATCAATTCGTACCGGAGCAACGCTTTAAATAAGGAGGAGGCCGGTATGCTGGCGGGATGGCTGGAGGAGTCGGATGAAAACCGGGCTTATTTCAGGGAGTGTCTCGCCAGACGGGAGCTGCCCGCGTCGGCCAAGGCGGAGCGGGAATGGGCGCGTTTCGCAGCCCGCAACAAGATCCTGTTCGCTGTCCCCGAGGTCGCCGGACGGCGCCGGAGTCGGTTCCTGCGCTATGTGGCGGCGGCCGCCGTGGTTGCGGCGGGCGTTTGCGCCGTGTGGTTCTGGCAGCGCACCCCCGATGTCGCGTCCGAAGCCGGGGCCGGGGCGGAGATCAGCGCCGCACAGCCCTTGGAATACCGCACGGCGTGCGGCGAGAGGCTCGACATCGTGCTGCCCGACGGGTCGAAGGTCTGCATGAATTCCGAGGCGACGCTCACCGTGGACCCGGGATTCGGGAAGGCGACGCGCGAGATCGAGTTCGACGGCGAGGCGTTTTTCACCATTTCGCCCGACAAAAACTGTCCGTTCATCATCCACAGCGCCAACAACAACTATACGGTGCTGGGAACGTCGTTCAACCTGCAATCCTACGCCCGGGAGAATTTCGCCGTGGTGACGCTCCATACGGGGTGTTTGCAGGCGCAGGCCCGGAAGGACGTCATCATCCTCGACCCCCTCGACACGGCGATCGTCTTCTGGATCGCAGCCTCGGCCCTGTCGTTCATCCTCGCGCTGTTCGTCTCGAAGAAGTCGCACGCGTAAGAACCTTCAGACTGAAACGATGTGCGTGCGATTCGATCTCATGCGCCCTTGCGGCGTGAATCGCTATGCGCTGGCCCTTGTTGCCCGGGCGCCGGCCGGGGATGGGGCCTTGCTGTCAATGTGACGAGCGGTGCAAGTGGGGGGGCGAACAAAACGAAAATGAAAAACCGCAGCCGATTGACAATCAGCTGCGGTTTTGTTTTCGTGTGCCCAGGACAATATTTGAAAATTGCACTTTTGAGCCTTTTGTAAATACGTTGATATTTAACTATTTGTAATCATATTGCAAAGATAATCAATATATTGTATTTGTCAATAAAATTGCGTATTATTGCAAAAGATTTTATTGTGTGGTGCAAATGTGGTGCAAATTTTCTAACTTGCACCACGGATTAACAGATTTTGTAATATGGCATCGGTTACGGCTTTTATACGGGTATCAAGAAAACGGATAGATCGGGCAAATGTCCGCTTTCGGTTACGAGACGGTCGAAATATTCAATTATATCATGCTTCCGAATTGGAGATTAACCCATCCGATTGGGATGCTATCCGACAGGAGATTAAAGCGAAGGTTCTTTATGATGCGGAAAAACGGGCAATGTTCAACAAGGCGGTGGCTGACCGTAAGAATATGATGTTAGAGATATATAATGCCGCACCCAGCACGGAGACTTTGACATCCGATTGGCTGGATCAGGAGATTGACAAACGCCTGCATCCTGAGAAGTATATCATCGAGGAACATCGGCAAACCTTTTTCGAGGCTTACGAAGAGTTTATCGAGAAGCGCAAGCTGTCCGATTGGCGGGTGCGGGCTATTCAGGTCGTAATCAGAGCGTTGAGGCGGTATGAATTGTATGCCCGCCGGACGATGGATAGTCGGTTTGCGCTCGATTTTGATACCGTGACGCCGTTGGTGTTACGGGACATCGAGGAGTTCCTTCGCAATGAATACACCTTCTGCGACCAATACCCCGAAATCTACGAGGCCGTTCCCGAAAGCCGGAAACCTCAACCAAGAGGGCAGAATACGATCAATGGAATACTGACTAAACTGCGTACTTTCTTCATTTGGGCGAATGACGTAGGCAAAACGACTAATAACCCTTTTCGGAATTATCCCGTGGAGGAGTGTATATACGGGACACCATACTATATTACGATTGACGAGCGTAACAAGATTTATCATACCAATCTTACCAGGCATCCGCAGCTCGCAATTCAGCGGGATGTATTCGTTTTTCAATGTCTGATAGGTTGCCGTGTGGGCGATCTTTATAAGTTGACCCGAGATAATTTGATAAATGGAGCGGTTGAGTATATTCCCCGCAAAACAAAGGATGGCCACCCGGTGACGGTACGTGTACCTCTTAACTCGATAGCACGTGAAATATTGGACCGTTACGCAGATTATGCCGGCTCGTCGCTTTTTCCACTTATGGCCGAACAGCAATATAACAAAACGATTAAACGGATTTTTCTCGCTGCGGGGTTGAAACGTAAAGTAACGATCCTGAATCCTCTGACCCGAGAAGCGGAACAGCGCCCGATTTGGGAGGTGGCATCGTCGCACTTAGCTCGACGAACTTTTGTTGGTAACTTGTATAAACAAGTCAAGGACCCCAACCTGGTAGGGTCATTATCCGGCCACAAGGAAGGCAGCAAGGCATTCGCCCGCTATCGGGACATCGACGAGGATATGAAGAACGAGTTGGTTAAAATGTTGGAGTAGCTATGACGCAGATAGAACAAGTGGCCGACAGACTGGCCGCATATGTAAATGGATTCGTCGAGAACCCGGAAAGCCTTATTGTTGATTTATCCGATTTATGGGCGTGGACTACAAATAATAGCTTGTATTCCTGGTATTCATTACCTGACGATGTTGCCTATAAATCATTACCTGCGTGGCGAGGTAAGTTCGGAAAAGATACGGTTTGTTTTGCCTGTCCTGGGATGGCTCTATTTATTGAATGGATATACCCGAAAATAAATAATGCAGAGCAACGAGATTATTATAAAGGCTTGTTTTACAAAGGATATATTGAGGGACTAAATGACTTTGAACATCAGTATAATATGCGTTGTGGCGATGATTTGGCTCCAATATTAGAGAATAAAAGATGCGTATTGTTTGGTTACTATTCGGAAATTAGAGCCAAATATAAAAACTGCAAGGGCTTTTCTGCGGATGTAATAGAGAAAATGGGATATAATTCTGCCTTGATGTTGTCGGCAGCTTATAAATTGAGATTAATGGATAAGGCATTGACAGCTATTGGGGCTTCGCAGACTATAGTGACAGCACCTACGGGAGTTCAAAAACCTGCGCATTTCTCCGTTAATAAGTCCTATGTAGAAATACAGCATGTATTGACAGCCTTGCAAGAGCGGGGGTTTGTTTCTTATGGCACGACTATTGAAACGTTCTATTATCGAATGACCGGTAACTGTGCGCCGACGAGTAATAAAATAGAATGGGTAAAGAAGGGAAAGAAACGGAAAAAAGATATAAGTAAAAGCAGCCTTGTTTATTTTCTTAAAACATTTGCAAATTATAATGTAGACCAAACTTTGGATTGCAGAAATAGGATTGATGAAATATTTGGCATTTCATTACCTACTTCAACAATCACTCGAATTTCGAATTGTGAGTATAAAACGGAAATAGACGATATAGTTTCCATTCGCAGGGAGATCGTCGAAATTTAGGCATTCCAGAACGCAAATACGCTCGATAAAAGACAAAGAGAGCCGGAATAATTCCCGGCTCTCGTCATTTCGTCGTTATTCGGTGGCGTGCATCATCACACGCAGCGTGCCCCGTCATTCCTTTACTGCTACTGTCATTTTGCCGATGGACTGGATGATCTTGGCGGCTTCGGGATCGAGGACCACGGAAATAGGCTGTGTTGCGGCCATTATCGCCTTGCCGTTGGTTGTCACGTCTTGGCGGTCGGCAAGATGAAGGACACGGGCAACGATTCCCGAATCGTACTGCCCACATAATGCGCCCTCCAGCTGGTCCGCCTCGATAGCCACTCGCACGTGCGTAAGGAGGTCGCAAAACTCATCTTCGTATCGGCGGAATGTGTCTTTGCTGATCTTCGCAAATTGGCAGAATCCCACCAATGTCAGGGGACGCTGTGTTGGAACGGGAATTATTTCCCCTGCTGAAACCTTGTTGATGTAAACCGGATTCGCTTTCACCCATTCGACGTATTCCTCAAACTTGGCTTCAAGGGCTTCGGGGGTATATGCACGAGGGCGGCCCACTTTCTTATTAGGGGTATTCATGTTATTATTCGTATTTTTTTCGACCTAATTTTCCGAGGCTGTTTTGAACCTTGACCCGCTTCTGCCCCTTGTTGATGTCAACCACCGAAACAATGGGCGCCGGCATTTCAAGCATAGCTTCACGGATCATCGCTTTCATTCCTCTCATGCCGTCGTTGCGCTGGGGAAGATTCGATACTTGGATGGCGTTTCCGCCGCTTGCCACGTTCATGGCCGAGAGCATTGCGCCCCAGTCGTTGACAGCCTGGGCCGTCATCACGGCCTCGCCGTTGGATAACATTGCGGGGATGCTGTCCGAAGTTCCGGTACCCGGGCCCGTGACAAGGCCTCCGGAGGCGTATCGGTATTTACTTCTTTCTTCCTCTGCGGAACTGTTGAGCGATTTAATTTGCGTTATTATGGTCGTAATGGTCGAAATTGCAGCCACCGCCCCGGCAATACCATCCCAAACGGTAGCGGAAGATGAAAATGCTTTGTGCAACGCCGCTCCCATCGCAGCGGCCGATTCGGCGATTGCCAACATTGCGACAACCCCCGCATCTGCCCCGGCGGCTTCGGCAAGTTCTTCCAACGCACCGACCATCTGCTGTGCGCTTTGAATAGACATCTGCGTTTCTTTTTCTTGCAACTTAATGCCTTGCAGTTGTATGTCGTTGACCTGCTGTTTGGCTTCTGCAACGGCCTTTTGTGCGTCAAGTTCAGCATTACGCCATTCCAAAACACCGCCATAGAGAGCCGTATATGTTTCCTCACTCATTGATTGTATTTCGGAAAGTTTATTTTGTGCAGCATCCATTTGTTGCTGCGCAATATTCATCTTGGCGGCATTTTTCTCAATATCCTTGTTCGGATCGGATGTGTGTAGAATGTCATAATTAGGTAACTGTGCTTCTTTTTGGCGGATAGTCTGCAATTTATTTTGTGCATTAAACCGCATTTTGATCCTGTTCTCCGCATTGCGGGCTTCTTCCTCGAACTCCTTATCGCTCCAACGCTGGCGTATTTCGGATTCCTCCTTATACCTGCGTTCCTCCATATTCAGGATCAGCTGGTTTATAGCCTCCCGGGATTCTGCAGTCAGCGTTTTGTCGTATTTGAGTTTGTTTTCCAACTCTTGGCGTTCCCACGAAAAGCGAAGCCGGGAAAGTTCCAGGTCTTTTTCAAGGCTCGCTTGTCTGAGTTCGAGAATGGATTTTGATAATTGCTTCTCTAAATCGAGCTGTGTCTTGGCGGCTTGTCGTGCTATTTTATTAGCGGCCTCTTGCGCTTTCTCATTCGTTCGTCCAAGTTCTTTTAAGCGTTTGATCTCATTCTCAACAGCTTCGGCCCTTTTATTCCGTGAAATGATTTCGTCCTCCGTGGTTGCGATCTCCTTGTTTATATCGGCAAGTTCTTGTTCCTTTCGCTTGATTAAATCCTTGATGGCCTCCCCTTGCCCATTGATGTCATCTGTACTGATCTTGTACATATCCATCAATGTTTTCATCGCTATTTTGTTTGCAGAAAGGGCTTCGTTATACCGATCCGTAGCATCTCGCACTTTATTCAGCGTGCTTTCCAGTTCATTGGAAACCTCTACATATTCACTCACGACCGGACGGTTCCCGGCCATAGTCGTCCGAGTTTTTGTAGTGTTCTCATTGAACATCCGGTATATTTCCTGCGCACGCTCTTTCAATTCCGGAATTTCACTATTTAACCCGGCACGAAACTCGGTAAAATAAGCGATCCCGGCCTCCCGGCCGAATTTTTTAATAAACTTATCCTGCACGCCTTCGAAGGCTTTGTCCATCGTTTTACCGTATTCTTCGGCGGCATTGGCATTGGATTCCTCCAAACCCTTAGCAATAGCGGCCGCCGTAATACTGCCTGCAAGGGCATCATAAGCCGCCTTTTGGTCCTCCAAATTCCGTATCTCCTCCTTTTGGTTGGAAAGATAATCCTCGTATTTATCCTCTATGACTTTGCGGGCGGCGGCATATTCGGCTGTACCCTTTTTTGCCTCACGGAGGGCGTCAAACTCCCGCTTCAACTCTGATCGGCTGTTTTCAATGGCCCGGTTGAGGTCTTGCGTATATTGAGCAACATCCGACAACGCATCACCTGCGCTAAACAATCCCTTTACCCACGTTCCGATCTCCTTGCCGAAAGCTGTCAACAGGGTAATGCCCACAACCAAAGCCGTCTGCCAGGAAAAGATGGACGAAATAACCTGCCGGAACACCGGGATAGTCATTTTCCCTTCGGCTCGCAACGCTTTATTATTGGCCGAAGCTCGCTTCAGTTCATCGGCAAGCATCGGCAGGTTGTTGGAAATCGCCAGAAAAAATTGCTGGGCGGACATCGTGAGCGACGGGAGTTCCCGGGCTACTTGTTGCACCTGGAAAGAAAGCGGACTAAGCGCACTTGCATAATTGCCGACATTGGACCGGAAATTCAGCAAATCCTGCTCGGCCTTGTTCACCTCCGTTTGCATATTGCGGACCTGTTCGGCCATCTTCATTCCTTTTGCCGATTTGCGATCAGCTTCGGAGAGCGCATAATACTCTTTTGCCAACTTCGAAATATCGCTCCGGAGTTTATTAACGGAGCCATCGAGTTGCGCTTCCTTCTTGACCTGCTCGTTAATCTGCTTCATGTATTGACGCTGCGCATCGGTATTATCCCGAATTACGGCTTTATACTGGGCCATCTTCTCGTAATAGTCTGCATCCTCTTTCTTGAGGTTCTTAATAGACTGCCGGGTCTCATCTATCACCTTTTGCGCTTCAGCCCAACTTTTGATAAGTTTCGAGTATTCGATCTCGATTGTGATGATCTTGTGAATGGAATCCTGTGCCATACTTCTCTATATGGATTAAATAGTCAATAATTATTTCATGCTGATCCAGCGCTCCGTGTCATAGGTTATTCCCCGCCTATGCTCGTCCGGTAGGATCGGCTGGGTGGCAGATATGCGCCCCCATTTACCACCAAGAAAATAGGGACCTTTCGATTTGGAGACCTCAACGCCGCATAAACGTCCGTCATGTCCGAACAGTTTCAAAACCGTCGCATTGTCGGTCGTAATGCTGGCGCCCTTTGCTGGAACCGATATTTGCCGGATGGCATTGATCTGGCCGTCTCGATTTCTCTGATATACAACGGCGACTAAACGCTGCGGGACACGCCCCGCCAAAGGCGCAAGACGGCCCAAGAAGCCATCGCCAGGGCAATCCACGTATTGCAATGATATGACGTATTTCCCTAAACGAATTTGCCAATCGTCAGATCCTCCGGCGGCGATTTGATTCAGGATGCAACACCTCGTGTAGATTTTGGTTTCTTCTTTCATAACATTTTGATATTTAATAGTTTATCTTTTTTTTGAAATGATATTTGAAATCGTGATCGTGTTTGACCCCGAGCTTTCGTTCCGTGTCCACAATAAGCTGCATCAACCGCCCTCTCGAATAGCTTATATGAACCTCGGAATCGTCCCGCTGGCCGCCTCTGCGTTTTTCTTTTGGATTTATCCTGCTCATTTCCCCGTTTTTAGTACCTTTGGCTTGCGAGAACCAAGTACAGGGGGCGGGCCCTTGCTTTTAAGGATAGACGGGCACAAAGCCCATCTATCCTATTTTTGGGCCACCCTCGCAAACCTTAACAGAGCCTCGGCGATCTCTACCGCCTTGTCCGGCGTGAAAGTAACGACCGCTTCGGGTGTATCCTCATCAGCGCCGTATTCAACAAGAAAATACACCTCTGACGGATTAGGTTTGCGATTTACGGTCACTTCGGCAACTCCGACCGTAAGGGTTGCTCCGTCATGCTTGAATGATTTGCACGGCACAAATGCCGTCTTTTTCTTGGGCTGTGTCATAATCTTTTTCTGTTTTATTATTGGTTTCATACCGTTTGGGGCGGGTGGGGATGCAACCTGCAACCCGCCTCCCACAAGCCTGTAACATAACATAGATATTTAGAAAGGGTCATCACTTAATTCAGGTTGTATGACCTCAATTTGAGAGATTGGAAGATAGTAACCGCCAGCCTGATTCTTCACGATCATTCCGGCTTTAGTTGCCCGTGAAATCTTCATCTTTGCTCCACTCTCTTTTACTGCCAATTTTTCCCGAATCATTTCCGCTAATTCGGAATGCGAATACACTTTACCCGCCTCCATGATCTCGGTAAAAACATTCTCTTTGGGTTGAGGAGCCGGAATACTGCATAACTCCGGAAGTCCGGAAGCGTTGATTTGAAATGCAAACTCTGCGAAAGGCTCATTACGGCAGTACTGCGGACTGACTACCGAGGTATCACCGTCAGCTTTTACCAGTATCACCGTTTCCGATTTACGCAGGAGTGCAGAGCCGAGGTGCCCTCGGGCCTTATCGCCCCCGGGGTTTGTATGGAGCACACAAAGAATGTGGTTATCGTATTCCGAACTCCAGCGCATCAACTCACAAGTCAGGGCCTCCGATTCATGCAGATCGTTTGGATCATTGCAAAGGTCCGCCACGCCGTCGAGAATCAGCAGATCGGGTTTATACCGACGTAATATTTCACCCGCAACCTCCCGGCGCTGGTCAGGCGTCAGCTCACGCAGAGCAGCCACAACGAGCTGATCGTGATTGCGGTCTGTCGGCAAATCAATACTGCGCAGAATCCGCCGGGCGACCTTATGAACGTGAGGGCGGCTCTGTTCGGTATCAATGTATACTATTTTCCCAGTCGCAGGTGTATCAAACCCCAGAAAATCGGACGAGGAGAGGAACCCGGAAGCAATGGCGGCGGTCAGGAAGGTTTTGCGAGACTTGGCCAGCCCGACAACTGTGGAAACATTACCCCGAGAAGCGATCAGATTGCCCCAAATTCGCACGATCGGTTGCGGGTCGGGCAACTGCTCTGCCAGGTCGATAACAAGAGCAGAAATGTCAATTTTCGACGTTCCCGGCTCACCCATGATAACATCGTCTACGAATCCCATATACTCACACTTTGAAGTTATCCAATCCTTCGAGAATATGCCGGAAGGTAAGCCGGGCGACGGCCTTATCGCTTCGAATACAGCAGCCGATCTCCAGCAGTTCATAGAGACCCGTTTGCGGATCATCGAGTTTCGTACTATACACCAGGTCAGCCAAATCCACTCGTTCAATCTCGGAGCGATTAGTGAGGCGCATTCCGACGATCAGCACATCGGCGGGTTCCTCGACATGCAACGCCTTGTAGAGCGTATCTCGCAGTAAAATCAATAACTGATTATCGACCTTGCTGTCGTTCAGGTCCACGCAATTTTCCAGAGCGGCGATCTGCTCCTTCAGCTTATTAATGACATATGGCTTTGCATCCGGCCGCTGACGATAGCGAGCCAACTCTTGCATTTTGTCAAGTTTAATTGTTTCGAGAGTCTCCATAGGTCATTTCGTTTGGGAATGTTTCGCCGTACCACTCGACGAAAGTTGTGAAATCTTTGGCAACGAAATATAAGCCACCCGCCCGCTCAATAGATACCTGATAACGGCGTTGTGCCTTGGTTTGGAGGTCGTGGCCGATCTTCACCTCAATTTTGACACTCCGACCTGCAATCGTGGCCGATATGTCTGCGCTTCCCTTCGTGGCATTCGATTTGCGCCATACAATCTGTCCACCTCTTTGTTCGGGCATTCCCGTCGTGTTTATTCTTTCAGCCTGGCCGCCATTGTAGCGAATGTAATCCACAATACATTTCGTCAGGCCGTTCGCTGTATTATCCCGATATGGCTGTGGCGGGATGGCATACTCAGGAAAATCCGGATGTTCCCGGCGGAAATGGTCGAGGGCTTGCCGTTCGAGGTCCTTGACCGCCTGCGGCTTCTGATAGCGAGGTTTATTCATGGCTGACGGCCTCCTGCCCGCTGAACAACGTAGGTTTTGTATTGATCGGTTCCAGCCAATAGAGTTTGCAGCCTGTATTTAATCGGGTATCCCGAACCAGATAATCGGATAGGTGGCGTCGAAGGTCGGAAATGAATTTTCGGGCATCATTGAAACCTGCAATCCGATTGATTTCTTTCGCCGTGAATCGCTGGCCCTCCTTCATCATTTGAAGAACCATGCTTTTCAGTTGGGGAAGTCGCAATTCTTTCGTATCTTTGCTCTGCATTGGGGCGGCTACGGCCGCTTTTCCTGTTTTCATTGTGCAGCCCTCCCGTTTAAGATTCTACGAACATCAGACATTTTGTAGCGACGCCTTCCGCCGATCTCGATAGGTACGAGCAGGCCCCGTTTTGCCCATCGCCAAAGGGTCGATAAATCGACGTCGAGCAATTCCGCCACCTTTTCCCGACTGGGATAGGTCTCTACGGATTGGTCTGTAATGATTTGCTCCAGCTGCTCTTTCGTCCTTGCGACAAGAGCTTCGTTTGCCTCGATCAAATCGGAGACTTTGACCGAAATAATGGCATCGGGGCAAGCCTTTGCCAAGGCGATTAAGTTTGCCTCCATAATTTTGATATTATTTTTTATGGAGTTCCGTCCTTCCACTACACTTTACGGGGTGTGCTTGTTTGACGGGCCCAGCGAAAGCCGTAAATCATTCACTATCGGACATTGCAAAAATCGGCAGGAAGTTGCGGGGAAACAATATGGGGTGAACTGGATAATCCCATTCACCCCATTCCAAAAGCTATGCGATGCAACCTTTACATTGCGAATAATCCCATTAAAGCATTCATCAAGCACTTACGTGTTATCCAAAGAGTAAACGCCGCCAAATCGGCTATTCCTTTGTTGTCGGCTTGAATCCTATCGGTTGGGAGGGCTTGCGAGCTTGCGGCACTTTGATCGACAATGCTGCGATGGCTTGGTAGATGTTATCGAGTTCCTTGCGCATATCCTCCGACAGATCGCTGACCGCTTCGGCATTGTCTGCATCAGCTCGTTCCAGTAATGCCAGTTTTGCCCGGATTTCGGCCAATTCTGCCGTGATTTGGGTTGTGGTGGTGATGTAGTTGCGCATTGCCACGAAAGCCCGCATAATGGCCCTATTTACCCGTATAGCCGTCTCGCTACGCAGGACGCTCGAAAGCATTGCGACACCCATTTCCGTAAAAGCAAATGGCATATAGCGACGACCACCCCAATTTGAGGACGCATTTTGTGATGTTAGACTTGAGGTCGCAATTTGCGTCCTCAAAATTTCATATTCTTTTTCCGAGAGTACAAACATAAAATCGTCGCCCTCGAAACGCTCGATATTGCGCCTTACGGCCTCTTTCAGCCGCTTTGTCTCCACTTGGTAGAGTTCGGCCAGGTCGAAGTCCAGCATTACCCGCTGGCCTCGTATTTCGTAAATCTTGCTTTGGATGGGTTGCAGTTCCATAAGTCGGTATTGTTAAGATTTATCCCTCGTATCCTTCGTAATAGTACGACTGTTCGATTCCCTTGAAAATAACTTCCCGATCATCCGTGCGGTCGGTTAATGCCTGGCCGAGCAGGGCCCGTAATTCCAGATCATTGATCGGGCTGCGTTCCATCGCCTGAAGGTATAAATCTTTGTCTACCTTCTGCCAGTCCACAACTCGCCGGAGACGCTTTTTCAGCATCATATCGAGCCATATCCGGGTGGCCCGGCCGTTGCCCTCCATGAACGGGTGGGCGATGTTCATTTCAACGTATTTTGCGATGATCTCCTCAAAGGTCGTTTCCGGCATCTGTTCGATTACCGGAAGTATCGCGCCCAGGTAAAGGCAATTTGCAAAGCGAAAGCCCCCCTTTGCGATGTTCAGCGTCCGAATCTTTCCGGCAAAGTCATACAACCCACCGAACAGATAGCGGTGAATCTCACAAAGCCCGGCCACGGTTCCGACCTCTATACGGTCGATGTCCCCC
>OGKD01000702.1_pt1 | contig 21785 bp, 16 predicted proteins | sample 1572371 | NCBI WGS metagenome assembly OGKD01 (sample SAMEA2582096, study PRJEB24529) | metagenome | biome: Human gut stool | place: China | collected 2011 | reverse complement strand
AATATTGCTCCTTCATATAAAAATTGGGGCTTTGTACTAAAATTTGAGAAGAACCCTTTTTTCTATATACGCGATGAAACATAACCATCAATAATAGCTATTTATCACGCCACCCAACCATATCCTTGTACTGCCATATCCACAAAATGTTCAAATAGCAGATGAGTTTTGTCATTGAACGACATACGATCATAGCTCATCGGCAAATCTTCATTGAGCGAGGTCTGTATCAAGGCTAACACTTGATGTCTTGGTTGTTCATCCTTATACCAATCCACCACCATCACCTTGTCCTTCTCCTCCAATAACTTTTTATAGAGGTTCTTGGAGGCAAGAATCACTTTTTGCTCCTCAGCCTTTGTAAGTTTTCTGCCAGAAGTCAACATATCGTAGATTTCCAACTCTTCTTCCTTCAATCCTATATCCGTGGAGCGAGATTGCTCCTTCTTCAGTTCTTCCACCAACTGGAGCAATTTTTCATAGTAATCCTCATTCTCACTTCCACCGGCATTATACTTGTCGATGATGTTCTTGTATCGCTCAGAGAACTTTACACGAGTACAGTTTCTGTTAATCATCTGCACCAAAGTTTGCTCGATGAAACTACGCAGGTCTTCAACCTCCAAAGCCTTGTAAGGAGTGGCGTTGAGTTCCTTTCGGAGAGCCTCAACGTCTATCTTGCTCAGGTCGATGACTTTGCCTTGATGAATCATGTATCCCGGACGAGGATGGAGTTCATCCGCCGCCATAGAACCATCAGCCAAAGAGCCTGGCATTCCCACCATTACAGATGAAACGCTCTGATCTAGCGTCTCAGCCATACGCTGCTTTGCCCTGCGCAACTTCTCATCGTCTATCTGGTTACAGAACAAGCCGTTCAAGTATGCTAACGGCGCAAACTTTTCATTGTACCAAGCACGTTCAAATATCTCAGGCTTCGCTGCATCATATAGATTCATCAGGAGATTGGTGAGAACCTTGAATCGGTCTTTCCATTCGTCTTTCTCTAAGATGCGGTTGTATGCCTTACGGAACATTTCCAGCTGGTCGAGGGTATTACCTTCGGCAATAATGCCATCAATCTTGACACCAAGCGACAGCAAGAACCCATCGCATTCCACGATTGTTCGGTCGATGTTCGCTATCAACAGCCCGATATCCTTGGCAGGATAATCCATATCATCACCAGTGGATGCATAATCAGAAAGAGCTTGCTGCATATACTTAAACACGTTGACGTAATCGACGATGATGCCGCAGGACTTGCCTGGGAACACACGATTGGCTCGAGCAATAGCCTGCATCAAGGTGTGTCCTTTCATCGGTTTGTCAAGATAGAGCGTAGAGAGTGACGGAACATCAAAACCTGTGAGCCACATGGCACAGACGAAGACCAAGCTTAATGGGTCATCCTTGTCCTTGAACCTATCCTCAATATCTTTGCCTTCGGCAGTTATGGTCTCCAACTTTTTGCGATGAAGAGTAATGTCAAGCCCTTGGGCTGCAAACTTTCCTTCCTCGCCGTCCTCCTTACTGATAACTACAGCCATTTCCACCTTGTTCATATAGGCAAGCATCGCGTTTATCTTCTCTCGCTCCTCCTGTGTCTTAGCTTCGTTGCGTTCCTTCACCAGCGCCTTCTTCTCCTCTGCCCAATATTTCTGCACCTTGTCATACATTCTTACGGCGGTGTACTTATCCACACTTACAACCATACCTTTCCCCATGAATCCACGACGAGGGAAATGGTGGGCAATGTCCTTGGCTATGCGGTCTAAGCGTTCCTCGCGCTTGATTACTTCCAAGATGCGAGAGGAAGAATTCTCTAAAAGCTCCTTCTCCCGACCATTGAGGTTTTCTTCTTCGCATATCTGGTCGATATCAGTATCAAGCCAGTTGTTGGTCAATCCCACCTCCGGCACTCTTCTGCTATAAAAAAGCGGCACGGTACTACCATCCTTGATGGCTTGGGCGAAGTTGTATTCTGACACATAGTCACCAAACCACTGATTGGTGAGTCTCTTACTTCCCAAGAGCGGTGTACCTGTAAAGGCGATGTAGTTGGCATTCGGCAGTCCCGTATGCATATTCTCGGCAAGCTGCTTGTACTGGGTGCGATGCGCCTCGTCCACCAAGACAAAGATGTCATTGCGGTCGGAAAGGAGAGGGTATTTTTTGGTCTTGTCGTACTGGAATTTATGTATCAGCGTAAAGACCATCGGCTTATTAGTTCTGAGAAAATCCCTCAGCTGAGTGGAGTTCTTAGGTTGGCACTCTTCCTTGTTGCCAATTACCTCTGTACGCACGAAAGTCTTGTGAATCTGATCATCCAAGTCTTCACGGTCGGTAATCACAAGGAAGGTAAAGTTACCATGCAACTTGCGTTTTACCTTTCTCACGAACATCACCATTGAATAACTCTTGCCCGAGCCTTGGGTGTGCCAGAACACACCAAGCTTACCATTCAGTTTCTCTCGATTCCTGACGCTCTTCATCAGATTGTTCACACCAAGATACTGGTGGTTCTTCGCTATGATTTTTATTCTCTTGTTATCGAAGAAAACGAAATTCTCAATATAATCCAAGAGACGTTTCTTTCGGAACAGACCATCAATCAAATTAGTTACACTCAGTCCATGTTCTTCTATCTGCTCTCGGTTGAGTTTCTCCTTCTCGTCATCAACACGTAGCCATTCAAAAAAGAACTCAAACTTACTTCCCCACGCCCCTATCTTGGTTTGCAACCCATTACTCAACACACAAATCTGGTTGAAAGCAAAGATGTTCGGAATGTCCTGGCGATAGCTCGTCAGGTTTTTATTGTAGGCTTCCTCTATTTTGACTGTAGAATTTTTCAGTTCGATAAAGACCACAGGCAAGCCATTCACAAAGAGAAGCACATCGGGACGGCGATAACGATAATGCCCCTTAATCCACATCTGGTTGACGCAATGGAAATCATTGAGCAGAATGGCATCGAAATCTATCAACTTCACTATATCAAAGTCTTCCTTGCCGTTCTTGCGAATCGGTACTTTGATGCCATTTCTTATCTTCTGATAGAGACTATAGTTGGTATCTACCATATCCGTCCCTGTAAAGTCTTTCCTTAGGTCATGCACGATGTTCTGCAAAACAGTTTCTTCTATTTGCGGATTAAGACGTTTCAGGGAAGCCAACAGAATATCAGGAAGGATGCACTCTGAAGGATTGGCACGACCAGTGGTTAAGACTTCATTCTGAGCCTCAACACGCGCATCACATTCTATTCGCTTCCACCCATACTCGGGTTGAGAAAGGCGGTTGCATATCGCCTGCTCTATATCGTCTTCACTGATAAATGACTTCATATTGTTATCTTGTTTTATCGGTTAAACCATGTTTGTTATTTCCTTTGACTAGCTATCGAAAAAGAATCAGCTAACTTCATTACCAAACGAAGTAGGATCCCTCGGTGATTGAAGTAAATTTCATCGGGCATTGAAGCTATATTTCCAGTTTGCCAGACATTAGGCGAGGGAGAAGGAGGTCTCGCTGACGAGCAAGAAGAGAGTTCTGATTTTGAAGATTAGCTACTTCCTTATCTATAACTCTTATTTTTTTCGAAAAAGCACACTGGACCTCATGAGAAGGTACCAGCATCTTCAACTTCACAACATTATTTATCGTAATTTGTGGTTGGGCAGAACCAGTCTGGTACTGAACTAAATTCGTATTTAAGAAATAATACTTCAAATATTCAAAAACAGATTCCGTCTTGTCCGTTAATTCACATACCAAAGAATTGTTAGTTACAAAAGACTTTGGTAAAGAGATATTCACTACACCAGAAGATGCGCCTCTACAAGATATTAAAATCTGCGGAGTATCATACATATAAGATGTATAAAAACCAATTTGTCCATTACTACCAAAAACAGGAAATCCATCTTCAGTCAACCTGTTTGTTGGTAATCCCTTACCATACTTTACATTTAATTCTTCTTCATAACGTTTGACCTTCCATCCTTTCGGCAAGCCATTCTCCATTTCAACCTTTTCATGTCCTGAGAAGCGGAAGCGGACGAACCATTCTTTATATAGGTTCTCCGCCATTTTCTCTAAAAGACGAATACGCTTTGTATTGTTCTCTATGAGAGAATCATAAGTCAATAATATCTTACCTATTTTTTCTTGACATTTCTTTTCCTTTGGAAACCTTATTTTAAAACGGCGAATCATTCCATCATTAAGACTTGCTCTTGTTATAAGAGAAGCCAAAGACTGGCATTGAGCACGAAAATAGGATGAACGAAAAAAATAGGCTGCATATTCAGGAACTATTTCTTCTGTTAAAGGGCGAAGACGTTTCGTGAAACCATTGAATGTTGCATTTTCATAATCTTTCAATGCTACACAACTCATTCCTAGCTCATCTGTTGTTTCGCTTGTCCTTGTAAGAAAGACATCTCCCCTCTTCACAGAACATTTCTGTCTATCTTTCTCTGTTGAATTTACCAAAGTATTTAGCTTTTCGGGAGCATAATAATTATTGAAGACATCCTTATAAGACAAAAATGGAAAACCATATCCAAACTGATCCGACGCTTTCGACAATCCAGAAGAACTAACATAAAGTTCCGATGAACGTTTTACAATCCACTTCATACTCTATTCCTTGCCAAAAAGTTCGACCATATTCTTCTCAATCTCTTTCTGTAAATCTCCAGCCTCAGCACAGAGCTTCGAGAAGTCAGCATTGAGCGATAACATTTCATCACAGAACTCACTTTCGGTCATTCCGTCATTCTCTATCACTACTCCCACATAGCGGCCAGCATTGAGGCTCCAGTCATTGTCCTCGATACCATCATCGCCTGTTATCTTCGCCACCTTGCACAATCCGATAACATCACGATACTTTCCATCAGGCCAACGTTCAAGAAGCCAATCCGCCTCCGCTTGTTTACCAGTTCTCTTGTACTCATCGATCAAAGCCCAGAAAGCCTCGCTATCTCCCTCATAAAGACGAGTGATGATGCCGAGGTTCTTGATTTGTTCTTCACTGAATTTACGGTGGGCACGATCCACTTGCGTAAAAATGTTACGAGCATCAATAAAGAGAATTTCATCCTTCTTGGTGCGCTTTTTATTGAAAAACCAAAGAGTTGCAGGAAGGGTAACTGTGGAGAACATGTTGCTTGGAAGAGAAACCATTTGAGAGATGATACCGTCTTGTATCATCTTCTTGCGGATTTCAAGTTCACTTCCACCAGCATCGCTCGCAGAGTTCGCCATAACGAGAGCAGCCTTGCCATTTTCATTCAGAGCTGTGGCAAAATAACCTATCCACAGGTAGTTGGCATTCGGTACGGTCTCCTTCTTGTCGCTTGCCTTCTTGGCTGATTTTGTCTTGTTGCGAGGAACGCCGTATGTATTGAATCGGGCATCATCACAAACCTTGTCGAACACCACCTCATCGACATTGAAAGGGGGATTCGCCATCACATAATCAAACTGTCCGAAGGCATTGTAAGGGTCGCTATAGAAAGAGTTTGCCTCGGTTATCTCGCCTCTCACATTGTTGAGCAACAAGTTCATCTTCGCCAACTTCACAGTATCTGGTTCCTTCTCCACACCATAGCAGCGGAAACTCATAATATCCTGGTTGTTAGCATTGTGACGATGCATGTATCGAGCAGCTTGCACAAACATACCGCCCGAACCACAAGCAGGATCGAGAAATTTCTTATCGCCCGTAACAGGACGAAGTACCTCCACCATATACTGCACCACAGAGGGTGGTGTATAAAAGGCTCCACCACCCTGTCCCTCTGCCAAAGCGAAGTTACCAAGGAAGTACTCGTAAATCTGGCCGAAAATGTCGATACTGATGTTCTCAGGAATATCTTTGAAAACTCTAACAATGCGACTTAGTAACTCAGGCTCTTCCTCTGGCACCAACTGCCCATACACCTCCTTGGGCAGTACGTCCTCCATGCAAGCGTTTTCGCATTCGATGGCTTCCATCGCCTTTTTCACGAGTACAGCCTTTTTGGCATCATCAGGCGCATCATTTATAGTATCGAAATAAGCACATTCAGGAAGATAGAATCCGCACTTCTGCACAGCAATGTCCTTATAGCTGCGCTCCATGCGAGTACCTTTGAGAGTTTCATATTCCTTGTCTATTTCCGCTTTATGCTGTTTGAAAAGCACATCAGCATAACGGAGAAAGATAAGCCCAAGGATAGGTTGCCCATATTTGTTTGGTGCCAAATGGGCACCCGCACGCAGCATATCAGCCGAGTGCCAAAGATTATCTTTTAGATTTTTCAGTTCAATGTCTGTCATAAAGTTTGCTTTTAATTCCATATACGACAATAGAGACAAGGAATTAAAAGCATTAATTCTTCGCCGCTATAAGGAAACTATGAGCGTAAACTTTATCGGATGTTGCAGGCCACAAATGTAAATACCTTATTGGGAAGAGAGCACAAGAAAGGCGTAAGCCTCACTTATCAGTCTCTAAGGTATTTGGCGTGACCTCTCTGCATAGATAAGTTTAGCTCACGCCTTATGAGCGTGAGCATTCACTTTTTACCTATTATACAGATGTCTATTTCAATCGCCAAATTTCAAGAGACTCCAAATAATCGTAAACGCTTTGTATATTAATATGTTATATATCTAAAGTTTTGTTCTTTCTGTTTCTTATTATTCTATTTTATTTGTTCAACTTATGTTACAAGGGAGCAGCCACCTGCGGCAACCTCTCCCCTTTCGAGGGCAAAGGTACAAAAAATAAATGAAAGATGCAACTTAATACCTCAAAATATCTTTTATCGAGTAAATTTTACTAGAAGCATCAAAGGAGAATCTTTATATTTACAACATTATCAGTCCTGCTCTTTATTGACTTGTTGTTGCATAAAAATCTCTTTTTGCCGCTCTATTTCGTGTCGAAGCTGCTCTTCGGTTGGCAGATAAGTCAAATACTTAGCTTGAAACAATTGCTTATTCTCCTTCAAGATAGAATACTTTGCCATATCCTCACTTGTCTTCGAACACAAAATCAAGCCTATCGTCGGATTATCACCATCCGTTCTTTTCAACTCATCATACATTCTGACATACATATCCATCTGCCCAACATCTTGATGAGATATCTGGGTAGTCTTCAGGTCAATCAACAAAAAGCATTTCAAGATATAGTTATAAAACACAAGGTCTATATAGAAATCTCCCATATCAGTATGAATATGCTGTTGGCGAGCAACAAAGGCATAACCTTTACCCATTTCCATGATGAACTTCTGAAGATGAGTAATGATACTTCCTTCCAACTGCGACTCTGAAAAATCAGAATTAGGTGCAAGTCCCAAAAATTCTGCCACTACTGGATTTTTGATAAATTCCAATTTGTCCTTTTGCATAGGAGCAGTCATTTCTTTCATCTCATTCTCCACTACAATTTTATTCTGCGATTGCAATAGACGGTAATAATATTGCGAAGCAATGTTTCGACGAAGTGTTCTCACACTCCAAGTCTCCACAAATGCCTCGTGGGCATACCAATTGCGAGCAGCCTCATCATCTATATCCAGAAGCTGACAGTAATGTGTCCAAGAAAGAAGCTCAGATTTTCCAATCGGTGATTGGAAAATGTTTGGGAAAGTCTTATAGAATCTTGTAAAGTTATATAAATAACTCTTAGTAAATCCCTTACCATATATACTAGTAAGCTCCTTCGAGAGATTCATTATGACTTCACGCCCATATTCTGCACGATTTTCCCCCAACAAGATTTCCTCGCTAATACGTTTGCCAAGCAACCAATTGCGTTGAACCATCGTAATATTGATAGAGCGGAAAGCCTCTTGCCGTGCGAAATCTATTATGCTTTGAGCATCAGCCAACAGATTGTCACTATTGTTACATAATTTCAAATTCATTTTCTTCATATACAAAAAATTACATTCTTATATGTGGGCAAATTTACAAAGAAATATCGAGAATACCACATTTTTAATATATAAAAGTTTGGAGAATACAAAGAAAACTTGTAATTTTGCCTGAAAGAATGGATTTTTAGTGACACGAACAAAATATCATGATAAACGACAGAAGACAACTGGCTGACGTGTATCAGCAAACTATAGATATTGTACTGGAGGGACATTACACCTCTGAGAATGGGGAGGAAGTGAAACTGCCCGACAACACGAAGATGCTGAAGGGAAGCAGATTCTATACCAAGCCACAGGATGCTTCAAACATACCTACCCTTGCTGAAGGTTCCACCAAGATTATTGTGAAGAATGACGACAGCATCCATTGCGGGCATCAGTTGCAACAGGAAGGATACAATCCCGTGGTTCTCAACCTGGCAAGCCGTCGCAACCCAGGCGGTGGCGTGAAGAACGGAAGCCGGGCACAGGAGGAAAGCCTCTTCCGCAGCACCAACCTCTTTCTCTCTATGTATCGCTATGCGGAATATGCCGAGGATTACGGTCTGGAGAAAAGCAAGTTCCAATATCCGATGCCTGTGAGATTCGGAGGAATCTATGTGCCAGACGCTACCGTATTCAGGGCTGGAGCCAAGGATGACTTCGCCTTGCTCGATACTCCTTACTATATGTCGTTCGTGGCAGTAGCTGCCATCAATCATCCTGATTTAGATAGAGAAGGGAACATCTGTGAAGAAGATGCCGCACTGACGAAAAACAAAATGAGACGATGCTGCGTATCGGTTTGCTGAACGGACACGACAGCATCGTACTCGGTGCTTTCGGTTGCGGTGCCTTTCGCAATCCTCCTACTTCCAGCAGTAATCAATGCTTCGCTTCTCGCACTCTCCTCGCAGGGCGGCGAGGAAGTAACTGCGCTCGCTGCCCCAACCACGAACCTTGCGCTCGTGATCTATGGTCTGCTTCAAACGCTCATCGCTGTAAGCGGCAAAACGGGCAGCATACTCTGAAATTCTTGACTCGGCATAACCTGCATCAACAGTTGATGACTTGGCATTAGCCGCCTTAATTGTTGAAGACTCGGCATTAGCTGCCATTACATTCTCATTGTTCTTTAAATCTGAATTTGGATTCATAAAGATAATTATTTTAAGTTGTTAAACACTTACACATTCTTTTACCACCGTGGTTATCTCTATGCGAAACTCGGTTGGTGTGCCGCAACTGGGCAACTCTTAATGCTTGATTTCGGGTGCAAAAGTACATCATTATTCTGAAACCACCAAATTTTTTCGGGATTATTTTTCCTGTTTTTTTCCTTCTTCTAAAGAAGAAGATTTTTCGGGGTAGCAGATAGTAAGGAAGAGAAATCCTTTAATGGTTAAACTTTCCTATATTTGCATTATAATAGTCTTATAATAATAAAATTATAATTACCTTTGTAAATTGACAATCAGAAAGATACAAACAATTGAAATATAAAAACAAAGAATGATATGATACAGCAAGTAGAATTTTCATTGCGTCCGCTTCCTCGCGGCTTTCACCTCGTAACCAACGAGGTGATGAGGAACCTGCCAGCGCTGCCTAAGATAGGGATTCTGAATCTCTTCGTAAGACATACCAGTTGCGGATTGTCGCTGAACGAGAACTTCGACCCAGATGTGAGACATGACTTGAAGGGTATCTTCGAAAGACTGGTTCCGGATGGCGACCCAAGATACCTGCACCAGGATGAAGGACCGACGGATATGTCGGCTCATGCCAAATCGAGTATGGTGGGAGTATCACTCACCATTCCCATTACCAACGGCAGATTGAACCTTGGTACATGGCAAGGGATTTACCTCTGTGAATTCAGAGAGGGAGGCGGAAGCCGACACCTCATCGCAACGATTATCGGGGAATAAAGATAAAAACGAGGATGTTCGCACATCCTCGTTTTTACGTTAACATAATCATTTATTCTATCGCGTCCAATTCCGCTTCATCCTCTTCCTTCTCCTCTTTCTTTCCGAAATTAGGATCAATCTTCAGGAAAGCAGTAACCAGGAAGGTGATGGCGCAACATGCCATCACGATGATGAAGAACATGCGGTAACCTACCATATCCTTCAGATATCCAGAAACCATGCCCGGCAGCATCAATCCGAGATAGGAGATGCCCGTACAGATGGAATAATGGGAGGTCTTGAACTTTCCCTGACTGTAGAACAGCATGTAGAGGGTAAGAACCGTGAAGCCCAGACCATACCCCAACTGCTCGACAAAAAGACAGCTGGAAACCACGATGAGGTTGCTGTTGAGCGAGTAACTCAGATAGATGTAAACCACATCAGGCAAGGTGATGGCACAAACCAGAGGCCAAAGCCATTTCTTCATTCCATCCCTGCTCACCAGAATACCACCAAGAATTCCACCCAGCAGCAAACCTATCAATCCCACAGTACCATTGGCAAAGCCATATTCCTGAGGTGACAGTCCTAGTCCACCCTGCGAATTAGGACGGAGGATGAAGGTCTTGGTCATGGTGTTCAGAAGCGCTTCAGGGAATCGGTAGAGCAAGAGAAAGAGCATCACACAGACGGTTTCACCCAATCCGAACTTCACGAAGAAGGTGCGGAACATGTTCTTCAGTTCATGAGCCACTTCACCCACCGTTCTGTCGGTCTGCACATCATCCTTCGGGCGAGGCATGAAGCGGCTGTGGTAGAGCCACAAACCGATGAAGATACCTGCCAGTCCGTAGAAGATAAGCGCCCATGAGAAGCGAATCTGGTTGCGGAAGAGAACCTGAAGTACACCTGCCAGCATCACCAGAAACCCATTCACAAAGATGATGGCGAGGCGGTAGAAGGTATTTCGCAAGCCTACAAACTTAGTCTGCGTATGTTCATCCAGCTCAATCATGTAGAAACCATCTGCCGAAATGTCGTGGGTGGCACTACAGAAAGCGATGAGGAAGAAGAAGCACATCGTTGCCTGGAACCAGAAGGCGGTAGGCAGCGAGAAGGCGATGCCGGCAAGGGCAGCTCCGATGAGTGCCTGCATGGTGAGCACCCACCAGCGCTTAGTCTTCAGCAAATCTATGAACGGACTCCACAAGGGCTTGATGACCCAGGGAAGGGCGAGCCATCCGGTATAGAGACCCACCTCAGCATCGGTCAGCCCCAACTGCATGTACATCACCACAGAGAGGGCGGTAACGATGACGTTGGGGAGTCCTTCGGCAAAATAGAGGGTAGGAATCCATGCCCATGGACTCCGACTGTTTTTCTTTGTTACCATTTTACATCACTATTTATAAAGTTTCTTGATTTCAGCACCCTGATAGTAGTGCAGCAGGATGGCATCATAATGATAACCCTGCTCGCCCATCACGGCAGCACCAATCTGGCAGAGGCCTACTCCATGCCCCCAACCGGCTCCGATGAGTTCGAAACGCTGAGGCACTCCCTGTTCATCCTTATCATACTTATCCACCACGAAGGCTGAACTCAGCAGATGACTGTCGCTCAGCGTACGGCGGATTTCGAGTTCCTTACCGATGGTAAAGGTCTTCTCTGTTCCGATGATCTGGAGCTTGCTGATTCTTCCACTCTTTCCGCGCTCCACGGCCTTCATGTCAAGGATGGCACCCAGGTCCATCTTCAGTTTGTCGGCGATGAGCTGCTGCAACTTCTCCTGACTGAGCGTTTCCTTCCAGCGGTAGAAATTGACGGTTTCCTGATCATAGTCGTTGAGCACTTCTGACAGGATTTTCTTGTCCTGCGTGTTGCAGAAAGCTGGCGGATTGAAGCGGATCCATTTCTCAGCCTCCTCCTCATTGGTCAGATTAGGCTGTGTATGTTCCACGCCCAGGGCGATGTCACGAACCGCCGTGAGATAAGTCTTCGGCGTATCCTCCCAGCAATACTGGAATTCCTCGGTTATTCCGCCGCAACATTTCGAGAATCTTGCATCGCAGATTTCTTCGCCGTCCATCAGAATCTGTCCCTTGGTCTGGCGGATGGCTTCAGCTACATGGGGCGATGTTTCCTTGGTGATGCCCTGGTAGCGCTGGCAGTGGTCGTCGGCACATACATCAAAGAGGGTGTGGTCTTCGCGGTCGTACCAGCGGATGAGCGTATCTTCCTTCTTGGTGAAGGAGAAGAAGTTGTTGCCGCTCTCAGCCACCTCTCGGCGCTTCTTCATCTGTGCCAGGAGCCATGAACGGGAGATGACGGCGTGCGCCTTCAGGAGTTCGAGACTCGAAGTGGCACTCATCTCACTGCTGATGACGCTCTCCAGATATTTCTCTACAGGCAACTCATTGATTGCCACAATCTTATCCGATTCTACCACAAAGCGGAGCGTGCCCAGGAAGGTTTGGGTTTCCTTGCGCTCCCAGTGGAAGTTGACACCGATGGTTACGTCGCTCAGCGAAAACGAGGCGTCGGCACTCTGCGGATGAAAGGTAAGCTGGCTGTACTGGTTGCCGTTCCAGAGCACACCGCCCTCTGAGAATTCTACCACCTGTTCGCCCAGCACCTTTTCGCCCTTGGCAAGATAAGGTTTGTTGAGCGAGAAATGAATCTTCTGCGCACTCACGATGCCCACCGTTACGTCGGGCTGCTTACCTTTATTATATAAGGTAGAAGAGGCTTCGGCTGCATCCTCGGCATCCTTAGATGCCTTCAGTTTGGCGATGATGGCATTCATCTTTTCTTCCGAAACGCCACATTCCTGCAGCAGCGAGAGGGCTTTCTCCTCGGTCAGCTTTCGGAAATCTTCCTCACGAGGGGTGATGATGAGTCCGCTCATATCCAGTGCTCCCGGCGAAACCACAAACTGGGCATCGCCTTCGGCAAAATAGGCTTCCGGACGGTGCTTTTCTCTCGGAATGACCACGCTGATGAATTCCTCGCCCTTGCGCCAGGAGATGATGTTCATCATCGGTTCGGTTTCGTCGCCACGCTGAGGCATTGCCTTGTAGAGACGGCGGAAGAGGGCCTCATCGCTCTCAGCACTCTTCGAGATGATGACGAAGGCGGGAACGATGAAGTCGCGAACCACTGAGATTTTCTCCTCATCATTGAGAGAGATGATGTCAGTCAGGTTGCGGGAGAGACGCTGCCAGTTGGTCTGAAGAGGAAGGATGCCGTTGGTTCCTGCCTGGAAATGAAGATGGTCTGGAGCCGATGCACCACACTTCGGACCGTTGTAGAACACCATCAGGTCGCTGTGCAGACTGATGAAGCGGTGCATCTCGCCGTAGTTCTTGTAGATGAGCTGAGGCTGATGCTTGCGTGCCGGAATGGTGAAGTGGACTGGCAGAATCGGGAACGGATTCACCAGAAGATGGAATTTCTCGTCTATCTGCTTCGACATCTGTTCCTTAGGACGGTTCTTGTCGCAAAGGAAACAAGGGCGCTCGCCCAAGGTTTTCTTATCTATCTTGGCGCCCGTACTTACGATGCGGGCTGGGTTCCACTGCAGTTTCAGCTGGTCGGAGAACTGACGGGTTTCTACATGCTTGAGGTCGCGGAAGCGGTGGCGCGCATCGGTCCAAACCTCCAGCTGACGGTTGAAGAAACGCGAGATGCTGCTGTCTTCCATAATGTCGGCCTTGCCCTGCAGCAGGTGCTGGCGTGCCTTCAGTTCCATGGTGCGCAGGCGGTCCTTATACAGGTTGTTGGCGTTCACCTTCTCTACGCTGAGGGCTGCATCGCTATTACCTCCCCAGCGGCGGCAGAGGTAGAGTTCGTCGTAGATTCTGCCGATGCGGTAACGGCGCGAAAATGCCAAGCCGAGCGCGTAATCCTCACCATACGAGGTGTTAGGAAACTGGATCTGTCTGACCAGCGGAGTGAAGAAAGCGCGCGGAGCACCCAATCCGTTGATACGCAGCGCATTGTTGCATCCGTTTTCATCGGTCCACTCCTTGTGGTCTATCAGTCCCGGTGGCAGGGTGTTGAGGTCGAAGTCGCACATGCGGTATGAGCCGATAATCATGGCTGCCTTCTGCTTGTAGAAGGCATCTACTATCTTCTGGAGTGTCTTTGGTGAAGAATAGAGGTCATCGCTGTCAAGCTGTACGGCAAACTTTCCGCAGAAACTGCTGTTGATGGCTTCGTTCCAGCATCCGCCTATTCCCAGGTCGGTTCTCTCCGGCACAATCTGTATCAGGTTGTCGGCTTTAAGTTCATCCAGTATTTCGCCGGTACGGTCGGTAGAATGGTTGTTTACCACGATGACGTTAAACTTGAAGTTGGCCTTCTGTCCCAGCGCACTCTTCACGGCATCAGCCACCGTCTTTTCGCGGTTGAAGACGGGGATGATGACAGATGCCTCGTATTCAAAATCCTGCTCACCGAAGTCGGGCTGGCGGTAGAAGGTGGTGTCTATCAGGGCGCCCACCTTGCCCAGATGCTGGGTGCATGCCTTTTCCATCTCAATCTGCACCTCGCGGTTGCGCGGGTTTACATAGTCAAACTGCTTCTCGCCGCTCTTACGGGTGTCGAGTTCGGCTTCAGAATAGAGGAATTCGTTGAGATGGAAGATTTCACCCACACGGCTCAGATAGAGACGGAGGTCGTAGAGGGCGGCAAACTGATACTCTTCGCGGTCGGATTGGGCGATGTAGTCGGCCAGCGCCTGTGCCTTGATGCACCAGAGGCTTCCAAAGTCGAAGTCATCTCGCAAAGAACCTGACTGGTAGTCAATTACCGGATGTTTCTCCATTTTGTCTTCCACCATCTTGTAGTGGTCGGCGTAAACCATGACGGCATCCGTATCATCTGCCACTCTGAGGAATCGCTCCAGCGTGTTGTTTCCCCATCCTATGGTGGTGTGGCGGGTACAGATCATCACGTAGTCGGCATCTGTATTTTCAGCGATGCTGGCAATGGTGTTACTGCTTTCCAGGCGGTCGGTGATGACAAACGTACATCCTTCGGGCACCTGATGATGAGCGGCAAAATCAGCACTCACCAGGAAGTGGATATGCTGTACAGTCTTGTACTCATGAAGCACCGACAAGGCATTCTGCGCATCGTCGATGTATTCGCAAGGCAAGAAAAGGTCTATTTTTTCTCTCATTTTCTTACGTTATTTTTGTTCACTTCAGCCCTTTTCGGGGGGCTAAATCTGTGTTTTTTATCTTTATTTTATCTTATTATATTAAAATATGTGGCAAAGATACTAATTTTTCGGCAAAAAACACTATCTTTGCAGTATGAATAATGAAAAAAAATATCTTTTGGGCCTTACACTTGCCGAATTGAAGCAGGTGGCAAAGGACTTAGGCATGCCCGCCTTCACCGGTGGGCAGATGGCGAAGTGGCTCTATGAGCAGCATGTGAAGAGCATTGATGAGATGACCAACATCTCGAAGGCGAACCGTGCCAAACTCGCTGCCGAATACGAAATAGGATGCTCCGGATATTCCGATGCGCAACATTCGGTGGATGGTACCATCAAGTACCTCTTCCCTACCCGAAGCGGCAAATTTGTCGAGACGGTTTACATCCCAGACAAAGACCGCGCCACGCTGTGCGTTTCTTCGCAGGTGGGATGCAAGATGAACTGCCTGTTCTGCCAGACCGGCAAGCAGGGGTTTGAGGGCAGCTTGCCTGCAGGCGACATTCTGAACCAGATTTACTCGCTGCCGGAGGTGGACAAGCTTACCAACATCGTGTTCATGGGTCAGGGCGAGCCGATGGATAATCTCGACAATGTGCTGCGCGCCACAGAGATTCTCACCGCCGACTACGGCTGGGCATGGAGCCCGAAGCGCATCACGGTAAGTTCGGTGGGCGTGAAGAACAAGCTGAAGCGGTTCCTGGAAGAGAGCGACTGCCATGTGGCCATCAGCATGCACGACCCTATCCCTTCTGAGCGCGCTGAACTGATGCCTGCCGAAAGGGGCATGGGCATTGAGCAGGTAGTAGAACTGCTGAGGAACTATGATTTCTCTCATCAACGCCGCCTGAGTTTCGAATACATCGTCTTTAAGGGCGTAAACGACAGTATGCAGCATGCCAAGGCCATCATCAAGCTGGTGAAGGGACTTGACTGCCGCTTCAACCTGATTCGTTTCCACCAAATTCCAGACATTCCTCTGCAAGGTGTGGATGATGAGAAGATGGAGCAGTTCCGTGATTACCTCACCCAGCATGGTGTCTTCACCACCATCCGTGCCAGCCGCGGCCAGGACATCTACGCCGCCTGCGGTCTGCTCAGCACCTCGAAGAAAATCGGAGAAATCCGTGAGCACGAGAATGAAGAGAAGATGAATAAGTAAGGAAAGGTGGGGGAGAAATGGTTAGAGAATCTTTAAAGATCCTACTTGCCGGCTGTCTTTTGTTCCTTTTTCTGGCAAGTTGCAGCCCGGGAGGAGGAAGAAACAGAAAACTGCCCAAGAGCACAGGACAGCCTTACGAGGTGGTGCTCGAGGGAGATACCGATAGCATCGTTACGAAGATACTGACGGAAGAGGTGCCTGCCCTGCCCCAACCCGAACCGCTCTGCCGGCTCATCCAGGTTAAGAAGGGCAAGATCCACGGCAGCTACCCGCTCGTAAGAACTCGCATCGTAGTGAACATCCCGGCAGCGGAATTCTCAGTCAGGCTGAGCCGCAACGAGAATGCTTCACCGCAGACCGTCATCCGCATCTCTGCCCGCTCGCTGCAGCAACTCAGAGAGAAACTCAACCCCGAGAAACTGCGCCAGCTCGTAGATGAGACTGAACTGGAGCACCTCGCCTCCATCATCTCCACCAACCCGAGCAAGCAGAACCGCGAGATGCAGCAGCTGGTAAAGAAGAACTTCGGCATCAGCATGAACATCCCTGCCGAAATGCAGGCCAGCAAGAAGGCGAAGAACTTCATCTGGATTTCAAACAACGCCAGTTCGGGCATGAAGAACCTCATCCTCATGAAAGTGAAGAGGGAAGAACGAAGAGGGAAAGCCAATTCTGCTGCTTTTCCTGCTCAAGAGAAGCAGCAGATTGACAGCATGCTCCGCACAAACATGCCCGGCGAAACCGACAGCATGTACATGATAATCCCGGTCCTTTCAGAAAAAGGACTCTGGGAGATGAAGGGCGACGCCATGGGAGGCCCCTACGCGATGAGGCGCATCCGCCTGAGTAAAACGGGGGATGAAATCATCATCATCGGCTTCGTCTATGCGCCCGAAATGAAAAAGAAAATATTAATCAAGCAGCTAGAAGCTGCGATTTCTACTATAAAATAAAACGATAAATGGACAGCAAAAAGATTAGAGTGGCCATCACTCACGGAGATACCAACGGTATCGGATACGAACTCATTTTTAAGGCATTCAGTGAGCCAGAGATGTTGGAGTATTGTACCCCTATCATCTACGGTTCGCCTAAAGTGGCAGCTTATTACCGCAAGGCGATGAATCTGCCTGCCCAGTTCTCCATCATCCAGAAAGCAGAAGATGCTGAAGACGGAAGAATCAACCTCCTGCCAGCCGTAGACGAGGAGGTAAAGGTTGACATGGGCATGCCTACTCAGGAATCGGGTACGGCAGCCATCAAGGCACTTGACCGAGCCATGACCGACTACCGCGACGAGCTCTTCGACGTGCTCGTTACCGCACCGGTAAACAACCAGAACGCTCAATTTGAGGGCTTCCAGTTCAAGGGCCACAAGGAATACATTGAAACTTGCCTGGGCGAAGGTGCCAAGGGCCTTTCCATCCTCTGCGGCGGCGACCTTCGCATCGCATCCGTAACCGGAAAGACTCCGCTCAAGGACGTGCCGGCAGCTATCACCCAGGAGCTCATCATCGAGAAGGTGAAGCAGATGCACACATCACTGAAGCGAGACTTCATGATTACCAACCCGCGCATCGCCGTGCTCGCCCTGAATCCTAGCAACAACGGTGAGGAGAGCTGCGGACCAGAGGAAGCCAGCATCATCATCCCAGCCATTGACCAGCTTGCCGAGCAGAAAATACAAGCTTTTGGTCCTTACCCTGCTGACGAGTTCTTCGGCAACGGCCATTTCGTAGAGTTCGACGGCATCATGGCCATGTATCATGATCAGGCTACTACCCCGTTCCATTCTCTCTACACCGAGGATGGCGTACTCTTTACTGCCGGTCTGCCACTCGTGCACACCGCCGCCAACACCACTCCTAGCTACAGCATCACGGGCTGCAACGAAGCCGATGCACTCTCCTTCCGCCATGCCATCTACTTGGCGCTGGATGCCTTCTGCAACCGCGAAGACTATGATGAGGCCTACGAGAATCCACTGCCTAAACTCTACCACGAGAAGCGTGACGAGAGCGAGAAGGTAAGATTCTCCATCCCTAAGAAAAAGGGATAAGAGAAAGATTCCCTATTCCCGAGAAAAAGCGGAATAAAGAAAGATTCGGGAGGGCAGATGACGCAAAAAAGGCAAATCTGCCCTGTAATCAGACCTCCCGAACGTTAAAATTAAAAAAAAATGCAGATAATTCAGAAAAAATGAGTAATTTTGGCAGCTAAATGGATACTTCCGAACTACAAAAGATAAAACAGCGCTACAATATCGTCGGTAACAGCGACGGATTGAACCATGCGCTCGACGTAGCCCTACAGGTAGCGCCGACCGATCTCTCCGTGCTCATCATCGGCGAGAGCGGTGTGGGTAAGGAAATCATTCCAAGGGTGATTCACGACAATTCGCCACGCCGCAGAGAGAAATATTTCGCCATCAACTGTGGAAGCATTCCGGAGGGAACCATTGACAGCGAACTCTTCGGACATGAGAAGGGTTCCTTCACTGGAGCCATAGGCGAAAGCGAAGGATACTTCGGTATTGCCAACAAGGGTACCATCTTCCTCGACGAGGTGGGCGAACTCCCGATACAGACGCAGGCAAGACTGCTGCGAGTGCTCGAAACGGGAGAATACATCCGCGTGGGTGGAACTGAGATAAGGAAAACGGATGTTCGCATCGTGGCAGCCACCAACGTAAACATGCGCAAGGCTGTGAGTGAAGGCCGCTTTCGCGAGGACCTCTACTACCGCCTCAACACCATCCCGATACAGATGCCTGCATTGAGAGAGCGTGGCGATGACATCCTCCTGCTCTTCCGCCTCTTCGCCATGCAGATGGCCGAAAAATACCGTCTGCCTAAGATTTCACTCTCAGATGAGGCCAAGCAGATCATGCTGAAATACAAGTGGCCGGGAAATGTGAGACAGCTCAAGAACATTACCGAACAGATGTCAGTGCTGAGCCGAGAAAGAGAAATCGATGCACAGACCCTCACCCAGTTTATTCCGAGAGATGAGGAGTCTACACAGCTCGCCACCATACAGAAGGATGGCAAGGACGACCATAGCTACGCCAGCGAGCGCGAACTGCTATACAAGATTCTCTACGAACTGAGGGGCAACGTGAGCGACCTGAGACGAGAGATGAACAGCCTGCGCAAGCAACTCGATGAGGCACGCCAGTTGGGCGGTACAGGCGGATATGTTTCTCCGGTTCAGCCGAATACCCAGGTAGCTCCAGTATCATCCGTATCTCCGGTTTCATCGGTATCTCCGGTTCCGTCCGTATCATCCGTTCCATCGGTTTCTCCGGTTACTTCCGTACCTCCGATTACCGATCTCGACGAGCTACAACACATCCGTCAGGAAATAGCTACAGGAGGCATGAGGGGCACTTACAAACCCGAAGCCGAGGATGCTGAAATTGAGGAGATCAAGGAAGAAAACGAGAATCTTAACCTCAGCGACCTTAGCAAGCAGATGATCGAAAAGGCATTGGAGAGAAACAACGGAAACCGCAAGAAAGCGGCTGAAGAACTGGGAATCTCCGACAGAACTCTGTACAGAAAGATTAACAAATATAAGTTATGAAGCATATACGCGCGTACCTATATATAATAGGAGTCACACTGATGGTGGCGGTCATGGCAGCATGCTCCGTGAGCTACAAGTTCAACGGTGCCAGCATCGACTACACCAAAACTAAGACCATACAGATAGCCGACTTCCCTATCAGAAGTTCGTATGTGTGGGGTCCGATGGGTCCGATGTTCAACAACGAACTCAAGGATAAGTTTGCCAGCAACACCCAGCTCATACAGGTGTCACGCAACGGAGACCTGAAGATAGAGGGCGAAATCACCCAATATTCTCAGCGCAACAAGTCGGTTAGTTCTGAGGGATACTCAGCACAGACCGAGCTCAGTATCACCGTAAACGTACGTTTCACCAACACCAAGAACCATGCCGAGGACTTTGAAAAGCAGTTTACATCTGCCAAGACCTACGACACCACTCAGAGCCTTGCCTCGGTGCAGGAAGAACTGGTAACCCAGATTATCAAAGACCTGGTAGACCAGATATTCAACGCTACGGTAGCTAACTGGTAAAGTAAGTGAAGAACGAAAAGTGAAGAGTGAAGAATTCAACGGCTTTACTAATCATAAAGTTCAAAACTCAATGTTCAAAGTTCAAAGTAAAATAAAGTAAAGTAAAAATATCGTGGAATTAAGCAGATTGATACAACACCCGGAGGAAATGAACCGAGAGACGCTCTACGACTTGCGCGCCCTCTTGGCCTTATATCCGTATTATCAGACGGCACGCCTGCTGATGTTGAAGAATCTGTACCTGCTCCACGACCCGAGTTTCGACGAAGAACTGCGCCGTGCAGCCATCTACATCACCGACCGTAAGATTATCTTCGAGATGGTAGAGGCAGCACACTATCAGATAAAAAACGCCCCTGAAGAGGCTGAATCCAACAAGCAGCAAGGCGTAAGAGGAATAGGAGCAGAAAAACACGGGGACCGTACTAGTGACCTCATCGACCACTTCCTGGGATCAATTCCTATGGAAGAAGACGAAGAAGAGAAGAAGGAGAAACGTAAGCCTACACCTGCTGACGCGGCTGTAGACTATGTGGCTTATCTCATGGAGACCGAAGACCAGCAGGAGCCAGAAGATACTTCGCGCACCATGAGTCTCATCGACGACTTTATGGAGGATGGCGGTTTCAAACTGCCTAAAATCCAGCAGGACGAAGATTACAAACCAGAATTTACTCCCGAACTTCAGACCGATTCCGGCAAGGATGGCGAAGAGGAAAACAGCGGTGTATTCACCGAAACCCTCGCCCGCATCTACATCAAGCAGGGCAAGTATCAGAGGGCTTACGAAATCATCAGCCGCCTGCATCAGCAGCATCCTGACAAGAACGGATATTATGTTGACCAGCTCAGATTCCTTGAGAAACTGATGCTGAACAGCAAGAAGAAATAAAGAAGAATAATAAATAAATAAAACTAGTTTTAAAAAATGGCTTACACATTATTAGTAGTATTAATCGTCCTGGTAGCTATCCTGATGATTTTCATCGTGCTCATCCAGGAATCAAAGGGAGGTGGACTTGCAAGTAACTTCTCTTCAACCAACTCAATCATGGGTGTTCGCAAGACCACTGACATTGTTGAGAAATTAACATGGGGCCTCGCTGCAGCCTTGGTTGTCATCAGCGTGGCATGTGCTTATGTAGCCCCTCAGGCAGCTGGCGAAAGCAGTGTTTTGGAGGGAGCCACTCAGGAGCAGACCGCTCTTCCTGCTATGCCAGGTGCTAGCAAGGATGCAGCAGGTGCTCAGAAGGCTGTTCCTGCAGCTGGTGCAGATGCCCAGAAGGCAGCTCCAGTTGTTCCAACAAGCCCTGCAAAATAAAAAATAAGAAAAAAGGTACGAAAAAATTTGGTAGAACCATTTTTTTTTCGTACCTTTGCACCCGCTTAACAAGAATATGGTGGACGTAGTTCAGTTGGTTAGAGCGTCAGATTGTGGTTCTGAATGTC
>OGKD01000693.1_pt1 | contig 21959 bp, 18 predicted proteins | sample 1572371 | NCBI WGS metagenome assembly OGKD01 (sample SAMEA2582096, study PRJEB24529) | metagenome | biome: Human gut stool | place: China | collected 2011 | reverse complement strand
GGGGGTTCGTCTGGTGCGCCAGTGGATACGGGAGACCATGGAGTCAGAGGAAGAGGATTCGGAGGCCAAGTCCGCTTTGTACAATATTTACAATGCTTTGATGGATATCTGCACTGTCCATCAGGGGAAAGGCCCCGGGGAATTGACGAAGGATGCGCCGGTGGATACGCTGGCGAAGCTGATGATGAGCCATCTTTTCGGCGCCCTCACGGTGTGGTGCATGATGAACGGTTCCTTCAACCTGGCAGAGGACTCCCTGGACTATATGCGGATTGATATCATGAATCTCCTGGAACCCTATACGATTAAAGAATAAAAAGAGGCAGGAAGGGTATTTCCTTTCCTGCTTTTTTGATTGACCTTTTTCTATGTCTGTGATAAAATCATAATCACAAGAGACAATAAAGTCTCAAAATGGTATCAAGTGATTCACATCAAATGGAAGAGGTGTATAATGGACACAGAAAGCAGAGAAGAGGAATTGAAGAAACTGGCCCTTGCCTTCTGTACCAATCCAAGGCGCACGGCCCGGGAGCTGGCGGAGGCGGCGGGCATCAGCAAGGCCACCTTTTACCGGGTCTATTCGTCCCGGGAGAATCTGTCCCGCATCCTGAACGAGCGGGCCAGGGAGAAGATTTCCCTTCTCATGAAGCTGGTGACGGAGGAAGGAAATCCCCGGGAAAGGCTCCATGAAATCATCCGCTGCTGCTGCGATAACAAGGAATATCTCATGCTCCTCTGCTACGGCAATGTGACGGGAAGCGTGGATAACTGGTGTCAGGAGACCTACAGCCGGCAGATGACCGATTTCTTCCTTCGAGGACAGAAATCCGGCGCTTTCCGGGTGGACATCCCTGCCTCCGTGATGACAGAGCTTTTTGCAGGGGCCATGTGGTCCCTTTTTGAAGGAGAATGCCATGGCCGGGTGGCTTCCGCCAGCCTGCCGGAGTACTGGGAAACATTTTTCCTTCAGGGAATCGGTAATGAAGAAAGAGAGGATACACATTGAAAGAAGTCAAACCTTCCAAACGGCCCATACTGGCCTACTATGCCATCATATTCCTGGTGATTATCTTCTTTAACTCCCTCATCATGCCCATGTTCAAGAGCAATGAAGTGAAGACCGTGGACTACTCCAGCTTCATGACCATGACGGAGAATAAGGAAATCGACAAGGTGCAGGTGGAGCAGGACCAGATTATTTTCACCAAGAAAGGGGACAAGCAGGCTTATAAGACGGCTCCCATGAATGATCCCCAGCTGGTGGACAGACTCCATCAATCGGGGGCTGATTTCACCGGCAAAATCGTAACGCCCATAAACCCGCTCCTTGATTTCGCCCTGACCTGGATTCTTCCTATCTTGATTTTCTTCGGCATCGGCCATTACATGAACAAGAAAATCATGAAGAACATGGGCGGCCCCGGAGCCATGCAGTTCGGACTGGGGAAATCGAATGCCAAAATCTTCGTGAAGCCCACCGACGGTATCAAATTCTCCGACGTGGCCGGCGAAGACGAAGCCAAGGACAGCCTGAAGGAAGTGGTGTCCTACCTTCACAACCCCAGCCGCTATAAAGAAATCGGCGCCAAAATGCCGAAGGGCATCCTTCTGGTGGGACCGCCAGGCACCGGCAAAACCATGCTGGCCAAGGCGGTGGCCGGCGAATCGGAGGTTCCCTTCTTCTCCATCTCCGGCTCCGAATTTGTAGAAATGTTCGTAGGCATGGGCGCCGCCAAGGTGAGAGACCTCTTCAAGCAGGCCAAGGAAAAGGCGCCCTGTATCGTATTCATTGATGAAATCGATGCCATCGGCAAGAAGCGCGGCGGCGCAGCCATCGGCGGCAACGATGAAAGGGAGCAGACCCTGAACCAGCTCCTTACGGAAATGGACGGCTTTGAAGACAACACCGGCGTCATCATCCTGGCTGCCACCAACCGTCCCGAATCCCTGGACCCCGCCCTTACCCGCCCCGGCCGTTTCGACCGCCAGGTGCCCGTAGGCCTGCCGGACCTCCAGGGCCGCGAAGCCATCCTGAAGGTGCACGCCAGCAAAATCAAGCATGCTCCCGACATTGACTACAATAAGGTGGCCCGCATGGCCTCCGGTGCCTCCGGCGCCGAGCTGGCCAACATCGTCAACGAAGCGGCCCTCCGTGCCGTCCGCGACCACAGGAGCTACGCCACCGAAGAAGACATGGAAGCGTCCATCGAAGTGGTCATTGCAGGCTACGAGAAGAAACACGCCATCCTGTCGGACAAAGAAAAATGCGTGGTGTCCTACCATGAAATCGGCCACGCCCTGGTGGCTGCCCTCCAGTCCCATTCCGCGCCGGTACAGAAGATTACCATCATTCCCCGTACCAGCGGCGCCCTGGGCTACACCATGCAGGTGGACAAGGGCAACCATTACCTCATGACCAAGGAAGAACTGCTGGACCAGATTGCCACCTTAACCGGCGGCAGGGCGGCGGAAGAAGTGGTCTTCCACACCTCCTCCTCCGGCGCTTCCAATGATATCGAAAAAGCCACCAAGCTGGCCCGGGCCATGATTACCCGCTTCGGCATGAGCGACGAATTCGGCATGGTAGCCATGGAAACCGTGACCAACCAGTACCTGGGCGGAGACACCACCCTGGCCTGCTCGCCGGAAACCGCTGCCCGCATCGACCGCGCCGTTTCCGAACTCATCAAGAAACAGCACGAAAAGGCAGTGAAGCTCCTGGAAGACAATCGGTCCAAACTGGACGCCCTGGCCAAGTACCTCTACGAAAAGGAAACCATTACAGGAGACCAGTTCATGCACATCCTTGAACACGGCCTGCCGGAAGAAAAACCGGCACCCGCCGCTCCTGCCATGGACCTGAATCTGGAGAAATAAAGAGTCATAGAAATCCGCATAAAAAGCGGTGAATCTGAAAAAAAGATTCACTGTTTTTTTGCGTGGTAAGCACGCCGGAAACCTTCCTTCCCGCCCCGCCGGTCATTCTGAGCCGCAGGCGAAGAATCTCGGAACATGCCGTGAATGACTCCGCTGCCGGTCATGCCAGGGCCCGGCACTCTCCTTCCCGCCCACTGGTATTGACTGCCTTTACCCTCACTTACCATGCTTACCGAGATCCTTCGCTGGCGCTCAGGATGACGTGTGTAAGGCGGGAAGGCTTTATGTTTTACGCTGCCCGCCGCCCTGTCATCTCGAGCGGGGGTGCATGCCGGGATGGCGAGAGAGGTATCGGCACTATTGAGACTCTGAGTCGAGAGATCTCCCGTCTCAATGCCGCACATGCTATTGAGGAGTGAGATTTCTCCACTCCGCTGCCGACCGTCGAAATGACAGTGGAGGTGGAATACCGCGTGCGCCATTGCGGGGGAATTTCAGGGCTCCGCTTGAGTTGACAGCAGGGGGCAGCACCGGTGTTATTCATTTCCTCTTTTTACGGACAGGGAAATCAAGTAATAAAATTTAAAATATTTTCTCCATGTGAACTGCCGGTCAATTTGTGGTATAATTTATAGAAATTTCAATTTTATTTTATATAACTTTTACATGAGGTGCATCGTGAAACAAGTGATTCTATCCGCCCTTTCCTGGGTGGTATCTGCGGCGCTGGTCATTATGGCAGTGCTCCATCTGGGCGGGGACTTTCCCGACATCCACAGCTATGTGCAGCCAAGGCTGGGGGCGGCGCTCCTGGTCTTTCTGATTGTCTCCTTCGGCCTTTTTTCCGTGCTGGACAGGAAATACCTGAAGCGGCTTCTTCCCTGGGCGGTGATTCTGCCGCTCCTCTGGATGGGCACCTTCACCTGGGCCTACGGTTTTGCCTCCCTGCCTGAAAAGAAACATCTAGGGGACTACTACGTGCTGGGGGCCCTGCTCATGGCACTGCCCTATGTGTACACCGCCTTGACCGCCAGGACAAAACGTTTCTCCTCCCTGTGGACGGTGATTGCCGGCATTTATACCTTCTTCATGGTGCTCATTCCCTTCATTTATATCGGCTACTACGTCCTCTTCGGCGGGGAAATGGATATGTTTGCCATGATGGCCGTCCGTTCCACCCATCTGAAGGAAATCAAGGACTTCCTGCGTACCATGGGCTCTCCCGCCCATCTGGTGATGGCGGTCATAGCCCTTCTGATTGTGATTTCCTGTGCCCTGGGTCTCGCCCGGTCCATGATGAAAAGGGCCCGGAGCTATGAAGGAAACATCCTTCGGGGCAGTGGAAGGTCCTTTACCATTGGACTTGCTGTCATTTCCATCCTCTTCTTCGGCGGCTTCTATCGCCAGATTACCCACGTATTTCCTGCCTCCATTTTCAAAGCGCTGAACTCTTCGGGCAGTGAATTCCAGCTTCTCCAAAAACTGAACGACAACCTGGATAAGAATGCGAAAACCATGACCTTCCTGCCGCCGGATCCCACAGGCGGTATCGACGAAGGCACCCACATCGTCATCATCGGTGAAAGCGCCAACAGGGACCACATGAAGGCCTTCACTCCGGACTATCCTGAAAATACGACTCCCTGGCTTTCGGAAATGGCTAAATCAAAGGACTTCGCCCTGGGATACAAGGCCTATTCCAATTTCCCCAATACCCTCTTCTCCCTTTCCTACGCCATGACCAGCGCAAACCAGTACAGTGACATGTCCTTCGAAGACGTGGTGAGCATGGTGGACGTGGCCAAGGCCGCCGGCTACCGCACCGACTGGATTTCCTTCCATAACCGGAGCTCCATGTCCAGCGCCGGCGTCACCATGATTGCAGAACGCTGCGACGACTCCTACTGGGAAAAGAACTACGACGGCTATACCCTGGAAGTGCTGAAAAAACTGCCGCCTGCCAAAAAGCGGATCATCTTCATCAATATCGACGGCAGCCACTACACCTACATTGCCCGGGTGCCGGTGAACCTCCGAGATAAGCTGGGCATCTCCAAAGAAGATCCCTATCATGACTATGACCTTACCATCGCCTACGACGACCAGGTGATGAAGGAAATCTTCGAATACGCCAAGGCGAACCTGAACCTGAAATCCATGATTTACTTCTCCGACCACGGCGAAAACATGAAGCACTACCACACCACATCCCCCTTCTACTACGACATGGTGCACATCCCCTTCTTCGTCTACCTTTCCCCGGACTACCAGGCCGCCCACCCCTACCTCATGCCCGCGCTGAAAGCCCATGAGCAGCAGGTCTTCACCAACGACCTGGCCTTTGACACCGTCACCGGCATCTGGCGGGCCAGGACCAACTTCTACCAGTCCAAGTATGACTTCTCCTCCAAGGACTACTCCATTACCATGGATAACGCCACCACCTTCGAAAGAAAGAAGAAAATCAAAGACGACCCTGTATGGCAGGGGAAATAAAAAGAGCAGGAAACCAAATCGGTTTCCTGCTTATTCTTTTCTTGGTATCATGTAATGCAGCGAGTCCATAGTGCCCCCGTTAGGGGTGGCAAGGGAACACGATTCGTAGAGGAGTGATAGCGACCTGAGAATCGTGTGACACGCTTCCCACCGGGGCAAAGGTGGTGGCGCAGCCACCAAAGGGGGAGAGCCGCCGAAGGCGGCTAATCACAGGCATTCTGTTCATGAAGTATGAAACCAAATGTTGAGCGTAGAGCGCCCCTGCCGCGCCAGCGGCATATAAAACTCATCGCCGCAGGCGATACCACAACAGGGAGAAGCCGCGAAGCGGCGCCCCTTCTTTTCTTATTTGCGCCGCTAGGCGCCACCTTCCCCTTTGAACCTTATGAACCCTCTGAACCCTCTGAACCCGGGCCGCCACGCGGCCCCATCAGTCCCTTGAGAACAAATCCCTGGTATACACCTTATCCTTCACCGGCAGCAGCTCCTCGCTCACCCGGTTGGCCAGGATGATGTCCGATTTCTTCCGGAACTCTTCCAGGTCATGGGTCACCGGTACATCCTCAAAGGTCTCTTTATCCAAAGTGGGTTCATAAATGATAAGGGCCAGGCCCTTTTCCTTCAGCCTTTCGATAATGCCCTGGATGGCCGAGGAACGGAAATTATCGCTGCCGCTCTTCATGGTGAGACGGTAAATGCCCACCAGCTTGGGCGAAAGGGAAGCGATGTGGTCCGCAATGTACTGTTTCCTCGTTTCATTGGCCTCCACCACCGCACGAATCATGGTTTCCGGCACATCCCGGTAATTGGCCAGAAGCTGCTTCGTATCCTTGGGCAGGCAGTAGCCGCCGTAGCCGAAGGAAGGATTATTGTAAAAATCGCCGATGCGGGGATCATAGCCCATGCCTTTGATGATATCCGTCGTTTTCAGCCCCTTCTCTTCGGCGTAGGTGTCGATTTCATTGAAATAAGCCACCCGAATGGCCAGGAAGGTATTGGAAAAGAGCTTGATGGACTCCGCTTCCGAAGCACCGGAATATGTTCCTTAATGGCCCCCTCCTGCATGAGGGACGCGAAAAGACGGGCCTTGGGGAGAAGCGATTCCTTTCCCTTCGGAATGCCTACGATAATGCGGGACGGATAGAGATTATCATAGAGCGCCTTCCCCTCCCGCAGAAACTCCGGTGCAAAGAGGATGGAAAGGCTGGGGTACCGGGTGGAAATCCGCCGGGTGTAGCCGATGGGAATGGTGGACTTGATCACCACCAGGGCCTTCGACCCCACCCGCTCGATCTGGGACAGAATGGACTCCACCGCCTTCGTGTCAAAATGGCCGGTGACATCATCATAATTCGTAGGCGCCGCAATGATGATGAGCTCCGCCTCCCGATAGGCATCATCCCCGTCCAGAGTGGCAGTGAGAGAAAGTTTCTTATGCTTCAGGTAGTCCTCAATATAGGCATCTGCAATGGGAGACTCCCCGCGGTTCACCATGTCCACCTTCTCCGGAATCACATCCACCGCAGTCACCTCATGGTGCTGGGCAAGGAGAATGGCGTTGGAAAGTCCCACGTAGCCGGTACCGGCAATGGCAATTTTCATAATATTTCCTCGCTTCACTAAAAGATTATTTACTTTATTATACTCTTTCCCCGCGCCCTTTGCGACAGCTCCTGAGACAAGGCCAGCGTGGTCATGACTCTATATACAGAGAAGCGGGGAGCCCGGAAGGGCGGCCATCATGTCCTGCCTGCGCACATCCATGGAAAGCAGGACCGCCAGCCCTCCCATGACCGCTTCTCTATCAGCCGGCTGACAACTCCATAGAAAAACTTTCTGAAATCCCAAAGCCCAGCAGCGTGCCCGCTTAGAGAATTTCAGGGAGTTTTTTTGCGTGGTTTGGGGAGATGGGAAATATAAAGAGCCACCGACATTACAGCTGGCGGCTCTTTTTCTGCATGGCACCAACGAGCCTGTCGGAATTTCCGACAGGTTCGATGAAAATGAAATATTGCGTCCACAAAAATTCATAATGACGGTCAGCCAACCGCGACCCTGTCATCTCGAGGGGGCTGCATGCCGCTCGAAATAACAGAATGGCGGCTGATTATGTGATTCTCTGATAGGGGCTCCGTTGTCTTTTCAAATGTAACCAATCCACTTATGGTGAGCTGGAAATGCCCATAAAGACTGGAGTCTGTAAAAGAAGATGAAACTTTGGTAAAATAAGGGTGTGGAATGGTTTGCGTCGGCAGAGTCGATTCGCTGCGGATTTATTTTCCAGTTCACTGCCGCATAGGCAGTTTAGAAAAATCAGGCTGTCTGGGACAAAGAGCATCCTTCGTTCACTGCCGCATAGGCAGTTTAGAAATTGGAAGAATCCAAATTATTAGCCAAAGAAATGTTCACTGCCGCATAGGCAGTTTAGAAATTTCGAAGGATATTAACAGGGCAAGCGCCGGTGTTCACTGCCGCATAGGCAGTTTAGAAATCACCTCCTCCGCTGTCTTCCTGGCCTTTGGGGTTCACTGCCTTACAAGCATTCTTTTGTCATTTGCAGCATAAGGACAAGAGGCGGTGAAATTTCTGCTGATTGTCACATATTTTTTTAGATTCTTCTGCCATGTGCCATATCTTGTCATCATTAAATGATATAATAAATGAAAATATAAGTATTTGATTTCTTTTCGATGAGCGAAAGTGATGAGTGCTATGAACAACATGCTTTCAAAGTCAGATTTCAAGGTTATTCTTCATTCGAAACGTGCCAATATTTATTATCTTGAGAAATGCAGGGTCATGCAGAAAGATGGATGTGTGGTCTATTTGACGCAGAGCAGGGATAAGAATCTGTTTTGGAATATTCCTGTGGCGAATACGACGGTGATTCTTCTCGGAAATGGTACATCCATTACCCAGGGAGCTATGCGCATTCTCTGCGGGGCCGGTGTTATGGTGGGATTCTGCGGAGGAGGCGGGATGCCTCTTTTTGCAGGGACTGATATAGAATGGCTTGGTCCACAGAGTGAGTATCGGCCGACTGCCTATATGCAGGGATGGATGTCTTTTTGGTATGATGAGGAGAAACGGCTGAAGGCGGCCAAAGTGTTTCAACGGGAAAGATGCCGATTTTTGGAGAGGGTCTGGTCATCGGATGATGAGCTCCAGGATGAGGGATTTTATGCAGATGATGCAGAGGTTGAAGGTGCTTTGGCTTTTTATCGTGCCAGAATCGAGAAAGCGTCGGATGTGACGGAGCTGCTGGCGGCGGAAGCGGAGTTTACAAAGAATCTTTATAAATACGCAGCGTCTAATGTTTCCATGACCGACTCCGACTTTGTGAGAAAAAGGGAAGCCGATGACAAAGCTAATGTTTTTCTGAATCATGGCAATTATCTTGCCTACGGCCTGGGGGCCTGCACATTGTGGGTTCTGGGGATTCCCCACGGTTTTGCGGTTATGCATGGAAAGACCCGCAAGGGGGCGCTGGTTTTTGATGTGGCTGATTTGATTAAAGACTCCATTGTACTTCCGTGGAGCTTTGTGTGCGCGTCCAAGGATTGGAGGGATAAGGAGTTCCGTGAAAAGTGTCTGGAGAAGTTTACGGAGCACCGGGTGCTGGATTTCATGTTTGACGTAGTCAAAAGGGTGAGCCTCGGGGCAGGTGATTTCTCATGATGGTACTTTTTATCAGCCAGAGCACGAAAAAGGCACAGCTTGTGGTACGCCGCATTCTGGACCAGTATGCCAGACGTGTGGGAAATGATGTGTGGAGAACTGTTATCACAGCAGATGGACTGGAAACGGTGAAGGTGCTGCTGAAAAGAAATGCATCTAAGAATACGGCAGTGGCCTGCCATTGGATTCGTTCCAGAAATCGGGATGATTTATTATGGATTGTAGGGCATAGGAATGCCTTTGATGAAAACGGACAGGTTCCTGTAAGTTCTACTACCAGAGAGCTTATGCATAGGGAGTGGGAAAATGACTGGATTTATCTTCCGCTGGTATCTATCCTGGCTGCACTGGCAGCCTTGTTCCATGACTGGGGGAAGGCCTCTGACTATTTCCAAAAGAAACTGGCAAAAGGAGCTTTGACGGCCGATCCATTCCGGCATGAGTGGATATCCTGCAAAATACTGGAGGCAGTGGTCCGGTGCAGCGGCGCCTGGGACGATGATAAAAAGTGGCTGTCATATCTTGCGGAAGACCGCTTTAATGCAGAGGAAATCGAGAGGGTACTTTCTGCCGGGGATAATGACAGGGAAAAATTAGCACCACTGCCGCCGCTGGCAGGCGTTTTGGCCTGGCTGATTTTATCCCATCATCGCCTGCCCGATTTGGAGAAAGAAGAAAGAAATCGGTATGTAGATAGAGAGAGGAAGACCATTGCTGATGTCCTTGGCAGTATCAATGGGACCTGGGGATATGAAAATACGGATCCGGAGGCCATGGCACGGCAACAGGAGTGTTTCACTTTTTCTCATGGTCTCCTTTGGGAAGATGCACTGCTCTGGAGGAAGGCAGTAAAAAAGTGGTGTGCCCGTGCATTGGAAAAATATGATGATCTAGCCGGTTTGGTGTCAGACCAGGTGACGAATCCTGCTCTCAGGAGGTGTCTGAATGATGCAAGGCTGGGATTGATGCTGGGAGACCATTATCTTTCTTCCATGCCTGCATCTTCAGATCAAAGCCGCTGGGGAGCCCGTTCCCTGTGGGCTAATACGGACAGGAAATCGGGAAAGCCCAGACAGTTTCTGGAAGAGCATCTGGTGGGAGTGATGAAACAGGCCCTTGGCATTATCCATGGGCTGCCTGCTTTTGCGGGCCGCATGGAAAAAGCGTATGATGTGCATTCTCTCAGAAAGACAAGCCCGCTTCCGTTCCGCTGGCAGGACAGGACGGTGGCGAAAATCAGGAAATATAGAGAAGGCAGTGAAAGGAAACAGGCCTGGTTTATTGTGAATATGGCCAGCACGGGCTGTGGAAAAACCATGGCCAATGCGAAAATCATGGAGGCGGTGTCCGAAGAGGGAGATTCTCTTCGGTACGTGCTTGCTTTGGGGCTCCGATCCCTTACCCTGCAGACAGGCGATGAATACAGGGAGAGAATCGGCTTATCCAGAGATGAAATGGCTGTCATCATAGGTTCCAATGCTGTATTGAAGCTGCATAATCAAAGCAGGGGGCAGGATGATGATTTCTCTGTTTATGATGAGGACGGTCCGTTAATGGAGCAGGAACTCTGCTGCGTTGATACACAGTCTGAAAGGCAGAATCGGTTTCTGGATATCTTTTTCAATCCGGACTATCCGGAAAGCGCGCAGAAGAATAAGAATTTTCTCTATAAGCCGGTACTTGTGACCACCATTGACCATCTTATGGGAGCGGTGGAAACGAAGCGGGGCGGAAGGTATATACTTCCCAGTCTGCGCCTCATGTCATCGGACCTTGTTATTGATGAAATCGACGATTTCAATAAAGAAGACCTGACAGCCATTGCCAGGCTGGTTCATCTGGCAGAAATGTGGTTATTTCCTCTGCTACCATTCCTCCGGACCTGGCAGAGGGGATGTATAGATCCTACAGGGCCGGATTATCCTGTCGGAATGCGTTCTTTTCTGATAAAAAATCAGCAGCCCTGGTCTGGTGTGATGAATTCAAAACAGAGGTGCAGTCCATGGGGCCTGCAGATAACGATTTCGCGGAAAATCATGATAAATTCATTCGCAGTCGAATAGAAAAATTGAAGAAACAGCCTGCCAAACGGAGAGGTTTTATTGTCCCCTGCGGGAAAGAATCGACCGATGAGGACGGAAACGGGCTATTGGAAGGATATTTCGGCCATATGCGGCAGGCGGTGCTTCGGCTCCATGAAAATCATCATGTGGTAGATAAAAAGACTGGAAAGAATATTTCCATAGGCGTCATCAGGGTGGCTAATGTTAATCCCTGTGTGGCGCTCAGCATCTACCTTCTGCAGTGCAGCTGGCCGGAAAATACGGCAGTCCGGGTCATGACCTACCACAGCAGGCAGATACTCCTGCTTCGCCATGAACAGGAAAAATATCTGGATGCTGTACTGAAGAGGAATCGGGAAATGAGTCGGACGGTGGACATAGAGGATTCCGTTTTGAGGAAACATATAGACGGGACTGAAAAGGAAAATCTTATTTTCATCCTTGTGGCTACGCCGGTGGAAGAAACAGGAAGGGACCATGATTTTGACTGGGCAGTCATAGAGCCCTCTTCCGGGCGTTCCATCATCCAGCTGGCAGGCAGAGTGCTCCGCCATAGAAAGCGGGCGGAAGATATTTCCAGCGCCAACATAGCCATCATGGATTACAACATACTGGGCTTGAAAGAAGAGGGCGGCGTTGGGCATGCCAACGGACCGATGGATTACAACATACTGGGCTTGAAAGAGCAGAAAAGAGCCTTTATCTGGCCAGGCTATGAGGATGGCAAGTATGTGCTGGAGACCCATCGTATGGAAGAACTGATAGATGGAAAGAGACTGGCCCAAAAGATTGATGCAGTGCCCAGAATCCGTAAGAATACTCCGCTGGAACCGCGGAAGAGACTGATGGATTTGGAACAGCAAATCATGGTTGATTTCAATAGCAGAACCGATAAAGGACCCCAGTGTATGAATGGCTGGAACAGGGAATCCTGGTGGATGACAGCTTTGCCCCAGGAAATGAATCGGTTCCGGAAATCAACCATGGAGGAAGTCAAGCTCTATGCTAAATATGAGGAAGTCAAGCTCTATGCTAAATATATTGACGGAAAAGTCATACTCTGTGAATGGAATGAAGAAACATCCTTTAGCAACGTGTATAGTATCGAACCGTATACAGGTATGACGCCTGACATGAAGAAAAGACTGTGGCTTTCAGATGAAGAACGGAATTACATAAAACTTCTTGAAAGTTTGACAGCAGGACATGATGGGCCAAAAGAAGAACTGATGAAAAAATACTCTGAAATTTTTGGCGAAATAACAGTTCCAGTGTTTGAAAACAATACAAAAACACTTCTATATTCTGATCAGCTGGGATTATTTCAACTGGAAAAGGAGGAACCGGAAATTGGGAAAGCTCAGTGAATATATACAGGAACAGGCAAAGAAGAAAAACAAAACGCCTGAAGTCTGGCTGGAGGGGGTGCTGGCTAATCTCTCCAAGTGTACGCTGGCAACGCATGTCGGGAAATTTTCAAATCCGGACAGTAAGGTTGTTATTTATGATAATTCGCAATCAGGTATGGACGGCCTTGTCACTACCACTTCCTCTGCGTGTGAAACAGATATGATTTACTCCTCTGCAGCCTATATGGCATCTACAAAACTTCTGCTCCAACCTATGGAGGATGGTAAAAGCTGTCTGGAGCATTTGCAGGCAGGTGAAAGTGATGTATATGAAGAATTTGGGCAGTTTGGAATAAAGAAGGAACGTCTCCATGAAGCCTTGGATGGGATAAAGAAGGCAGAAAGCTTGGAAACTGACGGCAGACTGAGACAGGTCTATTTCCCGGTAGGAGATCATGATTATCATTTATTGACGGTGCTTCCCGCCTCTTCTCTTATGGAAACCATGAGCAGCAGGATAAAAGTGATGAATCATAGATGGTTTGATACGAACGATAGGAAAAAAGACGTATATGGTGAATCTGCCAGCCATATAAATGACCTAACGGTTATAGGATTTGGGGGAACCAAGCCTCAGAATATCAGCACGTTAAATGCAAATTCCGGAGGAAAAGCTTACCTCTTGTATTCCATGCCGCCGATAATCAGTGATAAGCATACCAGACTTCCCAGGTATGATGTCTTTATGGAATGTATTCCTTATGGTATCTGCAATGATGTTGTCAAAAAGCTGCATAAACTATTTTCAACGGATAGAAATAATATGGACATCCGGGCAAAGATTCGCTTGTGTATAGAAAATGTGGCAGACTATTGTATAGAAACCGCAGAAGTTATACGAATGCAGCAGGAGGGCTGGAGCTTTGAAGAAAAATACAGAAACCTTTCATTGGCTCAGAAAATCTGGCTGGATGGTGCCTATGAGAAGGAATGGGGAAATGATGAATGGCGTCATGAAGTGGGAAAGCAGTTCGGAAAATGGATTATCCGACTCTATGGCCGCATAGAGGGCTCTGAAAAAATTGCTCTGGGAGATGAAGAAATGCAGATGTTTTCTGAAGTGATGGAAGATGCCTTACGAAAGGAAGTGAATCCAGCCTTATGAAATCCTATTTATTGATTCGCCATATGAAAGTCCATAATGCCAATGCCATGAGCAGTACCCTCACTATAGGCGTACCGGCAGTGACAGCCTGGATGGGGGCTGTGCATGCTTTGGAAAGAAAAATCAGGCAGCAGGAAATATGGCATCATATCCGCTTTCCCGGTGCGGGCATTTCATTTCATCACTGCAGCCTGCAGGTATTCAAGTCTTCCATAGATTCAGTTTATTTAATTAGAGGAACAGCTAATCCTTCAAAACCTAAAAATAAAAATGAGGGGAAAGCTCAAAATAATAAGATATCATCTGATATGAGGAAATTGAAACCTCCGTCATTTATTGAAGAACCGCGTATCCATCTTGATATATCCCTTTTGCTGGAAGTGGAAGGACTGGATGGAGACAATGATGAAGAATTTCTTGACTGTGTCCGCCAGTTGCTGCCATCCATGAAAATGGCCGGTGGGGACATTCTGGAAATCGGGAAATTCAGGCTCTGCTATGCTGACAGAGATCATCCACAGGAAGAAAGAAAAGTATTGTCTGCTTTAATGCCCGGATTTGTCCTGATTGAACGAGATGATTTGATTCGCCAAATGACAGAAAGCGGAGCAGACAGTCTGCAGGCGCTGCTGGATTATCTTAAAATTACTAGAACTGCACGGAAAGATGAAAATGGAAATATAGACGGATGGGATTATTCCCGAAAAGGAAATGGCTGGCTTGTTCCTATTTCCGTGGGTTTTAAGGGGATTTCCGAACTTGGAAATGTTGAAAACCAGAGAGATCCCTCTGTGCTGCACCAATTTGTAGAAAATGCGGTGACTTTGGGGGAATTCCGCATGCCCTATCGCTTTGACCATGTGGATGATATCCTGTGGCATTACGAATATGACAGTAAAAATAGTTTGTATCTCTGCAGTAATCATGCATAAAGGAGTAATTTGTCATGAATAACGAAAAATTTAAAGAAACGACTGTATTGGCCTTTGAGAAGAAACTGGTAGTATCTGATGGATATATGTATGGGACGAACTGGAATGTTCGTGATAAAGAAGCAGAACCGATAAAACTGGTAGAAAAATCAGTTCGCGGTACTATTTCCAATCGACTGAAACCAGTAGAGGAAAAAGATCCGGCCAAGTTGAATAAAAAGATTGAGAATCCTAATCTACAAACCATAGACAGTGCATCCCTTGCTTTGAACCAGGACACGCTGAAACTGGTGTTTACAATCAAAGTGCTTTCAGGAGTACAATATCCCGCTGCCTGCAATAGCGAGAGCCAGTATAAGGGGATTCTTGCCATGGGTGAGGAATTTATTCAAGAGCAGGGATTCAGGGAACTGGGGCGGAGATATGCATACAATCTGGCAAACGGGCGTTTTTTGTGGAGAAACCGTGTCGGGGCGGAAGCTTTGGAAGTTAGGGTCCATGTGAAAGAAGAGGAGAATGACTGGGTATTTGATTCCTATCAGTATTCCTTGAAAAATTTTAATAGGAAAGATGAGGCTGTGGAGGAATTAGGAAACCTGATTGCCGATACACTTTCCGGCAAAAGAGACTCCTTGATGATTGAAGTAGAAGCCTTTGCACAAGTGGGAAAAGGACAGGAAGTATACCCCAGCGAAGAATTGATTTTTAACAAGAAAAAAGGAGAAAAGAGCAAGGTCCTTTATCAGGTGAATGGTGTGGCGGCTATGCATTCCCAGAAACTGGGCAATGCCATCCGGACCATTGATACCTGGTATCCTGAGTATGATGGGAAACGAAATGGGCCCATTGCGGTGGATCCCTATGGTGCCGTAACAAATCTTGGCGTTGCATATCGGCAGCCAAAAGAGGGAAAAGACTTTTATACTCTTTTTGTTCCCTGGACAAAAGGTGTTAAACCGAAAAGTATTGATGACCGGAACTATGTCATGGCAGTTCTGGTAAGGGGAGGAGTCTTTGGCCGTAAAGGAGATAAGGAGTAATGCTTTTATACTATCAGGAAATCACATTGATTCCGGATGGAGAAACACCGGCCTTTTTCCTTATGTCCAGAGTGTTTGTGCAGATACACCTGGCCTTGGGAAACTGGAAAAACCAGACCGGCAGCCAGCCCTTTGGCATCTCTTTCCCGCAGTATGAAGAAAAAAGCCTGGGTGAAAAAATCAGGATATTTGCAGAAAGCAGAGAGCTGCTGGAAAAACTGGATATGGAAGGATCCCTGAAAAGACTTAAGGATTATGTTCACTTGACGTCCATTAGAAAAGTGCCGATGAACAGGATAACAGGATATGCGTCTTTCAGCCGTTATCAGCCAGACTCATCGGTGAAGCAGAAGGCCAGAAGATTTTCTGCCCGGCATCCTAGTACATCCTATGAGGAAGCCCTTTCGCAAATGAAACAGAAAAAAGAAGACTATGGAAAACCTTTCATTCATATGAAAAGTTTATCCGGCGGTCAGAAATTTAATCTGTTCATAGCAAAAACACCTCAAGCCGAAGAGATGAGAGGATTCTTCAGCACCTATGGCCTGAGCCGAGACGCATCCCTGCCTGAATTTTTGACCAATGATAAAAGAGCAGCCGGAAAAACATCGATAAATACGTAATCTTTTCATGTGGCCGGAAAACATTGGTTGATTTGGAAAAATGTAAAAAAGGCGCGAATCTATCGGTATTCCTTTCTGCACATCTTCAGTTCACTGCCGCATAGGCAGTTTAGAAATTTCAGCGACGGCACATCCACTTATCCCGTATAGTTCACTGCCGCATAGGCAGTTTAGAAATAAAAGTCCGCTAGCCATGTTAAAACCACCTTGTTCACTGCCGCATAGGCAGTTTAGAAATTCACGGGCAAAGGAAAGCATGGACTGAAGAAGTTCACTGCCGCATAGGCAGTTTAGAAATACCAGAGCCAGATATCCGCCAGGAAACATCTGTTCACTGCCGCATAGGCAGTTTAGAAATGGCTCAAGACGAAATACATCATTACCGACTCGTTCACTGCCGCATAGGCAGTTTAGAAATTTTTCATTGCGATTCCAACTTCACTGTAATAGTTCACTGCCGCATAGGCAGTTTAGAAAATACAAACGAAAGCCGCTGTAAGTCAGAAGTTGTTCACTGCCGCATAGGCAGTTTAGAAACTCTTCAGCGGCAATTTCTCTTGCCAGCTCATGTTCACTGCCGCATAGGCAGTTTAGAAATACAAGAGCAATGACGGATTCGGAGCCTTGATGTTCACTGCCGCATAGGCAGTTTAGAAATGCCTATCTTGGAGACAATTCCGGAACCATTGGTTCACTGCCGCATAGGCAGTTTAGAAATTGAAGGACATGCGCCTCATGGCAGTGGAAGCGTTCACTGCCGCATAGGCAGTTTAGAAAACAAGCTCAAAGCAGGCATGACCTACGTCAACGTTCACTGCCGCATAGGCAGTTTAGAAACACTCCTCCGCTTCTTCCGGCGTTAATCCCAGGTTCACTGCCGCATAGGCAGTTTAGAAATCAAAGTGAATGGGATGTACCTTGTAGTTCATTGATTTATCCAAACTTCTATAAGTTTTATAAATTATCCAAATATCATCTATTTTTTTTCTCCTCCTCCTCATCATCATCATCATCCTCCTCCTCCTCATCATCATCACCATCTTCTTCTTCCAGTGGTTCGAATGGAATCTTTTTCCTGATACAAAAGGCGTATTGGGCAATATCTCCGCCGCTCCTGATGATTCCGGCTGTAATAGCATCTGCTAACATCTGCCGCTCCTTATCATTGGAAAGGCATAGCTGCACTCCTGTGATAAAATCTTTTTCATCCCAGATTTCCCTCAAAATGTTTGTAAGTTCATTCTTTGTCATCTGTGCCTCCTTGTTTTAATTTCATTTTATCATAATCATGCATAATCCTATATCTGTCAATTCCCCTTCTTACGTTTGAGACTCTAATCCTTTCGCCGCGTAAATATGACTTTATTGCAACCACAAACATTGAAACTTTACTATTTGATATTTGACTCTCTTGCTATTTCTGCTATACTAAGGCCAGAGGTAAGAAAGGTCTTATCTCCACCACATTGCCAGAGGAAATCCTGCTGCTGTCTGCATATAAACCCCGTTTGTAGATTCGTATTAGCATCACAACCTCAACGATTCGTCTTTTTTCATAGTCAGATGAAATGTGGATCCGGAATTGAGCTCGTTAGTGATGGCGGCAGGGCAATGAATCCCCTCCTTTCCCCTGGCAGTATTTTAAAGGAACCCTGTGGTTCCTGAAAAACGCCTTCGTTCCCCGCAGACGAAGGCGTTTTTCCATGGGGAAAATGAGAGGTTTGATGGAAGAGATTTGAGAATTGAGATTTGAGAATTGAGATTTGAGAATTGAGATTTGAGAATTGAGGTTTGGGATTGGAGGATGGGGATTGGGGATTGGTGGCTGGAGAATGGAGGGGCGCCTTTGTGGCGCTGTTTTTTTATTGGGCTGGTGGGCTGAGCGGTGGCGCTAACGGCGTGTACTATGTCCGGCGGAAATCAATGGCACGAAAAAAGCAGTGGAGCGGATCCACTGCTTTTCTTATTTCATCATTTCTTTCCATTCGTCGGGGTAGTCGCCTCGGTATTCTACTACCTCATCCATTGGTTTCCTGGGGAGGGGGCGGACTTCTTTGTCGGTGTAGCCGAAGGCGATGGCGGCTGCCATTTCTCCGTCTTCATGGAGCCATTCTTTCAGTTCGTCGTAGGCGAAGAAGACGTTGCAGGTCCAGAGGCTTCCGATGCCGCGGTCTGTGGCTTCGAGGCACATGTTCTGGATGGCGGCGCTGATGGACTGGATGTCTGCCAGTTCCATGAGGTATTCGTCCTTGGGATGGTCTTCGCGGTAGTTAAGGCCTTTGGTGTTCATGACGAATACGATGACCGGCGCCTGTTCCAGCACCCGGGCGGTGTAGATGGCGGAGGGGATGAATTTTTCGTATTTCTTTCCGAAGATGGCGTTTTCTTCGCCCTTCCTGTTTTTCATGATGCCCTCTTTCAGGCATTTCACCATGGCTTTCCTTTCGGCGCCGCGGATGACGATGAATTTCCAGGGCTGGGCGTTCTTTTCGGAGGGGGCCCACATGCCTGCTTCCAGAATCTGGTTCAGGTCTTCTTCGGGGATAGGTTTCTGGAGGAAATGACGTATACTTCTTCTTTTATAAATGGCTTCGATCACTGTGGTATTCCTTTCAATGCATAAGTTTTTGTGCTATATGAGACTGCATAAAAGAAATTATATGAAATTTTGAGCGATAAAGCAAGTCTTTTTAGACCGGTGGTCATTAATTAGACGATAGAAGGTAGATGGTAGAAGATAGACGATAGAGGGTAGAAGATAGATGGGGCTGAGCGATGTGCACCGGCGCCTTCCCGCTGGCTTGTATTTACCACCGTTTGTCTCATAAACGTCACGCACCGAGATTCTTCGCTGGCCCTCAGAATGACCTGTGAGGCGGGAAGGCGCTCCCGTAGCGCTGACTTCATACTCATCGCCGAAGGCGATATCACCACCCTCTGAACCCTCAGAACCTTTTGAACCCTCTGAACCCTCACGCCCGAAGGGCGTGTCAAAGGGGCGATACAACCACCTTCTAAAACCTTGAGCGAAGCGAACACAACCTTTCTGCAGAACCTGCCGCCGGCAGGCGGCCACAACCTGCGGCACCGCCGCCTTTCTGAACCCGGGCCGCGAAGCGGCCCAATGGAAGAGGAAATCTGCTATAATATAATTAAGGAATTATGGGAAAGTGTCAGTTCGAAGGAGGTCTTATTATGGACATCAAAAAAATACTCGTTCCCATTGACGGCTCCGATGCTTCGGAGAGAGCCTTTTCTTACGCCGTGGCTTTTGCACGGAAGACGGAGGCGGAAATCATTCTTCTCTATGTGGTGGATGCGGACACCCTCATGTATCCGGTGTACCGGGTGAGCCTGGCGGAGACGGATACCGCTTCTGTGAAGAAGAAGGGGGAGGATATCCTTGCGCTCTACGCACAGGACGCTCCTGAGGATGTGAAGGCAGAATCGTTTCCATCGGCGTGCCGGGATCGTCCATCATCCGCACGGCAGAGGCGGAGGGGGCGGATCTCATTGTCATGGGCAACAGCGGGAAAGGTTCCGTTTCTTCCTTCGTCATGGGCAGCGTGAGCCATTATACCGTGCATCATGCGAAATGTCCGGTGCTGATTGTAAAATAGTCTGTCTTTTTTGAAATCGCGGCCTGGCGGGATATTTCCTGCAGGCAGAAAGAAGGGATTTTTATGATAGATAGAGAAATACATAAGATTCTGATTCCGGTGGACGATTCGAAAATGTCAGACCGGGCTTTCGATTACGGCATGGACATGGCAAAGCTTTGGGGCGCAGAGGTCCATGTGATTTATGTGGCCAATGCGGAAAGCATGAGCTCCCCCGATTTCACCATCCATTTCAATGAAAAGAACGACGATACCAGCCCGCTGAAGGAAAAGGGGGCCGCCGTGCTGGCCCGCCTCATGGAACGGGTGCCGGAGGGGGTGAAGGTGCGCCAGGAAATCCTCATGGGTTCGCCGGAGGTCATGATTGCCCTCACCGCTGAAGACGACGGTACGGACCTCATCATCATGGGCAGCAGTGGAAGGAATTCCTTCTCCTCCATGTTCCTCGGCAGTGTGAGCTACTACACCGTGCACCACGTGAAGTGCCCGGTACTCTTGATTAAGTGAGCCGGTGGGCTGGCCGCTTACCGCTGCTATTGCCTGCTGGGCAGTATTCCTGGCAGCAAGGAGACATCCAGACATCAGACTTCAGACTTCCCGCCTCCCACCTGTCATCCTGAGCGCAGCGAAGGATCTCGGTGCAAGACGTTAGTGTCTCTTTCGCTGGTAAATACCAGTCGGCGGGAAGATATCAGACTGTCAGACGGCAGAAATCAGACATACATTATTCCCGAATGCAAGAGGGTTCGGCCCGGGAACGGCTTCGCCTTCCGGGCTGGTTCAGGGGGGAATTATAAAGCCCACTCCATGGAGGCAGGGTGAGCACCTGCGGCGCCATTTTATAATGCGCCCAAAGGGCGCCACCACAACCCTTTGAACCTTCTGAACCTTCTGAACCCTTTGAACCCGGGCCGCAAAGCGGCCCATTATAAAGGAGGCATAGAAATGAGCCGGGAAACGAAAATAGGCATAGCCGCTTTTATCCTGCTGCTTTTTATCGGCACAGCCGGCTTATTTCTTGAGCCTTCCCGCTGGTTCCATAAGGATTTCTACGAAGTCCATGCGGTTTTTGACAATGCCCAGGGAATCCGGGAAAATGCCCAGGTGCTTTATGCCGGGGTCTCTGTGGGCCATGTGCGGAAAATCCACGTGGAGGACGGGAAGGCGGTGCTGGACCTTAGTATCCGGGAGAAAACGAGGATTCCCGAAGACGCCCGGTTCACCATCGACACCACCGGCGTAGTGGGAGATTTGTATGTAAAGATTTCCGGCGGACGTCCCGGAAGCAGGGCCCTCTCCGACGGCATGACGGTGTATGAGTATAAAAATGACCGGATGGATGAACTCATGAACAAGGCCGGCCGCCTCATGGATACGGCCAGGAGTGTACAGGAGAATATCGAAGGATTCAGGGGAAATGAGTGAACTGGGGGGGACTGGTGAGCTAGTGTGCTGGTGGACTAGTGGACTAGTGAACAGGTGTGAAAAACAGAGGTGACAAGCCGGATAGGAAACCGTATGCGAAAAGTTTTCTGTTGGTGTGGAATACAAAGGTGTCATATGGGGCAGGAAACTATATGCGAATGGTTTCCTACCGGTGTTGGGGCACAAAGGTGTCATGCCGGACAGGAAACTGTTTGCGAAAAGTTTCCTGTCGGTGTGAAACACAGCGGTGGCAAGCCGGACAGGAAACTGTTTGCGAAAGGTTTCCTGTCGGTGTGAAGCACAGAGGTGACAAGCTGGATAGGAAACTGTATGCGAAAAGTTTCCTGTTCGTTTGGAATACAAAGGTGTCATGTCGGACAGGAAACTGTTTATGAAAAGGTTCCTGCTGCGGTGTTGAAATACAGGGGCGTCATTTGAGGAGGGAGATTTCGAGGGTGTAAAATTCCTTGTGTAAATTAGATTCCTATTAATTAACCTAGCATTTTCGACCCTAGGTGGGAGCCGTTACAGGGTTGACAGGGAGCCTCTGGCAATGTGGTTCCTTTGCCTTATGGCAGCAATGCCTAAAGGCAGCTGCAGGCCTGCAAGGCTACCACATTGCCCGCTCCCTGTAAACCCTTCCACTCCCATGTTGGGGATGAGCGCAGGTTTATGATAGAATCTGTAT
>OGKD01000653.1_pt1 | contig 22976 bp, 20 predicted proteins | sample 1572371 | NCBI WGS metagenome assembly OGKD01 (sample SAMEA2582096, study PRJEB24529) | metagenome | biome: Human gut stool | place: China | collected 2011 | reverse complement strand
ACTACCGCGATATGGATCTGCCCGCCGCCAAAGCCGAAGCCGCTGCCATGCTGCCGGTGCTGGAAGCACTGACCGGCGACGAGCTGCATTACTAAGCTATCTTCACCCTTCAAATTCATCATCATAAAAAGCGCTCTTCCGCCGGGGTTTCCCGTGGGAGAGCGCTTTCGTTTTAGTTGTTCTTGATCGCATCCAGTGCCTGCCGTGCAGCACGAATGTTTTCTTCACCCGTCTGCCATACCTCAAACTCTGAAAAGCCCGGCAGCCCCATGGGCACACCCTCGCGGCGGAAGGTCATGCGGCTTTGCAGCACCTGCTTGCCAGAAAGGTGGAACGCATGTGCCCCGGTCTGTGCGGCCAGTGCCGGGATGTTTTGTGCCGTGACACCGGCACCTACCAGAATTTCCACGCTGTCCCCTGCCCGCTCCACCAGTCGGCCGAGAAGCTCCGCTCCCTCTGGGGCACTCGCCGCCTGCCCGCTGGTGAGGATGGTACAAAGGCCCATGCTCCGGACCGTTTCCAGTGCCGCAAAGGGGTCGGCGCTGACATCAAAGGCACGGTGCAGGGTACACGCCACCGGACGGCCTGCCTTTTCCGCTGCCCTGCGCGCCGCCGCATAAATGGGCCGCATGGCCTCCGCATCCAGCTGCCCTTCCGGGGTCAGCACACCGGTCACGATACCATCCGCCCCGGCCTCCACCAGCTCTGCGGCCAGCTGTTCCATCTGGGCAAGCTCGTAGCTGTCGTAACAGAAATCTCCGAACCGGGGCCGCAGCAGAGCACGCACCGGCAGGCCGGTCTCCGCCTTGACCTGACGCACCAGCGCAAGGCTGGGCGTTGTACCGCCCACGATCAGGTCGGCACACAGTTCCAGCCTGCTGGCACCGCCGCGCTTTGCTGCCAGTGCACTGGCAGTGCTGTCCACACATACTTCCAGAACAGAACGCATTTCAATTCCTCCCTTTTTGCCGGGCTTTGAACCCGGCATTCTGGTTTATTCTATCACGTTTTTCCGTTTTATAAAACCCTGTGGCAGCAAAAAAGCTGCGGCCCGGGTCTTATCCCTGCCGCAGCCTTTGTTGTTTTTTTTTAGATCAGACCCAGCGCCTTGAACTCCCTTGCAATGCCGTCCTCGTATACCGAGGGAGCAATGCGGTCGCACCGCTTTTTCAGGTTTTCGGAGCCATTGGCCATGCACACACTGATGCCGACAACATCGGTCATCTGCAGGTCATTATCGCTGTCACCAAAGCCGATGGTATCCGCCAGCGTGCAGCCCAGATGATCACAGATGGCCTTGATTCCGGTGCCCTTATCAAATTTGCGGTTGATGAGCTCACCATTCACAAAGCCATCGGTCAGACGGTCCAGCTTGCTTTCGCAGAACACGAACTGGTCAGCATAGAGCTGCTTTGCCTCGGCAAGGTCGCTCTCGTGGTCGGCAATGAACACGATCTTATACAGCGGTTCCCCTTTGTAATCGGAAAGCGGCAGGATGGACATGCCCTCTTCCATGGCTTTGCGCCAGCGTTCCGCTTCGCTGTTCAGCGGTGCATCGTTCTTTTTGTGGATAAATTTCCACCTCTCAGCCATCTTGCTTCCGCCAAAGGTGGCATCCCGGGCTTCCAGCGTGCACTCCACGCCATTGCGTTCCAGCGCCGCGCGCACGCCTTCAGCCTGCTGCGGCTCCATGGGGATATCCACCAGAGTCTTGCCATCGCACAGCACATAGCCGCCGGCGCTGCACACTGCGCCCGCAAAGCAGTCGTGCCGCAGCAGCGGTTCGGTCATGCGGTGGTTGCGTCCGGTGCACAAAAACAGCTTGTGTCCGTTTGCTCTGGCGCGATCCAGTGCAGCCAGAGTGCTTTCCGGGATGAGCATATCACCCGGCGGCAGCAGCGTGCCGTCAATATCCAGAAAAATCAGCTTACGACCCATACTTTTATCCTTTATCATCAAAGGGAGCCTCGCTCCACGATCTGATAGCCCAGCGTCACCTGACGCACAGGCCCGCCGCTCCCATTCTCTTCCAGCATCTGCAGCAGGATCCGGGCAGCCTCCTGCCCTACCTGCTTCTGGTAAAAGCGCACTGTGGCCAGCCCCGGTTCCATCATGCTGCCAGCCCAGCTGTCGCCAACGCCTGCAAGACCCACATCCTGCCCCACATGCCGTCTTGCTTCCCGCAGGGCACGCATGGCACCAAAGGCCACCGTGTCAGTCACGCAAACCACACCGTCCAGATCCGGGCAGCGCACCAGCAGTTCCTGCATACAGCGCTGGCCCTCCTCCATGGTAAAGGCGTTGCAGCAGATGCGGGGCATCTGTTCGCCGTTCAGTCCGGCAGCGTTCAGCGCATCCTGCACGCCCTCACGGCGCTGCACGCCGGTGGCATCGTCCCGCTCTGTACCGCCAATATAAACGATCCTTCTGCGGCCATGGTCCAGCATCCGCTGGGCAAGTTCCCGGGCTGCAGTGCGGTCGTCGTTGTACACGCAGGCCACATCCTGAAAACGCTGGCCTGTTACCACCACCGGCACACGGCAGTTTTTCAGCGCCTGCGCCAGCTGAGGGGTATAATAGCTGCCCAGCAGGATGATGCCCGCCACGTGGTTGCGCTGCATGGCAGTCAGATAGCCCAATTCCCGCTGGGCATCCAGCTCGGTGTTTCCCAGCAGCAGCAGATAGTTCTTTGCATCCAGCTCACTGGCAATGCCTTCCGTGATCTGCCCCACCGACTGGGATCCGATGCTGGGAGCGATCACCCCCACCTGATTCACTTTTCCGGTGCGCAGAGTCTGGGCGGCGGTATCCGGGCGGTAGCCGGTCTTTTCCACTACCTCGTGGATGACAGCCCTCTTCTGTTCGCTCAGGGGGCCTCCGTTCAGGTAGCGGCTGACCGCTGCACTGGATACACCCGCCATTTTTGCAATATCGCTGATGGTCATTTGCAGTACTTCTCTCTTTTGGGATGCATTGTTATGTGTAAACGTTTTCATGCTTATTATAAACCGCTTTCACCCATCCCGCAAGATGCGCTTTTCCCGGTTTATTCCGAACGCATTTTTGTTTTTCTGGCAACTGTGTACAAAAGACGGCTTTTTTCTGAGAAGCAGGGCATTACAGACGGTCAGGCTGCGCCCATGCTCCATGCACGCACGGCAAGCCCCAGCAGCAGAACCACCAGCAGAACGATAAACACGGTTTTATTGCCCGTTCTTCTCTGTTTCTTTTTGCGGCCTGCCGTGCTGCGGCTTTTGGCCGAGCTGCTGCGCGCTGTGGTGCTTCTGCTGCCGGAGGAACGGCTGCCGGCCGTTTTGCGGCTCTGGGTGCTGCGGTTCTGGCCCTGCTTTGTGCTCTGGCGGGCTGGCTCGTGCGCAGCCGTTTTTTCTTCCGGCTCACGGCTGGATGCGATCGGCTCCTTTGCGCCGCAGCGTGCCAGATAATTTTCTGCATCGCGGTAATAGCGGGCAAGTTCATTCTCGCGGAAAGCCGTGCCCACATAGCCGTCTTCCAAGCTCTCCACCGCCTCGTTGAACAGGATCGCCGCCTGAGCGGCATCGGTGTGATCGGTGGCGTGGGCGGCTTCGTTGCGGGCGGTGCGCACAGCATTGCAGGCGCGGCGGGCCGCACCCGGATTGCTGGTATTGCCCAGCAGGTCCAGCGGTTTGGCGGCATCCTTTTCCGGGTCCAGCAGAACCCGCATACAAATGGTGGTATCCAGCTGCTGCCAGCTGTTTTTGCCGGAAAGATCCGGCATACGGTCGTAGTAGTCCGGGCTTTCCTGCTGGCGCTGTGCAACGTGATCCAGCAATGCACCCAAGCTGTGCGCACCGGGTTTGTGCTCCCAGTGCCAGCGCAGCAGGCGGCGGCTGATCTCATCGCAGGCAGTCTTGATCTCAAAGGCAGCCTGTAAGGCTTCTTCCGGCATAATGGTTCTCCCTTCTTCTGGCATACAAAAAAGCGGAGAAGGCATACCGCCCTCTCCGCTGCTGTTTGTGTTACAGCACGAACTGGTAATACACGAAGCCGCACAGTGCCACTGCTGCACAGACAATGGCAGTGATGGGCGGCACCCAGCGGATCAGCGCTTCGGCCACGCTGTCGCGCTCGTCCTCGTATTCTTCCTCGTCGTCATAGGCAGGCTCCGGCTGCTGAGATACCGGCTGTGCACGGCGGGCTGCAGCAGGCATCACACGGGTGCCTTCGTCCGCAGCTGCATGAGATGCCCTGCCCGGGAACTGTGTCCGCATTCCGGCATCCATCACACGGGTCTGCTCTGCAGCAGGTTCTTCCGGCTGTGGTTCTGCTTCACGGCACGGTGAACCCATGATCCGGGTCGGCTCCTCCTGCACGGGCGCTGCGCCCATAATGCGGGTAGGCTCTTCGGCCTGCGGGGCAAGAGGCGTTTCCAGTTCCGGCTCGGTCTGGGCAGGCTGTTCCGGCTGCAGCAGGGTGTTCAGCGCGTTCTGCAGCAGGATGCGGTCGCAGCCGCACTCCGAGCAGTACACGGTATCCTCCTCCTTCGGGTGGAAGGCACCGCAGGCACAGTACCAGCCATTTTCAAACACCTGCGGCTGATACTTCAGCTCCGGGCGGTTCATGCGGGTCTCCAGCGCCTTTTCCAGCTCAGCAGACAGGCGCTTGGGGGCAGGCAGGCGCACGCGCTTGATGCCGTCCAGATGCACCACCCGCTTGCCGTTGTACACGTTGCACAGCGAAACATCCACGCTGGTGATGGCCTTTGCGGTAACGAACACCGCATCGTCCATGCCAAACAGTTCGCCGGGCTTTACTTCCAAGTCACGGTACTCGAACCGGTCCTCGCACAGGATCACGCCGTCCACGCCCTTGCACTTGAAGTGGATCTCCAGCGCGGTCAGGGTCACCTTGGAAATATTCTTGAAGGTCAGGCAGACCGCGTGCTCCCCGCTGACATCACCCTTGAGCAGCTCCACGCAGACGAACTGCACCGGGCTGCCGGGGGTGTAATAGTTTGCGCGGGTCCGTGCGACCGGGTTAAAATTTTCCTCCACGACACTCGCTCCTTTCCATTGGGATCAAATCAGTTCTGCGGGTCCTGTGCATCCGGCGTTTCCGGTGCAGCGGTCTCCGGCAGCGGCTGGGCCGTTTCGGCCTGTTCGGCAGGCTCAGCGGTCTCTGCAGATTCAGCAGTTTCGGCCTGCTGAGCGGTCTGAGCAGAGGCAGCCTGCACGGTCTGAGCAGGCTGTTCCGGCTTCGGCTCATCGCCTTCACGCGGGGGCAGTGTGCCGCCCGCCATAATGGTGTTGAACTCCTGCTCGTTGAGCTTCTCGCGTTCCATCAGGGCCTGTGCCAGCGCGTGCAGCTGATCGATGTGCTCGGTCAGGGTGCGGCGGCAGGTCTCGTAGGCTTCATCGATGATATCCCGCATCTCGCCGTCGATCTCGGCAGCGGTGGTCTCGCTGTAGCCCTTGCCCTGGCCGAAATCGCGGCCGAGGAAGGTCTCTTCCTGCGAGGTGCCGTAGACCACAGGGCCAAGCCGCTCGGAGAAGCCGTACTTGGTGATCATCTGGCGGGCAATGTTGGTGGCCTGCTGCAGATCGTTGGAGGCACCGGTAGAGATGTCATCCAGAATCAGCTGCTCAGCCACGCGGCCACCCAGACTGGACACGATATCCTCGAACATCTCACCCTTGGTCACATAGCTGCGGTCCTTCTCGGGCAGGTACATGGTGTAGCCGCCGGCCTGACCGCGGGGGATGATGGTGATCTCATGCACGCGGGGGTGGTGCTTGCAGTAGAAGCCCGCCACGGCATGGCCTGCCTCGTGGTAAGCGGTGAGCTTTTTCTCCTCGGGGGTCACCACACGGCTCTTTTTCTCCGGGCCGGCCATCACCTTCATGGAAGCCTCTTCGATGTCCTCCATGGTAATGGCCTTACGGCTGCGGCGGGCTGCCAGCAGGGCAGCCTCGTTGACCAGGTTCTCCAGGTCGGCACCGGCAAAACCGGCGGTGCGCTGGGCGATGACCTTCAGGGACACATCCGGAGCCAGCGGCTTATTCTTGGTGTGCACCTTCAGGATCTCTTCGCGGCCCTTGACGTCCGGCAGGCCCACAAAGACCTGACGGTCAAAACGGCCGGGACGCAGCAGCGCCTTGTCCAGAATGTCGGCACGGTTGGTGGCAGCCATCACGATGATGCCGTCGTTGGCCTCAAAGCCGTCCATCTCCACCAGCAGCTGGTTCAGGGTCTGCTCGCGTTCATCGTGGCCGCCGCCCAGACCGGCACCGCGCTGACGGCCCACAGCATCGATCTCATCAATGAAGATAATGCAGGGCATGGACTTCTTTGCCTTATCGAACAGGTCACGCACGCGGGATGCACCCACGCCGACGTACATTTCCACAAAGTCAGAGCCGGAAATGGAATAGAAAGGCACACCGGCCTCGCCTGCGCAGGCGCGGGCCAGCAGGGTCTTGCCGGTGCCCGGAGGGCCTACCAGCAGCACGCCGTGGGGAATGCGTGCGCCCAGAGTGTTGAACTTCTCCGGGCTTTTCAGGAACTCCACGACCTCTTTCAGCTCTTCCTTTTCCTCGTCCTCACCGGCAACATCGGCAAAGGTGGCTGTCTTTTGGTTCTCGTGCTCGTCCTTCACCTTGGCTTTGCCAACGTTCATGATCCCGCCGCCGCCAGCACCGCCGCGCATCATGGAGAACAACAGGAAGCCGGTGCAGCCCAGCATTGCCAGATAGAACAGGATCTCCATCCATGGGATGTTTTCCTTGACAGGGGTATAATCGTACACCATGGGAGCATCCGGGTTTGCTTCGTCATAGGCGGCAATGTAGTCGCCTACATACTTGACGAACATGGATGCATAGGGCAGCTTGTAGCGCACCGTCACAGTGCCGTCGCGGTTCTTCTGCGCAGCAGTATCCTCATCCGAGGAGGACAGCATACCGCTCAGCAGTCCGCCGGTGGACTGGGTGACGCTCTGGGCAGTGGTGTCGGGCAGGGGCAGTTTGCCTTCCTTCAGGTTCATGGTCAGCACGCCGGTGTTCAGATCCAGCGTGAACTGTTTGACCTGCAGGTTTTCAAAGTACTGCACCGCCGTGGAATAGGCCATGGAGGAAGTACTGCCGCTGTCGCCGCTGCCGCCCAGCACCGACCACACCATCAGCACAGCTGCCAGAGCCAGCGCTAAAATCAGCGGGTTAAAACGGGGTCTCTTGGATTGCAAAAAAATCAACTCCAGTTCTTGGATGAATTATAATGAGAAGCTTACTTCTCGTAGATCTCAGGCTTCAGCACACCCACATAGGGCAGGTTGCGGTACTTCTCGTCGTAGTCCAGACCATAGCCCACCACGAACTCGTCCGGCACACGGAAGCCCTCGTAATCGGGCTGGATGTCGGCCTTGCGGCGGCTGGGCTTGTCGAGGATGGTGCAGATCTTCACCGAGTTGGGGTTGCGCATCTTGAGCATCGGCACCAGATTGGACAGAGTAACGCCGGTGTCCAGAATATCCTCCACGATCAGCACATCCTTGCCGGACAGATCGCCGTCCAGATCCTTGATGATCTTGACCAGACCGCTGGTGGTGGTGTTGCTGCCGCCGTAGCTGGAGACCACCATAAAGTCGATATTGCAGGGGATGCTCACCGCCCGCATCAGGTCGGCCATAAAGACCACCGAGCCCTTGAGGATGGACACCAGCACCAGATTTTTACCGGCATAATCCCGGCTGATCTGAGCGCCCAGCTCTGCCACCTTGGCCTTCAGCTGCTCTTCGCTGACCAGAACGGTCTTGATATCATCGTGCATACTCATTTGTTTTTTCCTCCTGTGTTTCGATCTCTGCATCCAAGTGCAGGATCCATCTGCTTTCCGTGTCCGGCGCAAGGCCATCGGCAAAGCCTTCTCCACACACCCATAAAATTTCGCTTCCGCTGGCCAGCAGCGGCAGCGTATCCCGCAGTTCGTTCGGGACACCAGCCTCGTTCATCCACTTGCGCAGCGGTTTGCTCAAGCCCCGCCCCGCAGGCCGGAAGCGGTCTCCCGGCTGTCGGGCGCGCAGAACAAGACTAGTGTACAACGTAGTTATTCTAGCATAATCCGCCCGATTTTTTAAGTCTTTTTTATGAACGACTTGTATTTTTTCTTCAAAATCGGCTTTTAATAGCTCTGCTTTTCCCTTCCAGCCCCCGCGCAGCCGGAATTCCGGCTGTTTTTCGGGCAAAAAGGGCACTTGCTGCGGCAGGCACTCCGGCTGCCGGGGCAGCGCCTGCAGCAGCGTTTCCTGCCGCAGACAGCCGTTCCCGGCGCAAAAGCGCACCTGTCCGGTCAGCTGTACTGCACCGCTGCCCTGCCGTACCACGCCACACAGCAGCTGCACATATTTTTCCTCTGCGTCCCGCACCGGAGCCACAAGGCTGTGCAGCGCAGTTTCCAGCAGCAATGGGTCTGCCGCCTGCAAAGGTGCCAGCTGCCACGCCGGTTCTGCGCCGGGCAGGCGTGCCGCCGCCAGAAGCTTTGCAGCTTCGGCGGCAAGGTAAGCTTCTGCCCGCGCGGCCTTTTCGCAGAATCGTGCCAGATTCTGCACCGCCGCCGCGTTGGTGCTTTCCAGCGCAGGCAGGGCGCTGTGGCGCAGCCGGTTGCGGGCGTAGGCATTGGTATCGTTGGTCTCGTCGGTGACCCACGGCTGCCCCGCTGCCCGGCAGACGGCCTCGGTCTCGGCGCGGCTCAGGCAGAGCAGCGGGCGCAGGTAGCACCCGCGCCTTGGCCGGATGCCGCCCGCCCCGTGCAGCCCGGTGCCGCGCGCCAGCCGCAGCAGCAGCGTTTCCGCCTGATCATTTGCAGTATGGGCCGTGGCGATGGCATCTATCCCCTGCCCTTGCAGCTGCACAAAGGCCGTGTAGCGCAGACGGCGCGCCCAGTCCTCCCCGGCGTGCGCCGGGGGCAGTGCCAGCTCTGCGGCATGGAACACCCGCAGCGGCACACCCAAGCGGGCGCATTCAGCCCGCACAAAGGCTTCGTCCCGGTCGGCGCTCTGCCCGCGCAGGCCGTGGTTCACATGGCAGGCAGAGAGCGTATAGCCGAACCTTGGCTGCAGCTGCCGCAGCAAGAGCAGCAGCGCCATGCTGTCCGCCCCACCGGAGACCGCCGCCGCCAGCTGCAGCGGTGTGCCGGGCTGCAAAAGCCCCTCCCGGGTGCAGAAATCCTCCACCCGGGCAAGAATCGCGGCATCCATCAGCGCTTGAAGTCCACATCCATAAAGCGGGTGTGGGCACCATCCCAGCCCAGCGGCACAGTGCTGGTCTCGCCGTGACGGTTCTTTGCCACGATACACTCGGCGGTATCGGCATCCACCTCAGCGCCATCCGGGTTCTGGCTGGCGTAGTAGGAATCGCGGTACAAGAACAAAACGCAGTCTGCGTCCTGCTCGATGGAACCGGAATCACGCAGGTCAGAAAGCTGCGGGCGATGGCTGGAGTTGTTGCCCTGCTTTTCCACCGCACGGGACAGCTGGCTCAGCGCGATGATGGGCACGTTCAGTTCCTTTGCCATGATCTTCAGGTTTCGGGTGATGGAGCTGATTTCCTGCACACGGTTCTCACTGCGCTGGCCGGTGGTCATCAGCTGTAAATAGTCGATGACGATCAGACCCACGTTGGGGCGGGCAGGATCCTGATTCACCCGGCGGATCTTGGCCTTCATCTCGGTGATGGTAATGCCGGAGGTATCATCCATATAGATCGGTGCATCGTGCAGTTTTTCAGTCGCCAGCGCCAGGTACTCCCAGTCCTCGGCGCGCAGCGCACCAGTACGGAAGGCCTGACTGTCGATACCGGCCTCTGACGAGAGGATACGGTTAGTCAGCTGCTCCTTGGTCATTTCCAAACTGAAGATAGCCACCGGCACCTTCTGCTGCATGGCCACGCGGGTGGCGATGTTCAGCGCAAAGCTGGTCTTGCCCATACCGGGACGGGCTGCCAGAATGACCAGATCGCCGCGGCCAAGGCCGGTAAGCACGGTGTCCAGCAGACGGAAACCGGTGGGGATGCCCTTGTACTTGTCCGCATCCGGGCCGCTGATCTTTTGCAGGTTGGTCAGCGTTTCCACCATGCTGGACGAAAGCGGGGTCAGGGCGCTGGAATCGCGGCCGGAGCGGATCTCGTAGATGCGCTGCTCGGCGTTTTCCAGCAGAAGGTCGGCGTCCGGCTCGTCCCCGGCGTCCTGCAAGATATCCTTGGCGACACCCATCAGCTGACGCACCAGATATTTTTCCTGCACGATCTGGGCGTAGGCCTTTACATTGGAGATGCTGGGCACTGTTTCTGCCAGACCGGTCAGGTAGATCTTAGCTTCGTCTGCACTGGGGAACACACCATCGGACACCACCGCATCCAGCAGGGTGACAAAATCGATGGTCTGGTCGTTGGTGAACAGGCGCAGCATCTCCGTCCAGATCTGGGCGTTCTGCCGGGTGTAGAACATTTCCGGCTTGATGATCTCCACCAGATCGGTCAAAGTGTCTGGCTTGAGCAGCACCGCGCCCAGCACGCTCTGCTCCGCCTGCATATTGTAGGGCAGATTGATGCCCACGCTCTCCAGATTCAGTTCATTGGAATAACGTCGTTCGTTCGGCATAGTAGTTTGTCCTTATCCAAAATCCAAAGCATCCTGTAAAGCCAAAAAGCGCCCCCTGCTGTGAGGGGGCGCAAACGGCACACAGATCAGGCCTGTTCCACTTCCACCTGGATCTTGAAGGAAGCCACGACGCCAACGTACAGACGGACCTTGCCGTTGAACACGCCGGCATCCTTGATGTCCTTGGTCTCCAGCTCGATCTTCTTTTTGTCGATGGGTGCACCTGCCAGCGCAGCCAGTGCCTCGGCAACTTCCTTGCCGGTCACCTTGCCGTGCAGACGGCCGGATGCGCCGCCCTTGGCCTTGATGGTCACGGTCTTGCCTTCGATCTTGGCAGCCAGAGCCTTGGCGGCTGCCACATTCTCGGCTTCGTGGAAATCGGCTGCGGCCTCCTTGCCGCGCGCCATGTTCACAGCGCTGGCATCTGCCACAGCGGCCAGCTTGCGCGGGAACAGGTAGTTGCGGGCGTAGCCGTCGGAGACCTCGTGGATCTCATCCTTCTTGCCGATGCCCTTGATATCCTGCTTCAGAATCACTTTCATGATAGTATCCCTCACTTCTCACCGGAAAACCGGTGCAGTCTTATGGTAATAGTATAGCGCATTTGTCGTTTTTGGGCAAGAGGAAGCGGGGCAGCATTTCAAATGTCCTCTGCTGCACCCCTACCCCTCAGTCGCCTGCGGCGACAGCTCCCCCAAGGGGACGCCTTTTTGCGGCAGCAAACCGGAGCATTTATGCTCCTTATGCCAGTTCCTTTGCGGCCACGTCCAGCGCTACCTCGATGACCTTGTCCATGTCGTAGTACTTGTACTCGCCCAGACGACCGCCGAAGATCACACCCGGCTCGGCATCAGCCAGTGCCTTGTACTGCACATACAGCGCGCCGTTCTTCTCGTCGTTGACGGGATAGTAAGGCTCGTCGCCCTTTTTCCACTCGGCGCTGTACTCCCGGCTGATGACGGTCTTGGGCTGGGTGCCGAACTCAAAGTGCTTGTGCTCGATGATGCGGGTATAGGGGGTCTCGGCATCGGTGTAGTTGACCACCGCGTTGCCCTGATAGTTGTCGGTATCCAGCACCTCGGTCTCAAAGCGGACGCTGCGGTACTGCAAAGCACCCAGACGGTAGCCGAAGTAGGCATCCACCGGGCCGGTGTAGACCACCTTCTCAGCCAGTGCGTCCAGCGCAGCCTTTTCTGCCAGATAATCCACGTTCAGGCGCACCTCGGTATCAGCCAGCATCTTTTCCACCATGGCGGTGTAGCCGCCATTGGGGATGCCCTGATACAGGGCGTTGAAGTAGTTGTCGTCGTAGGTAAAGCGCACCGGCAGGCGCTTGATGATAAAGGCGGGCAGCTCGGTGCAGGGGCGTCCCCACTGCTTGCCGGTGTAGCCCTTGATGAGCTTTTCGTAGATATCGGTGCCCACAAGGCTGATGGCCTGCTCTTCCAGGTTCTGCGGGTCGGTGATGCCTGCAGCGGCCTTCTGCTCTTCGATCTTGGCCTTGGCTTCGGCAGGGGTCACAACGCCCCACATTTTGTTGAAGGTGTTCATGTTGAAGGGCAGGTTGTAGATCTGACCGTGGTAGTTGGCCACCGGGCTGTTGGTGTAGCGGTTGAACTCTGCAAACTGGTTCACATATTGCCACACAGCCTTATTGTTGGTGTGGAAGATATGCGCACCGTAGCGGTGCACATTGATGCCCTCCACAGCTTCGGTGTAGATGTTGCCCGCGATATGGTCGCGCTTATCAACGACCAGACACTTTTTGCCTGCCTTTTTGGCCTCGTGGGCAAACACGGCGCCGAACAGACCGGCACCAACGATAAGATAATCATACTGTTTCATGTTTTATTCCCCTTTTGCCGGTCGTGCTTCCGGCGTAGTCTTTTTCTGGGAGAGATAATATTGGTCGATGGCGTCCTGAATACGGCTGCGTGCCGCCTGCGGGGTGATATGCTTCAGCTGCGCTGCTGCCATGGTCTGATGACCGCCGCCGCCCAGCGACTCCATGATCACCTGCACATTCACGGCACCCATGCTGCGGGCAGAGATGTTTACGCCGTTGCCCACCTGCACCGCCACAAAGCTGGCGTCCACGCCCTGAATGCGCAGCAGATCGTTGGCGGCCTGCGCAATGGCGACCCGGGCTTCCGGGGCCACCTCGCCGCCGATGGAGATGGCACAGTTTTTGTACATCTGCGCCTTTTCCACCAGATCGGCCTTGGCGTTGTACTCCACCATGGTCACATCGAACAACCTGCGCACCCGCTCGGTCTCTGCGCCGTAGCGGCGCAGAGCAGCAGCAGCTTCAAAGGTGCGCACACCGGTGTGCAGGGTAAAGTCCTGCGTATCCAGCAGGATGCCGGCAAGCAGACCTTCGGCTTCCACGCGGTTGGGCTTGTCGTCCCGCTCGCCCACATACTGCAAAAGCTCGGTAACCAGCTCGCTGGCCGAGGAGGAATAGGGCTCGTGGCAGACCAGCGCCGGGTTTTCGATGTAGCCCACGCCCTTGCGGTGGTGGTCGATGACAGCAACCTTGCCGCATTTTTCCAGAATGTCCTTGCTTTCCACAAGGCCAACCTGATATGTATCCACCACGATGCACAGGGTGCGCTTGGAGATGATGGGCAGGGCGTCCTTGGGGTCGATGAAGTCATCCTTCTGCCCCGCCTTGCACAGTGCATCGATCAGGCTGGCAGCCAGTGTAGCGTCCCGCCGGACGGCGATGACCGCCGGCACATCGCAGATCTTACAAATGCGCAGCACGCCCTCAGCTGCACCGATGGCGTCCAGATCGCTCATGCGGTGACCCATGATGACCACATGGTCGGCTTCCTTGATCAACTTGACCAGCTGGTCGGCCACAAGGCGGCTGCGCACCTTGCTGCGCTTTTCCACGCCGTGGCTCACGCCGCCGTAGAAAGTAAAGCCGTCCAGCGTCATCTCAGCGGCCTGATCGCCGCCGCGTCCCTGCGCCATATCCAGCGCGTGCTCGGCCATATCCTGCGCTTCCCGCAGGGTGCGTGCACCGCGTCCGATACCAATGGACATCGAAAGGCTCACACCGGGGTCCAGTGCGCGGATCTTATCCAGCACATCGTAGCCGCGGTTGGCAAACTGCTCCAGCTGGCGTTCCTCCACCACGGCGATGTAGCGGCCGCCGCTGCCTACCCGGCGCAGAAAGCCGCTGCCGCGCCCGATCATCTCCTCCAGAATGCGGTTGACGCCCTCCAGCAGGCGGGCGCGTTCGCTGTCCATCAGATCCCCGAACACATCGTCGTAGCCGTCCAGCTGAAAGGCAAGATACCCCGGACGGCTGGCCTTATACTCTGCCTCGATGCGGCGCAGCTCGGTCTCCTCGTTCAGCACCAGCAGGGTCATGCTTTCGGCTTCGCCGGGCACGGTGGAACTGTGCACGCTCCAGTAGCCGTCGGCAAGGGTCAGCAGCTGCCCCTCGCGCTTGCGGCACAGCTGCAGATCCAGCCCGGGCAGCAGCTTCTGCACCCGGCTGGCCAGCACATCCTGCCCGCCCAGCAGGCGGGTGCGGAACTGGCTGTTGTACCACAGCACCGTCTCGCCGGAGAGCAGCGCCGCAGGCTGGGAAAGGGGCTCCAGACTGAACTGCACCTTGGATTTTTCAAACGTGGTGCCGCTTGTCCAGCGCACCACCCAGCGGCGCAGCTTGCAGCGGAACAAGGTTGCCCCTATGCCCCACAGCACCACCAGCACAGCCAGCAGCGGCCATGCCGTGGGGCGCTGCACCAGCAGCACCAGCAGCAAAAGACCGCACAGCACCGCCAGACTGGCCGTGAGCATTTCCAGTGTCCATCTTGGTTTACGTTTCATTGGTTTTTTGCCTCCTCAGACGCTGCACCGCCTTGCGGTGCGCCCGGATCAGACCTCCATCAGGATCGGCAGGATCATCGGGCTGCGCTTGGTGCGCCGGTAGATATAGCTGCTCAGTGCCTCACGCACACGGGTCTTTACGCTGTTCCAGTCTCGGACGTGCTCGTCCACACAGCGCTCCAGCGCATTTTCCACAATGCTCTGGGCACCGTCCATCAGGCTCTCGTTCTCGCGCACATACACAAAGCCCCGGCTTACCAGATCCGGCCCGGCCAGCACCTTGCCGGTCTTGCTGTCCACGGTAGCCACGATGATGACAAGGCCATCCTCAGAGAGGTGCTTGCGGTCCCGCAGCACCACATTGCCCACATCGCCCACGCCAAGGCCGTCCACCATGACGGCACCGGCGGTCACCGGCTCACCCAGCTTCATCTCGTCCTGCGAGAGGATAACGTTGGAGCCGTTTTCTGCAATGAGGATATTGCTGGTGGGGATGCCCAGACTTGCAGCGGTGAGGGCGTGCTTTTTCAGCTGCTTATACTCGCCGTGCACGGGCAGGAAATACTTGGGTTTGGTCAGGGTGAGCATCAGCTTCTGCTCCTCCTGACAGGCGTGGCCGGAAACGTGCACATCATACATACTCTCGTAGATGACCTCTGCGCCCAGCAACAGCAGACCGTTGACGATCTTGGTCACGCTCTTTTCGTTGCCGGGGATGGGGTTGGCGGAGATGATGATGAAGTCGCCGGGGCCCACACGCACCTGACGGTGGCTGCAGGAGGCCATACGGCTCAGCGCGCTCAGGGGCTCGCCCTGACTGCCGGTGGTCACCAGCACCACCTGCTCCGGCGGGTACTGGTTCAGCTCATCCACGCTGATTAGAGTCCCCTCCGGGATGTGCATATAGCCCAGCTCCTGCGCCATGGCGGTGTTGTTGACCATGCTGCGGCCGCTGAAGGCCACCTTGCGGCCATCCTCCACAGCCAGATCAATGATCTGCTGCACGCGGTAGATGTTGGACGCAAAGGTCGCAATGATGATGCGCTTATTGCGGGCGCGGGCAAACAGGCTGCGCACACCGGCAGCCACCTTCTGCTCGGTGGCGGTAAAGCCCGGGCGCTCCGCGTTGGTGGAGTCGCTCAGCAATGCCAGCACACCGCGCTGCCCGTACTCGGACAGAGTGGACAGGTCGGTCACGCCGCAGGCCAGCGGGGTGTAATCGATCTTAAAGTCGCCGGTCTGGATGATGGTACCGGCGGGGCTGTCGATGGCAAAGGCCACAGCATCCGGGATAGAGTGGTTCACATGGATGGGCTCCACAGTAAAGCAGCCCAGCTTGATCTTCTGCCGGGGCACGATCTCCACAAACTTGGTCTTACCGGCAAGGCCGAACTCCTCCAGCTTGTTTTTGATCAGGCCGCAGGTCAGGCGGGTGCCGTACACCGGCAGGCTGAACTTTTGCAGCAGATAGGGAATGCTGCCAATGTGGTCCTCGTGGCCGTGGGTGATGAGCAGACCCTTGATCTTATCCTTGTTCTGCACCACAAAGGTGAAGTCCGGGATGACCATGTCCACGCCGAACATCTCGCTGTCCGGGAACACCAGACCGCAGTCCACGATGATCATATCGCCGTTGCACTCGTAAACGGTCATGTTCTTGCCGACCTCGCCCAGACCGCCCAGCGGGTAGATATGGATGGGGGGCGCTGCCTCCTTGGGCTGCTGCACACGGCGCGGGCGGCGGTTATAGTAGGGGCGGCGGGTAGTGGGACGGGTGTGCTTTTCCCCTGCGGGAACAGTGCCGTTTGTGGCAGCTGCCTTGGGCGCTGCCGGGGCTTTTGCACGGGGTGCGGGGTTATTTTCTTTTGTTTGAGCCATTCTTTACCTCCAGATTCAATTGCAGGTCAGGCCGCGCCCCCACCGGGGAGAGCAGCCGCACCTTGCACAGGGGAAGCACCTGAAACTGCATCGGCTTCCGGTTGATGCATCGTATAGAATTTATCGTTCAGCGTGCTTTTTGCGGCAGCGCTGTTGGTTCCGCAAGAGGTTCTTGGCCAGGTAAGTCCATCTGTTCGATGCGACCGTGGCGTTTCTGCCGGAACAGCCGGGCGCACACCTTTGGTGCACCCCTATACGCATTTTGTTACGCTAAGTATAGTATCTCGCACCGGTTTTGTCAATTCCAAGGTTTGGCAAAACTGGGCCGGCGTATACATTAGCTCTTGACATCCCGGGCAAAATAGCGCTAAATAAAGGTATTCTATTCTATAAGGAGAACCCCATGAAACAGGTAGAGGTGTACACAGACGGCGCTTGCAGCGGCAACCCCGGCCCGGGCGGCTGGGGTGCGGTGCTGCGCTACCGCTTTGACGGCAAAGTGTACGAAAAGGAACTGAGCGGCGGCGACGCCAGCACCACCAACAACCGCATGGAGCTGACGGCCTTTATCGAGGCGCTGCGCCAGCTCAAGGAGCCCTGTGAGGTGCGGCTGTGCTCTGACAGCCAGTATGTCATCAACGGGCTGGAAAAGGGCTGGGCCAAGGGCTGGAAGCGCCGGGGCTGGAAAAAAGCCGACGGCTCCCCTGCCCTGAACCCGGACTTATGGGCACAGGCGCTGGAGCAGGAAGCACGGCACAAGATCACCTACGTCTGGGTAAAAGGCCACGCAGGCCACCCGGAAAACGAACGCTGCGACCAGCTGGCCGTAGCACAAAGCAAAGCACATGGCGGGAGGCAAGGAACATGAGCGACGCATTTTTGCCCGGCAACGGGTTCGACACCTACGAAACACAGGACAAGGTGCTTGTCAGCATGGACGGCACTGTGGACTGCGGCGTTGTTGTGCGCATTTTGCAGCAGCAGGGCTTTGGCGTGGCCGGGGCTGTGGTGCAGCTGGCCGCTGACCAGAGCGCTTGGGCCGCAGCCGCACGGCAGGCTGCCGAGGCTCTCGGCATCGAGTGCATCGTGCTGAAGGCAGAAGCACTGGCCGACCAGCCCGCCGAGGTGCTGGGCAGCGGCAACGACGCCCGGTTTGCCGCCCTGCTGACCGCTGCCGACAAGCTGGGCATCCAGTATATTGCCACCGGTCACCACGCCCGGGTGGAGCTGGGCAGCGACGGCGTGCACGCCGTCTGCCCCGCTGTGGACGCCGCACTGGACGAGAGTGCCGCACTGGCAGCGCTGCCGCAGGACACCCTTGCCCGTCTGCTGCTGCCCTTGGGCGAGTTTACCGCCGCCGATGTGCAGGAGATGGCACAGGATTTTAAGGTGAACGGAACGGTCTGATCCAACCGCTTTCCACACAAAAAAGAAGCGCCGCATCTATACGATGCAGCGCTTCTTTTTTGCATACTTTAGTTCTGCGGGTGCACGATATCGCGCCAGTCCAGATCTCCGCGCTCCAAGCCGTGGATCAGCACCTCGGCAGTGGCGATGTTGGTGGCCATGGGGATGTTGTGCACATCGCACAGGCGCAGCAGGGTCATCTCATTCGGCTCGCTGGGCTTGGCATTGATGGGGTCGCGGAAGAACAGCAGCAGGTCGATCTCGTTGCAGGCAATGCGGGACGCGATCTGCTGGTCGCCGCCCTGCACACCGGCCAGAAAACGCTGTACCTGCAGGCCGGTGGCCTCGGAAATCAGTTTGCCGGTAGTGCCGGTCGCCACCAATTTATGCTGGCTCAGAATACGGCAGTACGCCGTGCAGAACTGAACCATCAGCTCCTTTTTGGAGTCATGCGCGATCAGGGCAATCGTCATCTGTAGATCTCTCCTCTATTGAAACATTTGTATATAAAACGCTTGATAAATTTCCTTTGTTATACATGATATCACAAACGCAACTCATTTACAACAGGTTTTTGGACACAATATTCAAATTTTCGTTCAAGTTCAGCACTTTGCACGCAGCTGCGCCTTACTGTGCAAGCAGTACATCGTTATTTTCTTCCTCCGCTGCCGCTGCGGGAGCAGCTGTCTGCTGCGGCTCTGCGGCTGCTGCATCGGTCTGTGCATCATTCGCAGCATCCGGGGCGGTCTGGGCGGCGGTATCCGATGCTGCGGCATCCTCCTGCACCACGGTGCGCGGGTCTACATAGGGGTCCACCTCCAGCGTGCCGTCCTTCATGGCAAAATAGGCGTTGGCGATATCCACCACCAGATCACCGGTACGGGCACCGTAGCCGCCGTACTCCACCGTAATGCCGATGGCGATCTCCGGGTCGTCTGCCGGGAGATAGGCGATCATCATGGCGTTCAGGTAGTGCTTGCCCGAAGCGTAGGTCTCGCTGCGCTGGGGGGTACCGGTCTTGCAGGCGATGGCAATGGGATAGCTGGAGATCTTGCCGCTGATGGTGCTGGGCACCAGTGTCATGCCCTGCCGCACCAGCGCAAAGGTGTCGCCGTTGCCCTCGATGACATCCATCACCTCCGGCTGGGTCTCGCTGAGCACCTCGCCGGTGTTGGTATCCAGAATGGCCTTGACAAAATGGGTGCGGTAGCGCACGCCGTTGTTGGCCAGCGTGGCGGCGTAGGTAGCCAGCTGGATGGGGCTTACTACCGTGTTGCCCTGCCCGATGGCGGCCTGAATATCCAGCGATGATGTGTAGTTTTTGTCTGTCTTTTTGGTCAGCCGTCCCACGGCCTCGTTTACCTCCACGCCGGTGCGCTGCCCAAGACCCAGCTTGTAGGCGTAGGCATCGTAGACGTCACTGGTCAGGCGGCGGCCCACGTCGTAGAAGAAGATGTTGCAGCTCCACTTGATGGCAGTGACCACGTCAATGTTGCCGCTGTGGCCGTGGCGGGTGCAGCGGGGGTGGTAGTCCTTATAATAGGTGTACACACCGGTGCAGTTGACGGTGGAGTACTGGTTGATCAGGCCGCTGTCCAGCGCTGCCACCGCCACCGCAGGCTTAAAGGTGGAGCCGGGGGTGTACAGGCCCTGCAGCGCCCGGTTGAACAGGGGCAGGCTGGGGTCGGCGCTGTACTCGGAATAGTTGGTGGCGTACAGATTCTGGTCAAAGCTGGGGTAGTTTGCAGCCGCCAGCACGCTGCCGTCCTTTACGTCCAGCACCACCGCAGCGCCGGCGGCAGCTTTCATATCGCCGGTGTTGTACACCCGGTTGATCATGTCGATATTGTTGGCAAGGGCCTTGTCCACCGCCCGTTGAAAGTCGCTGTTGATGGTCAGCTGCACGGTATGCCCCGGCTCCGGCACGGTGGTGATCTTGGTGTCCACGATCACGCCGTCCGAATTGCGGGTGATGGTCTCCACGCCGTCCTTGCCGCGCAGCTCGTCCTCGTACACGGACTCAAGGCCGGAGATGCCGATCACATCGTTCATGTTATAGCCTTTTTCCTTGAGCGGATAGGTCACCTGACCGTTTTCGTCGGTCACCTTCCACTTTTCGGCGGTGATCTTGCCCACACGCCCCAGCACGGCGGGGAGGATATCTCCCTGCTCGTAGCTGCGGGTGCTGGTCTCCACGATCTCCACGCCCGGCAGCGTGAGAGAGTGCTCCTTGATGGTAGCCACCGTCACCTGACTGACGTTTTCCGCCATGACAAAGTTGTTCACGTTGGAAAAGGCCTGCCGGTCCATCTCGTAATGGATGCCCGCCAGCACCCGCTGCCACGGCAGGGAGAAGCTTTCCAGATGGTTTTTCTCCACCAGCATCTCCATCACATCGTTGGCGGTGGCGTACTGCTGCAAGCCCAGCGTCTCCTTCATGTCAGCCAGCGTTTTCTGGTCGCTGGTGCTGTCGGCGCTGTCCGTAAAGGTATAGTTCCCGGCGGCATCCGGCTCGCTGATGAGCAGGGTGTCCAGCCATTTTTCATCGTTTTTGCGCAAAAGTTCCACGATCTGCTGCAGCATGGTGTCCAGATCCTGATCCCCCATCTGCAGCTTGTTCAGCACCACATTATAGCCGGTGCTGGTGGTGGCGATGCGCTTGCCGGTGCTGTCCACGATATTGCCGCGCGCGGCGGTGACCGTAAACTTATAATCCGTGGTGTTGGTGGCTTTTGCCTTGAAACTTTCCCCGTTGACCAGCTGCAAAAAGATCAGCCGGAAGGTGTACAGCCCCATGATGATGCAGGCCACTGCGATGAGCAGCAGCATCCGCCGCACCACGACCTTGCGTTCATTTTCGTTCATCTGGTTCTCCTTTTACGGGTTAGACCACACCGTTGTCGATCCTGAACCCGTCATGGATGCGCTGCACCAGCCAGAAGGCCAGCAGCGCCGCCGGGATGGTCAGCACTGCACTGGGCAGTACAAAGGCAATGTACCGCAGCGCAGCGCCGGCATAGCCCGGCATATAATAGAAAAACAGCCAGTCCAGCGAGAGCACCAGCAGCGCCGTCATAGTATTTACGGCGGCAAAGTTGCCGGGGTTCACCTGCAGATACAGCTGCACCAGCACCGATACCCCAAAGCAGAGCAGCAGCAGTTCCAGCGCCAGCATACCCACCGTGCGCCCGGCGGCGTAGTCCCACAAAAGGCCGCCCACCGTGCCCAGCAGCGCCCCGGCGAACTCCCCTTCAAATACTGCCACCGCCAGACACAGCGGCAGCACCAGCAGCGGCTTTGCCTGCCCCAGCTGAAAAAGCCCGGGCGTGGTCTGCAACGCGGCGCACACAAACAGCGCCAGCACATAGCAGCCCCACTTCAGCAGCTGGCTGCGGCTGCGCTTGCGGCGAGATTCCATAGCAGTGTGCCCTCCTTAGTACGCAGTAATGATAAAAACGTGCTTGGCGGTGCGGGGGTCGGCACCGGGGCGCACCACCGCAATGGAGGATTTGCCGCTGGCTTCCGGCACCACATCCTGCACCGTACCCACCAGAAGATCCGGCGGGAACACCCCGCCCAGACCGGTGGTGATGACCTGATCGCCCGCACGGGTCTCGGTGCTGCGCTCCAGATTGGTCAGGGTGCACAGGCCGTCCGGCGCATAGGTGGTGTTGCCGTTCAGGATGCCGTTTTCCCGGGTGCGGGAAACCACGCCCGCCGCATTGAAGCTGGGGTGCAGGATGGTCATCACCTTGCAGCTGGTCGGGTCAGCCTCCACCACCATGCCCAGCAGATAGCCGCGGTCGCTGATGACGGCATTGTTCACCGCCACACCGTCTGCGGTGCCCTTGTCCAGCGTGAAACCGCCAAACTCGTCCAGCGGGTCGCGTCCGATGACAAAACCGGACACATAGGTGGTGTTACTGTTCTTTTTCTGAATATTGGCCAGCGCCTTGTAGGCCTCGTTCTCGGCCTTGATACGGTCGTAGTCCACCATCTGCTGGCGCAGCTCGGCGTTTTCCGCTTCCAGCTGCTCGTTCTGCTCCATGACTTTGTCGATGCTGGTGTATTTTTCCCACACCGTACCTACGCCGCCGCTGACCACAGCCGCCGCCTTCTGGAAAGGGGTCAGGATCACGCCCAGCAGCTCCTGCGGGGCGGCGGTCAGGCGGCCGTTGGCACCGGCATAAGCCATGATGCCCACCAGAAATACCGCCACAGCCACAAGGATCTTGAATTTCCAGGTATCAAAAAAATCTTTCAAAGGGTCCTTCCCTCCTGTCGGGATGCCCGCGTCCTACCGCAGGCTTTTGCATGAAAAAAGCGCGGACAGCCGTGCCATCCGCGCAAGATGCAGTGTTTGCAGCGGAAAAACGCACAGCTGCTGTGTCTGAAACTTTTCCGCATTCTGAGCAGCACTCTCCCCAGAGAGCCGCTCTTACATATGTCCTCCATCGGTGTCCAGCACATCATGCAACACGTCCACATGATCCAGCACCGCACCGGCACCCTTGGCCACGCAGTCCAGCGGATCCTCCGCAATATGCACATCAATACCGGTCTCGCTCTGGATCAGCTGATCCAGACCGCGCAGCAGAGCGCCGCCGCCGGTCAGGGTGATGCCGCGGTCGATGATATCCGCGCTCAGTTCCGGCGGGGTGCGCTCCAGCGTCTCCTTGATGGCGCTGGTGATCTTCACCAGGCACTCCAGCAGGGCTGCACGCACATCCTCAGAATGGACCACGATGTTCTTGGGCAGGCCGTCCACGAGGTTGCGGCCCTTGATCTCCATAGTCAGCTCGGGGTCCAGCACATAGGCCGAGCCGATCTCGATCTTGATCTGCTCGGCGGTGCGCTCACCGATGAGCAGGTTGTATTTGCGCTTGATGAAGGCGATGATGGCCTGATCGAACATATCGCCGGCCATGCGCACGCTGCGGGATGCCACGATGCCGCCCAGCGAGATGACAGCGATCTCTGCCGTACCGCCGCCGATGTCCACGATCATGCTGCCGGTCGGCTCGCTGATGGGCAGGCCCGCACCGATTGCAGCTGCCATCGGCTCTTCAATGACGGACACCTGACGGGCGCCGGCCTTCAGGGTCGCTTCGCGCACAGCGCGGCGCTCCACCTCGGTGACGCCGGAGGGGATGCAGATGACCACGCGGGGGCGGGAGAACATACTGTTGCCGCAAGCCTTCTTGAGGAAGTTT
>OGKD01000648.1_pt1 | contig 23068 bp, 23 predicted proteins | sample 1572371 | NCBI WGS metagenome assembly OGKD01 (sample SAMEA2582096, study PRJEB24529) | metagenome | biome: Human gut stool | place: China | collected 2011 | reverse complement strand
AAAAAGAAGAAAGCAGAAGAAAATTTGCACTTTAGCACATTAAAGCGTTGACATAGACCGCGAAATATGAGATAATGGCTTTGGGTCAAAACAGAATATGCTAACTAAAGCCGATAATTTTCTTGGTTTATTGTCAGAACGACAAATAGATTAAGGAGGTTATCGGCTTTTTATGTTTTTTAAGGAAAATGGACAATATCGCTGCGCTGTGTATCTTCGATTGTCACGTTCAGACGGCGATCAGCAGGAAAGCAACAGCATCAAAAATCAAAGAGCTTTACTGAACGATTATCTGGGAAAGCACCCGGAACTGTATAAGGTCGATGAGTATGTGGACGATGGTTACAGCGGCACAAATTTTGAACGCCCGGATTTTAAGCGGATGATGCAGGACATTGAGAAAAGGAACGTCAACTGTATCATCGTCAAGGATTTATCTCGCTTCGGCAGAAACTACATTGAAACGGGTCGTTATCTGGAAAGAATCTTTCCATTTATGGGAATCCGCTTCATCGCCATCAACGATCATTATGACAGTGCGGAAGAAAACGATGATAAGGGACGTATCCTGATTCCGTTCAACAATCTTATCAACGACACCTATTGCCGGGACATTTCCATGCGTGTCCGAAGCCACTTGGATGTAAAACGGAAAGAAGGACAATTCATCGGCAGCTTTGCAGGATACGGGTATCAGAAAGACCCGAAAGACAAAAATCATCTGATTATAGATGAATACGCGGCGGGCATCGTGCAGGAAATCTTCAAGCTGAAGCTCAACGGGATGAGCGCACAGCACATTGCAAACCATCTGAATGAATTGGGAGTTTTGCCGCCAAATGAGTACAAACGAGCCAGCGGATTCAATTATACTTGCGGATTTCGAGCGGGACTGAACCAGAAATGGACGGTGGTATCGGTCAATCGGATTCTGAAAAATGAATCCTATACGGGAACCTTGATTCAAGGCAAACGTCGGAAAATTAACTACAAAATAAAAAAGAGTCAGGATGTTGGGACTGATAACTGGATTCGTGTCGAGGGAACACATGACGCGATTATCAGTAGAGGTGAGTTCCAACAGGTGCAGCAGTTGATGGAATTGGATACACGCACTTCACCTAGTCAGAAAACAGTATATCCATTATCAGGCTTTCTGCGCTGCGCTGACTGCGGACAGAATATGATTCGGCGCACGGTGACAAAGAAAGGAAAGAAATATCAATACTATCACTGTTCCACCTATAAGAATGGCGGAGATTGCACTCCGCACATGATAAACGGCGAGAAGCTGGAAGGAAGTGTTTTGGCGGCAATCCGGCATCAGGTTGCACTTCTTGTTGAAACAGAACAGGTGTTATCTCATGCAGACCTGGCAAGCGGTGAACAGATTGGCGTAAAAATTTTGGATGGACAAATCAATGCACTGGAAGCGGAATTGGAACGATACCGTAATTTGAAAGTTCGGCTGTATCAGGATTTCTGCGATGATGTTGTCAGCAAGGAAGAGTACAGTGAGATGAATGCCCGGTTTGCGCAGAAGATAAAAGAGGCGCAAGACAAAATTCAGGCGATTCAGGATAAAAAGCAGGAGGCGGTCAAGCATGACACAATGCTTCCCGGTTGGTTGGAAGAACTGAAACAGTACCAGCACATTAAAACGCTGGAACGGCGGGTGGTGGTAGAACTAATCGACCACATCGACATTCATAGTAAGGAAGAAATTGAAATTCACTTCTGCTTTGAGGACGAACTACACAGCATTACAGAAAAATTCATGGAATATCAGGCGCATAACGGGAAAGAGGTGGCAGAAGAATGAGGTGGGTAAGTTACACACGTTCAATCTCCAGCAGGATCGGAGAAGAAAATCCTGCCAATACGATTGCAGAACAGAATGCAAATATTGAACAATACTTGAAAAATAAAGGGTACAGAATATCAGAAAAGTACAGTGACCGCAAGAGATCGGCAGAAGCAGCCGATGGTTTTGATCGAATGGTGCAAGACGGCATGACACAAAAATTCGATGCGGTTGCCGTTGATTCCATCTTCCGTTTTGGCAAGACATTGCCATTTGCCATTGAGGTATTACAGAAAACTTTTTATCCGGTTGGTATTCAGTTTGCTGTTGTTGAGGATGATTTTTGCAGTACAGACCGAACAGCGGACGAAGTGGAACAGTATTTTAAGGAAAAGGCCATTGAGAAAATCCGATTTGAATTTATAGCGAACAGACAGGACAGCTTTGAAAAAGGAGTGCTGACACATCGGCAGGCAAAGTATGGATATGACATATCAGAAGATCGTAGGAGCTTTGTGCTTGATTCGGAAAGCGCATACATTGTGAAACTGATTTTTCAGATGTATCTGGAAGGAATGACGCTTCAAGAAATCGGAGCGGCATTGGACGTACAAAATGTCCCATCGCCGCAAATTCAGATGACTCGAAATAAAAAGGTGACGAGGAAAACAAAATGGCCTGTCACGACAATTCGCTCTATTCTGGTGAATCCACTCTATATCGGAAAGCTCACATTGAAGCTGTCCGGTGCTGAGAAGAAGATGGAAGTTCCACCAATCGTATCAGAGGAAGATTTTCAAAAGGTGCAGGAAAGAATCAATGATTCGGTTAAACTTCCTGCTCCTAAACGGAGATCAACGCCCAATATCCTTATCAAGAAAATATATGACCGGGCAAGTGGAGAACGCTTGTTGTGCAGAACGACTGAGGACGAAACAAGGCAGATATATTCTTTTGACAGAAAATATAAGTGCTTTAGTGGGAAAGCACCCTATATTGAAAGCACTGAAATTTTTGATGCGATTCGATCTTCATTGAAAACAGCGCAGGAGCAGGCAAGATATATTGGCAGATTACTGGAATCGGACAAAGATGAAGTTAAGCGATGCCAGAATATTGTGCTTCAGCCTTATAGGGAACAGGCAAGAACACTTATGGATGCGCTGTCTAAAAAAGATGTTGAGAGAACTGCTGTCTACCGGAAATATGAAAGATGTGAAATGGAACAAGAGCAGTTGGAGGATTTTGAATCTCGGTATCAGGAAGAGATAGAAGAACTGGAAGTAGAGTTCAAGAACATTATGATGAAAGTTTCTGTAATAGAGAAAGCATTCAGTTATGCAAATCCCTGGCTGACAAAATTTCAAGACCTTATGATGCCTGAAACACTGGAACGGACACACATCAAAAAATATGTGGAGCGGGTTTGGATTGAGGACTTTAAGCGAGTAGAGGTTGTTTTGAAGGAAGAAGAATGGACAAGATTCTTCCCGGAAGAATGGCTGAGAACCGGAAAGGAAAATTAAAATGGCTAGAAAAAGCAGAAAAAATATAATGCCGCAGAGTGCTGCACCGGAGATTCGTATTTCCGAAGAAGTCAATCTTCTGCGTACAGCAGCGTATGCACGATTATCCTCGGAGAACAGCGGACATGAAACAGAAGATACCCTGAATACGCAGATTCTGCAAATCCATAATTATATCAAGGAACATCCAGAGCTGACACTGACGGATACCTATGTGGACAATGGTTTTACAGGAACAAACTTTGACCGCCCGGAGTTTGAGCGTATGATGCAGGATGTGCGGACAGGGAAAATCCAGTGTATTGTGGTTAAGGATTTGTCCCGCTTTGGTCGTGACTACATTGAAACAGGCAACTATCTGGAAACGATTTTTCCGATGCTGCATATTCGGTTTATTGCTATCAATGATGATTTTGACAATATCCGGCAGTCGGATGTAGACAGTCTTGCAATCCCCATCAAGAACATGGTAAACAGCCTGTACGCAAAGGACATCTCAAAGAAAATTGGGCTGAGTTACCAGATGCGTAGGGAAAAAGGAATCCCCACATCATGGTGTGTGCCGTATGGCTATCGCATGAATGAACAGAAAAGTCAGTATGAAGTGGCAGAGGAAGCTAAATATGTGAAGTTGATTTATCAGTGGTATCTTATGGGGGTGAGTACGAACGAAATCGCCCGTAGGCTGGAATTTCTGGAAGTACCTCGTCCGAATGAACATCTGAATCGTAGACTGCACGAGGGACATGATACGACTTTCAATAAATGGCATTCCAGTTCTGTTCTCCGTATTCTGGATAGTCAGGTATATATCGGAAATTTGGTAACGGGAAAAACCCGGACTGCCTCTTATAAAGGAATTGGGCTGCACCCGGTAGATAAGGAAGAATGGCATATTGTGGAAAATGCTCATGAGGCAATTATCTTGAAGTCCGATTTTGAAATCGTGCAGGAAAAAAGAAACCGGAACAAGGAAAAACGCAATAATGCAATGGCTCGTTCAGAGCAGGTGCGGGCAGAGTGTAGGAATCACTTTGCAGGCATGGTGTTTTGCGGCTGTTGTCGGCGCAGCATGACATTTGTGCGTAAGGTGCATAAAACGGAAGAGGAAAGCTATTTCGGAGTATTTCAGTGCAAGAGAAAGAAGGGGACAACACCATGTTCCTATCATACTGTGCCAGAAAAAATGCTTATGATGGTAGCGATGAAGCAGATTCATCATCTGGTTTCTACCATGTGCGAAGAAGAAAAGATGGTAAAAGAAATGCTGAACAACGGTGGTCTGGATTCCACCCGTTCTATCAAGGTGAAGGAAAACTCGATTGCATTTCGGATTCAGGAAACCGAAGAACGGCGGCTGCGCTTATATGAGGACTATAAGGCAGAAATTCTGGATGAAGAAGAGTATAGTCAGTTAAAAGAACACTATATTGCCGAAAAGCAGCGGTTGGAACATGAACTGCAAAAGCAGCGGCAGCGGTCATTGGAACTTGAAAAGAGAATGAGAATTTGCGATGAACAGATGGAACGGATGCGGGCTATTCTGAATCAGAAAGAATTTGATGAAGAACTGGTACATGAGCTTATCAAGAAAATCTATGTAGGCATCGACAATTCGGTAGAAATCGAGTTTAAGTGCAGTGATCCGTATCAAGAGGTTCTGGCATTTGTGGCGGAGGTGCAGAATGAATAATAAGATTGCGATTTATCTTCGATTATCTCTGTCAGATGGAGATTTGAAAAAGGGAAGCAAGGATGAGAGCAACAGCATTGAAAATCAGCGGCTTTTGCTTCATTCCTATATTGAAAAGCAGGATGATCTCTTAGGCGAAATTGTGGAGTATGTAGATGATGGCTATACTGGAACGAACTTCAATCGTCCGGCGTTTCAGAAAATGATTATTGACCTGAAGCAAGGGGAAATAAAGGCCATAGTAGTCAAAGATTTGTCCCGGTTGGGGCGTGACTATATCGGCGTTGGCGATTACATTGAGCAGATTTTTCCATTGATGGGTGTCCGTTTTATAGCGGTGAACAATGCCTTTGACAGCATGAAGCTGAACAACGGCACTCCGGGCATCGAAGTTGCAGTCAGCAATCTGGTGAATAATCTGTATAGCCGTGATATTGGCAAAAAGATTCGCGCGGCATTGGAAGTGAACTGGAAAAGTGGCAAAGCTACATCTGTGAATGTTCCGTTTGGTTACGTCTGGAATGGAAAAGGCAATCAGCGATGGGCGATTGATCCAGAAGCGGCGGCCTGCGTCCGAAAGGTGTTTGATTTGGCATTATCTGGGCGAAACACGACGCAGATCGCCTATGCCATGAATGAATTGGGATTGCCGACACCGGGATTGTACTCTAAACGGAAAAATACCATAGTAGGCGGCAATGCAATTATAGCCCCGGAGAGCGAAATACTTTGGAATCCGGGAATCGTCTGGAGGGTGCTGCGGCGGTACGAATATACCGGGGCTTTGGTGATGGGCAGAAGGCAGAAACTTGATGTGAATACCACGGCGTTCCGCACTTTGCCGGAAGATAAATGGATTATTACAGAGAACACCCATGAAGCGATAGTCACAAAAGATGAGTACTATCAGGCACAAAAAGCAATCCGCAATGTTGCTCCGATCCAGTACAAGACCGAAGATGATTTTGCTCTGAAAGGTAAAATATGCTGCGGAAACTGCCTGAGACAGCTCCGGCATGAGAAGCAGTATGGCGAAATGGTATTCTGCTGCGGTCACAAAAGGTCAGTAGGAAAATTCTCGCACTGCTATTCAGGCTATTACAGAGAGCAGGCAGTCAATTCAAGAGTTGCCCGCGCTATAAAAACGGTATTTACAGCATTGGAAGTTGTGAATCAGGGAATGCAGGAGAAAAAATCCATAACTTTGCAGTGTGTAGATGTTGATGATCTGAAAAAGCAGGCAGAAATGATTCGGGCAGAGCAGATTAAACTCTATGAATCGTATGCAGATGGGATTCTGACTCGCAATGAATATCAGGAAAAGAAGAAAGGACTGGGGGAAAAGCTGGCAGATTTGCAAGAGAAGATTCGTATAGAAGAGGAAGAACAGGAAACCGCAGATGAACTGGATGAGGAAATCCGTAGCCTGACAAAGCAGGCAAGTCAAAAAACATACATAGGCGGTCTGACCAAGGAGTGTGTAGATGCCTTTGTCAGCATGGTTTATCTGTATGACGATCAGACGATGAAAGTTGAGTTTAACTGTGAAGATGTGATTCGGAGAGCATTGGAAAAGTATGGCGCATAACCGCATAGAAACAGCGAGGTGAGCAAAAAGAATGCCCGTCTGGTTGAGAGGATTCGCAAATCTTCTCGATCAGGCGGGCATTTCATTCCGTAGGAATGGTTTTGCCCGCATAAGCCACAGACAGCACCCCGGTGTGATCCGAAGTGCAGCTGTGGCTTATGCGGGCTCTTTGTTATATGGTCAACGGGTTACAAAATCAGATTCCCAAACCGTACAGGATTGATTTCATCTCTTTTACCATCCGGGTGAGAATTTCCTGCTCGATTTCATTACAGTCCAAGAGCAGACGGTGAATTTCAGAATTTGAGGTTGAAGTCGAGTGCATCAAACTATCTACCAGCAAATCATCCGTCGATACGTCAAGAGCATTGGCAATATCAACCAATGCATCAAGACTTGGGCGTTTGATGGCGGATTCAATTACGCTAATATGTTTTCGTGTCATGTTAAGCTGCTCCCCCAGGGCCTCTTGCGTGATACCAGCTTGTTTTCGGGCATTTGAAATGCGCTTGCCCAAGGCTTTATAATCAGTAGCCATGTGCTTTTCTCCTTATGATTCCCCGCATAAGGCAGTACAATTATCTCGCATGATGGTAGGCAGAGCAACTCTATATCAAAGGTTCTAAGACCGCAAAGGGACACACTGCTATCTGCTCTGTGGTCTTAGGCTGTTTTGCTACCTACTGGGTAGCAAAAGACAACTCATGCTACCTGATGGGTAGCAGTCAAAACGCAACGAATGCTTTATAATAGAGGTAGTAAAAGGCTGCAAATAGAAAGGAAAGACGATGGCGGACAAGGTAGAAAAAAGAATTCTTACATTATATAGTGATGTGCAGGCAACTTCGGTTCACTGGTTGTGGTATCCATTCATTGCAGTGGGAAAGATAACATTGCTACAAGGCGATCCCGGCGATGGAAAGTCAACCATGATGATGAATCTGATTGCGGAACTTTCTAAGGGAGGGACAACACCGGATGGAAAGCCTGTTGGGATGCCGCAAAGGATTATCTACCAGTGTTCGGAAGATGGAGTATCAGATACCATTAAACCCAGACTGGAAAGATGCGGCGCAGATTGTAGCAAAGTAGCTTTTATCAATGAAGAAACATACAGTGGCCTAACGTTGGATGATGAGCGTATCCGTCAGGCAATCATTGAATTTCGCCCACGGCTTGTAGTTATAGACCCGATTCAGGCGTATTTAGGAAGTGATTCTGACCTCCAGATTGCAGGGAGAGCCAGAAAACTGATGCAGCGTCTCGGAATGTGGGCTTCAGTATATGATTGTGCCATTGTGCTGATTGGTCATCTCAATAAGAAAGAGGGAACGAAAGGTTTGTACCGAAGTCTTGGCAGCATAGATGTGGTTGCTGCTGCACGAAGTGTTTTGCAGGTGGAGCGTGACCAGAAAGATACAGATATTCGCATTGTCCGGCAGATAAAAAACAGTTTGGCTCCATCTGATGGAGAAATTCGATTTTCTATAACAGCAGAAATGGGTTTTCAATGGTTGGAGTGCAAGAGCACATTCGTTTCATCGGAACAACCGGGAGTGCCGGAATTTGAGTCAAAAACAGAAAGGGCAGCATATCTGATAAAAAAGTTGCTTTCTGATGGAGATATGAGAGCAAGAGAAATCTATATGCGGATGAAAGATGAGGGAATCAGTCGCAGAACCGCAGAAAATACGAAGAAAGAACTCGGTATCCGAAGTTATCGGAAGATGCGACAGTGGTATTGGAGCATCCATACGGGAGAATGAGGAAGAGCACATGATTATCGGTGAAGTAGAAGCAGTAGACCGTAAGCAAAAAATCAGAGATCGCTATAAGGGTGTAGATATATCTGAATTGGAGGTCATTCCCGCCAAAATCATAGAGGATTTGGAAACAAGTTCTGTGATTCGGCGTGTGGCAGCATATATCCGTGTTTCCACTGATAATGATGAACAGACTTCTTCGTATGAACTTCAGAAAAACTATTATACGGATTATATTCAGGCACAGCCGGGATGGGTATTTGTTGGAATCTATGCGGATGAGGGCATCAGCGGCACATCTCTGGAACACCGAAAAGGGATGCAGCAGTTGATTGAGGACTGCAAGGCAGGCAAGATTGACCTCGTTCTTACAAAATCCATTGCCCGTTTTGCTCGAAATATCGTTGACTGTCTTTCTGTGATTGAACTTCTGAAAAATCTGAATCCGCCTGTGGGTGTGAAATTTGAAGCAGATAATATCTATACGCTGGACAGCAATGGACGCATGATTCTGACGATTCTGGCATCTGTGGCAGAGGAAGAATCGCATTCCAAATCTATCATTATGAACTGGTCGATAGATCGGCGGTTCAGCCGTGGCCTGTTCCTGACCCCTGCATTGCTTGGATACGATAAAGACGAGGAAGGCAACCTTGTAATTAACCCGGAGGAAGCACAGACTGTAAAGGTGATTTACTACCTGTACCTGAATGGATATTCGCTTACGGAGATTGCAACCCTTTTGATGGAGTATAGCCGTAAGACGAAATTGGGACGTGTGGAGTGGAATCCCGGCACACTTGCAGGTGTTCTGGCAAATGAGCGCCATTGTGGTGATGTACTGGCAAGAAAGACCTTTACACCGAACTTTTTGACGCATAAATCAAAGAAAAACAACAATGACCGAACACAGTACAGGCAGAAGAATCACCATGAAGCCATTGTTTCCAGAGAAGTTTTTAATGCAGCTAATCATCTGCGGGCATCCCGCAATTATTCAAAGAAAAACAGACCCTTGCCCGTGTTAAGCGTGGTTGAAGATGGGATTTTGCGAGGATATGTGCCTTTTGATAAGGATTGGACAGGCTTTTCGGCAGAAGCATACAGGGAAGCCTCTGAAAGCGTGATGAAAGAACCGGATGTCACTGTTACTGCGGATGTGAAAAAGCGTATTGATCTGACGGGCTATGAAGTAGTCAGGGCACAGTATTTTTCTACTATGCAGAATCCGGCTATGACGATTTCTAATGGACGATTGCGCTTTAACACCGCTTGCTTGAAAAAGTTTGAAAATGTTGAATATGTGGAGCTGCTGCTAAATTCTGTTGAACGCTGCATTGCCATTCGTCCTTGTGACAAGAATAATCCAAACGCGATCCGTTGGGGCAGACTGAAAGAGGGACGTTGGTGTGCAAGCACTTTGGGCTGTCGTGGACTTGCAAAGACTTTATTTGACATTATGGAATGGAATGAGGATTTGCGTTATCGGTTCCGTGGTCAGTTTTTGGAGCAGGGCGATAACAAAATGATGCTGTTCGCATTTGATGAGCCTGAAATGATTAAGGTGGAAGAAATCGTTCTGCCCCCAAAGGAAAACACCGAAGAAGATGAGGGCGAAACGGTCAAAAAGAAGATTTACATTTTCCCACCAGAGTGGGCTGGAACATTTGGACAGCCGATTACAAGTATAGCGCAGGTGGGTATCTTACGGCAGGAGCATTATGCCGGAAACTGGGATGTATTTCGTCCTGCGTTAGAGATAGAGGAAATGAACACATTTACGGCAGAAAGTCTAAATGAGTTGCTCCATGAAGCGGAGAAGATAATGGAAGGATGGACTGATTATAGATGAATGAAGGAAACACAACAATCATGCCGCCAGAGAAGCAGATTGTGCAGGATGATAGAGACGCACGGGCGGAAGAACTGGAAAATGCCTTTTCGTATGATGGCTACCAGGTCGTGCGAAAGGAATTGTTTGCCCATCTGCGTGACCCGGCAATCGTGATTCGTAAAGATAGTATCACATTCAATACAGCCTGTATCACAGGGCTGGAGGATGTGGTCTACGTTCATGTCATGTTCAACAATGATTTGAAGCGTATCGTTGTTCGTGGGTGTGATGAAAATGACAAGGACGCTCTGCGTTGGTGCGTGGCAAAATCGGATAAGCGCAAAAGCCGGAAGATGTCCTGCAAGCCATTTGCGACTTTAGTTTATCAGAAAATGGGATGGGACAGCGAGTGCCGATATAAAATGCTGGGGTACAGGATCACCTTTGAGGGTGAAACTCTGTATGTTTTTGATCTGCTTGTGCCAGAAATTTTTCATGAAGGGCAGAGAAAAAAGAACGCAGTCGATTCGCAGGATAATGCTGCGGCAACAAAACCTGTGAACAGCAGAAAGGGATTTTACCCGGATGATATTGTGGGAACTTTTGGTGTGCCTGTGGAAGAACACCGGAAAGAGTCTGAAGTCAAGCAAATGGATGGGTATGTGTCAATGGGGATTCTGACTGGAAAGATTGCACCTGAAGCTGGAAAGGACTAATTGATAGGGTGTACAAGGGGATGGTCTGCCTATTTGCGGGAGGTGAGCGTATGCAGAAAACAGAACAACAGGCCGGACTTGGTATGAGTTTCTGCGAGGAAGAGGGACGAATCACGGTCTTCAGAAAAACGCTGGAAGCGTTAGAATGGCCGTCACACTATCGGTTTCTGTATAATCGCAAAATGAAACAGATAGCTGTACAGGCGTGTGGAGCAGAAGAAGCAGGAGCGCATCGTGTGGGAAAACTGGATGAATCCAATAGCGGCGAAATCAAGTGTATGGCATTGGTTCGCATGATTTACGGGGATTCTGGGTGGGACAAGAAAATGTCCTATCGGCTGCTCGGAAGAGCTTTCCCACAGCAGCGACTTGTTTCGTTTAAGATAACGGATGCAATGCAGATAGAAAACGGGAGAGTACTAACTGAAATGTGAATCTCACATTAGTTGGTTCTGAAATAATTAGTTGCCTATGATATAACAGTGGCGAAGAATGCAATAATATGGACAACTCCGTGCAAGGAAAGTTTACAGTTGGTTGCTTGATATGGGCGGTGAATTATGGTAAGATGGAAGCACGATAGGAGAGTTTACGCTCTTGTTGAATCTACTGCGAGGAAGTGAATGCCGATGGAAAAACAAGGCACGGTGGAAAATCAGCTTGCCCACACGATAGATCAGACAGAGTATGATTCGAGGTATGACAGAACAGCGAAAAAGCTGTTGGCAAACAAACAGATTCTGGCACAGATCATGAAAGGCTGTGTGAATGAATACAGCGATTGCACCGTAGATGATATTGTTGAGAAATACATCGAGGGAACCCCGGAGGTTGGCTCTGTTGGTGTTCATGTCGATGATACGAACAGACCCAAAAAGTCAACAGATGTAATCAAGGGTAGTAACAACGAGGACTCTACGCTGACCGAGGGAACATTGTTCTACGATGTTCGCTTTGACGCAATCGCACCGAAATCTGCGGACAGTGCAGAACAGGAAGAAGTCATTCGTCTGATTATCAATGTGGAAGCACAGACAAAATTCAAGCCGGGATACCCATTGACGAAACGGGCAATCTATTATTGTAGCAGAATGATTTCTGTACAGCACGGCCCGATTTTTACAAAATCTGAATATGGGAAGATTCGCAAGGTCTACTCCATCTGGATTTGTACTCAGCCGTCAGATGGTTTTGAGAACACGCTTACCCGGTACTCCATCAAACCCGAACAGTTAATTGGAGAAGCGCAGGAAGAAACCGAAAACTACGATTTGATGAGTGTCGTAATGATTTGTTTAGGCAAGCCAGGGACAGAGAATCATAAGGGAATCCTGAAATTTATGGAAGTGCTGTTATCTTCCACAAGATCAGGTTCTGAGAAAAATAAGATTCTGGAAGAAGAGTTTGGCGTTGCAATGAGCGAAGAACTGGAAAGAGAGGTGCTTGAAGTGTGCAATCTTAGTCAAGGCGTAAGAGCCGAAGGTCGTGAAGAAGGCCGTCAGGAAGGCAGAATCGAAGGCATCGGAATTGGCGAGATTCGGATGCTGGTTCAGCTTGTTCGAGAGGGTGATTTACCGCTGGAGCGTGCTGCGGCAAAAGCGAAAATGACAGTTGAGCAGTTTAAGGAAACAATGGAGAACACCCCATTACAGGCAGTGTGAAAACAAAATAGCATAAGATAACGGATAGCCCTACAAGGCTCTGATGATTCAAAGAATTGTCAGAAAAGCCTTGTGGGGCTTATTTTTTTTGCTTTTTTTGAGAAATTTTTTGTCCCTATCTTGACATCAGGGGGCTATGTTGGTTTGTCGATTGCGACTCTGCTTTCCCAGCACAACAACCGGAAGTCTCCGATTCTGGATGATTACATCGAAAAAATCTAGGTCCGCCTGAAACCTTGGATGTATGCAAAGGCTGCTTATTCGGATGCGGATTTTGTTGTGATTGCGGCCCCGACAAATGTCTACTCCAAAGAATCAGTTGAGTTTTGATGGTTGTATGGATGGTGGGAGATACATAGCAAAAATGGATAAATGTATCATGCAAAAATGCTGTTTTTTTCAATAGCATGAAAAAATTCCACTATTGGCAGTACAAAAAGCAAAACGAGGGTACATATAGAAACGCTAAGTGCTGAAGTGTTAAGTAAAGGTAGTTGCAATGATAATATCATACAAAAACAACGGTATTGCGATAAATAAGAACTAAGTGCTGATGTATTGAGTAAAGGTGCGAAGATGTCGACTTGGGGTTAATGAATTGAAAATGGACATCGCACTACAAAGCAACACTTAGAAAATAGATGATAACCACACTTTGTGAACACGGCAATACAAGGCGACACTTCAATGATTGCAAAAGCAAGACAGGTGTACTCAATAAAACGGAGAAAAGTAGAAATATGATTGTTGCGCCGAAAGGGTACGACAGTAAGGGAAAAGACTTGGAAGAGTGTGGGCATCACACTTTATAAATTGGTTTTACCATCCAAGGGATGCGTTTAAGTATTATGGAAAAATGGGGTGTGAGATGGAAATGGCAGCGATTACGATTGAAAAGCCGGTCGAGATCAACCGAGAGCAAAATCTGAAGGATCATCGTCTTTACTGGATTGACCGCAGAACGCAGGATGTGATCCTGTCTGCACTGGCGCTGGTGGTGCTGTCGCCGGTTATGCTGGCTACGGCAATCGCAATTGTGGTGGATGACCCGTCTGCGGGTCCTGTCTTCAGTCAGGAGCGTATCGGCCGCAACGGCAAGCCCTTCAAGTTCTATAAGTTCCGCTCTATGTGCCCCAACGCAGAGGCAAAGCTGGATGACCTGCTTGACCAGAACGAGATGGATGGTCCTGTGTTCAAGATCAAGGACGACCCCCGCATTACCCGTGTGGGCAAGTTTATCCGCAAGACCAGCCTCGATGAGCTGCCCCAGCTGTGGAACATCCTGAAGGGCGATATGAGCATTGTCGGTCCCCGCCCGGCACTTCCCCGCGAGGTAGAACAGTATGGCGACTACGAAAAGCAGCGCCTGTATGTGACCCCCGGCTTGAGCTGCTATTGGCAGATCGCCCCGCATCGTAACGACCTCTCCTTTGAGGAATGGATGAATCTTGATGTGAAGTATGTCAAGGAGCGCAGCTTCTGGGTGGATTGGAAGATTATTTTTAAGACCTTCAAGGTATGTTTGTTGGGGCATGGGGAGTAAAAGATTGGGTTGGGACGGCAAAAACTCGATGGAGCGAATAAAGTGCGGGGGATGCTTTAAAAGGTTGGAATCATCCGAAGTTAAGGATGATACATAGATATAAAAGTTAAAAGGATGGATGGCTGATATTAAGAAAGAATATGAGCGTTGGCTTGAAAATGCAACGGCAGATGCTGATGTTGCCACTGAACTGAAAACGCTGGATGATACAAAAATCGAGGACGCATTCTATCGTGACCTTGCTTTTGGCACGGGAGGTCTGCGTGGCGTAATCGGTGCAGGTACCAACCGCATGAATATCTACACTGTGGCTAAAGCATCACAGGGCTTCCGTCACATAATTCTGAAAATCCTAGTGTTTATGCAGCGTGGACAAAAGATGATAAAGTCCGATTCGACAGCACTTCTGGCGGAATTTACTATGAATTGGCGCATTTCTTCATTGAGTCAGGCGGCTATATAGCAGGATGTGCGTTTAGTGATGATTTTAAGTCTGCTAAACATGTCATAGGTAATACCTCCGAAGATCTGCATAAAATCATGGGGTCCAAGTATTTCCAAAGCGATACACAAGGTATTTATAAAGGTGTTTCGGATTTACTAAAAAGAAACGAAAAAGTTTTATTTTGCGGAACACCATGTCAAGTCGCGGCTTTGCGTGCTTATTTGGGAAAAGAATATGACAATTTATTTTTATTAGATTTTATTTGTAAAGGGATAAATTCGCCCAAGGCTTATACTGCGTATATAAATGAAATTGAGCACGAATACAAATCGTCCATAAAATGCGTTCGTCAGAAAAGTAAAAAAACAGGATGGCAGAGCCTTGCCACTAATATTGTGTTTGAAAACGGGAAGGAATACCATAAAGACCGGTACACCGATTGGTGGATTCAAGGATACACATGTGGGAATCTTTTTATGAGACAAAATTGTCAGAAATGTTTGTATAAGACTATGCCGCGGCAAGCGGATTTATCCTTTGGAGATTTTTGGGGGATAAAGAGCTGCTCTGAAACAGACTATGAAAAAGGGATTTCGGTTGTTTTTATAAATTCGCAGAAAGGAATGCAGCTGTTAGAAAACGTCAATGACAAAATTCATTTAGAAAATCGGTCATTAGAAGAAGTACTGGCCGGAAATCCGTATCTCTTTGGACAGGCAGTACAAAAAGGAAATCGCAAGAAGTTTTTTGAATTACTTAATACAGAACCATTTAGCAAAGCAGTGAAATCTACTTATACGGAAAATCCAGAGCAGAAATTGAAACGCTATACAAAGCTATTCCTAAAAAGAGTTTTGAAACGCAAAAAGTGGTAAGCGTGAAAGATGAAGGAGGATGCCATATGACAGTTGTTTTAATTTCTTTTATCGTAATAGTTTTGACTTCGTTGAAACCTCGCAAAATGGGGGGGGTATACACGTGACACAACAGATGCTATTAAAGGCGTTTCTGCTATACTTATCATCCTCCATCATATTTCGTGGCAAGCTGCAAATGCAAATGGAATAGTTATTTGGTTTTATCGAGAAATTAATTTGTTTGCGGTTGGCATTTTTCTGCTGTTTTCTGGTTATGGCCTTTCTAAAAGTATTCAAACGAAGCATGACTGCAATAAACTTTTAAAATATACCACCCACATTTTGAGCACATACCTAATTGTTTTTTTGATTAAGATAGTATTTGACATAGCAAATGGAAGAATGACGTATAATGTTTTTTTGAACTTGATTACGCTTCAAATGTACCCAAGTAACCTGTGGTATATTAAAGGTCAAATTTTCTGCTATATATTATTTGCCATTGGGATTATGGCTTTTGGTAAATGCACGAAATCGATAGTTTTTATGATGAGTGTCATTTCTGTATGGATTTACATTGGAATAACGATGGGTAGAAGTGTGATAAATGATGCATGGTACGATACACTTATGCTGTTTCCTTTTGGTGTTTTACTTGCAATAAATGAAAAAGAGTTTGTCGATATCACAAAAAAGCATCCAATAGCTATAATTGGAATGGCAACTTTATTGAGCGGTTTGGTTGTATTTATTCAAAAAAGTTTGTTGTATGTAGTGGTTTCAATATGGAGTGTTTTAATTTATCTTGTTGTTACCAGTTATATTGAAATAACTGGTAAAATTTGGAAAACACTCGGAAAACACTCTCTGTCTGTTTTCTTAATTCATCTCGTGCTAATTGATTACGCAAAAAATAAAGAACTAAACATTGCAAACGGATTAGTAATTATCCTGATAGTTATATTGACTGTCCTATTATCCATTGTAATAGACAAAATAGTTGAAGCTGTTATGAATCACATTGATTTTGAAAGATTGCTAAGGAAGGATTAACACAATGAACAATAAAACTCTGTTTCAAAAATTTGAAAAAATCAAAAAAGTAGACTTGATAAAATTTGTCAAATATAATTTCTTAATACCGCAAGTAAAACGAGCAAAAGGCGCGTATATTATTCCATTTAAGGGGGCTATATTAGAAATTGACAAGACGGCAAAGCTCATTTTAAATGGAACGATTCACTTTGGAATCAATCAACTAAAAGGATCAAGGGCTGAGACGTATGTTAGGCTTGCAGAAAATTCAAAGTGGATTTGTGAAGAGGATGTATTGCTCTTTTTTGGCACATTCATTGATGTACATAGAGATGCAATGTTTGAGAGCAAATTCTTTTCAGCAAACACAGGATCTGTAATTGTTGTTGGAAAACACATTTCTCTTGGTCACGATGTGATGATGGGGAGAAACATTGTCATTTACGACAGTGACTTTCATTCGATTCCAGGAAATGATGGAAATCCTGTTAATTTTTCTAAAGATGTTATAATTGAAGATCATGTATGGCTTACAAATAATGTTACAGTGCTAAAGGGTGTAACGATTGGAAAAGATTCTTTAATCAGCGCGATGTCGTTGATTCGTAAGAACATCCCAGAAAAATCTCTGGTAGCGGGAATTCCGGGGAAGGTTTTGAAGGATAATGCATGTTGGAGCAGGGAATATATCCATGACTACGAAAGACAGTTTTGGAAGTGATGGGAGAAAAGTCGGAATATGGATTCAAAGAGAAATGGTCTTGTGGATGTCACTCGTATGATATGTGCCATCCTTGTGGTTGCAATACACACTAATTTAGGAAAAGAAAATGAATTGACGTGGATCCTTTTTCAAACAATTGCAAGAATAGCTGTTCCATATTTTCTTGTGGTGACGGGGTGGTTTTTTTATCGAAATACATTAAAGAATCACAGAGCTATATTTAAATATATAATGAATTTGTTAAGAGCATACTTGATTGCGTCGATACCATTTGCGGTGGTTTTTGTTATTAGGAATAATAAATCAGGAACTTTTTTTCGGGAATTACTGGTGGCCTTACTTTGGAAGGGAATGTCAACGCATCTGTGGTATTTTCCGGCAACAATACTTGCGCTGGTAGTTTGCTGGTTAATTATTAAGGCAACAAGAAATATTACTGGAAATGTTCTTATATATATCGGTTGGGGCGCAAATTTGATTTGTTCTGTGTGTGACATCTATTCTCATGCATTCGGTTTTGAATGTGTGTGGGGGGGGAACACGGACATATTGCGGCCAGCCTTATACGCCATCTCCTATATTCTGATAGGAAGCGGATTATCGAGTTCGTCTTTAATTAAAAAAAAGCAATATTCCAATGTAATAGTGTTTGCGTGTGCAACTCTATTGATTTTGGAAGAATGCATAACATTTGAATTAGGGCTAAATACTACGGTAACAATGGCTTTAATGTATGTTCCAACCGCAATTGTTGTTTGTACTAATATATTGAATGAAAAGTGGACCGGCAATATTTCAGCACTTAGTTTGAACTTCAAAAAAGCATCAGCGTTTACATATTACTATCATCCGATTTTAATATCAGTGTTTAGCAAATTCGTAAACAATTCCTATATATTGTTTGCAATAGTTTCATTCGTAATGTTTGCTATAAACTGCATCTTCCAAAAATCGGGCAGTAAATTTTATAAGACTATTACAAAATGAACCATATGGTTTCAATACTTTGACTAGAAAGCTCTGTATATAATATTTTGTTTGGACAATTGATATATTTGTGTGCTTCTTTCCCGGCGTCATATAATTCACATTTTAAATATAATGATAGCAGTATTTTTACAAACAAAATGTTAGAAGAAGGCTGACTTGTTCACTGGTCTGTGATATACTGGGATAAACGAGCCCTGTTTCTGGGGCCACGGGAGACCGTGGCTCTCAGTCTACCTCATCTTCTTCATCATCGTCCCTAGTGTCGCAGCTGTAAAGGATAGCTTCAAGAAGATGCTGGAGAATGGTGTGTACAAGGCTGATTTATTTTCAGATTTGTGATATAATTGAACCATTATAACAGGAAAGAGGTTTGTGTCCTATGCCCAGAACGAAAGGTAGCAAGAATAAGCCCAAAACTGTGACTGCTGATTTTGCAACACAGCTTGCAGAAAAACAGTCCACAAAGGAAGCACTCGTAGCCGAGATCACATCTATCACCGCAAACATTGACACTTTGAAGGCTGACCTGAAAGAGAAGAAGACTGCTCTGAAAAAGATCCAAAAAGAAGTGGCAACGCTGGAAGCGAAGAAGGAAAAGGCAGCTGCTAAGGCCGCAGAAGAAGCAAAGAGGGCTGAAGCCGAGAGTGTGGTTAAGAAACTTTTGGCCAGTGGGATGAGTGCAGAAGAGATTCTGGAAAAGCTGAAATAAACAAGAACCCAAGAAAAAAGGAAATGCCGTGTGGACAAACTGAACTCCAGAAGTTCACACGGTATATTTTGAGGGTCACTATATAGCTTATAACGGAAATAAAAGAAGAACAAAATTATAAGAAACGGAGTGTGACACAAAATGAACCATCGTATCTGACTACGAAGCAGCTAAGAATTTCTATGTGAACAAGCGGGGCTTCTCTATCATCAGGGAAAACTACCGACCGGAGCGTAAGGACTGGAAGCTGGATCTTCGTGTCAATGACAACACGGAGTTGGAAATCTTCGCTGAGGAAAATCCTCCGAAGCGTGTGAACCGCCCTGAAGCCTGTGGATTGCGTCACCTTGCGTTTTGCGTGGATAGCGTGGAGCAGACGGTCAGAGAACTGGCAGAAGTTGGCATTGAATGTGAGCCGATCCGTGTGGATGATTATACCGGCAAGAAGATGACTTTCTTCCATGACCCGGACGGACTGCCGCTGGAGTTGCATGAGTAAAATGAAGAAAACAAGAAAATCCGGCGGTGGTCGAAAGAAACTGAAGTCGGAGTACGATGCCGGGAAAAATCTGAAAGAGCAGATGGAAAGTGCTGTGGCGCTTTATGATTCTAAGATGTCCTTGCAGGCCATTGGCGACGCTCTGAACCTAAACCCCATCAAAGTAAGGAAGCTCCTCATCACAGCTGGTGTGTATGAATCAGAAGTGGCGGAGAAGGTACAGGATACTTTTGAAGAATACCGTAAAACACAAGACTACAAAACCTCCATACTCTCAGCCGCAAAGGCACTTAACCTTTCCAAAGCCTCCGTTACCTCGTACCTGCCTTATAAAAAAGGTGTGTACTTCCCGAGTATAGAGAAAGAAAAAATCAGTGTTGGAGCAGAGCGGCAGCGGAGATACAGAGCTGTAAAGCTGCTGAGAAAAGAACGAACAGAAGAAAATCTTTGGAATGCTGTTGTGATATATGCCGGTGTGAAGTTTTGGACATTCTCTGGGCTGCCCTTTACATATGAACTGCACAAGGGGAGAAATGGGGAGTTTACGAAAGAACTATGGATCGACCGCCGAGAAAATAGCAAAAGTCTGGCATGGAGTTCGGTGCTGCTTGCTTTTGAAAAGGTGAAGGGCGAGAGAATAAAAGTAGAGCGACCAAAGGCACTGGGCGATATCCGGGGAGTGACATACATTTATAGTCTGTTTCTGAGATTTGGACTTATAGAGGCGGTGCTGAGGAATAAAACACGAAAGGTTGTTGAATTTGCTTGACATTGACGAATTACGTACTTACAATATAAGCACGGAAGATTGGTTCGAATTCAAAAGGAAATACGAAAATGCTTCAAGTTTATGCTTACAATGCGGGAAAAGGCGACTGTATTCGGCTGCACTTTGCAGATACGCATAATATTTTCATCGATACAGGCGTAAGCAGGTTTGCACCTATGTTCGAGCACTTATGCAATCAAATAAAGCAATCGGGTGAAACACTGGATGCGCTGATTTTGACTCACATGGATGATGATCATATCGGGGGTATTCTTGCGTGCCTGAGAAAAAAGGTATACCAATGTCCGTTTCGCGAAGTGTGGATGAATCATTCTGGCAATAGAAGAAGCAATCAATCGCTTCAAGAAAATGTATGAAAGCCATAAGAATATTATCACATGGCAGGAATTGAATCATTTGTATATCCGGCATGGCATGTTTGACAAAGCAGATGCGATGTATAGGGAGCTTTTTTCGGAACATAAGGAGCTGATAGCAGAAGGACCGGAGTATGCCTACAGAGCTTTTATTGATTATGTGATGCTTTATAGGCGAGATTTAAAATATGCACTGCAATGTTATCTTGATGCCAAGGAATCTTTTAAGGATACAGACATTGAGGGATTCTGGGAATTAGAATTGATGTTTTATGTCAATTCTTTCAATGATCCGGAACGCTTTGAAACGGAAAGAAAGCACTTTGTTGAGAAGGGTCTTGTGACGGAAGAAGCGTATCATAGGACAGCCTTTATTGCGTATCTGACAAACTTGAACAATGCGAAAGCGTTGGAACACTATAACTATATCCGGCAATATCCGCATTGGCAAGATTCAGGAACAGGTATGGTAGTTGCGAAGAAAGAAGAAATATACTTTCTGAACTGGATGGGTGTGCTTAAGCCAGGCTGCCGTCCGTCGCTGGATAGTATGGGGGAAGAGAAAGCAGGGGAGGTGAGAGAAAAATATAAAACAGAAACTTGGCACTCTGTGATGGACCGGCAGTTTAAAAACCAATTTAGAGTAAAAAAGAGCATAGCGATGGATGCATGGAGCCTTTACCAGCTTGCTGAAATGGATGCGCTCGATGATATACAATCGCTCGACTATGTTTATGTGAGCCATATAACCGTTACCCGTTTGCTTGAAGAATTATCGAAAACAAATAATCTGAAAATCAGAATTATTTTGGAGTATATACAACTGTCGGATAACATTCACATCTATACTGCTGGGTTCAAATCGCAACTGGAGGTTCGGAATGTGGCACAATATCACGAGTTTGCATCAACTGTTGCAGTGGCAATTGAAAAAGATTGTGTAGCTGTTTACGGGGATCCAATCGTGGATGACTCGATAATAGAACATTTCAGAAATAGGATCGTCCGTGTGAACGACTTGGAAAGTTTGCTGGCAGAAAGATGACGCAGTGCTACGGCAAAGGAGAATATGCAAAACGCACAGTACAGCAAAAGATCTTTCGTCAAATGTTTCTGATGCGAATCCGGGTCTTCTGAAACGGCAGAATGAGTGGGATGTAGTTGTATTCTGAATTGGTCCGTAGAAAGTAGACAATAGGCAAAAGCCTTTCTGAATCTGAAGCAATGATAGCTTCAGATTCAGAAAGGCTTATTTTTTTGCAAAAATTTTGTTCCTTATTTGACAACCGCATAGGGTCAACCAAGAAAAACTACGATAACTAAAGGGTTTTGACGGCTCGACTCGTTCAACAAAAGTATTTATTTGCTGACAGGCTGCGGAGAAGCTGAAATCCAGAGGTTATAGGTGGGAGGCTTTGGTGCAGCTCTGTTTTGACCCACAAAATGAGCAGCAAGTAAAAAATTAAGGAGAACGAATCGAGCCTACGGGGGATTGCCATTGAGTAATCCGCCGTGGGCTTGTTTGTTTTTATAAAATCAAAAAATATTGAGGGAGAATAGAACTATGAAAAATTATAAAATCGCTGTGGCTGGCACGGGATACGTAGGGCTTTCGCTGGGAGTGCTTCTGAGCCAGCATCATCAGGTAGTTGCAGTCGATATTGTGCAGGCTAAGGTCGATATGATCAACAACAAGAAATCTCCGATTCAAGATCCTTAATGGTCAGAAATTTGTTCAGAGTATGCAAGTCCATAAGAAGCTGATGCTCCAGATAATGTCCGAGCGCATAACCGCACACCATCTGCTTTGTCTGTTTATCCAGCTGGCGATTGATAAGAATCAAAGGCTTATCAAAATTCGCAAATCTTCTCGATCAGGCGGGCATTTCATTCCATAGGAATGGAGATTAGTCGTTATGTACGGTCTTTTCCCAACGATGGAAAACAGCTTCAAAGAAGTCGTGACCAAGGACTCCTTCACCAATAGGGCCGAACTTCTCCCGATAGGATTTAAGAATAGCCGTAAAGTCTGGATTTTGAAATCCAGTATATTTGTCAAGGGAACACAGCTTTTGATAATCAGAAAAATAGGAAAGCAGTTCGCTGTCGGTCTTTTCTTCAAAGATGTTCATGGTATTTCCTCTTTAGAAATTCAAACTATCTACCCATGCGGACAAATCGGCTTTGGTTGAGGAAGCGTTAAATACCTTTCCATGTAGGAGCTTGGAACCAGGGCAGCTAGGAGCAAGCTTTTCATTGGTCTTGCCCATATCGCTGCTACCGGAAGTGGCGAATGGAATAATGGTTTTATTCTTTAGGTCATAGCTTTCCAGAAATGTATTGATGATTGTAGGGGCAACGTACCACCAGATAGGAAATCCGACAAAAATCGTATCGCATTCATCCACAGCAGCAAGCTGATCTATCCCCGCGAACTCTACCAGCGGGGCGTGGAGTGCAAGCGGGTGGAGCTGATTGCCAGGGACTTCAACGAGTACATCGTTAACGAGCCGAAGGTCAGCTTCCGCAACGGCA
>OGKD01000614.1_pt1 | contig 24012 bp, 28 predicted proteins | sample 1572371 | NCBI WGS metagenome assembly OGKD01 (sample SAMEA2582096, study PRJEB24529) | metagenome | biome: Human gut stool | place: China | collected 2011 | reverse complement strand
TGATTCAGGCAACAGAAAATGGATTGGTTTGGTATCTCTAATACGACAGATTCCAGTTTGTCGAACTGAATATAAGGATGATCCGTCTGCGGTATGGGAGTAACCCCATACCGCAGATACTTATCAGCCGCCCATACAGACCGGTATGAGATTCCCGTAAAAATTACCACCTATGTTCCTAAAACAACCACCTATCGAGAATCGGTAGAAATCGGTTCTTGATTTTCCTATACTGTAACCGTAGCGAGGAGGTGAACCGATGCAAATTGAAATCAAGATAGACGAAAAATGCAAAGAGCCAAAAATCATCGTGATGACGGACAAAATGACCGATGAAGTCAATGCAATCATAAAAAGACTGTCAGACGAGCAACCGCAGGTCATTGCCGGATTCAGGGAGGATGTGGTCGAGGTTCTGGAACCGTCTGAAATCTACCGTGTTTTTTCTGAATCAGGTAAGGTGTTTGCCGAGACAAATCACGGCGAGTATGCGCTCCGCCTGAGGCTATACGAGGCGGAACAACGGCTTGACAGCAAGACTTTTGTCCGAATATCAAACTCGGATATTATCAATCTGAGAAAGGTCAAGAGCTTTGATTTGAGCTTTGTCGGGACAATTTGCATCACGCTTTCAAACGGTACGGTTACTTATGTTTCACGGCGATCCGTCGCCAAAATCAAACAACTGTTAGGAATGTGAGGTGGCAGAAATGAAGAAAAAACTGATTGGACGAGGAGTAATTGGTTTCCCTGTTGGCATTGCAATCGGATATGTCATTACGGTGATTATCTCAATCTGCATTGGGGATGGCTTCTTCCACCCGGTCAATCCAGAGCTTGTGAATAAAATAGGGAGCGAACTAAATGCGGTTCTCATTCAAACCGGTCTGAGCGGAATAATGGGCACAGGCTTTGCAATGGCTTCGGTTATTTGGGAGATCGATTCGTGGAGTCTTGCAAAGCAAAGCGGGATTTACTTCGCAATTGCTTGCGTGATTATGTTCCCTATCTCTTATTTTGCCAACTGGATGCCCCATTCGACCGCTGGAATTCTGTCTTATGTAGGCATATTCGTAGCGATCTTCCTCGCTGCTTGGGTAACTCAGTATTCTGTGTGGAAAAGGAAGATTAAGAAAATGAACGAAGGCATTAAAGATAATAACGATATGAACTGATCCCGCCGATCTGCACCCTGCGTCTTGTTTTAACAGCAGAATAAACCACATACATAGCCGCTTGGTTTTCAAAAAAATCAGGCGGCTATTTCTATTTTGAAGGAGGTGTTCGCTATGAGCGTAACAGATTACAACGCTCGCCTTTACGAGAAAATGAAAGCCGAACAGGGCAAATACCGCCATCTCCACCATGACGGGTCTGGGCATCGTGCAGGGTCATAGCGGTACTACCTTTGATCCCGAGGCCCCCATCACGCGGGCTCAGTTTGCCGCCATTTGCGCCCGGTTTGATACCGGTGCCGGCGGCACCACCCAGACCTTCTCCGACATCAGCGGACACTGGGCTGAGGAGTATATCCGGCGAGTTGCCGGGTTGGGCTGGATCAAGAGCTTCGAGGACGGCACCTTCCGCCCGGATGCCTACATCACCCGTGCCCAAGCTATGACCATGATCAACCGGGTGCTGAACCGCATCCCCGAGGAGAACAGCGATCTGCCAGCAGGCATGAACACCTGGCCGGACTGCAACCCCGGCGACTGGTTCTACCTGGCGGTCCAGGAGGCCACCAACTCCCACGCGTTCCAGTACAAGGCCGGAAACTATGAGACCTGGACCGGCATGAACAAAAACCCCGACTGGACCCGGTATGAGCACTGATATTGGGCAAAATTTCAGAAATACACATATCGGTTGCTGCTCCTAAATAAAAGCACAAGCGGCGCACCAAATCTGGTGCGCCGTTTGTGCTTTTGCCTTGCTCTAAACGATTCTTTTAAATGTTGCCCTTATGCGAGGCTGGCCCATGGGCCAGCCTCTCTTTTTTGAAGTTATAATAGCATCGTGACCCCATTATCTTCGATCCCGATCTCCACGACCGGCGCGCCGGGGTCGTACTCGCCGTCGAGCGTCCAGGGAATGTCCTCGGCGGTCTCCGCCGTGACGTGCTTGACGTGGCGGAAGATGAGCCCCTCGGAGTCGTAATAGTCCTTGTTGATGAGCGCTAAAATGAGCGCCTGCATCGCAGCCGGCGTGCGCGGCACGGGCACGAGCAGCAGCTCGAACTTGCCGTCGTCGAACGACACCTCGTCGGGCGAGAGCTTCATCAGCCCCGCGATCGACGTCGAATTGCTGATCGCACCGAAGAGATATTCCCCGTCGAAGACCTCGCCGTCCGCCGTGATCTTCATGCGGTACGGGCAGAGCGTGTCGAGATTCTTGACGCCCTCGAGTAAGTAGGCAAAGTGCCCGAACATATTCTTGATATCCTGCTGGACGGTGTAGGTCGTTTTTGTGAACGCGCCGAACGACGCGACATAGACGAAGTTCCGCTCGCCGAATTTGCCCACATCGAGAGATCTCGGCTTCATGCGCATGGCGGAGGCCGCCGCCTCGGCGGGGTTCGACGAGATGTTCAGGCTCGCGGCAAAGTCGTTCGTGCTGCCGCCGGGCAGATAGCTCACGAGCGGGCGGTATTCTCGCGGAATGCGCATCACCCCGTTCACCGTTTCGTTGAGCGTGCCGTCGCCGCCGTGGCAGACGACGACGTCGAATTCCGGCCCGAGCGATTCGGCGAGCTCCGTCGCTTCTCCGCGGTGCGTGGTCTTGCGCACGGAGACGAGATAACCCGCCTCGGAATAGATCGCGGCGGCGTCAAACAGCGGTGCGAGGGATTTGGTCTTTCCCGCGCGGGGATTGACGATAAAGAGCAGCTTTTTGTCGTCCATGGGTTCCTCCTCGTTTGCTCTTCACAGCATCAGACCGGCAAAGCACCCTGCGCCCTGTCGGTCAAAATCACCCTCTGCCAAAAAAGTCAAGTTCTGTTCATCTTCATTAACAGAGAGTAAAGATTATCATAACACACGAAATGAGCGGTTGCAATTCCCGGCAAAAAATAGTAAGCTGTTTTTGGTATCTTTTTAGCAGTCATTTAACGCCTTTTGCCCAAAAAAAGGGGGAGCCCATGAAGCAGAACAAAACCTATCTTCACCTCGGCGTAACGCTGATCGTCTCGGCCTGCGCGGTGCTGATGTTTTACGACACGTTTTTCCAGTCCCGCGTGCTGCTGGACTTTTTCGACAAGCTGATGAGCGTGCTCTCGCCGGTCATCTACGGCCTTGCGTTCGCGTACCTTCTCGCCCCCATCGTCGACTTTTTCGACCGGTATATCCAAAAGGGGCTGCCGAAGGTCAAGTCCTCGCTCGTCCGGGGGCTGAGCATCCTCGTCACGTGGATCTGCGTCATCGCCCTCATCTACCTGATGTTCAGCATCCTCATCCCCGAGCTGGTCGACAGCACGAAGACACTGGCCGACAACTTTGAAAGCTATTATAAAACCGTCTACAACTGGGTCAACAGCCTTGTGGAGAATCAGACGATCTTCTCCGACGACATCTACTCCGACCAGCTGCTCTCCGCACTCAACGGCTACTATGATAAGCTCGTCAAGTGGGTCACCGACACGGTCATCCCGCAGGCGCAGGTCGCGATCGTCGCCGTGACCGGCGGCATCTGGAGCGTCGTCATCTTCCTCAAGAACCTTCTCATCGGCATGATGATCTCGGTCTATCTGCTCGCGCGCAAGGAGAGCTTTGCCAAGCAGTCGAAGAAGATCCTCTACGCCATTCTGCCCGAAACGCCGTACCGCCGCACGCTGCACGCCGTGGCCGAGGCTGACCGTATCTTCAGCGGCTTCGTGCGCGGAAAGCTGCTCGACTCGCTCATTATCGGCATCCTCTGCTTCATCTGCTGCTCGATCTTCAAGTTCCCGTATACGCCAATTATTTCGGTGTTCGTGGGCGTGACGAACATCATTCCGATCTTCGGCCCGTTTCTCGGCGCCATTCCGAGCGCATTCCTCATCCTGCTCGTCAGCCCCAAGCAGTGCCTTTATTTCATTCTCTTCATCATCGCATTGCAGCAGTTTGACGGCAATATTCTGGGGCCGAAGATCCTCGGCAAATCCACCGGCATTTCGAGCTTCTGGGTCATCGTGGCCATCGTGGTCGGCGGCGGCTTCGGCGGGGTGCTCGGCATGTTCCTCGGCGTTCCGATCTTCGCGTGCATCAGCTCGCTTGTGAACTGGTTCACGAACCGCAGCCTCACGAAAAAGGGCGTGACGGACGACGCGATGTTCGCCCCCGCGCCGCTCGCCTCTCCGGATGAAAAAAAGGACTGATCTCCCCATGAAAACCCTGTACCGTGACAACAAAGGACTGCACCACTGGCTTTTCGCCTGCGGCGCAGTCCTTGTGCTTTTCTATCTTATCCGCGGAAACCGCGCGGCCGTCAATTTCTGGGTCTATTCGGTCACGCTGCCCTTCGAGCAATTCTTAGGCCGCGCGTGCGCGGCGCTGCCGTTTTCGGTCGCAGAGCTTCTGTACGTGCTCGCGGCGGTCACGGCGGTCGTGCTGCTCGTGCTGATGGTACGCTATCTTATAAAGTCGCGCCAAAAAGGGCGCGCCGCGTACCGCTGCGCGCTCTTCGTGCTCGACTTGTTTCTCACGGTCTGCGCCGCGTTCTCGCTTCTCTGGGGCGCGAACTATTACGCGGACGACTTCTGCGACAGAAGCGACCTTTCGCCCGAGCCCGTCACGTATGAAGACTTAGTGCGCGTCACGCAGTATTTCGCGGACCATCTCGCCGAGGCGTCGATGCACATCGCGCGCGACGAAAACGGTCTCTTCACCGCCGACCGGCAGGAGATTCTTAACTACGCCGACACGGTGTACGACTGCCTGTACGACGAATTTCCGTTCCTCGACATGCCGGACCAGAAGCCCAAGGGCATTTTCTTTTCGAAGATCATGAGCGCGATGAACTTCACGGGCTTCTACTTTCCGTTCACGGGCGAGTCAAACGTGAACATGGACTCGCCCGCGATGCTGCTGGCCTCGACCTGCGCGCACGAGCTGTCGCATCAGCGCGGCATCACGTCCGAGCAGCAGAGCAACTTCCTTGCGGTCCTCGCCTGCACGCGCTGCGACGACGCAAACTACAACTATGCGGGCTGGATGCTCGGCTACATTCACCTCGGCAACGCGCTGTACCGCGTCGACCCCGACGCGTGGCAGCAGATTCGCGACAGCTTACCCGACGAGATCGTGCTCGATCTGCGCTACAACAGCGCCTACTGGGCGCAGTACAAGGGCCTCACGGCCACCGTCACCCAGTCGCTCAACGATAAGATGATCAAATCCTACGGCGATGAACTCGGCACACAGAGCTACGGCGCGGTCGTCGACCTGCTCGTGAATTACTACGCCTGAGCGCTGCTCGTCTCGCGGTAAGACTGCAAGAATTCCTTGGTCCGCTCCTGCTGCGGGTTTTCGAAGACCTGTTCGGGGCTGCCCTGCTCCACGATGACGCCGCCGTCTAAAAACACGACGCGGTCGCTCACGGCGCGGGCAAAGGGCATCTCGTGCGTCACGATGACCATCGTCATGTGCTCGTCGGCAAGAGAGCGGATGACGCGCAGCACCTCGCCGGTCAAAAGCGGGTCGAGCGCGGAGGTCGGCTCGTCGAAAAAGAGAATTTCCGGCTTCATCGCAAGCGCGCGGGCGATGGCCACGCGCTGCTGCTGCCCGCCCGAGAGCTGATAGGGGTAAGCGTTTTCCTTGCCTTTTAGTCCCATTTTGTCGAGCAGTGCCATGGCCTCGGCCTCGACCTCGGCTCTATCGCGCTTCTGCACCGAGATCGGCGCGTCGCAGACATTTTTCAGCACCGTGTAGTGCGGGAAGAGGTCAAACTGCTGGAACACCAGCCCGAACTGCCGCCGCACCTGCGCGAGCGCGGCTTTTCCGGCGTAGACGCTTTTGCCGTTTTCCTCGCGCGCTGCGACGTTTTCGCCATACGCGAGCGTGCCGGAGTCCATCGTTTCAAGCAGCGTCGCGCAGCGCAGCATCGTCGACTTGCCGCCGCCCGAGGGACCGATGATCGACACGACCTCGCCTTTTTCCACCTTGAGCGACACGCCCTTTAAGACCTCGAGCAAGCCGAACGCCTTTCTGGCGTTCCGCATTTCAAAAACTGCCATTGCTCTCCCCTCCCTTTAGCGGTAATAGCGCAGCGCCTGCTCCCATTTTTCCATGGCAAAGGCGACCACATAGTTGAAGACATAGTAGAAGACACCCGCCGCTACCAGCGCCAGCATCCCCGGCGTATTCGGCGAGGCAACGATCTGCTTGGCGCGCGTGAACATCTCCACCGTGCCGATGACGGACGCGAGCGACGTGTCCTTGACGAGCGTGATGACCTCGTTCGTCACCGCAGGGATGACGCGCTTGACCATCTGCGGCAGGATGATCTTGAAAAATGTCTGTGCCTTGGTATAGCCGAGCACCTGCGCGGCCTCATACTGCCCGCGCGGGATGGATTCAAGTCCGCCGCGGTAGATCTCGGCAAAATACGCCGCGTAGTTGATGACGAACGCGACGATGACCGCCGTGAAGCGCCAGTTGCCCGGCACCGTGACGCCAAGCAGGAGCTTCGGCCCGTAGAAGACGACCATCAGCTGCAGCATCAGCGGCGTTCCGCGCATGATGGAGATATACGCCTTGATGAAGCCGCGCAGCGGCGTCACTTTGCTGCGGCGGCCAAACATCACCGCAAGGCCCAGCGGCATCGAGAATAGCAGCGTCAGCGCAAAGATCAATAGCGATGTGACAAAGCCCTGCGACAGCAGGGACAGCATCGTGGATACAGTCATGGAATGATTCTCCCTTATTCGGTCATAAGCGGGAAAAAGCGGGGGCTTACGCCCCCGCTCCCTCCCTGAGAAGAGGATGGGCACCTATGAGTTATAATTGGTTTTTACAGTCGCCCGAGGTAAACGTTTTTACTTGTTGATAAGGCACAGGCTGTCGAGCACGAGACCCTGATCGACGTACTTCTGCGCGATCTCCAGCATGGTGCCGTCCTCGGCCATCTTGAGAAGCTCGGCGTTCACCGCGTCGCGCAGCTCGGTGTTGCCCTTGAGGAAGCCGATGGCGTACTGCTCGGTGGAGAGGGGCTCGTCGAGGATGACATAGTCGCCGTCGTTGTTCGCGATCTGATACTGCGCAACGCCGAGGTCAGCGGCCACGGCGTCCACCGTGCCCTGGGCTAAGTCCATAAAACCCATGTTGTAATCGCCGAGCTCCACGACCTCCTTGAGGGACGCCTTGAAGTCCTCGTTTTCGTTGATCGCGTCGACCGCGGAGGACGCGGCCTGCGCCATTACGCTCTTACCGGCGAGGTCCGCGAGCGAGGTGATACCGCTGTCGGCCTTCACGACCATCACGATGGAGTTATCCACATAGGGGTCGGAGAACGTGTAGTCATTTTCGCGGCCGGTGTAGGTGAAGCCGTTCCAGATGCAGTTGATCGTGCCGCTCGAAAGCTCGGCGTCCTTGCTGTTCCAGTCGATGGCCACGGCCTCGTACTCCCAGCCGAGGCGCGCGCACAGCTCCTTGGCCATTGCGAGGTCAAAGCCGTCATACGTGCCGTCGGCGGCGATGAAGCCGAACGGCGGGAACTCGGCATCAAAGCCGACGATCAGCTTCTGCGTCTCGCCGCCCTGCGCGTCCTGCGCATCACCGGTATCGTCGGCGGTGTCGTTCTTGCTGCCGCAGGCGGCAAGGGCCAGTACCATCACGGCGGCAAGCGCCATTGCTAAGAATTTTTTCATCGTTTCTTCCTCCTGTAAGTTCCGGCGCTTGGCCGTTCGATTTAGTGTGGTAACACGATAACACAATAACGTGTGACAGTAAATACACGCACTTTACAAAGATGGAGCGATAAAGCAGCCATCTTTTTGCCGCTTTCCACAGTTTTCACGGTTTCTGGACGGCAGCGCGGTGTTTGCCTCCCGTTTTTCCCCGCTTTGCGCTTGTTTCTTTTTTTGCCGTGTGCTACAATGCAAGCAAGAATTTTTGATCGCAGGAGGCCATTTTTATGCTGTCTATCGACGTATCCCATGCCGTATCGTTTCTCTCGTTGCCGTATGAAGCAGCGCTGCGCCCGCGTCTCGAGCGCGCGGCGGGCTGGCTGCAAAACGGCGGCGGAAAGGGCTCTGATTTCATCGGCTGGGTCACGCTCCCGCGCGACTATGACAGAGGCGAGTACGCGCGCATCCTCGCCGCGGCGAAGAAGATTCAGGGTGATTCCAAGGCGCTCGTCGTCATCGGCATCGGCGGCAGCTATCTCGGCGCGCGCGGCGTCATCGAATGCCTCTGCTCCCCGAACTATAACTTAAAGAAGAAGTCCACGCCGAACATCTACTTTATCGGCAACGGCCTCTCCTCCGACGCGCTGCGCGAGGTGACGGAGCTCATCGGCGACGACGATTTCTCCGTCAACGTCATCTCGAAGTCCGGCACGACGACCGAGCCCGCCGTCGCGTTCCGCTTCTTCCGCGAAAAGCTCGAAAAGAAATACGGCAAGGCCGAAGCCGCGAAGCGCATCTACGCCACGACCGACGCGCACAAAGGCGCGCTCAAGTCCCTCGCCGATCAGGAGGGATACGAGGAATTCGTCGTGCCCGACAACATCGGCGGACGCTACAGCGTGCTCACCGCCGTTGGTCTTCTCCCCATCGCCGTCGCCGGCGTTGATCTGGATGAACTCATGGGCGGTGCGCAGGAGATGATGTCGCTCTGCGCGAAAAACGATTACAGCAATCCCGCCTGGCAGTACGCCGCCATGCGCCACGAGCTCTACCGTCAGGGCAAGAAGGTGGAGCTTCTCGCGTGCTTCGAGCCCGCGTTCCGCTTCATGGCCGAGTGGTGGAAGCAGCTCTACGGCGAGAGCGAGGGCAAGGAGGAAAAGGGCCTCTTCCCCGCGAGCGTCGACTTCACCGCCGACCTCCACTCGATGGGCCAGTACATCCAGCAGGGCGAGCGTATGCTGATGGAGACCGTTGTGCGCTTTGCGCCCGCGGAGCAGCAGATGATCGTCCCCTTTGACGAAGCGAATGGCGACGGGCTCAACTTCCTTGCGGGAAAGACGATGGACTTCATCAACCGTCAGGCCATGGACGGGACGCTGCTCGCCCATGTCGAGGGCGGCGTGCCGAACATCATTTTGAACCTCGATGAGAACAACGCCCGCACGATGGGCCAGCTCATTTACTTCTTTGAATACGCCTGCGGGCTGAGCGGCTATCTGCTCGGCGTCAATCCCTTCGACCAGCCGGGCGTGGAGGCCTATAAAAAGAACATGTTCGCGCTGCTCGGCAAGCCCGGATATGAGGAAATGGGCGAGGAGCTGCGTAAGCGCCTGCGCTGAATTTTTTGAATAAACCTGAAACTTTCCATTCAGCATTGCAAATTTGTTTCATTTATGCTATGCTGATGCCATCAGAAAGACCATCCCCCGCAAAAGAGGCGGGGAGCTATTGAAAGGAGTGATTTCTATGGTCAGACTCATCATGGGTGAAAAGGGCACCGGTAAGACCAAGAAGCTGATCGAAATGATCAATACCACTGCGCAGGAGGATAACGGCAGCGTCGTCTGCGTCGAGGCAAAGTCTACCATGACCTTTGACCTGCACTATCACGTTCGTCTGATCTCTGCCTACGAGTACGACCTGTCCAACTACGAGGCCCTGCGCGGCTTCCTGTTCGGCCTGTACGCGGGCAATTATGATATTTCCCACATCTTCATCGACAACCTGTTCAAGATCACCGGCGGCGAGTGCAACCAGGCGGCCGACGATTTCCTGAACGAGCTCGAGCGCTTCAGCAACGCCACCGGCGTCAAGTTCACCATCTCCGTCTCCGGCGACCCCGCCCTCGCCACCGACGGCATGCAGAAGTATCTGTAAATTTTACTTTCGCAAAAATAAGAAGAACGCCTCGGAAGAGGCGTTCTTTTTTCTTTGCTGAAAGGCGGGATTTTTGGCAGCGCGGTGCTCTGCACTTTGTTCCCTGCGTGCCGCAGGGTGCGCAGTAAGGGGGATACTCTCTTTCTCGAAAGAGAGTATCCCCCTTTATCCGTGCAGCGCCAAGCGCTGCTCTCCCCGCGGCACCAGTGCCGCAGCTTCCTTTGCACTTGTGCGAAAAAGAGAAAAAAGGAAACAAAAAGCCCCCGCCGGGAGAGGCGAGGGCTTCTTGCTGTGTTGTGTGTGTATTTTTAGGAGGGAGAAAATCACATCGGGGGGAGTTCCCCTTTGCAAGTATTAAGATACCAGTCAATCTTGGCTAAAGTTTGAATCGGTTGTAAACAAATTATGAATACCACCGGAAATTTTGCACATCTTCAGCCCATGAGCGCGCAGAGCTCGGAAAAATCGAGCGGCTGGAGCGCAAGGTCGATGCCGTAGCCGATGACGCGGGAAAGCTCGCGGATCTGCGCGTCGATGTCGCGCGTCGTGACCATAACGGTCTCGTGGCCGCGCAGGGCGGCGGGATCGACGTCCGACTTTCCGGCCTCTTCGAGCACGTCGAGCGTCAGCGTCGCCGCGTCGACGACCGTGGGAACGCCGATGGCGTAGACCGGCACGCCGAGCGTGTCGCGGCTGAGGGGACACCTGTGATTGCCCACGCCGCTGCCTGGGACGATGCCCGTGTCAGAGAGCTGCACCGTGGAGCAGAGCCGCATGAGCGAGCGGGACGCGAGCGCGTCGATCGCGATGACCGCGTCGGGCTGCACCGCGCGCACCGTGCCGCGCAGCGTCTCCATCGCCTCAATGCCCGTCCGTCCCAAAACCCCCGGTGTCAGCACGCTGACAGAGCAAAATGCGGAAAACGCGCCGTTTTGCCGCAGGTGGCGCGTCACGAGCACGTGCTCCGCACTCCTCGGCCCGATGGCGTCCGGCGTCATGCTCGCGTTGCCGAGTCCCGCGACGAGCACGCTTTTCACATTCTCGCCGAGCAGCGCCCTGAGTTCCGCCCCCACGGCGCGCGACGCGCGCTCGAGCAGATCGTCCGCGTTTTTTTGCAGCGGCGAGAGGTCGAGCGTCACATACCGCCCGCGGGGCTTGCCAAGCTGGCGCGCCGCGCCCTCGGTGTCGATGCGCACGCTCGTCACGCTGCACCCGCGGCGAAAAACCGTCCGGCTGTCCACGCCGGAGAGCGTCTGCGCGCGGCTTCTCGCGCAGAGCAGCTCGTGCGCCTCCATGGCAAGATCGGTGCGGTATTGGAGCATTCTGCCTCTCTCCTTTTACTAAATCTTGTTTTCCTTCCCTATTTTATCCACAAAGTTTTGTGTCATACAAAAAAATCAGAAAATTTCGAAAAAATGCTTGCAATTTCTTGCATTCTTTGCTAAAATACCATTCTGCACGGTGGATTTTTTGTCCGCCGGCGCGAATTCCAACCGGAGGAGGTGTTTGGTTTGCCGAATATTAAGTCTGCCAAGAAGCGCGTTCAGGTGTCTGGTGTGCGTAATGAGCGCAACAAGGCCGACAAGTCCGCACTGAAGACCGCACTCAAGAAGTTCGAGGCGGCTGCCGCTGAAGGCAATCGCACCGAGGCCGAGAGCGCTTACAAGGTCGCAGTGAAGTCTGTCGATAAGGCTGCTGCTAAGGGTATTCTGCACAAGAATAACGCCGCGCACAAGAAGAGCGCGCTGACCCTGAAGCTCAACAGCGTTGGCTAATCGAGCGAAAATGAGAGCCATCCTTTCGGATGGCTCTTTTTTTGTGCCCAAAGGGGCTCTGGCTGATCCGCGCGATGCGCGGAACCGGGAAAGCAGCGCCACTGGCGCTGCACGGAGAAGGGGGATACTCTCTTTCTCGAAAGAGAGTATCCCCCTTAAACCCCCGAGAGAAAGGACGAGGGGCCTTCCCCCTCGACCCCGCTGCATTGGCAGTTTTAGGCTTGAAGAGCTGCGCGGCCTGCGGAATCGGGTACGGTGTACGTGGCTTCGCCACGAGTCTCTGCGAATCGTTACCGATATCAACCGCGCCTTACTATCGTGAGGCGCGTGTGACGATAGCACGGCGGCGGACTGCCTGCTGGCGGCATTGCTGCGCTCGCCGCCGGACGGGGGCAAAAAAACGACCGCGTCAGCGGTCGTTTTCTTCTATGGGAATCTCACCGTGCTCCTGCTCGAAAGCTGCGATACGGCGCTTGATCATCTGCTCCAGTTCACGGTTTTTGGTGCGTCCCTCGTATTCAGCGATATATCCGAGCTTTTCCAGCAGCACCGGATCGGTGCGCAGGGTGTAACGACTTTTTGAATCCATTTGCCAACCTCCGTGACGAAGTATTGACAAAATTTTAGCGTCAAATTATACTAAAAAGAAAAAGTGACGCAACAATGACGCACAAAAGGAGGAAATAAAATGACAACTTATCGAAACCTTTACCACGGCATGGTGCGCAGCATGAGCGAGGCCATCGATCTCTACGACGAGGGCAAAGGCATTCTCGCTCGCGAAGTCCTGAAAAAGGCACTGCTGGACGCAGAAGAGCAAATCATCGCGCAAGATATCATTCCCGACGAACCCATCAACAGTACCGACCCAGCGAAGGACTAAAAAAGAAGCAGCCCTGAGCGCGGCGAGCGCAGCAATGCCGCCCCCGCAGGCAGTCTGCCGCCCTTCTTCCGTCACACGCGCCTCACGATAGTAAGGCGCGGTTGATACCGCTAACGACTCGCAGAGACTCGTGGCAAAGCCACGTACACCGCACCCGATTCCGCAGGCCGCGCAGCTCTTCGAGCCTAAATCTGCCAATGTCGGGGGTCGAGGGGTTCTCCCCTCGCCTTTCTCTGGGGGATTTAAAGGGGGTATTCTCTTCGGAAAGAGAATACCCCCTTTATTGCCCGTTTCCGCACAGTGCGGAAACCTCCCGCCCGCGACGCGGGCTTTGTTTTTGCTTGAAAAGGAAAAATCAGAACCCAAACCCGCTGAGGCCGAGTCCGCTCGTCAGCGCGTTCATCTTCCCGTCCATCGCCTCTTCGGCCTGGCGGAGCGCTTCGTTCACGGCGGAGATGATGAGGTCTTGGAGCATTTCCACGTCCTCGGGGTCGACTGCCTCGGGCTTGATGGTGATGTTCGTGACTTCCTTCTTGCCGTTGACCTCGGCGCTGACGACGCCGCCGCCGACGCTCGCCGAGAAGGTCTTCTCCTCGACCTCCTGCTGCGCCTTCTGCATGTCCTCCTGCATCTTCATGATCTGCTGCTGCATCTGCTGCTGCTTGAGCATCTGGCCGCTGCCGTTGGAAAAGCCGCGGCGTGCGCTGTAACCCTTTGCCATCGTTGTTGTCTCCTTTTATTTTACTGTAAAATTGTCGAATTTACTGCCCATGCGCAGGAGGTCCTGCATCTTGTCTCGCTTTTTCGCGCCCGGGCGCTCGCCCACGAGGAAGCGGACGCGGATCTCCCGTCCAACTGCGCGGGACGTGACCTCGCTCAAAACGTCTGTCACGACCTTCTGGTCGAGCATGGACTTCTGCACCTCGGTCGAGCAGTAGACGGTGAGAAGGTCATCCTTCACATCGCCCTGCGCCATGCCGATGAACGCGCGCTTGTCGGGCGTCAGACGGTTTTTATAGCTCTCCATGAGCTGGTAGAAAATCTCATCATCCCCGCTGCCTCCACTCGTCGGCGCTTCCTGCGCAGGCGCGGGTGCTGCTGCTATCTTCGGCGCTGCGGCCTTCGGTGCGGGCGCGACCGGCTCGCCGTAGGGCGGCGGTGCGTCATAATCGTCGGGCAGCGGCGGCTCGTCCCACGGAAGCGGCGCTTCCTCGGCGGGCTTTGCGCTCTCTGTGGGCGCTTCCGCGGCCTTTTGCGGTGCGGGAGCAAGCTTTTGCGCCGTCGCGGGAGTGGGTGCGCTCGCCGGTGCGGATACAGGGTGCTTTGCCGCAAACTGCACGCCCGCGGCGATCTGCTCTTCGAGCCGCGCGATGCGCGCGCCGAGCGCCGCCAGGTCGCCGGAGAGTGTTTCGTCACAGAGCTTCAGAATGCAGAGCTCTGCGTCCGTGCGGCGGTTCACGCTGAACTGGAGCTGCGCCGCCGTCTCCTGCAAGATCGTACAGAGCTGGATGAAGCGTGCGCTCGTCCCCTGCGCGCGCAGGTTTCGGAGCGTTGCGGCGTCATAAGCGCCGCTGAGTAAGCTCTCGCCGCCCTCCCCCGCCGTCGCGCTGATGAGCAGCTCGCGCGAGAGGGTCGAGAGCTCGCCGAGCACCGCGCCCACATCCTTACCGCCGTCGTAGAGCTTGCCGAGAAGCTCGAGTGCCCCGCGCGCATCGCGCGTCAGGATCAGCGACATGAGCTGTGCGGTCTGCACGTTTCCGGCCAAACCCAGCGCGTCGAGCACGGCATTCGCGTCGATCGCGCCGCCCGCGGCCGCGCACTGGTCAAGAAGGCTCAGCGCGTCTCGCAGCGCGCCGTCCGACAGTCGGGCCAGCAGTGCCGCGCCGTCCTCCTTTAAGTCGATATTCTCCTGCCCCGCGATGTAGTTGAGCCTGCCCACGATGTCCTTCGGCTGGATGCGGCGGAATGAAAAGCGCTGGCAGCGCGACAAAATCGTCGCGGGCACCTTGTGCAGCTCCGTTGTCGCCAGAATGAACATCAGATGCTCGGGCGGCTCCTCCAAGATCTTGAGCAGTGCGTTGAACGCGGGCGTCGAAAGCATGTGGACTTCGTCGACGATATACACGCGTTTTTTTACCTGCGCGGGCGAATAGATGGCCTCGTCACGCAGCGCGCGCACGCTGTCCACGCCGTTGTTCGACGCCGCGTCCAGCTCGACCACGTCGAGCAGCCGCCCGCTCTCGATGCCAAGGCAGCTCGGGCAGCGGTTGCAGGGGTTGCCGTTTTCCGGATGCTCGCAGTTGACTGCGCGCGCAAGTATTTTGGCGCAGGTCGTCTTGCCCGTGCCGCGCGTGCCGGTGAAAAGATAGGCGTGCGACAGCCGCCCCTCCGCCACCTGGCGCTGCAAGGTCTCGGTGATGTGCTCCTGACCAACCACGTCGGCAAATGTTTTGGGACGCCACTTGCGGTAAAGCGCCTGATACATCCGCAGCCCTCCCTTACAATAGAAATACTCCCCCGTATACAGCTGCGGAACCGGCGTCCTTGCGGCACATGGATGGTCCCGCTTAATGCTGCTCGGTTCCCCGCCTGACATGGTTCGCAGGTACCCATTGCGCAAGACCGGTTCCGCAGCTGTATGCGGAGGAGTTGTTGAACAAATGGTATTCTACTATATTTCAGAAAAAATATCAACAGAAAAATGAAAAAGGGGCTTCACAAATTCAAAAAAGTGTGTTATGATAATCCGCGCTGGGAGACCAGCATTGCTATTTGGGCCTGTAGCTCAGTTGGGAGAGCGTACGGTTCGCATCCGTAAGGTCGTGGGTTCGAATCCCTTCAGGTCCACCAAAAAATAAGAGACACGCGAATGCGTGTCTCTTATTTTTTGGGTTCACTCATTTCATTCGTTCACCCCAAGGGTAATTAAAATGCTCGATGGAAGTGAATCCCACCTCCGCCAAGATTTTGCTGCGCAAAATGCTTGCACGGCGCAAATGCGCCGGTTTTGGTATCCGTAGGACATTTAACAGCGCACAAACAAATGAATTGCTTGTGCACCAAGGTTTTCGCACAGCGAAAACACTTGTGACGCGCCGCTTGGCACGCTTTTTTGTTTTTCCGCAGGCGGCTTAAAGGTTCACTTGGGCCGCTTTTTTTGTTTACAGCCCCAGGCTCTCGACCCATTTCTGCACGCTTGCCATGCTCTCGCGGCTGCTCAGGCGCTTGCCGGGGAGCCACTTTGTCCCCTTCGAGCAAGCGGATCTCAAAACGTCCTCGCCGCCCATGCCGCTGCCGCCGGAGGTGGCAAAGGGGATGACGGTCTTGCCCGAAAAGTCGTAGCTTTCGAGGAACGTCTCGATGATGCGCGGGGCCTGATACCACCAGATGGGAAAGCCCACGAACACCTTGTCGTACTGCGCCATATCCTCGACCTTGCCCGCGATGGCGGGGCGGCTCTTGGGGTCCTTCATCTCGATGGTGCTGCGGCTCTTTTTATCCATCCAGTCCAAATCGGCAGCGGTGTAGGCCGTCTCGGGCGCGATCTCGAAGAGGTCGCCGCCAGTCACACCGGCAAGGGTCTTGGCAAGCTTTGCGGTCTGGCCGCTGGCGGAAAAATAGGCAACTAAGGTTTTCATTCTACTGCACTCCTATCTGTTGAAATTTCTCACTGTTTCGCTTCCGGAAGGACCTCGTTGATGCAGGAAAGCGCGTTGAGCGTGCGCGGGAAGCCGATATACGGCAGGCACACCGTGAGCGCCGCGAGCAGGACCTCCTTCCCGTTGCCGACGGTGGCGTTCCCGCCGACGTGGGCCTTGACCTGCCCTTCGCAGCCGCCCTGAGAAGCGAGGATCGAGAACGTCAGCAGCTCGCGCTCGTGGATGGGCAAAAACTTTCTCGTATAAAAATCGCCGAAGCAGTAGGCGGAGAGATAGTCCTGAATGTTCTTCTGGTTCTCCGGCGCGGCGGCGCGCATCGCGTCGATGTGGTCGCTGAAGATCGACTTCTGCGCCGCGATGCCATCTAAAAGGCGGCTCTCCTCCGTCACGGTCTGGCCGCTCGTGAGCGGCAGGACGATGCCCTTTTCGGCGAACACGGCGCACACCGCGGGGGAACCGCGCAAAAAAGGAGCATTCTTTCGAATGCCCCTTTTTTTACATAAGGTTGGCAAAAATCGACGCGCCGACGACCGTAAGAAGGCCCGCCACGACGATGGACAGGCTGCTCATCGCGCCCTCGACCTCGCCGATCTCGAGCGCCTTGGCCGTGCCCAGCGCATGCGCGGCCGAGCCAATGCTCACGCCCTTGGCGATGGGGTCGGTGATGCGGAAAAGCCTGCACACCGAAACTGCGATCACGTTGCCGAAAATGCCGGTGATGATGATCATGGCGACCGTCAGCGTCACGTAGCCGCCGAGCTCTTCGGAAATGCCCATGCCGATGGCCGTCGTGATGGACTTAGGCAGAAGCGTCACGTATTCCTCGTGTGTAAGATGAAAGAGCTTGCTCATCACAAACACGCTGCAAAGCGTCGTGATGACGCCGGAGAGAATACCGGCGAAGATGGCCTTCCAGTTGCTCTTCAGAAGCGATAGCTTTTCATAAAGCGGCACGGCGAGGCACACGGTCGCGGGCGTGAGCAGGTAGCTCAAATACTTCGCGCCCTCGTAGAACGTGTCGTAGCTGATGTGCGCCGTCAAAAGCACCGCAATGGTCAGCACCACCGAGATGAGCAGCGGGTTGAAGAGTGCGAACTTGAACTTTTTTTGCAGCAGCACGCCGATGCCGTAGGCAGCAAGACTGACAGAGACGCCGAAAAAGACGGACTGTTCAAAAAATGTCATTTCTTCTCCGCCCCCTTCTTGCCCTTTTTGAGTACCGCCTGCGTCACAAGGCCGGACACGGCCATAACGACGATCGTTGTCACCGCGGCAATGACGAGATAGGCGACAAGATTCGCCTGAATGACGTCCCACGAAGCCATCAGCCCCACGGCGGGCGGAATGAACATGATGGGCATGATCTCGATGAGAAAGCAGGCCGTGTCGTGCACATCACTGAGCTTGATGATGCCGAGCATCAGGCAGAGAAACATCAGCGCAAGGCCGTAGATGCTCGCCGGAACGGGCAGAGGCAGAAAATAATTCAGCAGCTCCCCAACAAGCGAGACGATGAGGATGATGCCGAACTCCTTGACATATTTCATGATTTTTCCTCTCTTTGTGTGTTAATTTTCATTGTACGGCGCGCACTTTCCCCTGTCAATCGACGAACGGGCGGGATTCCGCCCCGCTGCGCGGCTTTTTCTTAACAAGGTGTATAAAGGCGGCGCAAACGCCGCGCTTTCGCCGCCCGTGTGCAAAATCCCATCTTCTGCAAAAAATCGTCGTCCGCTTTGCACAGAACAGCCCGCGCGGATTTAGTCGAAGCGCCGAACTTGCAGTTTTTTCTCCAAAAGGCGAGAAAATGCGCGCTTTTTTTACGTCTAATGAGATAAAAGCCGATGCTTCGCCGCCGCTCTCTGCCGGGGCGGCGAAGCGCCGAGTGGAAAATTCATACAGGGAGGATAACACCATGCAGATATCCACACAGCCGCGCAAAAGACTTTTGTTCGCTGCGCTCTTCCTCGCAATTCTCGTCCCTCTTTTCTTCACCCTCGAAATCCGCTCGCAGCTGCCGCTCCTCGGTTTCGAGGGCGGCTCGCCCCTGATCGACTGGGTACATCAGAATACGGCTGGCAGCGGTTTCTTGCGGAAAGTGACCGGGGACGCCACCTTTTACAGACTTGTGCTCCTTGCGAAGGACTCTCGCCTCGGGGCGCTGCTGTTTTTCCAGAGCATCGTCTGCGCCTCGATCGCGCTCGTTCTGCTCTGGCTGACGCTGTATTGCAAAAAGAGCTATCTCACACCGTTTACGATCGCCTATACGATTTTGTCCGCGCTCATTTTCTTAGCCACCATGGGCGACTACGCCATCAATTCGCAGGCGGAGGAATACTGCGTCCTGATGCTCTGGGGCTCTTATCTGCGGGAGGGGCGCGGCCTCGGCTCGGTACTCGTCTATCTGACTGTCGTAGGCTGCTATTTTGTCAGCCTCGCGCGCAGCCGCAAGGCGGCGTGAGACGTTCCCCGACTTTTCCACAGCAAAGAAAAACGGCGCGGTCTCCCGCGCCGTTTTTTGCTTTTCCGTTTTCACATCAGCGTCATATAGCTGACGCCGTCGAGCGCTTCAAGCGCCTGGATCTCCTCGTCCAGCGTCGTTTTGCCGTTCACCCAGAGGGTGAACGTGCCGCACACCGGGCCGCCGCTCTTCTCCTGCGTCTCGCTGAAGAGGTTCAGGTCCCAAATGTAGTGTCCGTGGCCCTTTACCTGGCGGATGATCTGGCCGACCGTGCTCTTTTTCTCCATCTCGAAATACACAGTGGAGACGCGCTGCGTCTTGCGGATGCGAAGGTCCACGCGCCGCAGCACTTGCATCGCAAGGAAGATGAACGCATAGCAGATGATGCCGCCCGCGTAAAAACCCGCGCCGAACGCCGTGCCGATGATGGCGACCGCCCACAGGCCCGCCGCGGTCGTCAGGCCGCGCACCTCCTGATTGCGCGTCACTAAGATCGTGCCCGCGCCGAGAAAGCCCAGCCCCGTGATGACCGAGGCCGACATGCGCACAAGGTCCGTCTCGCCGATGCCGGCAACAAAGATATTCGTCATCATCACGAGCGCCGAAGCATCGCTCACGATGATATACGTCCGAAAGCCCGCCGCCTGATTGTGCCGCTCGCGCTCAAAGCCGAGCGTGCCCGCGCAGAACGTGGAGAGCAGGATGCGCACCACGATCGAGAGCACCGTGATATCTGCGAGCTGCTGAGAGATCGCTGCCATAGGATCATTCCTCACTTTTTGCAAAAAACTGGAAATACCCGCACAGCAAACTATGCCTGCCGCGCAGGAAAGATACCTTTCCGCCGCAGCCTCAGTCGCTCGCCTTTTTGAGCTCGACGTTTTTCTCGTAGGCCACGGTCACGGCGTCTAACACCGCCGCGCGCATGCCGCGCTCTTCGAGCGTGCGCACGCCCTGGATCGTCGAACCGGCGGGCGAGCAGACGCTGTCTTTGAGCACGCCGGGGTGCTGGCCCGTCTCGAGCACCATTTTCGCCGTGCCGAGCATCATCTGCGCGGCATACTGGATCGCCGACGCGCGCGGCAGGCCGCATGCGACGCCGCCGTCGGCCATCGACTCTAAGAAGATCGCGACAAAGGCCGGGCCGCAGCCCGCGACCGCCGAGCCCGCGGCATGCAGCTCCTCCGCCAGCGGGAAGAGCTTGCCCGCGGGCGCCATGTAGCGCAAAAACGCCTCCTGCTGCGCCTTGCCGCAGTTGCCGCTGCACGCATAGAAGATCACGCCCTCGCCCACGGCGGCGGGCATGTTCGGCATGATGCGGATGACGGGATAGTCCCCGCCCGCAAGCTCCTGAATGCGCGCGATGTCCGGTCCCGTGACCATACTGATGAGCACCGGCGCGCTCTTGCGCTCCTTGAGCGCCGGGGCGATGCCCTTGAGCACGCCCACGATCATCTGCGGCTTCACGCCGAGGAAGATGTGGTCCGCCTCGCGCGCGATGATCTCGTTACTGCTCACAACGGCCCCGATGCGCTCTGCGAGCGTCTCTGCCTTTGCCTTCGTGCGGTTGGCGAGCAGCACCTCCACCTCGCCGCTTCTGGCCGCCGCGCTCGCCAGCGCGCCTCCCATATTTCCTGTGCCGATAAAGCCGACCTTCATCATCTGCCGTGTCCTTTCTACACCCATCAGGAGCCCAAGCGCAGCCCTGTACCGCGCCCCGCCCCTGTTTTTATTATCAGTAAAGGATATATCAACCCTCGCCGCCTTGTCAAGCACCGCGCCCGTCAATCACCCGTTCCGCGAAAATTTTATGTAATATCCATTGCACTGAGTACCGTTCTTTGGTATATTAAATAATCCGTGCGTATCCATTTGCAGGCACCTAAAGCATCCAGTTTTTAGGTTTTGAATGATCCTGCGTGTCCGCTTTTAAAGGATGTGCCGACAAGAAGTGAAAAGCCCGCAAATCCAGGCTATTTTGCCCAAAAGCAGACTTGAAAAGTGATCAATTCTTTCATAACAATTAGACAGGCTAAGTCTGTTCTTTTTTTCTGTTCTGCCTCGCCATGGCGGTGGAGTTGCTCCCGAACGCGGCCTTTGCTGCCGCTGCGACACGCAGCGGCACGAAGGATGACCCTTATATGCAAAGACCCGTTCCAATCCCTACCGCATTTCCTATGAGGATGTATGTAAAGAGGTAATGGGTGCAAAGCAGAAAGCGCAGCTGCGGCGAATGGTGGACTTCAAGTTCACCCGTCATCCGTCCCTCAATTTGCCGGAGCAGCGGCTGACAGCCATTGAAAAACAGCTTGGAGAGCGTACAAGAGAGCTGCTCTCCATTCCGGTTCAGAGAAGTACAAAGCGCAAAAATGAGCCGGAAGGATGATCCGTCTGCGGTATGGGAGCATCCCCATACCGCAGATACATACTGGGAACTTGACGGTAGAAAAAGTCGCAATATCGTCGTATAATATGCTTAAATCAGAATGACAAATCGGAATTTGTGGAGGATATTAAAATGGCGCAGATAATATGGGATGGCAATAAAAACTGGGAAAACGTTTGGGACGGTAAGCAGCCGTGGGACAGAGAGATTGAAGAAAAAAGCATTCCTGAAAATGCAGTTCTAATTGACAGACCAGATGACATAATTAAAGCATCAATTCCATACATGATTATCCCCTGTATTGTATGCTTTGTTGCAATTTTTACAAAAAAGGCGCAATCAGATGAATTTATATTTAATTTATGGTTTATGCCGCTGTCATTTATTATTGGCTTTTTTGTTGCGATGCCGTTACATGAATTTCTTCATGCTATAAGTTATCCAAAGGGGGCAAAAGTTTATATAGGAGTATCTCTAAAACAGTTGAGAGCATATGCTGCATCCTCAGCAGCACTTAGCAGAGGACGATATATAATGATGTCATTGGAACCTTTGATTCCGGGGATAATCTTTCTTGCTGTTTTCGTGGTCTGCCCGATTTCAATGAAGTGGTTGATGACAATATGTGTAGTTCCTTCGTTTATGGGACTAATTTCTCCAGCACCCGATTATATGGATGTTTTAATCATATTGCGAAAGGTGCCGAAGGGGGCAATGATTCAGGCAACAGAAAATGGATTGGTTTGGTATCTCTAATACGACAGATTCCAATTTGACGGAGTAATGGATATGAAAATACGAGAAGTGAATGAGAATAAAAAGCAGTTTATATCATTATTGCTATTAGCTGATGAGCAGGAAAATATGATTGATCGCTATCTTGAAAAAGGTACTATGTATGCACTTGAAGATGGTAATGTAAAAGCTGAATGTGTTGTCACCGATGAAGGTAATGAAATACTTGAAATCAAGAATATCGCAGTTGATCCGGAAAATCAGGGAAAGGGCTATGGCAAAGCATTAATTGACTTCCTTGCAAGTAAATATGCAGATGAATATTCTATTTTGCAAGTTGGAACAGGTGACAGCCCGTTGACCGTACCGTTTTATGAAAAATGCGGATTTGTCCGTTCGCACAATATTCCGAAATTCTTTACGGACAATTATGACCACCCAATTTATGAGTGTGGTGTACAGTTAATAGATATGGTATATTTGCAAAGATGTTTATAACTTCCAGTTTACCAAGCCCTTTGAGAGAGGAGAAATCCTTTTCTCAAAGGGCTTTTTAATTTTACCGACATTCGTAAACTACAAGTAAAAGCCAAAACCTCATATACTCTAATCACAGAGGAAGTGGAGGTTTTGATATGAGTAACAGCTTAGCGGAAGTACATCCCGAATTGATTGCCGATTGGTCGGAAAAGAATTTGCCGTTGACTGTTGTTTAGCACATTAAATGTTACTCCATTCCTCATATTAAATGTGGTAAATATTGTCTAAGTAAGAGAAGCTATGTCACTTTCGTCCTAAATTATCCTGAAGTTATCCGGCTTTTTATATGCGGGTTCATTCCCCAGCTCCTTAACAAGTTAAAACGGTAATGTTTTTCTTGTGTACAGTAGAGCACTATAGTATAATGAAACCAGTTTTTTTGCATAAGTTTAAAAGCTATAATAAGGAAATCGGCAAACCAGATGAAAGTCTGGGACGCAAAGCTACAGGGCCTGTAAAATGGCAGCCAGTTGCATGAAATGAGGTGCACTGTCTGTCTGACGGTGCTTTTTTACGGTGTTATTTCATAGACGTAACAATAATGATTTTATCAGGAAAGAATGAGGAAAATAAAAGTATGAAAAAGGCAAAACGTTGTCTGATAGCAGTGGTGTCAGGTGTACTTGTAGCAACTGCTGTCTTGTCTGGATGTGGACAGTCAAAGAAAGAAGTATCTAAAAATGATGATCATCTTACCGTTTATCTGTGGGAAAATCGTTTGATGAAAAATATTGCACCCTATATCCATGAACAGTTTCCTGATCAGGATATTGAATTTATTATTGGTAACAATGATACCGATTTATACAGTTATTTTAAAGAACATGATGAATTACCGGATATCATAACAGTACGTCGATTCTCTGGAACAGATGCACAGGACTTACAGCCTTATCTTATGGATTTTGCTTCTTATGATGTTGTTTCTAAGTATTATTCTTATGCGCTGCAATATTATAAGAATGAGGAGGATGAAATCCAGTGGCTGCCAATCTGTGGTATTCCGCAGACGATCATTGCCAACAAAACACTGTTTGATCAGTATGGCGTAAAGATTCCAGAAAATTATGAGGAATATGTACAGGCCTGTCAGCAGTTTTATGATAATGGCATAAAACCGTATTCCATGGATCTTGGTGAAGACTGGTCTAATAATGAAATCATCCAGGCTGTGGCAATCGGTGAGTTTACAAACCTGGATGGTATTGAATGGCGAAACGGTGCAGAGACTGCAGCAGATGAATTTTTGATGCGTTTACCCGTGCGGAAAGTTCCATTACAAACAAAATACAGGGAACCGGACTTGGTATGGCTATTACTAAGAATCTGGTTGAGGCAATGGGAGGTACCATTGATGTGGACAGTGAACAGTGACAAATGGATTTGATGCGGCAGTGCAATTTTATTAAACCAGGAGGTTGACAAGGAGATGTATAGAGAAATATATTTGACAGACAGGAGATTTAATATGATTTCGAGAGCAAAGAAATATGTGGCAGTATTACTGGCTTTTGTATGCGTGTGTATGATATTTTCTCCACAGACTGCATATGCAGCCGAGGACAGTTCGCAGCATGAAACTGTCAAAGTCGGTTTC
>OGKD01000606.1_pt1 | contig 24214 bp, 17 predicted proteins | sample 1572371 | NCBI WGS metagenome assembly OGKD01 (sample SAMEA2582096, study PRJEB24529) | metagenome | biome: Human gut stool | place: China | collected 2011 | reverse complement strand
TAGGCAAACGACCAACTTCTTGATTTTCAATCAAAGTCCAATTTAGAGCGAGTTAGTTTTCTTAACTTTTTAGCCTATTTTTTATCTTTTTTACGCCTAAACGGCTCAAAACAGATACTTTTAAATCTTCTTCTTATAGCAGCGATGACGGCGATGCTGTTCGCTCTCCAGATACTGCCACTGGCTCTGAACACCGGTATTGGTCTCCATCTGCGGCATTGCCTCAGCCCATTTAAAGCCATAACGGCGATACTGCTCTATCAGATCGGCAAAAATAAGCGCGTTGGCTCCCTTCTTGCGATATTCAGGAAGAACACCAATCAAGAGCAAATCTACCGTATCCGTCTTGTGCCACTTCAGTACCTTCAGCACCTTCAGCCAACCCGTAGGGAAAAGCCTGCCATCGCCTATCTCGCGCAGCGCATCGGTAAACGAAGGGAAGGAAACACCGAAGGCTACAAGCTTGTTGCCAGCGTTGCCATCTACCACACCCGTTACCAGGTTCAAGTCAGCCTTCTTGATATAAGTATTTACATATTCATCTATCTGCTTCTCCGTAAGCTGCTGGAAATCATAGAGATTCTTGTAAGTCTCATTCACGATTTCGAACACCTTCCTGCCCATTCCTCCCGAGGTCAGTTCCTGGCGGGTGAACTTATGAACATGCAGATTATATCGGCTCTCTATCATCTGGGCAGTCTTGGCAAACTTAGCCGGCGTCACTTCCGGAATCCTGATGCGGTACTCCAACCAGTCGTTATCCTTCTCATAGAGCGGATAACTCTCCAGATGCGTCTTGTAATAAGGATAATTGTAATTGATATACATCGTAGACTTCCGGTCGAAGCCCTCGATGAGCAAGCCTTCACGGTCCATATCCGTAAATCCGAGCGGACCTACGCATTCGTTCATTCCCCTGCTCTTGCCCCAGTTTTCTACCGCGCGCAACAAGGCACAGGAAACCGCTACATTATCCACGAAATCGAACCAGCCGAATCGAACCTGCTTCTTGTTCCACTGTTCATTGGCACGATGGTTGATAATGGCAGCAATTCTACCTACGATACGAGCCTCGCTGTCAACCGCCAGGAAGTATTGAGCCTCGCAGAATTCAAAAGCAGGATTCTTCTTCGGGTCCAGCGTATTCATCTCGTCGAAACGCAAAAAAGGAATGGCAAACTTATGGCCTCTGTAGAGATCATAATGAAACTGAATGAAGGTTTTCAGCCCTTTTTTTGTCGTTATCGGTATGATTCTTATCTCATCATTCATTAGTAATCCGTTTTGTATATATATTCAATTGCGGTGCAAAAATACGATAATTTTATGAATAATGCAACTCTTTTCTTATAAATTTATAAAAGATGGTTCATAATTGTCCAACTTTGTGGATATTTATGTACCTTTGCAGGTTGAAATGCCCAAAAAGAGCATCATAAAATATGAAGAAAGAGAAAAGAGACAACTATACGTTCCTCACACATGCCCCTGTGCATCATGTGATTTTCACGATGGCCATACCAACGATTATCAGTATGCTGTCGACGAGTTTGTACAATCTCGCCGACACCTATTTCGTGGGCAGCATCAACACGCAGAGTGTGGCAGCGGTAGGCGTTTCCTTTGCAGCAATGGCTGTTATCCAGGCGATTGGTTTCTTGTTTGGCCATGGTGCAGGCAATTATGTTTCGCGCCAGTTGGGCGCCAAACATACGGAACAGGCACAGAAGATGGCAGCCACGGGCTTTGTGCTGAGTTTTCTTACCGGTCTCTTCATCGCCATTCTGGGTCATGTGTTCCTCACTCCGCTCTGCCTTCTGATGGGTTCTACGCCCACCATTCTTCCTTATACAGAACGCTATCTGGGCATTATCCTGCTAGGTGCTCCTTTTGTGACCACCTCGCTTACGCTGAATAATCTGATGCGCTTCCAGGGCAATGCGATGTATGCAATGAAAGGCATCATGTCGGGTGTGCTGCTCAATCTGATTCTGGCTCCTCTGCTCATTCTCTACTTCCAGCTGGGCATTACCGGAGCCGCCGTAGCCACCCTCATCAGCCAGTGTTTCGGCTGCGCCATGCTGTTCTGGATGACGCATAAAGGCGAGAACATCCGCATCCGTCTCAGCAATTTCACCCCTACCCGCGCCTTTGCCAAGGAGATTATCTTCGGCGGAACCCCTTCGCTGTCAAGACAGGGACTGGGAAGTATTGCTACGCTGATGCTCAATGTGGCAGCAGGTGCGTTTGGCGATGCAGCCATTGCGGGCATGAGCATCGTTACCCGCATCTCCTTCTTCACCTATGCGATGGTCATCGGTCTGGGTCAGGGATTCCAGCCGCTCTGCGGATTCTGCTACGGCGCCAAACTCTATGGGCGCGTAAAGGAAGCTTACTTTTTCTGCATCAGATGCGGCACGGTTTTCCTCAGCGTCTGTGCCCTTCTCGGCTTCATCTTCTCAACTTCCATCATCAGTATCTTCCGCGATGATGCAGCAGTTGTAGCCGTAGGTTCGGCAGCTTTGAGATGGCAGGTGCTCAGTTTTCCGCTCATAGCCAGCATCGTGCTCACCAACATGCTGATGCAGACCATCCGCAAACCGGTGAGAGCCAACATCGTAGCGGCAGCACGCAGCGGACTTTTCTTCATTCCGCTCATCTTCATCCTGCCCTATTTCTTCGGATTGCTAGGCGTGGAGATGTGTCAGATGTGGGCAGATTGCTGCTCATTTGCCGTTGCGGTTCCGATAGCCTGGAGCGCTTTCAGGGATATGAGAAGAGAGCAGATGGAACTTGGGAAAAGCCACTAGAAGATAAGAAGATACTAGAAGATAAGAGAAATACTTGAGATAAGAGAAATGGAGAAAACTTATTACATAGGATTGGACGTTGGCTCTACGACAGCCAAAATAGCCGTTATCGACAGCGATAACTGGGTAATTTACTCAAAATACGAACGCCACAACGCTCGTGTCAACGAACTTGTGTCACAATATTTCGATGAGATTTTAGCCCTCACGGGCGATGCAGAGGCAAGAATCTGCGTAACGGGAAGCGTAGGAATGGCTACTGCCGAACAGCTCCAGGCGGAGTTTGTACAGGAGGTGGTGGCTGCATCGGTCTATGCCCGTACTGCCCATCCTGAGGCGAAGGCGCTCATCGATATTGGTGGCGAGGATGCGAAGGTTATCTTCTTCAAGGAAAACGGAAATATGGAACTGCGCATGAACGGCAACTGTGCCGGCGGAACGGGTGCTTTCATCGACCAGATGAGTGTGCTTATGGGCGTAGAGAACCAGAAGATGAGTGAGTTGGCGATGAAGGCAGAGCACGTTTATCCGATGGCTGCCCGCTGTGGCGTGTTTGCCAAGACCGACATCCAGAACCTGATGGCGCGCAATCTGCCCGAAGCCGATATTGCAGCCAGCATCTTCCATTCCATCGCCGTACAGACGGTGGTAACGCTTTCTCACGGCATCAGTTTCGAGGCTCCTATCCTGCTCTGCGGCGGTCCGCTGACCTTTCTTCCGGCTCTCCGCAAGGCTTTCAGCGATTATCTCCATCTTTCTCCAAACGACTTCATCGTATCAGAAAACAGCAATCTCATCCCGGCTCTGGGCTGTGCTTACCGGGCTAAATCGGCAGATTCTGCAGCCTCAGTTTCTGCCCTCAGAAGCCGGATGAAAAAAGAAATACAAACGGAATGGACCAGCAGTCTGCTGCCTCTGTTCAAGAATGAGAAAGAGCACCAGGAATGGCTCAAATCAAAGGCGAAATTCGCTACGGAAACCAAACCGCTGAATAAAGGAAAACAGCAGGTTGTGATTGGTATTGACTCGGGCTCTACTACGACGAAGATTGTTGCGGTAAGGGTGAATGCGGAGACGCCTACGCGAGATATTGTCTTTACCAATTACCGCCTGAACCTGGGAAATCCGATCAAGGCAGTAGCGGATGGACTGAACGCCCTGAAGCAGGAAGCTGCATTGCGAGGGGCTGAACTGGAAATCGTAGGCTCCTGCTCTACAGGTTACGGCGAAGAACTTATCAAGGCGGCTTTCGGCCTCGACAGCGGCATTATCGAAACAATGGCGCACGAAAGAGCAGCTGCCTCACTCATGCCTGACGTGAGTTTTATCCTGGACATCGGCGGACAGGACATGAAGGCTATCTTCGTGGAGAAAGGGGCTGTGGTGCGCATGGAACTCAACGAGGCTTGCAGTTCGGGCTGCGGAACATTCATCCAGACCTTTGCCAACAATATGGGTTATTCTGTAGGCGATTTTGCCCAACTCGCCTGCCAGTCGAAGGCTCCCTGCGACCTGGGAACCCGCTGCACCGTCTTCATGAACTCGAAGGTAAAACAGGTGCTCAGAGAGGGCGCATCTGTAGCTGATATTTCTGCCGGAATCTCTTATTCGGTCATCAAGAACTGTCTTTATAAGGTATTGAAACTCCATGGTAATGAGAACCTTGGAGGCAAAATCGTTGTGCAGGGTGGTACGATGAGAAACGATGCGGTGGTAAGAGCATTTGAGTTGCTCACCCATACCGAAGTGGCACGAAGCAACATGCCGGAACTGATGGGCGCCTACGGCTGTGCCCTTCATGCGGCGGCTGATTATAAACATCGCACTTCTGCAGAAGATACGCCCCCTGCCTCATCAAGATCCATCGATGATCTCCAGAATCTGGCTCATTATGAAACCAAACAGCTGCAATGCAAAGGCTGCGAAAACCATTGTTATGTTTCCCGCTACACCTTTGCCGGCGGCAACAAGTTCTACTCCGGAAACAAGTGTGAGCGTGTGTTCAACAACAAGGGAGCAAACGGGATAAAAGCCAAAAACATCTACGAATATAAATATAGTTTACTATTTGACAGAGAGACAGTTAACCCACTTGACGCTGTAAAACACAGCATCAAAGTAGGCATTCCTCGCATCCTCAACATGTACGAGGAATATCCGTTCTGGAATGCGCTGCTCCGGGCAGCAGGATTGGACGTGATTCTCTCTTCCGATTCCACTTTCAGCCAGTATGAAGGAGCCTTGAATACGGTGATGAGCGACAATATCTGCTTCCCGGCTAAACTGGCTCACAGTCATCTGAAGGAACTCAACGAGAACCCGAAGGTAGACCGCATCCTCATGCCATACGTGGTTTATGAACATAATGACGACCCGAAGAATACGCTGAACAGCTTCAACTGTCCGGTCGTTTCGGGCTACAGCGATGTCATCAAGTCGGTCATCAATCTGAAGAAACCGATCGATACGCCCGTCATCAACTTTGCCCAGCCTAAGGCGCTGGAAAAGCAGATTACCGATTATCTCAAGCAACTGGGAGTAAGCAAGAAGACTGCCCGTAAAGCGCTGAGAGAGGCCCTCTATGCTCAGGCAGTATATGCAGCTGAGATTAAGAAACAGGGCTGGGAGATTCTGAAAAATGAAGAAACAGAGGCTCAGAAAACGGACGAAACCAAAACTCAGAAGCCAAACAAGGGACTTACGATTCTGCTGGCGGGCCGTCCTTATCATACCGACCCGCTGATTCAGCACAAGCTGAGCGAGATGATAGCCAATCTGGGAGTCAACGTCATCAGCGAAGACATCGCCCGGGGTAATCTCTTTGCAGATTTCAAAGACTTCAATCTGGAGAACCTGGCGGCAGAAAGAAATGAGGCAGCATTAGCCAGCCAGGGCAACAACGAAGCATACAACTGTCAGCCAGAGACTTATCTCGTGAAGCAATGGGCGTATATGAACCGCATTCTGAAGGCAGCGCAATGGGCTGCCGAACAGGGCGATGAGGTTCATTTCGTCCAGATGACCAGCTTCGGCTGCGGTCCTGACAGTTTTATCCAGGACGAGATTCGCGACATCATGAAGCGCCACAACAAACCTTTCACGCTGTTGAAGATAGATGATGTGAGCAATATCGGCTCTCTGAAGCTCCGTGTCCGCTCGCTCATAGAAAGCCTGAAGGGAGTAAAGGAAGTGAAGAGTGAAGAACGAAGAGTGAAAAATTCAACAGCTGAAGAAATTCAACATTCAACACTCAACATTCAACATTTACAACAGACCAAGGTATTCACCAAGCAGGATATTCATCGCAAGATTCTCGCTCCTTTCATGACCGAATACCTCACCCCTATCATTCCGCCTATCCTGAAACTGATAGGCTATGATGTAGAGGTACTTCCGATGAGCGATGAGGTAAGCGCCGAACTCGGCTTGAAGTTTGCCAACAACGAAGTCTGCTATCCGGCAACCCTCATCGTCGGCGACATCATCAAAGCCTTGAAATCAGGCAGATACGACCTGAATAATACGGCGGTAGTGATGAGTCAGACAGGCGGTCAGTGTCGCGCAACCAACTACGCCGGTCTCATCAAGCGTGCGATGATTTCCAATGGATTCCAGGACATTCCGCTGCTCACGCTCGGTGTAACAGCCTCAACAGGCGAAGCATCAGGCTCAACAGACGACAAGCAAGACTACAACGAGCAGGACGGCTTCAATGTGCCTTGGCTGAAATACAGTCAGATTATCGTTACCGCCATTTTCTATGGCGATGCAATCAACGAGATGTACAACGCCTGCATCGTAAGAGAGCGTAAACCGGGCATTGCCAGAGAGTTGCGCGATAAATACATGCAGCTGATAGACGGACCTATCGCCCAGAATTCAGCCAAAGGACTCATCCGACTCCTGGAACAGGCAGCCGAAGAATTCAACCAGATGACCCTCGACAGAACGTTGCCGAAGGTAGGAATCGTAGGCGAAATCTTCCTGAAGTTCAATCCTTTCGCCCACCAGTTCCTGGAGCAGAACATCATTTCGCGCGGCATTGAGGTGGTTCCGCCTCTGCTTGCCCCTTTCTTCCTGCAGGAATTTGTGAACGTGGAGATACAGAAACACATGCGGCTGAGTTGCACCAAAGTGCCCGATTTCATCATCAAGGGCGCTTATCAGGCGCTGATAGGCAGAAGATTGCGCCAGGTAAACAAGGCAGCCGGCAAGTTCCGATACTTCCGTCCGTTCACCAACATCTATGATGATGCGAAGGACGTACAGGGACTGGTTTCGCTTGCAGCCCAGTTTGGCGAAGGCTGGCTTCTGCCTGCCGACATCGTAGGTTACATCCGTGATGGCGTGAACAACATCATCTCGCTCCAGCCTTTCGGTTGCATCGCTAACCACGTGATTTCCAAGGGCATCGAGAAACGTCTCCACGACCGTTTCCCTACACTCAACCTCGTATCACTCGACTTCGATTCCGGTGTTTCAGAGGTAAACGTCACCAACCGACTGCTCCTCTTCCTGGACAGCATCGCAAAATAAGACAAGCCAGACCCATGTACGGTAAAACACCGTATATGGGTCTTTCCATTTTTCATCCCCCAAAAAATCACTCTAAAAAATACAAAAAACCGCAGCTATTTCTTTGTCATTCAAGAAAATAATCGTATCTTTGCACTCAAATTTTATTGAGACATTAAGAAAATGAGTAAAGATACATTAACTCATCAGCTGACAGAGACCATCGAGGAGCTTTCGAGCGCCGAATCTTTGAAGGGTCTCTTCCATCAGCATCGAGACGGGAATCCACTTCCTTCGGGCAAGGCGCTCGAAGAAATCATCAGTTTGTCCCGTTCTATCCTCTTTCCTGGATATTTCGGCAATTCTTCGGTAAATATCTCAACCATCAAATATCATATTGGAGTAAGAGTAGAGAAACTCTATGAGATGCTGTCAGAGCAGATTCTCGCCGGTCTCTGCTTCGCCAACGACTGCGAAACGGAAACCCAGGCTGAACTGCAGCACCAGCGTGCCAAGGCAGGCGTGATTGCAGCCAAGGCAATCATGGAATTCCCGAGACTGCGCAAGATTCTGGCTACCGATGTAGAGGCTGCCTACGAGGGCGACCCGGCTGCCATGAGCCACGGAGAAATCATCTCCTGCTACCCGGTCATCAAGGCGATTACCAACTACCGCATCGCCCACGTACTGCACGAACTGGGAGTGCCGCTCATTCCGAGAATGATGACTGAACTGGCGCATTCGGAAACCGGTATTGATATTAACCCGGAGGCTACCATAGGCAAGCACTTCACCATCGACCACGGTACGGGTGTGGTGATTGGAGCTACCTGCATCATCGGCGACAATGTGAAACTCTACCAGGGTGTAACCCTCGGAGCCAAGAGTTTCCCACTCGATAAGGACGGCAACCCTATCAAGGGAATCCCTCGCCACCCTATCCTCGAAAATGATGTCATCGTCTACGCCAATGCCACCATCCTCGGTCGCATCACCATCGGAGAAGGCTGCGTAGTGGGAGCCAACGTATGGGTTACCAAGGATATGAAACCGAAAACAAAGAAATATAAAAAAGAAAAACAAAGTTTATTAGATATAGAATTCAATAATGGAACAGGAATTTGAACTCATTGCCAAGACCTTCATGGGCCTCGAGCCTGTCTTGGCTGAAGAGCTCACCCAGTTGGGTGCCAATAATGTACAGATCGGTCGCCGCATGGTGTCTTTCACAGGCGACAAGGAAATGATGTATCGTGCTAACTTCCAGTTGCACACAGCCATCCGTATCTTAAAGCCTATCAAGCACTTCAAGGCTAGAAGCGCTGAAGAGGTGTATGATCAGATCCAGAAGATCAAGTGGGATGACATCTTAGACGTGAAGAAGACTTTCTCTGTTGACTCAGTAGTCTACTCAGAGGAGTTCCGCAACTCACGCTTCGTAACCTACAAGGTAAAGGATGCGATTGTTGACTGGTTCCGCGAGAAGCAGGGTACACGTCCAAATATCAGCGTATCTAACCCGGATATCCGCCTCAACATCCACATTGCAGAAGACAATGCCACCTTGAGTCTCGATTCGAGCGGTGAGAGTCTGCACCGCCGTGGCTACCGCCAGGAGCAGGTAGAGGCTCCTCTGAACGAGGTTCTCGCTGCAGGTATGATTCTGATGACTGGCTGGAAGGGCGAATGCGATTTCATCGACCCAATGTGTGGTTCAGGTACCATCGCCATCGAAGCTGCCCTCATCGCCCGCAACATCTCTCCAGGTGTATTCCGCAAGGAGTTTGCCTTCGAGAAGTGGAACGATTTCGACCAGGATCTCTTCGATACGATTTATAACGACGACTCTCAGGAGCGCGAGTTCGAGCACCATATCTATGGTTACGATGTTGACATGAAGGCTGTAAACACAGCTAATCTCAACGTTCGTGCTGCCGGTCTTAGCAAGGATATCACCATCTCACAGGCTGATTTCAAGGACTTCACCCAGCCAGCAGAGAAGAGCATCATCGTGATGAACCCTCCATACGGCGAGCGCATCTCTACCCCTAACCTCCTGAACACCTACAAGATGATAGGTGAGCGCTTCAAGAAGGCTTTTGCCGGCAACGAGGCTTGGGTATTGAGTTACCGCGAGGAGTGCTTCGAGCAGATTGGTCTGAAACCTTCTATCAAGATTCCTGTATTCAACGGAAGCTTGGAGTGCGAATTCCGCAAGTATGTGATGTTCGACGGCAAGATGAAGGACTTCCGTTCTGAAGGCGGTATTGTGAAGACAGAGCGCGAGAAGAGCGAGATGGCTCAGAAGCACCGTTTCAAGAAGGAGCGTGAATTCAAGAAGCGTGTTAGCGAGGAGACTGAAAACGAGGAGGACGATATCCGTTCTTTCAAATTCCATACTCACCGTCTGGAAGACTTCGAGAAGAAGCGTGCTGAGTTCCATAAGGGCGGCCGTTCACGTATCGGTGGCGGTCGACGCAATGATGACGACGATGACAAGCGTGGAAGCCGCAGCTTCAAGGGCGACCGCAAGGGTGGCCGTGACTTCAGTGGCAAGCGCGACGGAAAGCGTTTCGAGAAAGGCGACAAGCGTGGTGGCTTCAAGGGCGACAAACGTGGTGCCCGTGATTTCGGAGGCAAGCGCGGAGGCAAGAAGAACTTCAGCGTTGACTTCGACGACGAGGATTAAAGAGACATATCGACCCATGCGTCGTGTTTCACGACGCATGGGTGGTAAAACCCGATAAAGTAAAGAATATAATGAATCTGAAGAATTCAATTTATAAATTATCTTTTGCTGCTATGATTATGATGGCTATGAATGCAACCGACTTACAGGCTCAGGGCGTGGTTCCTGCTCAGAAAGGCGAGAAAACCTTTACGCTGGAAGACCTGAACTTCGGCGGCAACAACTATCGTAACATGGTGGCTAAGAACCGCTGGTGCACCTGGTGGGGCAATGAACTCGTTCGACAGGATGTGGATGCCTGCTATCTTGTCAACAAGACGACAGGCAAGGAGACCAAGCTCTTCGGCATCAATGACATCAACCAGTGGATTGCTCCTACCAAGGACATCAAGATAAGAGCCCTCTACAATGCTCTCTTCCCTTTTGCAGGTAAGAGCATCGTGATGGTAAGCAACGGCAGCAAGACTTATACCGTAGACTTCAAGAAGCATAAGCTGCTGAGCGAGATGGATTTTGCTGACGGCGAGAACCTTCTGGAAGCCAACGCCCAGCAGAACGCCTTCGCCTATCTGAAGGGCAGCAACCTCTATGTGCGTACCTTCGATGTAACCAGCAACGCCCTGACAAAAGAGAAGAAATCTCACGATTTCCAGCTCTCAAAGGACGGAAGCCGCGAAATCGTCTATGGACAGAGTGTTCACCGCGATGAGTTCGGTATCAGCAAGGGAACCTTCTGGAGTCCGAACGGCGAACTGCTCGCCTTCTATCGCATGGACCAGAGTATGGTAACCGACTATCCGCAGGTCGACATCCCGGAAATCGGTTTCAACCATCCTGAAACACAGAGTTGCATTGCAACTCCTGCACCAGACAAGTATCCGATGACTGGCGAGACATCACACAAGGTAACCGTAGGCGTGTTCGACTGCATGACCGGCAAGACCATCTATCTGAAGGCTGGCGATCCAACCGACCGCTACTTCACCAACATCGCATGGAGTCCGGACAGCAAGACCATCTATATGTTCGAACTGAACCGCGACCAGAACGACTGCCGTCTGACTGCCTACAATGCAGAAACCGGCGAAAAGACTGGCGAGCTCTATCGCGAAACCGACGAGAAATACGTGGAGCCTTGCCACCCTATCCAGTTCCTGCCTTGGGACAGCAACAGCTTTATCATGCAGAGCCGCAAGGATGGCTACAACCACCTCTATCTCTGCACCCTGGGCAAGCACGGAAGCCGCATGGCAAGCAATACAGAATCACTCGAAATCAAGCAGTTGACTTCCGGCAAATGGGAAGTGATGGAAGTGCTCGGTTTCAACAGCAAGCGCAAGAGTATCATCATCGCATCCAACGAGAAATCGCCTATCCAGAGAAACATCTTTGCCGTAGATACAAAAACCGGCAAGCGTACGCTGGTAGATGATTGCGGCAAGGGATGGCACAGCGCCACTTTGAGCGAGAACGGACAGTATGTCTTCGACAACTACTCTACTCCTACCGTTCCTCGCAAGATTGCCCTCGTGAATACCGAGAACGGCAAGCGCACCGCTTACTTCACTGCCGAGAACCCTTGGAAGGGCTACAATGTGCCTGAGTACAGCTGCGGTACCATCAAGGCTGCCGATGGCGAAACAGACCTCTACTGGAGAATGGTGAAACCGGTAAACTTCGATCCAAACAAGAAGTATCCTACCATTATATATGTATATGGTGGTCCTCATGCCCACAACGTAGATGCACGCTGGAACTACTCTAGCCGTGGTTGGGAAACCTACATGGCAGAAAAGGGCTATCTGCTCTTCATCCTCGACAACCGTGGAAGCGAGAACCGTGGCAAGGCTTTCGAGCAGGCTACCTTCCGCCAGCTCGGACAGATTGAGATGCAAGACCAGATGAAGGGTGTGGAATATCTGAAGACGCTTCCTTACGTAGATGCTGACAAGATTGGCGTTCACGGCTGGAGCTTCGGCGGATTCATGACCATCTCGCTGATGACCAACCACCCTGATGTGTTCAAGGTAGGCGTAGCAGGCGGTCCGGTAATCGACTGGCACTGGTACGAGGTGATGTATGGCGAGCGCTATATGGACACCCCACAGACCAACCCAGAGGGTTACAAAAAGACCTCTCTGCTCTATCAGGCAAAGAACCTGAAAGGCAAGCTGCAGATTATCCAGGGCTTGAACGATGTGACTGTAGTGCCACAGCACTGCCTAACCTTCCTCAAGGCTTGCATCGCAGCAGGCACCCAGCCAGACTTCTTCGTCTATCCTGGCGAGCCTCACAACATGAGAGGTCATCAGAGCACTCATCTGCATGAGCGCATCAGCAATTATTTCTTCGATTATCTCAAGTAAATATCTAGGAGTAAACATCCCCCGAAAAGGGGAGTTTACTCCTACATCAAATAACAAACAATAACTTACAGCAAATGAAAATTTTATTGTTAGGAGGCGGTGGCCGCGAGCACGCCTTAGCATGGAAAATCGCTCAGAGCGAGAAGTGTGAGAAACTCTTCATCGCTCCTGGTAATGCCGGTACACAGAATGTCGGCGAGAACGTAGATATCAAGGCAGACGACTTTGAGGCGCTCAAGAACTTCACAGTAGAGAATGGCGTTGATATGGTGGTAGTTGGTCCGGAAGACCCATTGGTAAAGGGTGTTTACGATGACTTCAAGAACGATTCTCGCACCCAGAACATCCCTGTCATCGGTCCATCAAAGGCTGGCGCCGTATTGGAAGGCAGCAAGGACTTCGCCAAGAAGTTCATGAAGCGCCACAACATCCCTACTGCCCAGTATGAGACTTTCGACGGCGAGCACGTAGAGGAAGGCTTGAAGTTCCTGGAGACACTGAAGGCTCCTTATGTATTGAAGGCTGACGGTTTGTGCGCCGGCAAGGGCGTTCTCATCCTCCCTACCCTGGAAGAGGCTAAGAAGGAGTTCAAGGAGATGCTCGGCGGTATGTTCGGCAACGCTTCTGCACGCGTAGTCATCGAGGAATTCCTCAGCGGCATTGAGTGCTCTGTATTCGTATTGACCGACGGCAAGAACTACAAGATTCTGCCTGAGGCTAAGGATTACAAGCGCATCGGCGAGCACGATACCGGTCTGAACACTGGCGGTATGGGTAGCGTTACCCCTGTACCATTCGCTACCAAGGAGTGGATGCAGAAGGTTGACGAGCGCATCATCCGTCCTACAGTAGAAGGACTTGCTGAGGAGAACATCGACTATAAGGGATTCATCTTCTTCGGATTGATTAATGTAGAAGGCGAGCCTATGGTCATCGAGTACAACTGCCGTATGGGTGACCCTGAGACAGAGAGCGTGATGCTCCGCCTGAAGAGCGACATCGTGGATCTCTTCGAAGGTGTGGCAGCAGGCGACTTGGACAAGCGCAGCATCGAGTTTGATGAGCGTGCAGCAGTCTGCGTAATGCTCGTAAGCGGCGGTTATCCAGAGGCTTACAAGAAGGGTTATCCTATCCAGGGCATCGACGATGTAGAAGGTTCGGTAGTATTCCACTCCGGTACAGCTATGAAGGATGGTCAGGTAGTAACCAACGGTGGTCGTGTCATCTGCGTAAGCAGCTACGGCAAGGACAAGGAAGAAGCCTTGAAGAAGAGCTTTGCTGAGGCACAGAAGATCCAGTTCACCGACAAGTACTTCCGTTCTGATATCGGACAGGACCTTTAGTTTTTTAATGTAGAATGTTGAATGTTGAATGTTGAATTGCCTAACGGACTCAAGGGCGCTAGCCTAATTCAACATTCAACACTTAACATTCAACATTCAACATTCAACATTGAATTAGATGTTAAGAAAGAAAACTTTTCAAAATAAAGTAGCGGCTAGCCGCTACTCTTTACCTATTACTGCAACCCTTGCCACGCTGGTTTGGGTTGCAGTAGGTTTATTGGTATCCAATATCTGGGTAGAATTTGCTTTCACAGCCATGTCTACCCTGCTGATGGTGGAACTGAACAACCGTAATGCCCTGATGCGTACCTACAGCCGAATGGTATCTTGCAGTTTTCTGGCATTAATGACGATGGCAGGACTCCCCCAACTCTCTTTAAAAAGCAGTATTGTGACGATGTGTTTCATCGCCTTTTATCTCATTATCTGGAATTGCTATCAGGATAAACGCTCAACAGGCTGGACTTTCTACGCCTTTGCCTGCATCGGTCTGGCATCGATGGTTTTCGTACAGATAGGCTATTTCATGCCTATCCTGTGGATCATGATGATGGTGTTTACCCTCTCGTTTAGCGTAAAGACATTCTTTGCATCCCTGGTAGGTCTCATCGTGCCCTATTGGTTTGCAGCCGGTTATTTCTTCTATACCGACAACATACAGGGGCTGGCTGACCACTTCTGCGAATTCATCAACTACAGCGAACTCTTTGATTATTCGCAGGTTACCGACCATCAGGTACTGAACCTGAGTTTCGTTACCCTGCTCACCATCATCGGTTCCATCCACTTCATACGCACCAGCTACGGCGATAAGATACGAACCCGCATGATCTACGAAACGTTTATCATGATATCGGTTGCCTGCATCATCTTCATCGTCCTCCAGCCACAACATATACAGGAACTGGGCGGCATCCTGATTGTGAATACAGCACCGCTTATCGCCCATTTCATCACATTCACCAGAGGTAAGTTTACCAACATCTCCTTCATTCTGCTGCTCATCATGCTGGTACTTACCATGGCTTACAACATACTCGTACCAGAGAGCATATTACTATGAGTTGGATTATCAGTTTCTTAATCGACTGGGGCTATTGGGGCATGCTTGCTGCAGCTTTTCTGGCAGGTTCTTTCTTCCCATTCAGCAGCGAGGCAGTAATGGCAGGCTTGCAGGCAGCTGGACTAGAGCCTCTCCCCCTCGTTATCTACGGTAGCATCGGCAATGTGCTTGGTTCCATGTTCAACTACGGTGTGGGCAGAATGGGTAAGATGGAACGGATAGAGAAATACCTGCATGTGAAGAAAAAAAGTCTGGATAAGGCTGAACGTTTCATGGCAGGCAGAGGCGCCTGGATGGGATTCTTCGCCTTCCTGCCCCTGTTGGGCAGTGCCATCACCATCGTTTTAGGCTTGACAAGAGCCAATATTCCGATTTCGATACTCAGTATCACCATCGGAAAAGTACTAAGATATGTTTTATTGGTCTATGGACTGAGTTTTATCGTTTAATTATGAAGAGATTTTTATACCTTATTATAATATGCGCCCTAATGGTTGGCTGCAAAAGCAACCAGCAAAAGGCTGGCATGGCTGAAAGTAATGCCAAGCCTACTGTAACCGTTACCATCCCTCCCTACCAATATTTCGTAGATAAGATTGCCGAAGACAAGGTAGATGTCAACGTAATGGTATCGAATGGTAACAATCCAGAGACTTACGAGCCATACGCTCAGCAGATGATGGAACTTTCGAAGAGTGCCCTCTATCTGAAAGTGGGCAGCATCGGTTTCGAACAGACCTGGATGAAGAAGCTGCAGGACAACGCTCCGGATATGAAAGTGATAGATACTTCCGTGGGCATCAAGCCTGCCAAGACTCCGGGTGGCAACATCGACCCACACGTATGGATGAGTTGCAGCAACGCCCGCATCATAGCCAGCAACATCCTCAAGGCGCTCTGCGAACTGGAGCCGAAGAACAAGGCGTTCTTCGAGAAGAACTATCAGTCGCTGCTGAAGATCATCGACAAGCGAGACAGCACCATCAAGGAGAGCTTCAAAAAGGACCCAGACCTGGTACGCAAGTTTGTGATCTATCACCCTATCCTCACCTACTTTGCCCGTGATTACCAGCTGGAGCAGCTAGCCATAGAGGAAGAAGGCAGGGAGCCTAGTGCCTCCCAGCTGAAGAGCCTCATCCAGAGAGCCCGAAAAGAGAATATCAAGTTCTGCCTGATACAAGCAGAATTTGCCAACCGCAACACCACTACTTTCATCAACGAAAGCCAGACCAAGGCAATGAATATCAACCCATTGCAGGGAGAATGGAACTGGGCAATGCAGGAAGCTGCAGCAGCGGTACAAGGCAAGAAAATCGTTGTTGGGAAGTAAGCTCCACACGCCCTGAAAGGGCAGAAGCTCCTAGCCCAGGGCAACACCCTGGGTATAATAGCAGTTAACAAGGCGCCCTGTAAGGGCAAAAGCTTTGTTAGAACGATAACTAATCATAAAGTTCAATGTTCAAAGTTCAAAGTTCAAAGTTAATAGAGATAGAGCATCTTTCTGCAGGCTATGAAGGCAAGGAGGTGCTCCACGACATCAACCTCACCGTCTGTAAAGACGATTATCTTGGCATCATCGGTCCCAACGGTGGTGGCAAGACAACCCTCATGCGCCTCATTTTGGGACTGATGAAACCCACAGACGGCAGCATCCGCTTTTATAAAGACGGGGAGGAAGTAAGGGAAATCAGCATGGGATATCTGCCCCAATACAATCATCTCGACAAACAGTTCCCTATCTCCGTTTATGAAGTGGTACTCTCAGGACTCAGCAAGACCAAAAGTCTCTTTTCGAGATACACCCAGGCACAGCACCAGCAGGTTCTCGACTGTCTGGAACAGATGCAGCTCACGGAGTTGAAAGACCGCCATATCGCAGCCTTGAGCGGCGGACAGCTGCAGCGAGTACTCCTCGCCCGCGCCATTGTTTCGAAACCCGATGTAGTGATACTGGATGAGCCCAACACCTACATCGACCGCCGTTTCCAAAAGCAGATGTACGAGATGCTGGAACAGATCAACCGGGAGTGCGCCATTATCATCGTAAGCCATGATGTAGCCGAAGTGCTCAATAACGTAAAGCACATCGCCTGCGTAAATCATCATCTCCACTACCACGATACGGCAGATATGCCGAGAGAGAAACTGGAAGAGCATTTCTTAAATGTATAGGCTTATTATATAATAATGCCTAAAAAACAGGTGCAAAAATCCATATTATCTCATCTTTTTATTATCTTTGCAACTGGAATGTGCCTTCCTTGAAAGGCACAGAGAAAGCATTCAGAAACAGAGAAAGCATTCAGAAAGAAATATAATACATTAAAGTTTAAACAATAATGAAACAGTACAGATTAGTGGACAATATCTTCGGATGGGTCGCATTCATCATTGCGGCGTTCACTTATTGTTCCACAATTGAACCGACAGCCAGTTTCTGGGACTGTCCTGAGTTTATTACGACTGCTTACAAGCAGGAGATCGGTCACCCACCTGGGGCACCATTCTTCATGCTTTTAGGCAATTTCTTCACACATTTCGCCAGCGACACTACCCAGGTAGCCAAGATGGTAAATACGATGAGCGCCCTGCTGAGCGCCGTCTGTATCATGTTCCTCTTCTGGACCATCACCCACCTGGCTCGCCGACTCGTCATCAGCGACTGGAAAGAACTGACTACCAGTAAGCTGATTGCCATCGAGGCATCCGGTATGGTGGGCGCACTCATCTACACCTTCAGCGATACCTTCTGGTTCTCAGCTGTCGAGGGTGAGGTTTATGCGTTCTCTTCTGCCTTTACCGCTGTGGTATTCTGGCTCATTCTGAAGTGGGAAGACCATGCTGACGAGCCTCATAGCGACCGTTGGCTTGTGCTCATCGCCTATATGACTGGTTTGAGTATCGGTGTCCACCTGCTCAACCTACTCTGTATCCCAGCCATCGTATTGGTTTATTACTACAAGAAGGTGCCACATGCCAACCTCAAAGGCTCGCTCCTGGCGCTGTTCCTTTCATTCCTCGTAGTGGTAGCCGTACTGTATGGTGTGGTTCCAGGTATCATCACCGTAGGCGGCTGGTTCGAGCTGTTCTTTGTCAACACCCTCGGCTGTCCGTTCAATACCGGTGAAATCGTATACATCATCTGTCTTGTAGCCTCTGTTATCTGGGGCATCTACGAGACCTGTAATGCATCAGAGAAGAATGAGAAGAAGCAGAACATCGCCTTCGTTCTCGGTTTCGGCATGCTCGGCATCCCATTCTACGGATATGGCTGGACAGCTGCCATTACCGGTATCATCGTGCTGGTTATCCTCTGGTTCGTACTCGGCTACAAGCGCAAGCAGGAAGTAGTAACAGGCGTTGACGAATCTACTGGCATCGCCAAAAAGAAGATGCAGCTCCTGCCGCTCATCTCATCACGCGTCAAGAACACAGCCTTGCTCTGCATGCTGATGCTGATGATTGGTTATTCCAGCTACGCACTCATCGTAATCCGTTCTTCTGCCAACCCTCCTATGGACCAGAACTCTCCTGAGGACATCTTTACCCTGGGAAGTTATCTGAGCCGCGACCAGTATGGTGACCGCCCTCTGTTCTATGGTCAGGCTTATACATCACAGGTAGCCCTCGAAGTAGACGGCAACATGTGCAAGCCTGTCATGAAAGAAGGTGCACCGGTTTACCAGCGCAAGGAAAAGGCTTCGGCTGATGAGAAGGACTCTTACTTCGTAGTAAGTCACAAGAATAAGTATATCTATGCCCAGAACATGCTCTTCCCTCGTATGTACAGTTCGGCTCATGCCCAGGCATACGAAGACTGGATGGGCGGTGTAGAAGGCACAGAGATTCCTTACGACCGCTGCGGAGAGAGTATGATGGTGAAGATGCCGTCACAGTTTGACAACATCCGCTTCTTCCTCTCTTACCAGTGCAACTTCATGTACTGGCGCTACTTCATGTGGAACTTTGCCGGCCGTCAGAACGACATCCAGGGCAATGGTGAGCCAGAGCACGGAAACTGGATTACCGGTTTCTCATTCATCGATGATTCACTCTATGGCGACCAGAGCAAATTGCCAGACGACCTGAAGGAGAACAAGGGCCACAATGTATTCTACTGCATGCCGCTGATTCTCGGTCTCATCGGACTTTTCTGGCAGGCTTGGTATACCCGCAAGAAGAAGGTAATGAAGAACGGCAAGGAAGAGGAAGTGCTCCTCCCTATCGGAATCCAGCAGTTCTGGATCGTATTCTTCCTGTTCTTCATGACAGGTCTTGCCATCGTCATCTACCTGAATCAGACACCGATGCAGCCACGTGAGCGTGACTATGCTTATGCCGGCTCATTCTATGCATACGCTATCTGGTGCGGTCTCGGCGTACTCGCCATCATCGACATTCTGAAGCGCAAGATGAAGCTCAGCGGTACTGCCGTAACAGCCATCGTAGCTGTAGTAACTCTGCTCGTACCAATCCAGATGGCTTCACAGACTTGGGATGATCACGACCGTTCAAACCGTTACACCTGCCGTGACTTCGGTCAGAACTACCTGATGTCACTCCAGGAGAAGGGCAACCCTATCATCTTTACCAATGGTGATAACGATACCTTCCCACTCTGGTACAACCAGGAGGTAGAAGGCGTTGGAACAGATGCCCGAGTATGTAACCTGAGCTACCTGCAGACCGACTGGTATATCGACCAGATGATGCGTCCTGCATACAACTCACCATCTGTGCCAATCACCTGGCCACGTCTCGACTTCTGTTCAGGTACCAACGAATATGTATCTGTTGAGCCTGAGGCAAAGAAGCAGATTCTCGACTTCTACAAGCAGGATCCAGAGAACGCCAAGAAGCAGTTTGGTGCCGAACCGTTCGAGCTCAAGAACATCCTGAAGAACTGGGTACGCAGCAAGAACCCTGACATGCACTTCATCCCTACAGATACCCTCTATGTCACCATCGACAAGGAGGCTGTAAAGAAGAGCGGCATGATGATGGCATCAGATTCTATTCCAGACAAGATGGTCATCTCTCTTGCCGGCAAGAGCGCACTCTACAAGGGCGACCTCATGATGCTCGAAATGCTGGCACAGTGTAACTGGACCCGTCCGCTCTACGTAGCACTCACCGTAGGCGAAGAGAACTATATGAACCTCGGTGACAACTTCGTACAGGAGGGACTTGTGAACCGTATCACTCCGTTCACCACCAACAAGCCAGGTGCCAAGAACTTCGATACAGAGAAGGCTTATCACAACATCATGACCCGATTCAAGTTCGGCAACCTGAAGCAAAAGGGACTCTACATCGACGAGACAACCATGCGCATGTGTTATACCCACCGTCGCCTGCTCGCCCAGACAGCCCTCCAACTCATCGCCGAAGGCAAGAAACAGAAGGCTATCAACATCCTGAAGAAGGCTGATACCGAGATTCCTGCCTACAATGTTACGCTCGACTACATGAGCGGTGGTTTGGATATGGCTCGCGGCTGGCTGATGACCGGTCAGAAAGCCAAGGGCAAGGAATATATAGAAGCGGTATGGAAGAATGCCTCACAATACCTCAACTACTATCTCTCGCTGCCAAACGACCGTTTCCTCCAGGCAGAGCACGACTGCATCCGTCAGATCATGATTATGCAGAGCATCTGCGAGGCTGCCGGAATGGTGAGTCCACAGTTGGAGCAGAAGTATGAGAAGCAGCTCAACAACCTCTACCGTCTCTATCATGGCAGAGGTGGCAGAATGCCGGAAGGCAATCAGTAAAAAATAGAAAAAAGTTTGGTGTCGCGAAACACGACACCAAACTTTTCATTATTCATATAAACCTGTTTTATCCATGTTCATAGAGCAACCAGCCAAATGGCTCAGATGGTTATATCCAAAGGCCATCTGGAGAATGGACAAGAAAGACCATTCTGTCTATCTTACATTTGATGACGGTCCGATTCCAGAGTCAACTCCATTCATCTTAGAGACCCTGAGAAAGTACAATATCAAGGCTACTTTCTTTATGGTAGGCGAGAATGTATTGCGCAATCATGACCTCTACAACCAGATTGTGGCAGAGGGTCATCAGGTAGGCAATCATACATTCAATCATATCGGTGCCTTCAAGCACCGCGTCATCTCCTACGTGCTCAACACCAATAAGGCGAACGACATCATCCATGCCCATCTTTTCCGTCCACCTCACGGCTGGATGCGACCAAGTGAGTATTGGTGGCTGCACCGCACTTACAAGGTCATCATGTGGGACGTGGTGACACGCGACTATTCCAAATGGATGACGGCAGAAGATGTGGTGAACAATGTGAAGCGATATGCCCGCAATGGCAGCATCATCACCTTCCACGACTCGCTGAAGAGCATTGAAAAGCTGAAGACAGCGCTTCCTCAGGCCATAGAATGGCTCATGGAACAGGGGTATGAATTTAAGACTTTTGAATAAGAAGCTGTTATTCCCAAACAGGAACAGCCCAATAAACACAGACAAGAAATGAGCAAAAGAATCAACAGTTATCAGGCAGTAGCTGCATTTGTAAGAGGTTTCTTCGAAGCTTACGCACGTGGCATCATCGATGCTACCATCGAAGGCAATGACTTCAGCAAGAAGAACGACCCGAAACAGATCAAGCAGATGATGCTGGAGCACTATGGCGAGGTAAACCAATACTTCTTCGACATCATGTTCTCTACCCTCGTACGCCTCAACTACAAGACTGCCGAGGAAGCCAACGAGCGCATGAAAAAGAACTTCGACAGCATGAAACAGGCTGACCCGACCTTTGAGCCAACCATGCTCGACTACTTGCGCATAGCCTGCAAATCGAACCAGCTTTACAAGGCGATGGAATCTGAATACAAGCGCAACTTCACCTGGCTTCTGCAAGGCAAGTTTACCACTCTTGAAGAACATGTACGCGATTACACCCACGGCATTCTCATCAGTCTAGCCGATGAGCCGATGGCCATCCATCTCCTGGTCCGCATCATCGTAAAGGCATACGCCGCAGGCTTGAAGTGTGGTAGCAAGGAGGGCGAGCAGCACCAGCTCCACATGCCTACCCTTCACGGCATGTTGCTGAACAATGTCAACATCCTGCTCAACGAGACTCCGCTCAAGAGCAGCACCGAAGATCCTGTTGCCCTCTTCAAGGAGGCATGCAAGAATGAAGAAGAAAACATCAACGTTCTTTTCAACACATTAAACGATGCGATGAAAGAACTGGCAGAAGAATAAGAGAAAAGCATCATTGATGACGAGCACAGCACCAGATTCGAGAACCATCCGACTCCATATAGCGTAGAATCTCGTTATTCACTTCTTGGCGAATGGAGAGCATGGATTCTCGGTCGCAATCCACAGTAAAGTCAAGGTCTATATCTACCGAGAGTCTTGGCAGTTGGAAAACGGTGAGATTGATGGCTATACCACCTTTCAGCACAAGAGATTTAGACAGCAAAGGACTGTCATGGAAATAGTTCTGTCATTGTTTCTAATTTCGCACAAAAATATAAAATTTAAATTGTCTATGAGAAAAATCAGAAACTTTTTATGCTGTTTTTATATGTTCTTTCCATCTTAATTGTCCGACTACGGAGGAACAAATCACCGACAGGCAAGTTCTTTTGGGAGTAACCCAAAAGGTTTCGAGTAACTCGAAACATAACTTGCTGTGTCTTTGTGGACACAATGTTTTGAAAAGGCAAAGAAACTGCGTTCTATAATAAGGACATTCAGTTGGGAATAACAAAGTGACAATGATTAAGATTACAAAAGATTTAGATATATAACAAAGCGACAATGATTAAGATTATTAAAGATTTAGATATAACGGCTTCGGGTGTTAGTGTATTTAACCGCAAGTGGCAACCTGTCCATTTACAACAAGGAGAAATGGATGGGGCTTGTGCCGTATATTCCATGATGATGAACCTGCTCATACTAAAGGTTCTTACTCGTAATCAAGTTGTCAACTTGAAAACAACATTTAAGAGAAATACCGCAAAAGGGAGACTCTTCAAAGAGTTCTTTGTGACAGAAGGACTGTGCCGTGATGGATTTTATTTTTCCGAAATAAAAGAAAAGCTATCCCATTCTTTTGCTAAAGAGGTTACATCTTCGCCTCTTCAATATACAGCATCTTTATCAGACCAAACTTCTTTTGTAGAAGAACTTAGGACTGCAATAGATAGCGACACGCCTTTGATTACCGCTCTGTCTTTTAAAGGTGGCGCTCATGCTGTACTTGCTATTGGGTATGAAGAACAAAAAGACGGTGTCAAGAAAATATTCTGTTTAGACCCAAGCTATGCCATAAGTCCGACATCCTTTTGGAATGGTGTAATAATCCTAAATGAGGGAAAAGGAAAGTACAGCCATCAGTATATAACAGATAAAGACGAAAAATATATCAATGTCAGTGAATCATTGAATATAAAAAAGAAATAACGATATGAGCGAAGAATTATAACAGAAATTTCTTGACAAACTTTGAGAAGTTGCAAACAAACTACGTGGCAATCAAGGACCTGGAGGCCAAACGTGCTGACCTTGACAAGGAGATTGAGGGCTATCTGAAAGAGTTGGGATTGTTAGAGTAAACTTTCCACAAGTTGTGGCAGAGTTCCCAGATATGAAAGGGCTTTCATACAGAAACTTGAAGTATATCAGACAATGGTATCAGTTTTATAATGAGCAACTTACAATTTGACAACAAGCTGTTTCCAAATTAGACGAAGTAAATGTGCAATAACTTGTTGCACAATTACAAGAAGGATGTCTAAGCTCATGCCTGAAAACATACAGAGCCAGTTGCCTACAATAGAAGACATTGAAGCAACACTTTCTGATATAAAGGAAACTAAGGATTTCAAAAAAGGTAATGATATGAAAAATAAAGATAATATACCGCAGTTCGTGAATAGCGACTCCTTCATGGCAGACAAGAACTATGTGAAGTGATTGTCTGACCTGAAGAAACGTTTCCGCATGGCACAACTTAAAGCTGCTGTCAAAGTGAATACGGAAATGCTCAAATTCTACTGGAGTTTGGGCGAGGACATTTGCGAGAAGCAGAAACAATACAAGTGGGGTGCAAAGGTTGTAGTTAGGCTTAGCCTTGATATGCGTTCGGAAATTCCTCAGAGTGAGGGATTTTCAAGACCTTTACCATGTAAAACGCTGGTTTGCGTTCTATTCAAGTCAAATTGAAAGAGGATGTGTCATAAGTTTATGATTCACCCTCTTCTATTTGTTGAAAGAGATAGAATATGTTGCTTGAAGAGATAGGATATGTTGTTGGAAGAGACAGAATAAGTTGTTGGAAGAGATAGGATATGTTGTTGAGACAGTCAGTATCTTCGGTCGCACAACAGCTGTTGTGCGCTTGCATAACAGCTGATATGCGCATG
>OGKD01000598.1_pt1 | contig 24442 bp, 18 predicted proteins | sample 1572371 | NCBI WGS metagenome assembly OGKD01 (sample SAMEA2582096, study PRJEB24529) | metagenome | biome: Human gut stool | place: China | collected 2011 | reverse complement strand
CTGGCCCTCTGATTAAAAGTCAGATGCTCTACCGGCTGAGCTACGAGCGCATATTCACAATAAAATAATACTGCCGAATAATATTACCACAACTTCGCGCAAAATGCAAGAGCTGGCAGGCAAAAAGCGCAAAATTCCTGCGTATCTGTCCATCATCTCATCCAGCTGTCCGGCACGCTGCATCTTCTACAATGAAAAGAGCCGTACCCCCCCTCTTCAATTTTTCGCTGTCCCAGGCTGAAGCCCTTTCCGTTGTATCGTATCCACAAAAAAGCCGTGCCGAATTTGGCCGGATTGCCGGATTCAAAAGGCAGGGGAGAGCGGTTATAATAAAGATACCTGAACTTCGATGAGGGAAGTATCATGGATCTTTTCAGTCCGCATCAGCTCGGAAACCTCAACGAGCTGGAAATGCTGGTCTACCGCTATATCATGGAGCACCCCAACACGGTGCCGTTCATGCGCATCCGGGAGCTTGCGGCCGAAGCGCATGTTTCCACCACCACGGTGCTGCACTTCTGCAAAAAAGATGGGCTGCGACGGCTATGCGCAGTTCAAATGGAAGCTCAAGGAGCAGGCTGGCACCAATCAGGAAACGACCCTGCCGGACACTCTGAGCGAACTGCAGAACTTTCTGTGGAAGGTCGGCACGCCGGAGTATGACGCATCGCTGGACGAAGCTGCCGGGATGCTCGCCCGGGCCGAGCGGGTGTTTCTGGTGGGCATCGGCAATTCGGGCAGCATGGCAGAGTACGGTGCACGGTATTTTTCCAATCTGGGCAAATTTGCTCTCAGCGTGGCCGACCCGTTTTACCCCATCACGGTCACGCCCAACGTGACCATGACCGCCGTCCTGCTGTCGGTATCCGGCGAGACCAGCCAGCTGCCTGCTCTTTACCTTCTGGAAGCGCTGGCCCACCGGGTGTATAACCGTCTGCTTGAGCAATGCGCCGTCATATTGTACAGTAGTTCGTGTCCATGTGCAGAAAAAACAAACTGTTTTTTCTGCACATGGATTGTTTTTTACGACGAAAAATCTCTTATTCTTTGCTTTGCTCTCCGCTATCATGAAGCCGCAATGAAACTCCGGCAACGGATAAAAAGGAGAGAATATCATGGCAACCAAAATCCGCGATTACACAAAGCTTGCCGCCGACATTTGCGACGCCGTTGGCAAGGACAACATCATCAGCGCAGCACACTGTGCCCACCCTCTACGAGCGGTACGAAAAGCCGCTGTTCATCGTGGAGAACGGCTTCGGTGCCATCGACGAGCTGAAGCCGGACCACACCTGCGATGCCGGCTACCGCATCGACTATCTGCGTGCCCACATCGAGGAAATGAAAAAGGCCGTGGAGCTGGACGGTGTGGACCTGCTGGGCTACACCCCGTGGGGCTGCATCGATGTGGTGTCCTTTACCACCGGAGAGCTGCGCAAGCGTTACGGCTTCATCTATGTGGACCGCAACGATGACGGCACTGGCACCGGGAACCGCTATAAGAAAAAGTCCTTTGACTGGTACAAAAAGGTCATTGCCACCAACGGCGAGGACCTCGGGTAAACGATAAGAAGCAAGCAAGGGCTGCTGCACGGATCCGTGCAGCAGCCCTTGCTTTATTTTATGCGCGTTTTTTCTTCGGGAACACAAACGGCTCATGCAGATACACAAGTACGAGATACGCCGCCATGAAGCACCAGATGATTGGCTCGCACAGGATGACCGCGTTGTAGGCAAACCGTGGGATGAACACCAGCACAAAGATCACCTTGCCCACCAGCTCAATGACGCTGGAGAACAGCGGCAGCACCTTCTGGCCCAGACTCTGCAGGGCATAGCGGGTGCACAGCAGCACACCCAGCACCGCATAGAAGGGGGCATTCCAGCGCAGATACCGGGCACCGTTTTCCAGCACGATGGACTCCGAAGAACCGGAGATCAGCCTGACCAGCCATTCGGCTCCGAAGTTCATCAACAGCACAGCGGCGACCATCACCGCCACGGAGTACAGATACATCTGCCGCATACCCTTGCGCACCCGCTCGGGCTGATTTGCACCCCGGTTCTGGGAGACAAAGGTAGAACCGGCGTTTGCCATGGAGATGAGCGGCATATCCGTGAAGGCAAACAGCTTGCGGGCGGCGGTGTGGCCTGCGATGGTCAGGGTGCCAAGGCCGTTGATGCCGTACTGCAGCACCACCGAACCGGCGGACACGATGCTGCTCATCAGGCCCATGGAGATGCTCTGGCTGAACAGCTCCCAGTAAAGATGGCTGCCCACGGCGAGATGCTTTTTCTCCGGGATGAGGATGCGCACCTTTGCCAGCACATACAAAACGCACAGCACCACCGAGATGCCCTGCGCGATGACAGTGGCCACCGCAGCGCCCCGCACGCCCATGCCGGCTCCGGCGATGAACCACAGGTCCAGCCCCACGTTCAGCACCGAGCTGATGAGCAGGAACACCAGCGGCATCACGCTGTTGCCGATGGCACGCAAAAGGCCCGCGCAGAGGTTATACAGGAACATGACGATGACGCCCAGATCGATGACGATGATGTAACTGTAGGCGTCTTCCAGAATTTCCGCCGGGGTGTCCAGCAGGTTCAGCAGGGGACGCAGGCCGAAAAATCCCGCTGTGGTGATGACCAGCGACGCCGCCAGCCCGATTGCGATGGAACCGGCCACCGTGCGCTTGAGCAGGTCTTCGTCCTGCGCGCCGTAGGAGCGCGCCGCCACGATGGCAAGGCCGTTGCCAATGCCGATACCAAAGCCCACCAACAGCTCGTAGATGGAGCCGCAGGAGCCAATGGCGGCAAGGGCGTTGTCGCCCAGCACATTGCCCACGATCATGGTGTCCACTGTGTTGTACAACTGCTGGAACAGGTTGGAAACGAGGATGGGAAGCATGAACAGCACAAGGCTCGAAAAGATCGGGCCGTGCATCAAGTCCACGTTCATCTGGAAGAAACGGCTCTTCCGGGGCAGGGTCTGGGTCATAGGGTTCCTCCAAAATTATAACTTTTAAGATATCTGTACACAAAACAAAACATCTGCAATCCCTTCCCGATTTATAAAAAGCAGGAAAAGGCATTGCAGATGATCGATCTTTTGCGGGCTCGCCCTCTCAGTCTCGCATTCGCTCGACAGCTCTCCCAAAGGGAGAGCCTTTTGCAGAGAAAGGAATCGAACCAATGCAGCTTTCTGATACGGAGCGTCAGTGCCTCACCGCCATTCTGGCCCAATATGACCAGCACCCCGAAGTGCAGCGGATGCGGGAATTTATCCAGCACGGCGATGTGACCACCTACCAGCACTGCAAGAATGTGGTGCTGGTGAGCTTCTGGCTCAACCGCCGCTTCCATCTGGGCGCGGATGAGACGTCGCTGGCTGTGGGGGCCTTCCTCCATGACTTCTATCTCTATGACTGGCACAAGCACAGCTCTTTCCGGGGTCTGCGCCGCCTGTTCGAGATGCACGGCTTTGCCCATCCCGGCTCTGCCTGCGTCAATGCCGAGCGCTGCTTCGCCATCACCAGAAAAGAGCAGAACATCATCTCGAGCCATATGTGGCCCCTGACCTTCCGCCATGTCCCCACCTGCCGGGAGGCGGTCATCGTCTGCCTGGCCGACAAATACTGCGCCGTGCTGGAAAGCATGTTCCAGCGCACCCGGGTGGCCGATACCGATGCCGGGGAGAACGAGTGGTAAAGGCCTTGCCTGATACGAAAATGAGCTGCTGTACGTTACGTGCAGCAGCTCATTTTTTATAATTTCTTATACCCCGCAGGCTCGTCGGCTTTGGCGCGGCGCTCCATCAGGTAGGTATCCAGCCAGCGGCCATGACAGTCCCGGGCGATGCGCTCCCGCCGCCCCACCACCCGGAAGCCGCACTTCGTGTGGAGGCCGAGGCTGGCGGTGTTGTCCTGCAAAACGGTGGAGTGTAAGGTCCAGTAACCCTCTTTCTCCGACTCTTCGCAGAGGGCCGTCAGCAGGCGGGAGCCGAGGCCCCGGCCCCGGAACTTCTTGCCGACGTAGATGCTCACCTCGGCTACGCCCCGGTAGCACCAGCGGGGGTCTACCCGCCGCAGTGCGGCCCAACCGGCCAGCTCGCCGCCGTCCAGAATGACGAGGCGGCATTCTTTGATGTGAAAGGCGTCCCACGCCGTGTAGGGCGGACAGGTGGTCTGGAAGGTGGCGTGCTCCGTGGCGATGCCCTCTGAATAGATCTCGGACACAGCGCCCCAGTCTTCCGGCTCCATGGGCCGGATGGTGATATTGCTCATGATATTCTTCCCCGGCAGAGCGCCCCAATGCGCCCTGCATCATTCCTCTTGTCTCAGTATAGCAGATGCAGCTCGTCCGCGCAATGGCCGCTTATTCCAGCCCCGGCAGGGTGTCCAGCACCGGGATGCCCAAGCTGTGCAGGAAGGCTTTCTTTTCCTCGATGGCGGGGACGACGTCCAACTCCGAGGGGGCGTGGGCGTCGCAGCCCACGATGGCCTTGACGGGGTACTCCGCCGCGATGCGCCAGAACTCGTCCCGGGTGTAGCCCAGAGAGCCGTCGGGACGGCCCTGCAGGGTCAGTCCGGCCATGTTGTACTCGAGGGGGATGTCCAGCCGCGCCGCTGCGGCACAGATGTCCCGGCAGGCTTTCTCGGCGTCGGCGTCGAAGGCCGTCACCCGGTTCAAAAAGAGGTCGGGGTGGGCCAGATACCGGTAAAGTCCCGTTTCCAGCGCTTCCACCACCTGCTCGGCATACCGTCTGCCGTGGGCGGTGGAGGGGCTGCCGCCGAAGCGGCTGGCCCTGGCGTCCTGCTCGTCGGTGGTGTCGTAGTGGCAGCCGAGGATGAGATATTCGATGTCCAGCCGCTCCGTCTCTTCTCTGAGCCAGCCCAGATAGGCCGGGAAATACTCTGCCTCGAGGCCGATGCGGATGTGGAGTTTGTCGGCATATTTCTCCCGCAGCCTGCGCAGGGTCAGGACGTAATCGTCCAGCTGGGAGGGCAGCATCCGGATGCTGCTGACGAAGCCCGGCGTCGCGTAGGCCCAGGGGGTGTGGTCAGAAAACCCCAGCACCTTGAAGCCGCAGCGCAGGGCCGTGAGGATGTATTCCTCCTCGGTGCCTTCGGCGTGGCCGCAGCGGGTGGTGTGGGTGTGGTAATTGGTCAGCATGACAGGGCTCCCTCCCGGGCAGAAATTTTTTGACAATCAGCACCGTTGTGATACAATAGAGTATATACCCGTTTGGGGCAGGGACTATTATAGACCTCTTTGCCGAAAAATGCAATGAAGGCTGCTCTGAAAAAGGAGAAATGAAGATGGATTGGAAACGAATCGCTGCCTCTGTGCTGATGCTCGGTGTCCTCGCCGTCCCGGCCTCAGCAGCCAGCATCACCCCCCAGACCACCATGAAGGAGATACGCGACGACCCCGACATCAAGGCCAGCGGTCTCTATACATACACCTATGTGTGGGAGCGGGACTGCGAAAAGCTCTCCACCAGCCGCGACGACGAGACGCTGACCGAGGTGGTCGGCAAGACCTCCGCCGAAGCCTGCGCGGCGGGCCTCAACTATCTGGCTCAGGTCTACCACGACGGCACCCGGGTGACCTATCCGCTCTATTCGGAAGAGGAGATCGCCGCCGTGCCTGCCCGCGCTCATGCGGAGCTGTATTACTGCCCGGCCCAGCAGCCGGGGGCCAGGTTTGCCATCGTGCTGTCGGGCAACTCGCTCTACTACAGCGGCGAGCTGCGGGGCGGCGTGTCCACGGCGTGGGAGCTGCACGAGCAGGGCTATGCCGTCTTCTCGCTGCGCTACCGCATCGGATGGGAGGCCGGGGACGACGCTCCGCTGGAAGACCTGGCCTGGGCCATCCGCTTCGTGATGGACAATGCCGGCACCTTCGGCGTCTCTACGGAAGACTACGCCCTGCTGGGCTACTCCTCCGGCGGACAGCTCGCAGGCGTCTTCGGCAATGAGGAAAAGGGCTGGGGCCGCTACGGTGTGCCGAAGCCCGGCGTATTGCTGCTGGTCTACCCCATCAACAACTTCCTTGGGGCAAAGCCTGCCTACCATCTCCTGATGGATACCGACCGGCTGGAAAGACGCTACTATTCCTACACCGTCTCGAAGCTCGTGACGCCGGACTATCCGCCCACCTTCCTGTGGTACGGCAGGAATGACCTCATGCTGAAAGCCTTCGTCTACCCCCTGCAGGGGCCAACCCTTGCCAAGGCCCTGCGGGACAACGGCGTCTCCAACCGGGTGCAGGTCTACGACAACGCCAAACATGGCATTGGCATCGGCGCGGGGACGGATGCCGAAGGCTGGGTGGCCGACGCCGCCGCATTCTGGAAGAGTGTTTCGGAAGAATAAAGAAAAGAGGGAAAGCATATGTACGATTTGAATGAATGCATCCGCAGCCTGAATGTGGGCCTGCCCGACGACATCGCCCGGCTGAAAGCGGCCGGATATTATCAGGAGGCCATCGCCTGCATCGACCGGCTGCTGGCCGAGGATTGGACAAAGACCCAGAACGGCCCGGCGTCCAACGGCATCGCCCCGCCGGAGGGGTATGTCCCGCCCGAGAACCCCACGCCCCACGGTGTGGACGCCCTGCGGGAGGCCCTGACTGTCCAGAAGGAGATCATGCGCCGGCTGCCCGGGGAATACTGCTGGACGGAAGCCGAGGCCATCGCCCGGATGCAGGAGCGGGTCAGGGACTTCACGGCAGAAGAATTTAAGAAGCTCGACTGGGAGGGCCGGATGGACTGGCGGTTCGTGGAAGGGGAGAAGCGGTATCAGGCCCGGTTCGCCGAGACGCTGCTGGCTACCCACGCCGACCTCGCCGCCCGGAAGCTGACGCCGGACGCCCCCAACAACAAGAACGAAGAGCGCCACCGCCTCCACGAGAAGATGGAGCGGGAGGGGTGCGCCAGCGCCGACATCACCCTCCGCACCAGCATCCGGATGTCCGACGAAGCCTTCGCCGCCGCGCTGGAAAAGGCGAAAGCCGAGGGCAGAGACGCCGTCCACGTCCGGGCATGGCTGGCTCTGCCTGCCGCCTGCCCGTCCCAGAGCCATATCACGCTGGACCGCTTCACCGAGACGCCCGGCCATATCGCCGCCGAGGACGCGCCCCAGCGCACCGTCTGCTGGGAGGCCGACCTGACCGAGAACCGTACCTTTGGGGCCGAGTACAGCTACCGGGAGACGGCGGTCTATGCCGACCCGCTTTCCTTCACGCCCGACGCGGAGCAGCCGGACTTCTACACCGGCGAGGAAGCGCCCCACATCGTCTTTACGCCCTACCTGCGGGCGCTGGCGGCTCAGCTCACCGAGGGCATCACCAGCCCGGCGGAGAAGGCTAAGCGCATCTACGATTATGTCACCCTGAATGTCCGGTATCACTTCCAGCCATCCTATTTCGTTCACGAGTCCATTGCCGAGAACTGCGCCCGCAGCCGCCGGGGAGACTGCGGCATCATGGCGCTGACCTTCATCACCCTCTGCCGCATCGCGGGCATCCCGGCCCGGTGGGAGAGCGGCTTTGCAGTGGCTCCGGGGGACGCGGGCTGTCACGACTGGGCGCGGTTCTACGTTGCCCCCAAGGGCTGGATGTATGCCGACTGCTCCTACGGTGCCTCCATGGCCCGCCGGGGCGATGAAGTGCTCCGCCGCCACTATTTCGGCAGTCTGGATACGGGCCGCATGGTGGCAAACAGCGCCTTTGAAGCGCCCTTCGACCCGCCGATGCTGGGCTTCCGCAGCGACCCCTACGACAACCAGAGCGGCGAGATGGAGGCCGACGGCGTGGGTCTGTACGGTGACGATACCGTGACCACCAAAGAAGTTTTGAAGTTTGAGGAAGTAGAATAAATGGAATTTCTCGCAATGCTGTATACCGTCCTGCTGGTGGCCATCTGCCTGATGATGGCGCTGCTGCTCTTCCGCAGCGGACGCCCCACCGGCGGGCTGGACGAAGCCGACTGCGAAGAGCTGAAAGACTGGCTCGAAGAGCAGCTGGCCGCTCAGGCCAGAGAGTTCAACGCCCGTCAGGACGCCATCGCCCAGCAGAACTACGCCGCCATCCGCAGCGTCAGCGAGACGCTGCAGACGGCTGTGCAGAGCATGAGCACCACACTCGGCCAGGGGCAGGACAGCCAGCAGCGCATCCTGGAGCGGCGTCTGCAGAGCCTCGAGCAGGCCAACAACCAGCAGATGGAGCAGCTGCGCCGCGCCATGGTCGAGAGCATGACGGCATTGCAGGCTGAGAACACCCGCAAGCTGGACGAGATACGCCACACGGTGGACGAGCAGCTTCAGGACGCTTTGCAGAAGCGGGTGACGGAAAGCTTCAAGGCCGTCAACCAGCAGCTCGAGCAGGTGTACAAGGGCCTTGGCGAGATGCAGTCCCTCGCCGCCGACGTGGGCGGCCTGAAGCAGGTGCTCTCGGGCGTCAAGACCCGGGGCATCCTCGGCGAGATACAGCTGGGCGCGATCCTGGAAGAGATCCTCGCCCCGGAGCAGTACGATACCAACGTGGCCACCATCCCGGGCAGCACCCAGCGGGTGGAATACGCCATCCGGATGCCGGGCGCAGACGGCGGCAGCGTCTGGCTCCCCATCGACTCCAAGTTCCCCGGTGACACCTACGCCCACTTACAGGACGCCTACGCTTCCGGCGACGCGCAGGCCGTGGAGGATGCCCGCCACGCCCTCGAGCTGGTGCTCCGCAGCGAGGCCAGAGACATCCGGGAAAAGTACGTCGAGCCGCCCTATACCACGGCTTTCGGCATCCTGTTCCTGCCCTTCGAGGGCCTGTATGCCGAGGTGGTGAACGCGGGGCTGCTGGAGGTGCTGCAGCGGGACTATCAGGTCAACGTGGCAGGCCCCAGCACCATGGCGGCCCTGCTGAACAGCCTGCAGATGGGCTTCAAGACCCTCGCCATCCAGAAGCGCTCCGGCGAGGTCTGGCAGCTGCTGGGCGCGGTGAAGACGGAGTTCGACAAGTTCGGGCAGGGCCTCGCCAAGATGCAGCAGCGTCTGCGCCAGACCGACGAAGAGCTGGACCAGCTCATCGGCGTCCGCAGCCGGGCCATCAGCCGGAAGCTGCGCAGCGTCCAGAGCCTCGACGAGGCCAGCGCCAGCGCCCTTTTGGAGATAGACGACATGAACGAGCTGCCGAAAGCACTCTCTGAGACCAGCGAGACATCTGGCAAAGTGGGAAAATATTGACGTAGTGACGGTAAAAAATGCACTTTGCCAGGGTGGCAAACTGGCCTGAGCTGGCAAACTGACCACTTTGCCAGATATGAGCACTTTGCCAAGTTGGCAAAGTGGGGAAATATAACGTATCTATATTATTATTTTGTCACTTTGCCACATAATCTACCGCAGTAGAACGTCATTCGGCCATCCGGCCTGATAAATAGTTGACGAAGGTGGCAGACTGTGCTATACTGAAAAAGATTCTTAAAATAATTGCCAGCCATGGCAGACCATACACACCAGATAACAGAGAGGAAATGTGCTTATGAGCGTAAAGAACATTAGCAGCGCCATTCTGGGCGTGGGCGTGGACGATACCACCATCGATCTGTTTGAGAGCCAGTACCCGGTCCCCACCGGCGTCAGCTACAACTCCTACGTCATCCGGGATGAGAAGACCGCCATCCTCGACACCGTGGACGCGCGTGCCACCGACGAGTGGATGGCCAACGTCACCGAGGCGCTGGCAGGGGAGAAGCCCGCCTACCTCGTCGTCCACCACATGGAGCCTGACCACGGCGCGAATGTGGCCCGCCTCGCCGCCCTCTACCCCGAGATGCAGGTGGTGGGCAACGCCAAGACGTTCCAGTATATGGAGCAGTTTTTCGGCCCGGAGGCCATCGCCAAGGAGCGCCGCGTCGTCGTGAAGGACGGCGAGAGCCTTTCGCTGGGCGCTCACACCCTGACTTTCGTGTTCGCACCCATGGTTCACTGGCCCGAGGTCATGGTGAGCTATGAGTCCACCGAAAAAGTCCTCTTCTCCGCCGACGGCTTTGGCCGCTTCGGCGCGGTGGCAAAGTTCGACGAGAAGGCCGACTGGGCCAGCGAGGCCCGCCGCTACTACCTGAACATCGTGGGCAAGTACGGCCCGCAGGTGCAGGCTCTGCTGAAAAAGGCCGCTGCGCTGGACATCAAGACCATCTGCCCGCTCCACGGCCCCGTCCTCACCGGCGACCTTGGCAAGTACCTGAACTACTACAATATGTGGTCCAGCTATAAGGCCGAAGAGCCGGAGAAGGTGCTGGTCGCCAGTGCCTCCATCCACGGCCACACCCGCGCCGCCGCCCACATCCTGGCCGAAAAGCTCCGGGCCAAGGGGGCGAAGGTGGTGGAGATCGACCTGACCCGGGTCGATGTCTCCTACGCCGTCACCGAGGCCTTCCGCTGCGGCAGGACCGTGCTGGCCTGCGCCACCTATGACGGCTTCCTCTTCCCGCCGATGGAGAACCTGCTGGCCCACCTCAAGACCAAGGCTTTCCAGAGCCGCACCATCGCCCTGATGGAGAACGGCACCTGGGCGCCCATGGCTGCAAAGCTCATGCGCGCCGAGCTGGACGGCATGAAGAACATCACCGTCTGTGACACTGTCGTCACCCTCCGCTCTGCTTCCAACGCCGCCGCTGAGGCACAGATGGACGCGCTGGCTGAGGAGCTGCTGAGTAAGTAATAGAATTTGGAACAAAATGACCCCCGCCGGGAAACTCTCTCGGCGGGGGTCGTTTTATTGTTCTAAAATATTTAATGTGAGCGAGGATAAGGTTTTGCCTCATCTGTCAGCCCGAGAAGATAATCGACGCTGGTATCGTAGAAAAGCGCAAGGGCTTTTAAGACATCCGTGGGGATGTCACGTTTTCCCATTTCGTAATTGGAATAACAGACCTGTGTGCATTTCAGATAGGCGGCAATGTCCTTCTGAAGCAGGTCGTGGTCTTCGCGCAGGTCACGGATACGGCAGTACATAAGCAGTCAAGACTCGACAATGATTTTATCTTTTGCGAAATCCAGCGCAAGCCCGATGAGCTCGTTTCGGGAGCGGTTCGTCCGCCGTGCCAGGTCATCATAAAAATCCACGATGGACTTATCCACGCGAATCGTGAACATTACAGGCTCAGTCAATTTTTTGATTTTAAGTTCATCCATTATTATCACCCAATATTATTATGGAGCATAAAATGACAGTAATAAATGTCTCAAAACAGTTTACATTTAAACATAAAATGATACAATGAAAGAAAAGAGTCGTGTGTGTGTCGAACAAAACGCATTCTGACTCTTCTTTGTGCTTGTAACCTGCCCGGCACCCACTTATTCTTTTCTTAGAAGCTATGCTCTTGAATCAAGGAAAGGAGAACAACAAATGAAGAAAAAATTCCGAATCATTGCGGCGGCACTGGCCCTCTGCCTGAGCGTTCTGTGCAGCCCGACGGCTTTGGCGGGCGGTTATGGCACTGCTGCAGCAACGCAGCCTGCCGCAGCAGTGCAGACCATCTCGACAAGCCAGAAAACCGAACAGCAGGTCTGGATACCGACCCATGGAGGGAAGAAGTATCACAGCAGGTCCTCTTGCAGTGGCATGAAAGACCCGGAAAAGGTGTCTCTTTCGACCGCAAAACAGAGAGGTTTCACGGCCTGCAAAAAGTGCTACGGCTAAACAGAGAAGGTTCCTTTCGTCTGGAAGGGGCTTTTTTATGTATTATCGCTTTTTACAGAGCGCCGCCGCGCCGCTCAGGGCCACGAGGACGCCCAGCACCGGGGCGGCACCCACCAGCGCGCAGCCAGCAGCGCCACCCACACTGCGTCGGTGATGCGCAGGCCGGAGAAGAAGTTGTTGGTATAGATGCAGGCAAGCTGCTTTTTCAAGTTCATGGGGAACACCCTTTCATGAGTAAACCTCTCCGTCATCGCTGCGCGATGCCACCTCCCCTACCGAGGGGAGGCTTTGGCATGACGGGAAACTTCATCTCTTCGCCAGAGGCTCCCCTACAAGGGGAGCTGTCGAGCGCATGCGAGACTGAGAGGTTGTACGAAGGACAGCCTATCCTAGTAGCAGAAAGCTGTCGATGAATGGCGCACCCTTTTATAAATTTTCAGGGCAAAACAAAAGCGCCCCATAGCAAAGCTGCGGGGCGCATAGATCATGCTCCACGCTCTGCTGAAAGGACCTTCCCTACCACAGCGAGGCCCGGCTGCTGGCGATATAAAATGCCTCAAGCAGACTGAGAGGGCTATAAAAGGGTACACTTCGAGCCGGAAAAGCTTAGCGGTTTCCTTTTTTGAAGAAAACGCAGCCGTTCCAACCCATCGCAGGTGTACCCTCCTTTCAGTAAAGCGTTGAGCTCAGCATACCATGATAATGACTGAAAAGCAAGAAAAATGCGGATATTCCCCGAAATCTGCCTGCGCCGCTTGCAAACCGGCCCGAAATGTGGTAAGATGACTCATGGTTATTTGATGACCACGACCTGAATACTCCAAACGCAGCGACGGAGAGAGTAGGCAGGCGCACCGCAGCAAAGAGAGAAGCTTCACCGGCTGAGAGGGCTTCCGCGCGGGCGCAGGCTGAAGTTCGCTCCCGAGCGGCCGGCCTGAACGACAGTAGGGCCGGACGGTGCGCCCCGTTACGGCGTTTTGAGCGCCGCGCGGCTTGCGAAAGAGCCGGGCGGAAACCGGGTGGTACCGCGGAGCTGTGAATTTTATGAGCTTCGTCCCTTTTGCCGGGCCTTTCAGGAGGCCGGGGCAGGGGACGGAGCTTTTTTGCTGTCCGCTGAACAACACGAATGAGAAGGAGAGAACATCCATGCAAGCAATGATCGACGAGCTGGCAAAGCAGGCCGAAGAGAGCCTGGGCCAGGTCTCTTCCAAAGAAACGCTGGCAACTTTCTGGCAGGAATATCTGAGCAAGAACGGCAAGATTCCCGCCCTGATGAAGAATCTGCGCTCGGTCGCCCCCGAGGAGCGGCCGGCCATGGGCAAGATCATCAACGAACTGAAGGCCAAGGTGCAGGCCGAGTATGACGCCGCTGCCGACAAGGTGAAGCAGGCTGAGCTTGCTGCCCGCAACGCCGCCGAGACGGTGGACATCACCCTGCCCGCCAAGACCCGCGCCTTGGGCGGTCTGCACCCCCTGACCCTCGTCACCAACCAGATCATCGACGTCTTCTCGGGCATGGGCTTTGCGGTGGCAGAGTCCCCCGAGATCGAGGACGACGACCACAACTTCACCCGCCTGAACGTCCCGAAGGACCATCCCGCCCGCGATATGCAGGACACCTTCTACCTGTCCGATGAGTTCCTGCTCCGCACCCAGACTTCCGGCGGCCAGATCCGCACCATGGACAGCCAGAAGCCTCCCATCAAGGTGCTCATCCCGGGCCGCGTCTTCCGCTCTGACTCCGACGCTACCCACAGCCCCATGTTCCACCAGATGGAAGGTCTGGTCGTGGATAAGGGCATCACGCTGGGCGACCTGCAGGGCGCACTGAACACCTTCGTGCAGAAGCTGTTCGGCGCCGACACCCGCACCCGCCTGCGTCCCTCCTACTTCCCGTTCACCGAGCCCAGCGTGGAGGTGGACGTAAGCTGCTTCGAGTGCCACGGCAAGGGCTGCCCCCTGTGCAAGCACACCGGCTGGATCGAGGTGCTGGGCGGCGGCGTCGTCAACCGCAAAGTCCTCGAGAACTGCAACATCGACCCGGACGAGTACTCGGGCTTCGCCTTCGGCATCGGCATCGAGCGCATCGCCATGCTGAAGTACGGCATCAACAACATCGGCCTGATGTTTGAGAACAACCTGCAGTTCCTCAAGCAGTTCCACGAATAAGAGGGGAGAGAGCAAACAATGAAAGTACCTTTCAGTTGGTTAAAAGAATTCGTCGATATTGATGTTACCGCACAGGAGCTTGAAGAAAAGCTTTTCTCCTGCGGCTTTGAAGTCGAGGAACTCATCCCGCTGGACGCCGGCATCAGCAAGGTCGTCGTGGGCAAGATCGTGGAGATGGAGCCTCAGGAAGGCACCCATCTGACCAAGTGCGTCGTGGACTGCGGCGAGTATGGCCATGACATCCGCATCAGCACCGGTGCAGCGAACATGAAGCTGGGCGACTGCGTGCCTGCCGCTCTGGACGGCTCCACCCTGCCCGGCGGCATCAGGATCAAGGCCCGCAAGATGCAGGGCGTCGAGTCCAATGGTATGCTCTGCTCCGGCGAGGAACTGGGCCTGAACGATGACCTGTTCCCGGGCTCTGAGGTCTACGGCCTGCTCATCCTGCCCGAGGACTCCGTCCCCGGCACCGACATCGCCCCTGTGGTGGGTCTGGATGACTACATCTTCGACATCTCCATCACCGCAAACCGTCCCGACTGCCAGTCTGTGCTGGGCATCGCCCGCGAGGTGGCCGCTATCCTCGGCAAGCCCCTGCACATGCCCGCCATGGACTACAGCACCGTCTGCGACGCCGACGAGCCGGTCAGCGTGAAGGTGGAGGCTCCGGACCTCTGCCCCCGCTACATGGCACACTACGTCCGCAACATCCGGATGAGTGAGTCTCCCCGCTGGATGAAGCGCCATCTGGCCCTGTGCGGTCTGCGCTCCATCAGCAATGTGGTCGATATTACCAACCACACTCTGCTGGAGATGGGCCAGCCCATGCACGCTTTCGATTTGAACAAGGTCGCCGGCCGCAGCATCACCGTCCGCCGCGCCGTGGAAGGCGAGAAGATCACCACCCTCGATGAGAAGGAGTTCACCCTGAACCCCAACAATCTGGTCATCTGCGACGCAGAGAAGCCGGTCGCTCTGGCCGGCATCATGGGCGGTGCAAACTCCGGCATGGACGACAACACCACCAGCCTGCTCTTCGAGTGTGCTACCTTCGCCCGCGACTCCGTCCGTAAGACCAGCCGCGCTCTGGGCCAGAACAGCGACTCTTCCGCCCGCTACGAGAAGGGCGTTGACCGCCACTCTCCCGAGCTGGGCCTTGCCCGCGCCCTGCACCTCATCCAGGAGCTGGACTGCGGCGACATCACCACGCTGGAATACGATTTGACCGATGGCCGTCCTCTCGAGCGCAAGCACATCGTCACCACCCCGGCCAAGATCTGCGGCGTGCTGGGCATCACCGTGCCGGACCAGACCATGATCGACATCCTCAAGCGCCTTGAGTTCACCGTGGACGTGCAGGCCGACGGCAGCTGGGACGTCTCCGCACCCCTCTACCGTGAGGATGTGGAGAGCTTCCCCGACCTGGCCGAGGAAGTCATCCGTGAGTACGGCTATGACCACATCGTACCCACCTTCCTGAACACTGCCGCTGTCACCAACGGCGGTCTGAACTATGAGCAGAAGCAGCAGCTCAAGACCAAGCGTCTGCTGGCCGCACAGGGCTTCTATGAGGCTTCCACGCTGGCCTTCTATTCCAATGCCGAGTTCGATATGCTCCACATCCCGGCAGAGGATGAGGCCCGCAAGGCCATCCGCATCCTGAACCCCATCAGCGAGAACCTGTCCGTCATGCGCACCCTGCTGGCACCGTCCATGCTGAACGTCATCGTGGACAACCTCAAGAAGGGCAACGCTGAGGGCCGCCTGTTCGAGATGGCTCCCGTCTACCTCGCCAAGGAGCTGCCCATCAACGAGCATCCCCACGAGCGCCAGACCCTTTGCATCGGTGCTTTCGGCCCCGAAGAGGACTTCTTCACCGTCAAGGGCGCTCTGGAAGCACTGGCTGAGGGCTTTGACCTGACCTTCACCTATCAGCGTGAGACCACCAGCTGGCTCCACCCCGGCATCAGCGCCGCCGTCTACTGCAACGGCAAGCGTCTGGGCGTCTTCGGCAAGCTGGCCAATGAGATCAACGCGGAGCTGGAGATCGCCAAGGAGCAGAAGGACAGCCAGAACATCTATCTGGGCGAGCTGGACTATGAGGCTCTGATGTCCTGCGTCGAGGGTGAGCTGCGCTATAAGCCCCTCAGCCCCTACGCCGCTGTCAAGCGTGACCTGGCTCTGGTCTGCGACGAGTCTGTGGCCTGCGGCGACATCGAAGAGACCATCAGGAAGGCAAGCCCCCTCATCACGGAGGTCAAGCTGTTCGATATTTATCGCGGCGCAAATCTCGGCGAGGGCAAGAAGAGCATGGCCTTCTCCCTGACCCTCTCTGACCCCGCTGCCGAAGTCTCCAACGAGCAGGTGGAGCGCACCGTCAAGAAGGTGCTGGGCAACCTGAAGTTCAAGCTGGGCATCGAGATCCGCTAAACGGAAAGAATAAGAAATGAGTCCGTCTGTGCTGCTGGCACGGGCGGGCTTTTTCTTTGCGCCGATTTATGCTATACTTATCTTATATATAAACACAGCAGGAGGATTCAGCGTGGAGGATTACCGCACCATCCGGGGGACAGCCATCGGAGAATACGAAGAGAAGAAGAGCCGCTTCATTGCGCAGCTCTCCTTTGCAGACAGCGAGGAGAAGGCCGTGGCCTTCCTCGAGCAGGTGCGCGCGGCCAACCGCACCGCCCGCCACAATGTCTATGCCTACCGCCTGCGGGAGGGAAGCCGGGAGCGCTATTCCGACGACGGCGAACCGGCCAAAACAGCGGGTACGCCTGCCCTGGAGGTCTTGCAGCACAGCGGACTGACCGACCTCATCGTGGTCATCACACGATACTTCGGCGGCGTGCTGCTGGGGACCGGCGGCCTCGTCCGGGCCTATACGACAGCCACGTCCCGCGCACTGGAAGCCGCCGAGGTGGTGACGGTGCGCAGCGTGGTGGCGCTGGATGTGACGGTGGACTACGGCCTCTATGAGCGGGCAGACCTGCTCATCAAGGCGGCGGGCGGCAAGCTGGCTGAACCGGAGTTCACCGATAAAGTCACCCTCCGCTGGCAGATGCCGGAGCATACCGAAGGGCCGCTGCTGACGCAGCTGCAGGAGCTGACAAGAGGCACGGCCAATGTCACCGTGAGCGAGCCGTTCTATGCGGCGTTTTAAGAAATAACGTCGAACAAATAATAAATACCAAAAATTACCAAATGACAAGTCGAAACATTTTCTGACGAAGAGACATGGATTTTCCCCCTTCGACAGGGCGAATCGGTTACAATAGCCGCAGACGCGGCATTGGGATCGGCCGCGCGCGGAGAGGAGGGAAAACGAGAGAAAAAGGAGGGACACAGGATGGATGTGCGCACACGCACCGAAGAGATCGAGCGGCTGACGCTGGCCCCGTGGGCGACGTTCAGCGATGAGAGCCGGGGCAGGCAGAGGCCGGAGGAACAGGACCCCATCCGCCCTGTGTTCCAGCGGGACCGTGACCGGGTGCTCCACGGCAAGGCGTTCCGGCGGCTCAAGCAGAAAACTCAGGTCTTCCTCTCGCCGGAGGGCGACCTCTACCGCACCCGCCTGACCCACACGCTGGAAGTCTCCCAGATCGCCCGCACCATCGCCCGGGCGCTGCGGCTCAACGAGGACCTGACCGAGGCCATCAGCCTCGCCCACGACCTTGGCCACACCCCCTTCGGCCACGCCGGAGAACGGGCGCTGGATAAGCTCACGCCCGGCGGCTTCAAGCACTATATGCAGAGCCTGCGGGTGGTGGACAAGCTCGAGAAGGACGGGCAGGGCCTCAACCTGACCTGGGAGGTGCGCAACGGCATCGTCACCCACACAAAAGGCACTTGGGCCGCGACGCCTGAGGGCCGCATCGTGCGGATGGCCGACCAGATCGCCTATGTCAACCACGACATCGAGGACGCCGTCCGGGCCGGTGTGCTGGACCCGGCCACCCTGCCGAAGGACTGCACCGCCGTGCTGGGCCAGACGAAGTCCGCCCGCATCACCACCATGATAAACAGCATCCTCGCCCACAGCGACGGGGATGTGGGGGTCGGCGCGGAGGAGAATGAAGCCTTCCTCGCCCTGCGGGACTTCATGTATGCCACCGTGTACGTGGACAAGACCGCCAAGGCCGAGGAGCAGAAGGTGGACAAGGTCATCGGGGAGCTGTACGAGTATTATCTGGCCCATGTGGACCAGATGTCCAACTTCTACGTCCAGCTGGCCTATCAGGACAACCCCGAGCGGGCTGTCACCGACTATATCAGCGGCATGAGCGACGAATTTGCCATCCGGACCTTTGAGGACGTCTTTGTGCCTCGCAAGTGGCACGTTTTGTAAAAAGGAGCGCCGAACATCTTTATGATCCCACACGAATATATTGAAGAGCTGACCCGCCGCACCGACATCGTGGAGCTGGTGGGCGGCTATGTCCAGCTCAAGCGGAAGGGCCGGCTCTACGGCGGTCTGTGTCCCTTCCACAGCGAGAAGACCCCCTCGTTCTACGTCTATCCGGACACCCAGAGCTTCTATTGCTTTGGCTGCGGCGCAGGCGGCGATGCAGTGACCTTTACCAAAAAGATAAACAGCATCGACTACGTGGAGGCCGTCAAGCTGCTGGCCCAGCGGGCCGGTATGCCCGAGCCCACCGAGGACGACAAGACGGGCCGTCTGCGCAGCCGCATCCTCACCATGAACAAGGACGCGGCCCGCTTCTTCCACGCCTGCCTCAACTCCACCGTGGAGGAGGCCCGGCAGGCCCGTGCCTACTGGCGGCGGCGCGGCCTCGACGACAAGACCATCAACCGCTTCGGGCTGGGCTATGCCCCCGACGACGGGCAGGCGCTTTACCAGTACCTGCGCGACAAGGGCTACAACCAGCAGGAGCTGGACGCCAGCGGCCTGTTCAAGCGGAGCCAGTCGGGCCGTATCTACTGCCTGTTCTGGCGGCGGGTCATGACCCCCATCTTTGACCTGCGGGGCAATATCATCGCCTTCGGCGGGCGTGTGCTGGACGACTCCAAGCCCAAGTACGTCAACAGCCCCGAGACGCTGGTCTACCACAAGTCGGACACGGTGTTCGCGCTCCAGATCGCAAAGCGGAGCGCTTCCCATCGGTACGTCCTCTGCGAGGGCTACATGGATGTCATCTCCATGCATCAGGCGGGCATCGACACCGCTGTCTGCGCCTGCGGCACGGCCCTGACGCCCGACCAGGTCAAGCTCATCAGCCAGTATGCCGATGAGGTCATCCTCAGCTACGACTCCGACGAGGCGGGCCAGAAGGCCACCCTCCGCTCGCTGGAACTGTTCCGTAACAGCCCGGTGCGGGTGGGCGTGCTGCAGATCCCGGGCGCGAAAGACCCGGACGAGTACATCAAGAAATACGGTGCCGACCGCTTCAAAGCTCTGCTGGACGGCGTGGGCAATGCGCTGGACTTCCGGCTGGGCCGTCTGCGCAGTCAGTACGACCTCAAACAGGATGCTCAGCGCCTCGAGTACGTCAAGGAAGCGGTGGAGATGCTGGCTCAGCGCTCCAACCCCACCGAGCAGGAGGTCTACGCCGGGCGTCTGGCCGAGGAGACGAACATCTCCAAGACCGCCATTATGGCCCAGCTGGCCGACGCCGTGAAGAAAGCGGGCAGCAGGCGCCGCCGGGAGCAGAACCGCGCCCGCCTGAAAGAGGGCGAAATGGACCAGATCAAAGTCCCCTACGGCGCAGGCCGGGGCGCACTGGGCATGGCCAGCGCAGAGCAGCGGCTTTTGGCCGCCATGCTGCGGGAGCCGGGCTATATCAATAAGGTGAGCGCCCAGCTCAGGCCGGAACAGTTCTTGCAGCCCCAGCAGAAGGAGCTGTACGAAGCCATGCTCCGCTGCAAGGAGCAGGGGGTGGAGGTGAGCCTCGCCACCCTGCGGGCCTTTGTCAGCGAGGAAGCTCTGAATGAATTGAGCCGTCTTGCGGCACAATACAGCGATGTGAACTGTACGCCGGAGGACATCAAGCTCTATCTGGAACGCATCGCCCGGGGGACTCCCGTGGCCAGCCGCGCCGCCAGTATGTCAACCAACGATATTGAACAGTATCTCCAGTCGATGCGGGAACAAAAGCAGGGAACTGCTGACGCAGAAGATTCGGTCTGATCTCTCCACCGGCTGGGGCCGGAAGGAGAAGCACAGATGCAGAAAATGTCACAGACGGAAGAAATGGCGAAGATGCTGGCGGGACGCGCCCGCCGCCATGTCCTGACACCCGAGCAGGTGAGCCGTGCCATGGAAGAGCAGGACTTCGACCCGGCGGGGCTGGACGAACTATATGCCGCACTGGAGATGCGGGGCGTGCAGGTGGCCGAGGAAGAGACAGAGCTGCCGCTTCTGGACGAAGAGCAGATCGGAAAGCTCGAGCATGAGCTGTCTGCCGAAGGCGTGGCGCTGGACGACCCGGTGAAGACCTATCTGAAAGAGATCGGCCGGGTGCCGCTGCTCTCGGCGGAAGAGGAAGCCGCTCTTGCCCGTGCTGCGCAGGCAGGGGACGAGGACGCCCGCCGCCGTCTCAGCGAAGCGAACCTCCGCCTCGTCGTTTCGGTGGCAAAGCGGTATGCCGGGCGGGGCCTGCCCTTCCTCGATCTGATCCAGGAAGGCAATCTCGGCCTGATGAAGGCGGCGGAGAAGTTCGAGCCGGACCGGGGCTTCAAGTTCTCGACCTACGCCACCTGGTGGATACGCCAGTCCATCACCCGGGCCATCGCCGACCAGGGCCGCACCATCCGCATCCCGGTGCATCTGGTGGAGAGCATCAACCGGGTGAAGAAGACGGCAGGAGAGCTGCTGCGCCGCACAGGACGGGAGCCCACCGCCGAGGAAATTGCCGCCCAGCTGGACATGGAGCCCGCCCGGGTGCGGGAGCTGATACAGCTGGCGCAGGACCCCATCAGCCTCGAGACGCCGGTGGGGGAGGAAGAGGACGCCCACCTCGAGGATTTCATCCAGGACGATGAGGCAGGCGTCCCCGCCGACGAGGCCGGGCGGCAGCTGCTCCGCCGGGAGCTGATGAATGTGCTCAAGAGCCTGACGCCCCGGGAAGAGCGGGTCATCGCCCTCCGCTTCGGTTTGGAGGATGGCCGCGCCCGGACGCTGGAAGAGCTGGGCCGGGAGTTCAACGTCACCCGGGAGCGGGTGCGCCAGATAGAGGCCAAAGCCCTGCGCAAGCTCCGCCACCCCAGCCGGGCCAAGCGCCTGCGGGATTATCTGGATGAATAAACTGAATTGCAAGAGTAAATGGTGACAAAATGCACAAGGGTGTTTTTGTCTGGAACGTAAAAAACAAAAAAATCAACCCCAAAATCACGCAAAGTACACACGCTCCCGGGTGTCCGATAAAAGAGGGCATCCGGGAATTTTTTTGCCTCAAAACGGAAAAATGGCTTGACAACAGGGGTTTTAGGGTGTATACTGCATTAGTATCACATAATGGCCTAGTGCGCCAAAAAGGGAGTTTGCGCAGCATGAGCGGAACGGGTCCCACCGAAAAGTTTGTGCAAAACGCCGGACTTCTGCGCGCGGTGCAGGCCGAATTATGTGTGTCTGCTCAAATTCGACCTGCATTTTGCAACATCCGTAGAGTATAAAAGTAAGGAGTGGTTGATTTTATGATGAAAGTCAAGCCCGTCAAGCTCGGCAAGACCGAGCGCATGAGCTTCTCCCACATCGACGAAGTCATCAGTATGCCGAACCTCATCGAGGTCCAGAAGAACTCTTATCAGTGGTTCTTGGACGAGGGCCTGAAAGAGGTCTTCCACGACATCGGCACCATTGAGGACTACACCGGCAATCTGGCACTGAGCTTCGTGGACTTCCGTCTCGATAAAGAGCCCAAGTACAGCATCAAAGAGTGCAAAGAGCGCGACGTGACCTATGCAGCACCCCTGCGCGTCACCGCCCGTCTGCTGAACAAGGAGACCGGCGAGGTGAAGGACCAGGAGATCTTCATGGGCGACTTCCCCCTGATGACCGACGCCGGCACCTTTGTCATCAACGGTGCAGAGCGCGCCATCGTCAGCCAGCTGGTCCGTTCTCCCGGCGTATTCTACGGCCATGATCACGATAAGGTGGGCAATGACCTGTACAGCGCCACCATGAACCCCAACCGCGGCGCCTGGCTGGAGTACGAGACCGACGCTTCCAACGTGTTCTATGTCCGTATCGATAAGAACCGCAAGCTGCCTGTCACTGTGCTCTGCCGCGCACTGGGCCTGTCTTCCAACGAGGACATCCTGAACTACTTCGGCGAGGATGAGCGCATCCTTGCCACTCTGGAAAAGGATACCACCAAGAACACCGAGGAAGGCCTGCTGGAAGTCTACCGCAAGCTGCGCCCCGGTGAGCCTCCCACGGTGGAGTCCGCTACCAGCCAGATCAATATGCTCTTCTTCGACCCCCGCCGCTACGATCTGTCCCGGTTCGGTCGTTATAAGATGAACAAGAAGCTGTCTCTGGCACGCCGCATCACCGGCTACATCGCCGCTGAGAACGTCGTCGCTCCTCTGACCGGCGAACTGCTCATCGAGAAGGATGCCAAGATCACCCGTCAGCTGGCTGAGGCCGCTGACAACGCCGGCGTCAATGTCGTCGTGCTGAACGTCGAGGGCAAGAAGGTCAAGGTCATCACCAATGGCTGTGTTGACGCTCAGGGCTTCTTCTCCTTCGATGTCAAGGAGTGCGGCATCAACGAGCGCTGCTCCTTTGAGGAGATCAAGAAGATCCTCGACACCACTTCGGATGTGGAAGAGCAGAAGGAGCTGCTGCGCCGCAACCACGACCAGCTCATCGGCCGCACCGTCACCGTGACCGACATCCTGTCTTCCATCAACTATCTGAACGGCCTGGGCCACGGCATCGGCACCACCGATGACATCGACCATCTGGGCAACCGCCGCATCCGCAGCGTCGGTGAGCTGCTGCAGAACCAGTTCCGCATCGGCTTCTCCCGCATGGAGCGCGTCATCCGTGAGCGCATGACCCTGCAGAGCCAGGATCAGAGCGTCATCACCCCGCAGGCACTGATCAACATCCGTCCTGTGGTGGCAGCTATCAAGGAGTTCTTCGGCTCCTCTCCGCTGTCTCAATTCATGGATCAGAATAACCCTCTGGCTGAGCTGACCCACAAGCGCCGTCTGTCTGCTCTGGGTCCCGGCGGTCTGAGCCGTGACCGCGCAGGCTTCGAAGTCCGCGACGTTCACTACAGCCACTACGGCCGTATGTGCCCCATCGAGACCCCTGAAGGCCCCAACATCGGTCTGATCTCCTATCTGGCATCCTACGCCAAGATCAACGAGTACGGCTTTGTGGAGGCTCCCTACCGCAAGGTCAAGAAGGTCTACGACGAGAACAACAACCTCATTGAGCAGGTCGTCACCGACGAGGTGGAGTATATGACCGCCGATGTAGAGGACGAGTACGTTGTGGCACAGGCCAACGAGCCGCTGGACGAAGGCAAGCACTTCGTCCGTCCCCGCGTGTCTGCCCGCCGCCGCGACGAGATCCTGGAAATCGACGCAGAGAAGGTCGATTACATGGACGTCTCTCCGCGAATGATGGTCTCTGTTGCTACCGCCTGCATCCCCTTCCTGGAGAACGATGACTGTAACCGTGCACTGATGGGCTCTAATATGCAGCGTCAGGCAGTGCCTCTGATGGTCACTCAGCAGCCCATTGTGGCTACCGGTATGGAGTACAAGGCTGCTACCGACTCCGGCACCGCTGTGCTGGCCAAGAGCAACGGCGTTGTGGAAAAGGTCGATGCTGACCATGTTGTGGTGCGCAACGAGCAGGGCGCTCTGGAGGATTATTCTCTGATCAAGTTTGCCCGCTCCAACGCAGGCACCTGCATCAACCAGCGCCCCATCGTGGAAGTGGGCGAGAACGTCACCGCCGGTCAGGTGCTGGCCGATGGCCCCGCAATGCGCAACGGTGAGATCTCTCTGGGCAAGAACGCCCTGATCGGCTTCATGACCTGGGAGGGCTACAACTACGAGGACGCCGTTCTGCTGAACGAGAAGATCGTGCGCGAGGACGTGTACACCTCCATCCACATCGAGGAGTACGAGACCGAGAGCCGCGATACCAAGCTGGGACCCGAGGAAATCACCCGCGACATCCCCAACGTTTCTGAGGATGCCCTGAAGGATCTGGACGAGCGCGGCATCATCCGCATCGGCGCCGAGGTCAAGAGCGGTGATATTCTGGTCGGCAAGGTCACCCCGAAGGGCGAGACCGAGCTGACCGCCGAGGAGCGCCTGCTGCGCGCCATCTTTGGTGAGAAGGCACGCGAGGTGCGCGACACCTCCCTGCGTGTGCCCCATGGCGCATACGGCATCATTGTGGATGTCAAGGTCTTTACCCCGGAGAACAGCGATGAGCTGCAGCCCGGTGTGCGCGAGGTCGTCCGCTGCTATATCGCCCAGAAGCGTAAGATCAGCGTTGGCGATAAGATGGCAGGCCGTCACGGTAACAAGGGTGTCGTTTCCCGCATCCTGCCGCAGGAGGATATGCCCTACCTGCCCG
>OGKD01000597.1_pt1 | contig 24466 bp, 23 predicted proteins | sample 1572371 | NCBI WGS metagenome assembly OGKD01 (sample SAMEA2582096, study PRJEB24529) | metagenome | biome: Human gut stool | place: China | collected 2011 | reverse complement strand
GTCAGGGGCTTTCGCTCCACCGGTTCGCCGAACTCGTTATAGAAGCGGATGCTCTCTGCCGTGCAGACAGCCATGTCGCCCTCTTCCAGCACACTGTATTTGCGGGTATATTTGAGCAGTGCCGGGATATCCGACGCCACAAAGTTCTCACCCTCGCCCCAGCCCACGATGAGCGGGCTTTCCCGCTTGACCGCAAAAATGGTATCCGGGTAGTCCTTGAACAGCACCGCCAGCGCATAGCTGCCGCGCACATTGGCCAGAGCCTGCTGCAGCGCCTGAAGCGGGTCGCCGGTGTAACAGCTGTCGATCAGCTTGACCAGAACCTCGGTGTCGGTCTCGCTCTGGAAGGTATAGCCTTTTGCGGCCAGCCGCTCCTTGAGCAGGCCGTAATTTTCAATGATGCCGTTGTGAACGATGCTCACACGGGGCGTGGAATGCGGGTGACTGTTCACATCGCTTGGCTCACCGTGGGTCGCCCAGCGGGTGTGGCCGATGCCGCAGAAGCTCTGGGCCAGTTGCTGAGCCGCCAGTTTTTCCCGCAGAGCGGTGAGCCGCCCCTTTGTTTTTACAACGCGGATGCCGCCGTCCAGCGCAAGCGCCACACCGGCGGAATCGTACCCGCGATACTCCAATTTCTCCAGACCATCCAGCAGCACATCCTGTGCACTGCGCTTTCCGACATAACCAACAATGCCGCACATACAAAACACCTCCATGCCGGCCGCGCCTGCGCAGAAAACGCAGGAAACCGCAGTCAGCTTCTTTCTCAGTTTATGTTCTTGTATGGCTTTCTTTGAAGGGATCTGTTGCGGTATCGCTGCCGTTTTTTGCCCTTCTCTGCGGCTGGTCTAGCCCTCAGCCGGAGAAACATCCGCCGAATCTTTCGATGATTCCTCTCCTCGTCACCCTCGCGGCTGTCACCCGCGTGGCCCGGCGCTTTGTGTCAACTGTATTCTGGCATTCCACCTTTCAGGGGTCTATTATAGCACAAAGGCTGGCTCAACGCCAGCCCAATGTTTTATGGAGCTTCGGTTGCCACACCAGCCGGTACATCATCAGCATATTGTGCAGCGCCCGATCATACAGCAGAAACGCCACGTTGCCCATAGCCAGCGTGACCAGCGTGGCTGCCATTGCCGTGGTGCGCAGCTCCTGCGAAATGCTGCCCATCGGCACCAGAAGATAAATCAACCCGTACATGGCCAGCACAGCGCCGTTGCACAGCAGCAGCTTGCACACGCCCCGCAGCAGCGCCGGGCGGATGCGCTCGAATTTCGGCTTGACCAGCGGGTAATACCCCAGCAGCACGGTAAAGATCAGCGCCACTTCCTTGTCCGGCACAAAGAGCAGCGCCAGCAGGCTGACCGCTGCGTAAGCGGTCAGGGCCATCTGCAGGCCGCACTCCACACACACCGTGGCAATGAGAAAGCCCGCTACGGCGGGTGCAATGAACATGGCAATCGGGATCACCGCCCCCAGCAGCATCAGCGCAACACACAGCGCCGCCACGATGCCGCAGTAGGCCATGGCCCAGCTTTTCCGTTGGTTTTTCTTCATGGGATCTCCCAGTTTTCCTTTTCTGCCTCGGCTTCCAGCGGGTCCACCGCGTGGTGCAGCCCCAGCAGCATGATGTTATCCAGCAGGCTGCGGTTGAGCTTGATGTCCAGCATCTCGTACACCCGCATCAGGTCGTTGGCCGCCGCCAGCGCCTGACGGCGGGCATTTTCCACGGCTGAGGCCTGCCCTTTCAGCTCGTTGACCACGAACACGTTGTAGCGCCCGTTGCGGCGGTCTGCCTCGAACCGCTCCGCCTTGTCCAGCAGGTAAAAGATGCGCCCGATGCTGCTGCCGATGCACCGCATGCTCTTGCGCTGGCTGGGGTCATCGGTGGCAAGGGTAGAGTACAGCGCCCCGTAGATATTGCTCATGGGTTCTGCCGCCATCGCATAATTCCGGGCACTGAGGTTCATCTGCACCACAGCCTGTTCTCTTTCCTGCCCGAACAGGCGTTCCAGCGCCGGGTTCTCCTGCACAGCGCGCTCGTAGCTGCGGCGCAGGAAAATGCGGTCGAAGGCGCGCTGCACCTGTTTGGGAAAGCTCAGCTCACTGTACTTACGGTCCTGCAGGCTGTGCCACCCCAGCAGCACTTCCACCTGCGCCGCCAGCCGGATGCCCTGCGTCTGGCACATGAGCTTGCGCCAGACCAGTGTTCCCGGCACCCGCTTGCGCTGGCAGGTGGCGGCACGGCCCGCCAGACTGTCCGAAAGGATGGCAAACAGAACGCCATTGGTTCGCAGCAGGTGACAGGCATAAAAGCCGTACTCCTCGTACAGCTGCCTGCGCACCCCCCGCAGATAGCGCAGATAGGTGTTGTAATCCCGGATCGTCAGTTCCGGAAGATAGGGCCGCATCCTTCCGTTCATAAGGTACTGATTTCCTTCCTGCGGCGCACCGCTTGAATAGTAAGGCTAGTATAATCCATTTTGCCGCAAGGTTCAACCTTACTTTGTAAATTCCCTATGAATTTGTCTCATCTTATCCGGACTTTATTTCAAAACATCCAAAAAACTTTCTGCTGTTTCGTCTATTTTGACGGTTGATTTTTTCAGTTTCCCGTCTGGTTTTTTCCGGTAGTTTCCGGGAGGCAAAGCAAAAGCCGCACCGGGCAGTTCCGGTGCGGCAGGCAACATTTGGTATTATTTTTTTTCAAAGCGGTTCGGGCTGGTGCGCTTGCCGTCAAAACCGCTCTTCGGCATGGGCTTTGCCGTGTGCTCAGACTTGGGCGCATTGTAGTACATATACAGCTGGCAGGGGATCATGCCGTTGTACATCTTGCGGCGCTTGTTGGCGCGCTTACCATAGTGGCTTTCAAAATCCATATCGGCGGTGATGGCATACACACCGGCGCAGGGGTGTGCTTCCATCTGCCGGCCCAGCGTGCGGGCCAGCTTTGCCGCGCCCTCAATGGTGCTCATACGCTCGCCGTAAGGAGGGTTGGTCAGCACGATGGCCTCCTGCTTTGCCTCAAAGACAGCCACGTCGGCCACCTCAAAGTGGCAGCGCTTTTCCACGCCGGCCAGCTTGGCGTTGGCGTTGGCCAGAGCAACGGCGGCGGGGTCGATGTCGTAGCCGAAGGCCTCAAAGCCCACATCCAGCTTGGATTCCGCCAGAGCCTTCTGGCGCTGCTCCGCCCAGATGGAAGCGGGCACAAAACCGTAGCGCTCAGCGGCAAAGCGGCGCTTCAAGCCGGGGGCAATGTTCATGGCCTTCTGGGCAGCTTCGATCAACAGCGTGCCGCTGCCGCAGAAGGGATCCTCCACCAGGCTGTCGCGGCGCACGCGGCCAAGGTCGGCAATGGTCGCCGCCAGGGTTTCACGGATGGGTGCTTCCATGGCGTTGCGGCGGGAGCCGTGTCCAGCATGATCTCGCACTGATCCTTGCGCAGCATGAAGCGGATCTTGTACTCTGCGCCGGTCTCGGGCAGGACCGAGGTGTGGTGCTTTGCCATCAGACGCTTGACCACGGCCTTCTTGATGATGCTCTGGCAGGCTGGTACGCTGGAAAGCTGGCTGTTGAGCGACGAGCCGGTGACCGGGAACGCCGCGTCTGCGGGCAGAAGTTCTTCCCACGGGATGTCGTACACACCATCGAACAGGTCATCGAAGGTGGTGGCCTTATACCGCGCCAGCAGCAGCATCACGCGCTCTACGGTGCGGAGGTTCAGGTTTGCGGCCGCAATCATCTCAGCGCCGCCGGCAAAGCTCAGGCGGCCATCCTCCACCCGGATGTTCTCGGCACCGATGCGGGTCAGCTCGAATTTTGCGGTGGACTCGCACCCGAAGAAGCAGGGGGCGATCAGTTCAAATTTTGCAGGCATTATGGTTCCTTTCTTATTTTCAGCGAAAAAACAGACCTGCCCGACCAAGTGGGACAGGTCTGTTCCATGATTCTGATCGGGGGTTCAGCGCTTTGCAGGCTCAGCGGCGGCCGCCACGGCTGCGGGGTGCATAGCCGCCGCCACGGCGGTTGTTGGTCTCGTGATCAAGATCTGCCATCTTCTCTTCACTCTGGCTCTTGAAGCGGCTCATCATGTCCTCAAAGCTCATGTTGTCGGTGCGGGCGGGTGCCTTGGGCTGCCACACACGGGGTGCTGCGTCCCGGGCAGGGCCGCGGCCGCCTTCCCGCTGGGGACGGCCTGCGCCGCCGCGTCCGGCACCAAAATGTCCGCCGCGGGGGCTATCGGGGCGTGCACCGCCCGGACGGGGACCGCCTGCAGGGCCGCGGTTCTCCCGTGCAGGGCGCGGCAGCAGACGCTTCATGGACAGTGCGATCTTGCCGTCCGGCGCAACATTGATGACCTGCACCTTGACGGTATCGCCATCGTGCAGAACCGTTGCAATATCCTGCACGAACTCATTGGACACCTCGGAAATGTGGACCATGCCCACGCGGCCCTCCGGCAGCGCAACAAATGCGCCGAACGGCTTTACGCCGGTGACGCGGCCTTCAAATACGTTCCCTACCTCAATTGCCAAAACTCAATACTCCTTGTTTTCCAGATTATGCCTGTCGCTCAGTTGCCGGTCACATCCACAAAGATGCGCTCATTGGGCGCGGCGTAGTTGTAAGAATCCCGCGCGACCCACTCGGTGATCTGGTCCGCGTTGCCGCTGAGGATGCGCTGCATCTCCTCGTTTTCAGTCTTCTGCTGGGCGATCTGCTCGTTCAGCGTGTCCAGCTCTGCATGTTTGGAGCTGATGGTGACCTGATTGGAGATGTAAGCCACCAGCATGCTCAGCAGCAGCAATACAAAAAACAGGCGCAGAACGACCTTCCAGACCGTATTCTTTCTGCGTTTCCTGCGGCTCTTCGATGCCATTGTATGTCCGCCCCCATTGCACTTCGGCTCTTACTATGATACGTTTGAATTATACAACATCCGCCGCCGGTTTGGCAAGTTCTTTTTGCGTTTTTTTGCGGTTCTTTCTGCGTTCCGGCGTACTTTGCGTGCTTTCCGCCGCTGTCTGCGCCTGCAAAGGGCAATCTGCAGCGGTTTCCGGACAGCGCCAAGCGGCACGCCCGCTGCAAACGCAGCGGCCACCGCCCCGGCAAACGCTGCCGCCGTCATGTACCAGCGCAGCACCCCGGCAAAGCTCTCCCCTGCCGCGTAGCTCTGCACTGCGGCAAGGACCACCCCTACCCACACAACATCCGGCAGAAAAGCTGCACGCCCCTTTACCGGAAAAAAAGCCCGCACCGCCCCGGTACAGGCTCCCAGAACCACACAGGCCGTGATCTCCCGCCCCAGCGCCGCGGGCGGCAGAACCGGGATCACCGCAGCAGGCGGTGCAGAAAGCTGCCCGCCGGGGCGCCGGCCGTATATTCCAGCCCGTCGATGCGGCCGGTGAACTTCGCCTCGCCCGCTTCCAGATCCAGCTCGGTCATGTTCAGCTGTGCCCCGGCAAGACGGAGCGTCCCCTTGCCCGTTTCAAGGGCCGCGCTTTCGGCATTGCAGTGCAGCACCTTCTGCACGCCGGTCACGGTCAGGCGGGTGCGGTTTTCGAGAATGAGGTCATGGGGCACCGCAGAGGATGCGGGGATCGGCTTTTCCGGCATAGATGCAGCTCCTTCCGGGAGTGGTTTCAGTGCATCCTATGCGGCGGCGGGCAGCGTTTATTCCGAGATGATCTCGTACATTTCCCGCGCCACATCCTTGGTGCGGGGTTCCACGTCCGAGAGCACCCGCACCTTGATGGGCCGGTTGCCGAAGGTCACCTCGATCACATCGCCCTCCTTGACGGCCTGACTGGCCTTGGCGGTCTTGCCGTTGATGAGGATGCGGCCCGCATCGGCCACCTCGTTGGCCACGGTGCGGCGCTTGATCAGGCGCGAAACTTTCAGGTATTTATCCAGACGCATAGCGTATTCTCCTTTTACAAAAAATGCCGCCGCACCTCCTGCGAGGCAGCGGCGGCAACAGCAGCAAAACTTACAGGGTGTCCTTCAGGGACTTGCCGGGCTTGAACACGATGCTGCGGGAAGCAGCGATGGTGATGGGCTCGCGGGTGCGGGGGTTGATGCCCTGACGCTCGGCGCGCTCGCGCACCTCAAAGGTGCCAAAGCCGGAGATGCTGATCTTTTCGCCCTCGGTCATGGCCTTGCCCAGTGCTTCAAAAACGGCGTTGACAGCCTGCTCGGCGCTCTTCTTGCTCATTTCGGTGTTTGCCGCAACCTGTGCGATCAAGTCGGTCTTGGTCATATTATTTGCCTCCATCTGATTTTTGTCTTAAATTCTCTCGTTCTATCGGAGCAGGTCATTCGACCTGAGTACCGCGTTGTTCCTGTTCCAGACACTGCTGCGCAAAACGCTTGGATGCAAAGGTCAGTGCTTCCTCTGCATCCACCCCCGCAAGCCGGGCGGCGTTTACCGCTGTAAACAGCAGCCGGCCTGCGACTTCCTGCTTTGCGGCGGCGTCTGCCGTGGCAAAGTCCTGCACGGCGGCTTCCAGCTGATGCTGTGCTGCGGCTGCGTCCTGCTGCCCAAGGCCATGCCCGGCGGCACGCTTTTGCATCTTTTGCGCCCGCATGAGTGCGGGCAGCGTAGCGGGCACGGTGGCCAGCTCGTCCGCAAGGGTGGTGCGCCCCTTTTCCTTATTTTTGAGCGCATCCCAGCCATTTATACCGGCGTTTTCCGCTGCGGAGGATGCAAAGATGTTGGGGTGCCGGAACACCAGCTTTTCGCAGACGTTGCGGCACACATCCTCAAAGGTAAAGCGTCCCCGCTCTTCCTCTATGGCGGCGTGGAACACCACCTGCATCAGCACGTCTCCCAGCTCCTCCCGGAGCAGCACGGCGTCGTCTGCATCAATGGCTTCCAGCGCTTCGCAGGTCTCTTCCAGAAAATTTTTGCGGATGGAAGCATGGGTCTGCACCTTATCCCACGGACAGCCGTTTTCCGGGTCCCGCAGGATGCGGATCACCTGCAGCAGCTGCTCCGCTGTATAGGGCGGCTGTGGGGTCCAGTCCAGCACACGTTCCATCTCCTTTTGAAAAGATACTGTAAATTGTACCGCAGCTGCTGCGGTTTTTCAAGCAAAAAACCGCAATTTTCCAGCATTTTTCATGGTTTTCTGCGCTTTTCACAAAAACAGGACGGCATCCTGCGGGGGATACCGCCCTGTTGCAGTTTTTTCCTGTTTTCAGCTTACAGCTGTGCGCCGCACTTATTGCAGAACAGCGCATCGTCCGAGACGGGCGCGCCGCACTGCGGGCAGGTCTTGCGGGCAGGCTGGGCGGGCTGTTCCGGGGCAGCTTCTTCCTCCTCCACCGGGGCTTCGTAGTCCACCTCGGCGGCTTCTGCCGGGGTCAGGGTAGCCTTCAGGCGGGTGATCTCCTGCTCGATGGTATCGATCATCTCGATGTATTTATCCACCAGCGGCTGGTTTTCTTCCTTGCCCTTGGCAAGGCTGTACACCAGTGCACCCAGCTGACGCTGTGCCTTGAGCAGCTTGCCCTGCTCGTTGACCAGCAGCGCCTGCGTCTTGCCCTTTTCAGCCAGATCCATGGCGGCGTTCTTGCCCTTTTCGGCATATTCCAGACCCATTGCTTTGATCTTGTTAAAATCCATAATAGACACCTCTCTTATTCTGGCAGTATATTCTCTGCAGATGGCGGCGCATCCTGCGCCATACCGGAGTCGTATCCTCATTATAGCGCAGCGTTATGGCAATTGCAACGAATGCACCGCAATTTTTACAGTTTGGTGCTGGTTTGGAAACAAATTTTACGCATTTTTCACCGGTTAGGTGCGGCTGCCGTAGAACTCGCACAGCATACTGTCGGCGGGCAGCAGCTCCAGCGGCAGCGGGTCCACCTGCTCAAAGCGGCGGGCGGTCTCGTCCCACAGCTCGGCGTTGTGGCCTTCCAGCGTGAACTGACGGCGCACCTCGCCCAGCAGCCGGGAGATCAGTCCCAGCTCGTAGGTAAAGGAGGTGTCCAGCAAAAAGTCTGCGGTGGTCTTGAAGCCCTTGATATACCGCGTTTCGCCGTCCAGCACCCTGTCCCACATGGAAAGGGTCTTGGCGGGGCTACGGCCGCGGGCTGCGGCGTCCCGCAGGGTGCGGCGGCACAGGCGGATATCCTGCGTATTGATGACCCTGCGGCCGTCGATGCAGTATTCCTCCCGCAGACCGGCGTAGATGCGGTAGATCTGGTCATCCGGCACAAGGCCGGTCAGCTCCGGGTTCAGAGCATGGATGCCCTCCACGATGCACACACCGCCCTGCAGGTCGATGGGCTCCACCGCGGCAGCGCGCTGCTCGGCGGCAAAATCGTAGATGGGCAGCTCGGTCTTGCCGGTCTCGCTGAGCTGGCGCAGGCACTGCTTGATGAGGGGCAGATCCAGCGTTTCAAGGTTTTCGTAGTCCAGCGTGCCGTCCGGCATTTTGGGGTAGTAGGCAGCACCTTTAAAAAAGTTGTCCAGACTGACCACCTGTGCCGGGGTGCCCTGCTGCACCAGCGCCTTTGCCAGACAGTGGGCGCTGGTGGTCTTGCCGCTGGCCGAAGGGCCGGTCAGCATAACGATCTTTGCCCCGGAGCCGCGCACCTTCTGGGCGGCATACTGCACCCGCCGGGCGTAGCTGTTCTCGCTCAGCTGCGCCAGCGCCTGCGGGCTGCGGGCTGCTACGTTATAGAGGTCTACTTCAACCAGTCGTTTCGGTACCCAGATCGTGATCATAAAACTCAGCCACTCCTTTTTTCCGGTCCAGTACCTCCGCAAAGCGCTGGATATACTCGTTCGGATACTTAAAATTGAAGATGCGCTGCATCCGTTTGCCCCCATCGGCCACCAGTTTGGTGCTGCCGCCTGCACCCGCCGAGAGGATGGTCTGGACTTCCTCCATGATATAGATATTATAGTAACCTTCGTGACCCGGCTTGCACCAGCCCACGTTTTCCAGATTCTGCAGCGTGTTCTTCTGCCGGTAGAGGTAATAGGGGCGGTAGCCCGCTTCTGCCAGCAGATGGCATTTTTCCAGCATGGCGGCTACGTCCGCGTAGTCGTTCTCCTTCTGATCCTCGATGACGATGCGGGACGCCCGCTTGAGGGTAAGGGTGTGGACGGTGATATTCTCCGGCTGCAGGGCAATCGCCTGCCGCAGGCTGTGCTCAAAGCCCTCCACCGTATCCCCGGGCAGACCGGCGATGAGGTCCATGTTGATATCCTCGTGCCCGGCGCGGCGGGCATCGGCGTAGCAATCCAGAATATCCTGTGCCGAGTGCTTACGGCCGATGTTTGCCAGCACTGCGTCCGAGAAGGTCTGGGGGTTGATGGAGATGCGGGTAGCGCCATATTCCTTGATGACCGCCAGCTTTTCGGCGTCGGTGCAGTCCGGGCGGCCGGCTTCCACAGTATATTCTACGACCTTGGTCAGGTCAAAATTCTCCCGCACGGTGCCCATGAGCTGCCGCAGCTGGGCGGCAGAAAGGCTGGTGGGCGTGCCGCCGCCGATGTAGATGCTGCACAAGGTCAGCCCGGCACGCTCGGCCTGCACCCGGATCTCTGCAACCTCTTTGCACAGGCAGTCCACATAGGGCTGCACCAGCTTGCGGTCGCGGTCCAGATTGCAGCTGACAAAGCTGCAATAGCTGCACCGGGAGGGGCAGAACGGGATGCCGATATACAGGCTGTAGGTCTTGGGGGCGCTGCCCAGCCGCAGGATCGGCTCCTGCAGGTCAGCAATTTCCTTCGCCATTTCGTATTTTTGCTCCGAGCAATCGAACCGCTGCAAAAAGAAGCGGTCGATCTGTTCTGCGCTCCACCCGGCGGCGCGCTTGTCGTGGATAAGCCGCACCGGGCGCACACCGGTCATCTTGCCCCAGGGCGGGCGGATGCCCGTCCACTGGCGCAGCAGGTCATAAGTCAGGCTGGCAAGGGCAAACTCCGGCGTTTCGCCGCCCTGCTCCACCGGCAGCGGCAGCGGAGCTTCCAGTGTTTTGCTCTTTTCTCCCTGCCGCACCAGCACCCGCAGACCGGTATCGGTCTTTTCTGCCCACAGACAGTCCTCGGCAGGCTCCGGCGGGGTCAGGGTCAAGGGTGCCATGGGGTAAAACAGGCGGGCAAGATGCTCCACCTCGTACCCGGAGGGCAGCCCAGTGATATAGATCTTCATGTCGTTCTCTCTTTAAAAAATGTCGTTGCCGCCGCGCAGGGCGCTGCGGATATAGTAGTTGTTGTCCAGCTCCGCGCCAAAGGTGGAAAATTCGCCGTGGCCGGGCAGCACCTGTGTTTCGCGGGGGATGGGCAGCTGTGCCAGCTTGCGCAGGCTGTCTGCCATCTGTGCGCTGCTGCCGCCCTCCAGATCGGTGCGGCCGATGCTGCCCGCAAACAGCGTATCGCCGCAGAACAGGTGCTCGCCGCACAGCAGTACCACGCTGCCGGGGGTGTGGCCGGGGGTGTGCCACGCGGTAAAGCGCAGCTCGTCCACCGCGATCTGCTCGCCTTCCGTGTAACCGCAGTCCGCAGCGGAAAGCGGGTACATCCTGTCCCCGGCAAGGTCTGCCTTTTCACAATAGAGGGTGGCGTTCCACTCCGCCTTCAGGGCGGCGGCGCTGCCCACATGGTCGTAGTGGCCGTGGGTGCACAGGATGGTGGTAAGGGTGGCGTTGTGCTGCTTTAAAATTTCGTCGTAGCTGTGCACCTCTGCCGCCGGGTCGATGACCACGGCATGGCCTGCATCGGAGATGAGCAGAAAGGTGTTGGTATACAGCGGCGGTGCCGCAGGAATGTGAAAACCTTGCATGGTTACTCCTTCTTTTTCCACTCGTCGGTATCAATGATGATGGTGCAGGGGCCCTCGTTCACCAGCGACACCTGCATATGCGCGCCGAACTCGCCGTGCTGCACGTCCTTGAGGCCGTGCTTCGCCATCTCGGCAAGGAACAGCTCGTAGGCATCCACCGAGAGCGGCGGCTTTGCAGCCTTGATAAAGCTGGGACGGTAGCCCTTTTTGGTATCGCCGTAAAGGGTGAACTGGCTGACCACCAGCGCGGAATAGCCCAGATCCCGGGCGCTCAGGTTCAGCTTGCCCTCGGCATCCGGGAAAATGCGCAGACCCGCGCATTTATCGGCAAGTTTGGGCACGATGTCCAGCGTGTCGGTGTCCCTGACCCCCAGCAGGATCATGATGCCCGGCCCAATGGCGCGGGGCTCGCCGCCTTCCACCCGCACACTGGCGGAGGATACGGCCTGAATAACTGCTCGCATTGCGTTAACTCCTTGTCACCTTGAGCACGTCCCGCACCTTGGAAAGGCGCGCCACCACACGGTTGAGGTGCTCAGTATTGTTGATGCCGATGGTCAGGCTGACCACGGCGCAGTTGTTTTCTACCTGACGGGCGTTCATGGCATAGATGGGCACCCGGATATCCGCCAGTGCGCTGAGCACGTCCTGCAGCAGCTCGTTACGGTTCAGGGCAATGATCTCCAGCCCGGCCTTGTAGCTGTCCTTGACGCTGTCTGCCCAGTATGCCTTGACCCAGCGGGGGGCGTTGGAGGGGTCCTTCATGCTGGCAATGGCGTTGGCGCAGGTCTGCTTGTGGATGGAAACGCCGAAGCCGCGGGTGATAAAGCCCACGATGGGGTCGCCGGGCAGCGGGCTGCAGCACTTGGCAAATTTGATGGGGGTGTTATCAAAGCCCTCCACCACCACGCCGTCGGTGGCGTGCACACGGCTCAGGTCTACCTTGGGCAGATCCTCCACCGACTTATTCTCCTCGGCTTCGGCTGCCTTGAGCTTCTGCCACTCTTCCTTGAGCTTGGGCAGGCAGTTGGCAATGGTCATGCCGCCGTAGCCGATGGCGGCGTACAGCTCCTCGGCGTTGTTCTGGCGCATCCGGCGGGAGCAGCTGTCAATAAAGGCATCCAGCTGGTCGTCCGGGATGAGGATCATCTCCCGGCGCAGTTCCTTGGACAAGGCGTCCCGTCCCTGCTGGATATTCTCTTCCCGGCGCATCTTCTTGAACCAGTTGCGGATCTTGCTCTTGGCTTCGCTGGTGCGCACGATCTTGAGCCAGTCGCGGCTGGGGCCCTTATCTGCCGGGCCCAGCAGCACCTCGATGATCTCCCCGGTAGACACCACATGATCGATGGGCACCATCCGGTTGTTCACCTTGCAGCCCACCATGCGGTTGCCCACCGCCGAATGGATGGCGTAGGCAAAGTCGATGCAGGTAGCGCCGGTGGGCAGGTTGATGACATCGCCCTTGGGGGTAAAGGCGAACACCTCCTCCGGCAGAAGGTCGCTCTTCAAGTCGTGGAGCAGGTTGCCGGAATCCTCGCTCAGGCGCTGGTTTTCCAGCAGCTGGCTGACCCACGCCAGACGGTCGTCCAGCTTATCGTGGCCTTCGCGGCCTTCCTTGTACTTCCAGTGGGCGGCAACGCCGTACTCGGCCTGCTCGTCCATTTTGCGGGTGCGGATCTGCACCTCAAAGGGGATGCCCTCGTGCCCGATGACGGTAGTGTGCAGGCTCTGGTAGCCGTTGGGCTTGGGGGTGGAGATATAATCTTTAAAGCGGTTGGGCAGCGGGTGGTACATATCGTGGATGAGACCAAGGGTGCTGTAGCACTCAGCCAGAGAATCCAGAATGACTCGTACCGCGTAGATATCGTAGATCTCGTCAAAGGACTTGTTCTGCATGATGGTCTTGCGGTAGATGCCGTAGATGCTCTTGACCCGGCGCTTGATGGTGGCACCCTCGATGCCGCTTTCCACCAGACGGCGCTCGATGACGCCGGACACCTTGATCAAAAACTCCTCACCGGAGCGCTCGCTGAGCATCCGGCTGATCTCGGAATAGCCCACAGGGTCCAGATAATGCAGGCTGCGATCCTCCAGCTCTTCCTTGACGTTCAAAATACCAAGGCGGTTGGCGATGGGGGCGTACACCTCCATGGTCTCGCGGGCCTTATCGCGGCGCTTCTGCTCCGGCCATGCATCGCCGGTGCGCATATTGTGCAGCCGGTCGCACAGCTTGATGATCATCACACGCACGTCCCGGCTCATAGCCAGCAGCATCTTGCGCAGGTTCTCGGCCTGCAATTCTTCAATATTGGAGAACTGGATCTTGGTCAGCTTGGTCACGCCGTCCACCAGCAGCGCCACTTCCTCGCCAAAGGCGGCTTTCAGGTCGTCCAGCGTGGTGGGGGTATCCTCCACTACGTCATGCAGCAGGGCGGCGGCAATGCTCTCGGAGTCCATGCCCAGATCCAGCACCAGCCGGGCGACTGCCAGCGGGTGGCAGATATAGGGCTCGCCGCTGCGGCGGCACACGCCGTTATGGGCGTTATTTGCCAGCTCGTAGGCCTTTTGGATCATCTCCATATTGTAGGCTTTGCCGCTGGCCTGAATGGCCTCGCACAGCTTTTCCCACGTTACGATCTCCGGGCGCACCTCAGAGGGCAGTGCCCCCTCCGGTGCGTCTGCCAGCAGTGCCGTAGCGGCTACGGTGGCGGTCTCCTGCACCGGCTGGTGCAGATGGGTCTTGGCAGAGTAGCCGTCCTCGTCCCGTACCGGAGCCGGGGCAGTATTTTTCTTTCCCTCAGGCATTTATAGTTCCTCCAGACATTTCAGGATGGGGGCATCGCCAAGGTTCTTTTTGCCTGCTGTCGGCACCAGCTCCCAGAACTTTGCCCCGCCTTTTTCCGCTGCGGTGATCAGCCCCACCTGTTCCAAAGCGGCAACTGCCACCAGCGTTTTGCCGGTCTGCTCCTCGCCCAGCTTTGCGCACAGGGGCTGCAGATCCTCGGCGTGCCAGCGGCGGGACTGCAATTCCCGGTACACGGCAATGATATCCGTGCGGGCGGGGGCGATCTGTTTCTTTTGTTCATCGGTCAGGGGGGTGCCCCGGCGCAGCGCCTGCACCAGCGCAGCCTGCCGCGCCAGCTCTGCGCCCAGCCCTGCCGGGTGCAGGTCGATGATGCGGCCGGAAAGCTGCGCGCCCCGGGCGGACTCGTAGACCGAAAGGTTCAGCGCTGCGTCCACCACATCGCCCAGCGCGTAGGGCAGCTGCTCGGCGGGCATCCCGAACCAGACGGCGTACAGGCAGCTATTGCCCTGCCGCAGCCGCAGACGGCTGTGCCGCCCCTCCGATACCGGGTATACGCCGTCCACCACGGCGCTTTGCAGCAGGAACACCGGGGTGGGGTTCTCCGCCCCGTAGGGTGCCAGCTGGTCCAGATGCCGCACGCATTCCACCGTGATACGATCCAGATGGATGGCTACATCACAGGTAAGCGGCGGGGTGTGCAGCACCGGGCACTCCCGGGCAGCCCACTCGTTCAGGCGGCGGCGCAGCTGGGGCAGGTTTTCTTCCCGGACGGAAAGTCCCGCCGCCATGGCGTGACCGCCGTAGCGCACCAGAAGGTCGGCACAGGAGCCGATGCAGGCGTGCAGGTTGAAGCCCTGCACACTGCGCCCGCTGCCCTTGCCCTCTCCGTGCTCGTCGATGGTGACCACGATGACCGGGCGTCCGGTGCGTTCCACCAGCCGGGACGCCACGATGCCGATGACGCCGGGATGCCAGTCCCGTCCCCACAGCAGCATGATGCGGTCGTCCAGCCGCTCGGGCTGCTGTTCCAGCAGCTCTTCGGCAGCTTTGAAGATCTGCTGCTCGGTCTCCTGCCGGTGGGCGTTGATCTCGTTCAGTTTGTGCGCCAGTTCCTCGGCTCTGTCCGGGTCCTCGCAGAGCACCAGCTGCAAAGCGGTAACGGCGTTATCCATGCGGCCTGCCGCATTGATGCGGGGCGCGATGGCGTAGCTGATATTCTCGGCAGTGATGGGCTTGCCCGCAAGGCCGACTTCCTCTAAAAGTGCCCCAAAGCCGGGGCGGTCGGTCTGTTGCAGCTGCCGCAGCCCAGCCTTGACAAGGGTGCGGTTCTCCCCCACCAGCGGCATCACGTCCGCCACCGTGCCCACTGCGGCAAGGTCGCCGCAGTAATCCAGCATCTCCTCCGGCGGACAGCCGTCCAGCGCGGCGCAGAGCTTGAAGGCTACGCCCGCGCCGCACAGACCCTTGAAGGGGCTGTGGTCGTCCTCCCGGCGGGGGTCCACCACGGCCACCGCCTTGGGCAAAGTCTCCGGCGGCAGATGGTGGTCGGTAATGATCAGGTCCATGCCCAGCGAAGCCGCAAACTCGGCTTCCTCCACAGCAGAGATGCCGTTATCCACCGTCACGATGAGGGTGCAGCCCTTGTTGTGCATGGACTGGATGGCGTTTTTAGAAAGGCCGTAGCCGTCCCCCTCGCGGCTGGGCAGCATACACTTGACGGTCGCACCCATGCCCTTGAGGTGCTGGTACAGCAGGGCGGTGGCGGTCACACCGTCCACATCGTAATCGCCAAAGACCGCGATGGTCTCACCATTGTCAATGGCCTGCCAGATACGCTGACAGGCGGCGTCCATATCGGTCAGCAGGGCGGGGTCGGAAAGCTCCTCCTCCCCTGCCAGCAAGGTCAGCGCTTCGGCGGGGTCGGTGATGCCCCGGGCAGCAAGGATGCCCGCCAGCAGGGCGTTTTCCTTCTGCTGCGCAGCCAGCACGGCCTTATATTTTTCGTCTGACCACGGCGCTTCGTCCATGGCCTGCTCTTCCAGCTGCGCCGCTGCCTGCTCGGCAATGGCGGCGGTCAGCTCCCGCACAGCGGTGCGGTCCAGCGGTTTTTGTTCCCAGGCACGGTAGGTCATTCAAATTCCCTCCCGGTCAGGCCGTCGTTGGCCAGCATTCCCTGCAAAGCGGCGATCTCGGAAGAAATATCCATGGCTACGTCCGAAAGCAGATTGTTATATAGGTTCTCATACGCCTGATTCAAGGTATGCAGGATGCCCGCGATATCCCGGCGGATGGTCTCGGCGTTTTCGCCCTGCTGTCCCTGCACATCGTTATAGGTGTGCAGCAGCTTGAGGGTGGTGGGGATATAATATTCCGCAAAGCGGCGGGTCTTGGGCTGGCTTTCCGGGTGTGCTTCCAGCCAGTCGCAGATGGCGGTAGTGGTCTTGTGCATCGCCGCCAGTTCTTCCCGCGCCTGCGCGTCCTGCATGAGCTGCTGCTCCTTTTCCAGCACGGCGGCAAAGCGGCGGGCGGTATCCAGATTAAGCGGAGCATCGCCGGTTTCCGCCTTTTCCGGCTGCGGCTGCGCGGCGGCAGCGGTTGCTTTTTCCTTGGCGGCGCGGTAGTCCTCTGCCGTCAGGTAGAGCGTCTCGGTCTCATCGTCCAGCCATGCATTCAGCCAGCCCTTATGGATGTAGCTGCGCAGCTTTTTCAGCGCCTTTTTCTTGGTCTGGTGGGTCAGGTCTGCCAGCATCTCCACCGAAAGCCCCTTCTGTACGTTCAGCTTTTCGGCTGCATCTGCAAGCGCCCCCAGCTTTTTGGAAGCAGAAAAGCGGCTTGCACCAGCGGCGATCATCGCGCCAAAGCCGCAGGCCAGCAGGGTAAAGATGCCGCCGCAGAATTCCAAGGCTGTCATGACCGCTTCAGTAAGAAGCTCGCCGCCCACAACGTACTGGGCATGGGCAATGTCCTGCACCCAGATGGGGGTAGCCGCTGCTGCCACGCCAAGGCAGCTGATACCAGCGATGCCAAAGGTGGCCGCAAAGGTGATGCCTACCGCCAGCAAAGTGCAGCCTGCGCTGTACCGCTTTTTTGCACTGATACGGATACTTTCCACCGGGGTAGGCTCCGGCTTTGCAAAGATCTGCCGGAACCAGCCGGGCATCCCGGCGGCATCGGCATCCGCAGCACCTTCGTTGGAGGTCTGCTTTGCATCCCCATAGGGGGAGCTTCTGCGCCCCTGTCGGAAGGCCTTTGCCGCCTGCCCAATGCCGTAGTTGGCCGCATGGACAGCTGCCTTGCCCACATCCCACGCCCGGTCACCAATATCCATACCCCTGCCCTCAAAGCCGTGGGCAAAGGCATCGGTCATGGTGTCACCAAAGGCGCGCAGCTGGTCTTCCAGCTCCTGCTGTACCTGCCGGCCTTCGTTATTTCGGTTATCGTTTTCACGATCGTTCATCAAAATTTTCTCACCCTTCTGCCGGTGCATACCGGCTGATGATAGCGCGGGCCACCCGCAGGCCATCCACGGCGGCGCTCATAATACCGCCCGCATATCCCGCACCCTCGCCGCAGGGGTAAAGCCCTGCCAGCTGGCTGCACACAAAGTCCTCTTCCCGCTTGAGCCGCACCGGGCTGCTGGTGCGGGTCTCAAGTCCGGTGAGGATGGCGTCCGGCGCGGTGTAGCCCGCGATCTTGCGCTCATAGGCGCGCAGACCCGCCCGCAGGGTATCCGCCAATTCCCCGGGCAGCAGTGCGCCCAGATCTGCGGCGGTCACACCGCGGTCGTAGGTGGGCTGTACGCTGCCGATGCGCAGCTGCCCGCGCCCTACCAGAAAGCTTTGCACATTCTCTGCCGGGGCGGCGTAGGCCCCGGCGGCACGGCCTGCGGCGTAGGCTTTTGCTTCCAGCTCCCGCTGAAAGGCAATGGCGCGGCGGGGGTCGTTGGCAAAATCTGCCCCGCCTACGCTGACTACCACCGCCGCGTTGGCGTTTTTGCCGCTGCGGGCGTGGTAGCTCATGCCGTTGGTCACAACACGCTCTTCCTCACTGGCGGAAGCCACCACCTGACCGCCGGGGCACATACAGAAGGTGTACACGCACCTCTCGCCAACGTGCTGGGAGAGCTGGTACTCGCCCCGGGGCAGCGCCGGATGCCCGGCGGCTTCGTGGTACAGGCTTTTTTCGATCTCGGTTTGCAGGTGCTCGGCGCGGAAACCCACGCTGAAAGGCTTGCACTCCAGCACAAGGCCGCTGTCCATCAGCATACTGAAGGTATCCCGTGCCGAGTGTCCCACTGCAAACACCAGCGTCTCGCAGGCAAAGCTGCCATTTGTAGTAGTGATGCCCACAAGCCGGCCGTTTTTGCGCTCCAGCCCGGTAAGGGCGGTGTTGAAGTGCACCTCGCCGCCCAGAGACTCGATCTCCCTGCGGATGGAGGTGATGACGCCGCGCAGCAGGTCGGTGCCCACATGGGGCTTTTGCTTCCACGCGATCTCTGCCGGGGCACCGTGCTGCAAAAACACCTCGGTGACAAAATCACACAGTTCATCCCCGATGCGGGTGGTCAGCTTGCCATCCGAGAAAGTGCCCGCGCCGCCCTCGCCGAACTGGATGTTGGCGTTGGGGTCCAGCTGACCGGTGGCGGAAAAGTGCTCCACTGCCTGCACACGGGCATCCAGCGCGGGGCCGCGCTCCAGCACGATGGGGCGGTAGCCCTGCCGTGCCAGCAGCAGGGCGGCAAACAGCCCCGCCGGGCCCAGTCCGCACACCACAGGGCGGTGCGCAAGCGGCTGGGTGCCGGGTTGCAGGGTAAAGTCTGCCCGGCGGTGCAGGGCGGCGTCCGGGCAGCGCGCCGCAAGGGCGGCTTCCTCCCCGGGCTGCCTGAGGGTGACCGCCACGGTATACACCAGCTTGGGCTGGCCGTGGCGGGCATCCACCGAAAGCTTTGCCACGCCGGTGTGCTCTACCTTGCTGCGGGGCACCCGCAGGGTGTGCAGCGCCTTTTCAAATGCCTGCGGCTCTCCTGCGGAGAGGGGCAGACGGATGTTGCGAACCAGAATCATTTGTTGTGTTTTCCTTTAAATTTAGTTGCTTTCAATGCGGCACTGCAGCACATAGCTGCCCAGTGCAAAGATCTTGCCGTTGGAGGGCACATACAGCCGACAGGCAATGTTCTGCTGACCGGTAGCCACGGCAAAGTCCTCGGCATCGATCTCAATGACCACCTGCTCGGGGGTCAAAGTCTCCATAGCGCCCTTGGGGCCGCAGAGGATCACGTTCATCAGCCGCTCGGTCTCCACCGTCAGCTGATAGGTAGCGGGCAGGTTGATCACCTGCACGCAGCTGGCGGGCAGGTTCATGGTCTTGGTCTCCAGCCCGGAGCAGTCAAAGCTGACCGTGATGGTGGAGATATTGTCCAGCAGATAGATATCTGTCGGCAGCTCAATGGGCATCTCGTACACCTTGTTCAGGCTGAAGGTGGAAAGGTCGATGGTGCCGATGGACAAGGTGGACAGCGCATCGATCTTTTCTGCCGGGCCTGCCACCTTGAGCTGCTTGCAGCTGAGGGCGTAGCTCAGCACCGAGTTATCGAACCCGCGCGGCGCGTTGATAAAGTTCACCTTCACCGGCAGGGTCGCCATCTTGTACACCTGCAGCGTCACGTCCACGCTGCTTTCTTCCAGCGTGGTGTACTGGAACTTGATCTCCTTGCCGCCGCTGGTGTAAAAGCGCAGGGGGGTGTCCAGCGTGACCGACTCGGTCAGCTCGCTGCTGTAAGACGCTTCGGCGGTGCAGGTAGCCACCTTGCTCAGCTCGCTGCTGGGGCCGGACAGGGTGACAGTCTCCTTGGAGACCTCGGTGCTGTAAAGGATATAGCCATCCGCAATGCGCAGATAGTTGGTGGTAACGGTAACGGGCAGGGTCTTTTCCTCCACCACGTCAAACACCACGTCCACCGTGTTGTCGCTGCCCTCCATGGTCACGGTCACGCCGTTGAGCAGGCCGTTTGCGCCGCGCACCAGCAGCCGCAGGGTCTTTTCGCCGCTGTCGCGCACGCTGGACCAGTCCGGGTAGACCACAAAATCCGAAGCGCTGAGCCCGCCGATGGTGTAGCCATCGCCGGAGAGCTTCAGGTTCACGGTCTTATCCTCGGCGCTGACGATGCTCAGGCCCCGGGAAGTATAGGCAGCGGAATCGTAGGTGTAGTCCACCGGCACATTATAGATGGTGTTGGTGGTGCCGGGCTGGACGATGATGGTGACCACCATCCATGCAACGATGGCGCCCAGCACGGACAGCGCCAGCCGGATGCGTCGGTCATCCAGAAGATTCTTCTTTTTGCGGACGGCAGGCTTTGCGCCGTTCGTCTTGTTCGGCTGGTTGCTCATTGCTGCTCGTCCTCCCCTTTCTGGCTGATCCAGTTCCACAGCTTCTTCGCCTGCTCTGCCCAGCTGTCGGCGGTGTTCTTTTCCACCGTGGACTCCTTGGGGATCATCTCATCGATCAGGCGGGTATATAGGCTCTGGCGGTCAAAATGACGGATCAGCACACCATTTTTTGCCATAGAGATGATGCCGGTCTCCTCGCTGACCACGATGGCAATGGCGTCGGAGTTTTCCGCAATGCCAAGGCAGGCGCGGTGGCGGGTGCCCATATCCTTGCCCAGATCCAGATTGTTGGAAAGGGGCAGCACACAGCCCGCCGCCTTGATGCGGCCGTTTTCGATGATGGCAGCGCCGTCATGCAGCGGGGTGCCCTCGTAGAAGATGGTGCCCAGCACCTCCAGATTGACCGCGCTGTTCACCGGGGTGCCGGTGCGCACGATCTCGGAAAGGTTGGTATGGCGTTCCAGCACGATAAGTGCGCCGGTCTTGGTCTCGGAAAAGCGCTCGGCGGCATCGCAGATGGCAATGATGGCGCTGCGCCACGCGCCCTTCAGGCTGGGGTCGTTGTAGCGCCCTTTTACGTTGAACAGCTTGGACGCCCACTGATCGGTCTGACCCATGCGCTCCAGCGCGCGGCGGATCTCCGGCTGGAACAGCACCACAAGGGTGAGCAGACCGACCTGCAGCAGCGAGTTGAGCAGCCATGTAACGGTACGCATATTCAGGGTATTTGCTACCAGATACACGACCATGACCAGCAGCGCACCCTTGGCCAGCTGCCCGGCGCGGGTGCGGTTGATAATGCCCAGCAGCTGGTAGATCAGAAACGCGATGATGATGATATCCAGCAGATCGACAATTTTAAAGGTCTGAAAATTGGCGATGATCGCATTCAGTGTCATGAGAGTGTGTGCCCCCTTACACTGCTTCGATCAGGGCAACAGCGTGGGCGGCAATGCCCAGTCCCTCGCCGGTAAAGCCCAGATGCTCCTCCGTGGTGGCCTTTACGCTTACCGCTTCCACCGGCAGGCCGAAAGCCGCCGCCAGATTGGCGCGCATGGCCGGGATATGGGGTGCAAGCTTGGGGCGCTGGCACAGCAGGGTGGCGTCGATGTTTTCAATGCGCCAGCCGTGCTCCTTGAGGATCTGTGCCACGCGGCAGGCCAGCTTCAGGCTGTCGGCACCGGCGTACTCCGGGTCATTGTCCGGGAAATGCTGGCCGATATCCCCCAGCGCCGCTGCGCCCAGCACGGCATCCATCACCGCATGGGTCAGCACGTCTGCGTCCGAATGGCCCAGCAGACCTTTTTCAAAGGGGATCTCCACCCCGCCAAGGATCAGCTTGCGCTGCTCTACCAAACGATGTACATCATAGCCGTGTCCAATACGCATTTCAGTTTCCTTCCTTTGTGCCGGGCGGGGCAGATCCTCCCGGGTGGTGATCTTCAGGTTTGCATAGTCGCCCTGCGTCAGCTGCACCGGGCGTCCGGTCAGCTCAAACAGGCTGCAATCATCGGTAACAAGGCGGGCGCGGGTGGCGTCCAGCTCCGCCAGTGCCGCAAGATACGCTGCACGGTCAAAGCACTGGGGGGTCTGCACCGCATACAAGGTGCTGCGGTCCGGGGTCATCTGCACCGTGCAGCCCGGGGGCACAGTCTTGCCATCGCCCCGGGCAGCGGCCTTGATGGTATCCTTTACCGGCACTGCCGGGGCTGCTGCGCCGCACCGGGCAGCTGCTTCCAGCGCCGCCGTAATGACCGCCGCACTCACAAAGGGGCGGGCGGCATCGTGCACCGCCACCAGTTCTCCGTGCGCTGCCAGCACACCGTTTTTTGCGCTCTCGGCGCGGGTAGCCCCGCCCGCTACGATCTGCACAGGCTTTGGGCAGTCCGCCGCCTGCTGCGCCACAAAATCCCGGTTTTTGCCCGCCACCAGCACAAGCTCGGTGACCTGCGGGCACTGGGCAAAGGCGCAGATGCTGCGGTGCAGCACCGTTTCGCCCCCCAGATCAAAACTGAGCTTATCAAAGCCCATGCGGGTCGAGGAGCCCGCCGCCACCAATACTGCCGATACAGTTTTTTCCATCTCTTCCACCTACCCTGCTGCTGTGCCGCGCTGCGCGCCCACAGCTGCTTATAATAAACCATGTTTTATTATAGCGTATCACAGCGCAAACTTCAACCGATTTTACACAGCAAAAGTGCATCTGTGCTGCAGTAAGCCTTCCCCCGCTCCGGGGGAAGATGTCACCGCAGGTGACAAAAGGGGGAATCTGGCGCATTAGCGCCTGAGGGGGTTTAAATCAGCGTCTCCATCAGCAGCGGGTCGTGGGGATGGGCGTACTTCTGCTTGGCAATCTCGATAAAGGACTGCACCTCCAGCCGGGGCGCGTGGCGCATGGCGGCGATCTCCACCGTCACCGGGGGAAAATCCAGCAGCGGCACCTTGACGATGCCCGGGATCACCGCCGTGGACAGGCAGGGCACGATGGACATGGCGGTGCCCATCTGGATCATGATCAGCGCACCCTCAAAGCTGGGAGAGATCTTGCTGCAATCCACCCCCACCTGCGCCAGCTGCTCCAGCGAGGGTCCCTGACAGGCGGACAGAAAGCTGTCGAACGCGCCGGAGGATACCACGCTTTGTCCTTTCAGGTCGGCCAGATGCAGCGCCCGCCGGTCGGCAAGGGGAGAGTTGGGGTTCATCAGCACATGATACCCCAGCGAGAACAGGGGCGTAAAGGAGATATCCCGGTCGCGGGAGTGCTCGGTGGTGTAGAAAAAGCCGATGTCCAGCTGCCCGGAGCGCAGCTGTTCCAGCGGGCGGCGGTTGTCCTGCGGCACAACGTCCACGCAGGCGTTGGGGAACTGGTGCTGGAACTCGGCAAGAATGCTGGAAAAAGTGCCGTAGTCGAACAGCTGCCGCAGACCCACCGTCAGGCGGGAGCGGTCGGCTTCCTGAATATCCTGCGCCTTTTTCAGCGCCTGCCTGCCAAAGCTGGTCATCTGCACCATGTCCAGATAAAAGGACTGCCCGGCGGCGGTCAGCTTGGTGCGGCGGGTGGTGCGCTCAAACAGGTGCAGCCCGGTCTCCTTTTCCAGCGCGTTGATCTGGTAGGTGATGGCGGGCTGGGTGGTGAACAGCCGCTCGGCGGCGGCGCTGAAATTCAGCTCCTCCGCTACGGCAATAAAGCACTCCAACTGGTAAATCGTCATAGAACCGCGCCCCTCCTTGGGTAAAAAAGATGGTCATCTTTATTATACAGGATTGCTGACAGGCCGTAAAGAGAAAGTGATTTATAAAGAGGTTTGATAAATAAGGATGCAAATTTGTATTTCACACTGGAACGAAACTTTGCTATAATCGTATCAATGTTCAAAATGCACGAAGGAACAGGAAAAACGCAAAAAAAGAAGAGAAAAGAAAAAGAAAGGCGAACCTTATGGCTAAGATCTCTCGTCGCAACTTTATGCGCGGTGCCGCTGTGGGCACCATGGGCGCAGCTGCTGCCGGTCTGCTGACCGCCTGCGGCAACTCCGCTTCCAGCACCACCAGTGCTCCCGCTTCCTCCGCAGCTTCCTCTGCTGCTTCCTCCGCTGTGACCAAGCCCTCCTCCCCGGTGGACGGCAAGTACGTCACCAAGGCTATGGGTCACGAAAGCTGGGTGCACGTAGCTACCACCTTCTTTGACGGCAAGATCACTGCCTGTGAGGTGCTGTCTCACGAGGAGACCATCGGCATCGGCAACTATGCCTGCTCCCGCATCCCTGCCGCTATCGTAGAGCACCAGAGCGTCAACGTGCCCAACCTGCGCGGCTCCTCCATCACCTCCATGGCTGTCAAGGCAGCTGTGAAGGAGGCCATCGAGCTGGCCGGCTATAACGTGGACGACTTCTCCAAGGAAGTCACCATCGCAGCTTCCAACGAGGTCATCGAGGAAGAGGCTGATGTCGTTATCATGGGTGCCGGCACCTCCGGCCTGACCTGCGCCTGCCGCCTGCTGGAGGCCGGCTACAGCGTCATTCTGGTGGAGAAGCGCGATATCCCCGGCGGCTCCATGTCCATGACCTACGGCGGCGTTGCCACCGCAGGCTCCAAGCTGCAGTACAACTACGATGTGGACGGCAGCTTCCGCAGCTCTGCCATGGGCACGCTGGAGGGCATGATGAACTTCTGGCAGACCATGGAGAAGTACCACCGCACCGAGTTCTTCAACGGTGAAATGCCCTACATGACCAAGCAGTACACTGTCGCCGGCGATCTGGTGGACTGGATGGCAGGCATCGGCATCGGCTTCAACACCATGGGCAACTACGAAAGCGCTACCCAGTACGGCGCTTCCACCCCGTATCTGGCACCCGGCTGCTACGAGGGCGGCGCAGGCTATGCCATGATGTTCATGGCACAGCGCGTGGAAAAGTACGAGAAGGGCAAGATCATCTACTCCACCAGCGTCACCGACCTGATCAAGG